>UMFW01003612.1_pt1 | contig 79049 bp, 61 predicted proteins | sample 1965111 | NCBI WGS metagenome assembly UMFW01 (sample SAMEA4836056, study PRJEB28245) | human gut metagenome | biome: gut microbiome; material: fecal sample | place: Denmark | collected 2008
ACTATGAGAGTTGCATGGCAAAACCAAAACTTACGCAGAATGGAGAAGATTGAACCGCCACCGTTAAAAATGCTTATTAGGGCGTTTCCATTGGGTAATGATTTGAAAGCGTTTCTACTTCTCTAATCTGCTTTTTCCTCATTTCCTTGTCACTGCCAACTAAAGCCAACGACTGCCACAACCACTTGAAACTCAAACCAAATGCTCTATTTTGCTATTTTTTGCCTTTTTAGGCGTTCTTTTTTTAACAAAATCAATTGTAGCATGAGAATAAACAAATGGATTCTGATAGTCTTGGCGATAAACATAGGTTTGCTGCGTTTTACAATATATGCATTTAGGCAGTACCAGCATCGGCAGGAAATTGTTAAGTTCGCACATCCGATTATAGAGTATTCCCTATTGGAGGTAGATTGTCATAGTAGAATGTCTTCCAATATTAAAATAGCATATTTGGGTAAAGAATATTTTGTCGGTGTAACCAAAAAGATGGCACAAACAAACACAAAAAAGGAGTCACTCTAATGAGTAACTCCATTTAATATTGTGGTGCCACCAGGAATCGAACCGGGGACACAAGGATTTTCAGTCCTTTGCTCTACCAACTGAGCTATGGCACCTCTGTTTTTTCGGTTGCAAAGGTATGCATAATATTTGATGTACACAAATTTTTCAATATAATTTTAACATTTCTTCGTTATATTCATACTTTCGGTGTCATTTACAAAGAAGAAACACAGCGATTATTTGTAAGCATGAATTTTTCTTTATAATTTTGCGACTTGTCATGAGTGGTAAACAGTTTTGCATTACAATCATCTTTCTTATATGTCTTCTGTCACAAGCCGTAGCGGCAGACAGGAGCAAAGGCGCTATGCTAAAAAAAATATTCGCCTACCCCACTACCATCGACACTACGACACAAAAACTATCGACCCACAGCTACACCTATATTAAATATAACATTTCGACTGATAAACGCAACCTCATTTTATTAGCTGTACCCACGATGTATGCTGTTGCCCACAGCGGACAGCGCAGACACATAAGCGAAACATATGATAGTGTATGCGTAAACACGTCTCGAATAAAGTCGGTACACCATATTTTGCAGCGAAGCACCATTCCACATGGCAGGAACACGATGCCTACTTTGGTAAAATATCTCACTCCAGAGGTATATGGAGAGACGCTTATTAACGACTTCATTCTCTCGCCGTTTCATCATAATAATCGCCGTTTCTATCGTTTCAGCATCAGTTCGTTTGCGGGTAGCCACTCTACCCTCACCTTCCGTCCAAAGGTGCGTAGCACACAGCTGGTTACAGGCAAAGCTACCTTTGAAACGAAAACAGGACGTATTATAGACATACAGCTTAGTGGTGAATATGACATGATTTTATTCACCCTAAACATCACTATGGGCAGCAAAGGCGTGTTATCGCTCTATCCCGACCAATGTGTTTTAGAAGCCAAATTTAAATTTATGGGCAACAAAATAACCACTCGCTATGCCTCTTATTTCGGCTTACCTCAAAAGATAACACCACAACTACGGTCGTTGCCCGATACCACGCTCTTCAAACACGTGCGCCCTGTTCCACTTACAACAGAAGAAGACTCGCTCTTTTCGGTTTATTATAAACAACAAGAGCAGAACAAGATGTCTGCTAAGAAGAAATCGTTATCGCGCCGTATGTGGGACGAAATTGGCGAAACACTATTAGGAAGAATCACGTCTAACTTCGGAGAAAGCAACCGAGGACACGTACGCGTAAACCCGATACTTAACCCTCTCTACTTCGGGTATAGCGGAAGAAAGGGGCTTACCTATAAATTTGATGTTCAGACTAACTACTCGTTCTCTGATAATCAAAAGATAACACTACGCTTAAAGTCGGGTTACTCGTTCAAACAGAAACAGTTATTCTACACCATACCTGCTGTTTACTATTTCAACCTACGCCGAAACGGATATATTGAATTAGAAGTATCGGGGGGCAACCGTATTACCAACTCGTTAGTGGCCGATGCGATTAAAAACGAGTCGCCCGACTCAATCAACTGGAGTTCAATGCAGCTTGACTACTTCAAAAAATCTCGCATTAGCTTTAACCTCAATTACGATTTTTCGCCAAAATTTGGCATTAATACAGGTATCGTACTACGCCGACGCTCGGCAGTAGACAGAAAGCCCTTTGAACTAAGTCAGCGTCCTAACTCTTATACATCGGCAGCCCCTCAAATCGAATTTGAGATACGTCCATGGGGGTATAACGGAGCCATTATAACAGCCGATTATGAGCGAGGCATTAAAGGCTTTTTAAAAGCCAACACCGAATATGAAAAGTATGAGTTTGACGCACAATACAAACGCCCACTGCCCAGCCTCTCGAGCTTACAAATGCGACTGGGTGCGGGCTTTTACTCGCACAAAGGAAAAGACAGTTATTTTCTTGATTATAGCAACTTTAAGGAAAATAATATTCCTGGCGGATGGAACGACAACTGGGCAAACGAGTTTGAATTACTCAACTCTAACTGGTACAACGCCTCTAAATATTATGTACGAGCCAATCTTACCTACGAATCACCCATTCTGTTAGTAGCCTGGATACCATGGGTGGGACGTTTTATTGAGAAAGAGCGCATATACATGAACATTCTCGATATCAACAGGTTGCATCCGTATATTGAATATGGTTACGGCATTGCTACACACATCTTTTCAGCGGGCATTTTTACGGCTCAACAAAACGGTCACTTCGATGGCATTGGTGTTCGATTTGGCATTGAGCTATTCAGACAATGGTAACGGCCCAAGGCCCTTTTTCACCCTTTTAACATACGAAAAGACAAAAAGGGGTAAATAAAAGATGTAATGTAAAAAAAATGTATTATTTTTGCACACAATTTGATTAAATACTAATTTGTTATGGTTAAAATCACATTTCCAGACGGTTCTGTTCGCGAATATGAACAGGGCATAACTGGGCTTCAAATCGCCGAGAGCATTTCACCGGCCCTCGCCCGCGACGTTGTATGTTGCGGTGTAAATGGTGAAACCGTGGAGCTGAATCGTCCTATCAACGAAGATGCAACCATCGCATTGTATAAGTTTGAGGACGAAGAAGGCAAACACACCTTTTGGCACACATCTGCCCACTTGTTGGCAGAAGCCTTGCAAGAGCTGTATCCTGGCATACAGTTTGGTTTTGGTCCCGCTGTAGAGAACGGCTTCTTCTATGACGTAATGCCCGCTAAAGGCACCGTTATCAGTGAAAACGATTTCTCCAAGATTGAGGAAAAGATGCGCGAGCTGGCAAAGAAGAACGAGCCTGTAGTGCGTAAAGAAGTGGCCAAAGCTGACGCTTTGAACGAATTCAAGGCCGCAGGTCAAGAATATAAGTGTGAGCACATTGAACAAGATCTGGAAGACGGTACAATCAGTACGTATACTCAAGGAGCATTTACCGACCTTTGTCGTGGCCCGCACCTCACCAGCACAGGTAGCATTAAGGCTATCAAGATTACGAGTGTTGCCGGTGCCTTTTGGCGTGGCGATGCCAAACGCGAGCAGATGACTCGTATCTATGGCATCTCATTCCCCAAGAAAAAGATGCTTGACGAATATCTTGCCATGTTGGAAGAAGCTAAAAGGCGCGACCACCGCAAGATAGGTAAAGAGATGGAACTGTTCATGTTCTCTGAACGTGTAGGTAAAGGTCTGCCCATTTGGTTGCCTAAAGGCACTGACTTGCGTCTGCGTCTGCAAGAGTTGTTACGCAGCATGTTGCGTCCCTATAACTATCAGGAAGTAATTACTCCTGGCATTGGTGGCAAGAGCCTCTACGTTACTTCTGGTCACTATGCTCACTATGGCAAAGATGCCTTCCAGCCTATACACACGCCTGAAGAAGACGAGGAGTATATGCTAAAACCAATGAACTGTCCTCACCACTGCGAGGTTTACGCACGTAAGCCACGTTCATACAAAGACCTACCTTTGCGTATTGCCGAGTTTGGAACAGTATTCCGCTATGAAAAGAGTGGCGAGCTACACGGTCTTACTCGTGTGCGCACCTTTACACAGGACGATGCCCACCTTTTCGTACGTCCCGATCAAGTTAAGAAAGAATTTGAGGCCATCATTGATATCATCTTGAAGGTGTTCAGCATCTTCGGCTTCAATAACTATGAAGCACAGATTTCTCTGCATGATCCCAAGGATACAGAGAAATACATTGGTAGCCCTGAGGTATGGGAAGAAAGCGAGAACGCCATTCGCGAGGCATGTAAAGAGAAGGGTCTGAAAGCCCATGAAGAAATTGGTGAAGCAGCCTTCTACGGACCTAAACTCGACTTTATGGTAAAAGACGCTATTGGACGTCGTTGGCAGTTGGGTACCATTCAGGTTGACTATAACCTGCCACAGCGTTTCCGTCTTGAATACACTGCTGAGGACAACACGAAGAAGACACCTGTTATGATTCACCGTGCTCCCTTCGGTTCTCTTGAACGCTTCACAGCAGTGCTTATCGAACACACGGCAGGTCACTTCCCCTTGTGGCTCACACCCGATCAGGTGGCTATTCTGCCTATCTCTGAAAAGTATAATGACTATGCTAAGAAGGTAGCCGCTTATTTTGACAAGCAAGGCGTACGCGCACTCATAGACGACCGCAATGAAAAGATTGGACGTAAGATTCGTGACAACGAGATTAAACGTACACCTTACATGGTTGTTGTAGGCGAGAAAGAGGCTGCCGAGGGCCTGGTTTCAATGCGTAAACAAGGTGGTGGCGAACAGGCTACCATGACAATGGAAGCTTTTGCACAGCGCATTAAAGACGAGGTTGCTGCTCAGCTGCATGCTGCAGAAGAATAATATGCCTCTGTGACCCAGAGAGCAGAAATATAAATGAAAGGCCGTGTCAGACTGTCTGCCACGGCCTTTCTTATTATACATCTTTTTATTTAACTTTTACATTGAGTTACTTTTTGAACACAGACAAGACCATACGATGAATATAAAATCGATAATTATAATAGCTCTGGCTTATCTCACTTCAGCGCCATTGCACGCAACTGATGAAAACAAAATGATAGCATTTCCTGATGGAAAATGTTGGCTTTATCGTGTGGCACTATCTGACAAGAAGGGGACACCATACACAATAGAACATCCTGAAAAATATCTTTCTCAAAAAGCTATTCAGCGAAGAAACAGACAACAGTTGGCTATTGATAGCACCGACCTGCCACTATCACCCCAATACCTCCTGGCCATAAAAGAAAAAGGTTTTCAAATAGTAGGACATAGCAAATGGAACAACACGGTGGTAGTGCGCGTGAACGATACTACCACTATTAAAAAACTTCACAACTTGCCATTTGTTAAACACACACACCGTATTTTCGTTTCCCCTGACTCGGTGATTCTCTCAAAACGCGAGAAAATTGAAACCGATGTCACCCCTATCAATCAGAATACACCTTACGGTGATGCCTTTAAACAAATAAACACAATTAACGGCATAAAACTGCATGAAGCGGGTTTTCGTGGCGCAGGCATGACCATAGCCATTATTGATGGCGGTTTTATGAATGTGGACAAAATACCTTTATTGAAAAACGTGAAAGTGTTAGGAGCAAAAAATTTTACCTACCCACAAACCTCAAGCGTTTATCAAGAACTTGACCACGGCACAGCTGTATTGTCGTGTATATCAGCCCAACAGTCAGGGCGCATCATAGGCACGGCACCTGAAGCCTCGTTTTGGCTACTACGAAGCGAGTATGGCCCCACAGAAAGCGAAGCTGAAGAAGACTGGTGGACTGCTGCAGCCGAATTTGCCGACTCGGTAGGCGTTGACCTTATCAACTCGTCATTAGGTTACCATAATTATGATGACAATCAAACAAGCCATACCTACCAACAGCTGGATGGAAAAACAGCATTTATCTCAATAACAGCCTCTCGCTTAGCCAGTAAAGGCATCATTCTGACAAACAGTGCAGGAAATGACGGTGAAAACCAATGGCATAAAATAAGCGTACCAGCCGATGCACCAAATATTCTTACAGTGGGAGCTTTGCGTAGAGACTGCACAAACGCTACATTCAGTTCGCTAGGCTACTCGGCTGATGGCCGTGTTAAACCCGATGTAATGGCAATAGGAAACCCTTGCGCCCTTATCAAAGGTAACGGAATAATTACAGAAGGATCAGGCACCTCATTTTCAGCACCTGTTATATGTGGCATGGTGGCTTGCTTATGGCAAGTATTGCCCCAACTTAATGCGCAACAAATTATGCAACTGGTACGAGAGTCAGCCGATCGATATAAAAATCCTGACAATGTGTTTGGATATGGCATTCCTGATTTTTGGTATGCTTACCAGCAAGGATTGAAAACAATACAAAAGTAAAAAAATAACAACAGACGGTGGTGAAACTATGAGCGACAACACTTCTAGACCCCTTACCCTCTTTGAACTGAACCATTTGGTTTCAGAAGTCATCGCCATTGACTTACAACAACAATATTGGGTTGAGGCTGAGGTCTCAGAAATTAGAGAGGTAAGAGGGCATTGTTATCTCGAATTAGTGCAGAAAGAGGCCTTCACAAACACGCCTGTAGCCCGCGCCTCAGCTAAATGTTGGGCAAATAAATGGAGCACCATTCGCTCTCGTTTTGAACGCGTGGCACAACAACCTATCGTAAAGGGCATGAAGTTACTACTTCTTGTGTATGCCAACTTTCATGAAGCGTTCGGCTTCTCATGGATTATTACTGATATTAATGCAGAATATACCATGGGCAATTTGGCACGCCAACGTTTGGAAATATTGAAAACCTTACGAGAAGAAGGGGTTATCGACTTACAAAAATCGCTCTGTTTGTCACCCTTTGCTTTACATATAGCCGTCATTTCAAGCAGTGGTGCAGCTGGTTATGATGATTTCTGCCATCAGTTAGTTGACAACGCTTCTGGCTTTAAGTTCACAACAAAACTCTTCGCAGCTGTTATGCAAGGCGAAAAAACAGAAGAAAGTATCATTCAAGCACTCAATAAAATAAACAAACAAGATGACGATTTTGACGCAGTAGTGATAATTCGTGGAGGTGGCGCAACAAGCGATTTATCGGGGTTCGACACATTAGCCTTGGCCGAAAACGTGGCCAACTTCCCACTGCCTATCATCACAGGCATTGGTCACAACCGAGACGAAAGCATTATTGACATTGTTTCATTTGTAAGCGTTAAAACGCCGACAGCAGCAGCCACTTTTCTCATCGACAATATTGCCAACACCCAAAATCGCATTGATATTGCATGCAGAACCATACGTACAAAGGCCATGCAAATGATTGAATACCAAAAGTTGCGTCTTACGCATTTGGCGACATCACTTACTACGACCCCAACGTTAGTTATCACTCGTCAAAAAGCGAACGTTAATGCATTAAGCAAAAAAATGTCATATTGCTCGCAAGCCATCCTTATGCAATCGAACGACAAATTACGATTGCTAAACGAAAAAATTAACATTCACATTCCGTATTTATTAAAGAAAAAAGAATTAATGCTAAACAGTTTAGACAGCAGAATTAAAGCACTCGATCCGAAATTACTGTTGAAAAGAGGCTATAGCATTACTGTCACGCCAGATGGAAAAGTGGTGCGTGACGCCACTACCCTAAAGGCGGGCGACGAGATAATAACAAAACTAAATAAGGGAAAGATAACATCAATTATTAAATAAGAAAAACAAAAGGCACTATGGCTACTATTAAATATGAAGAGGCATTGCGTGAAATTGAAGAAATCGTAAGCCGACTTGAAAACGATGAAATGGATATCGACTCATTAAGCACTGAACTGAAGAAAGCTCAAAAACTAATTAAACAGTGCAAAGACGTATTGGAGAAAACAGAACAAGATGTAAAGAGCATCCTGGACAACAATCAATAGCAAAAGGATAAAGATACATTAATTTGTACGACATTCTGACCAAATATAAGACAGAATAGTTGCAAATCAAATAAATTCTTATTAATTTTGCATCAACTTATAAGATTTAATCATAAAAGGATTTATGTTATGAAAGACTTAGATTGGTCTAATTTGTCATTTGGCTACTTGCCAACCGACTACAATGTACGTTGTAATTACCGCAACGGAAAATGGGGAGAAATAGAAGTATGCTCTGACGAGTATTTAAAACTCCACATGGCAGCAACTTGTCTGCATTACGGACAAGAGGCTTTTGAAGGCTTGAAAGCATATCGCTGTCCGGACGGCAAGGTGCGTGTCTTCCGTATGAAAGATAATGCAGCCCGACTGCAAAGCACATGCCGTGGAATCTTAATGCCTGAAGTTCCTACCGAACTGTTTGAAGAAATGGTTAAAAAGGTGGTGCGACTCAATCAAGAATGGATACCAACCTATGAAAGTGGTGCTACGCTGTACATTCGCCCCTTGCTTATTGGCACAAGTGCACAAGTAGGCGTTCATCCAGCAAGCGAATACACGTTCCTTATATTCGTCACACCAGTTGGCCCCTACTTCAAAGGCGGCTTCTCAACTAACCCATACGTAATCATTCGCGACTACGATCGCTCAGCCCCATTAGGAACTGGCGTGTACAAGGTAGGTGGCAATTATGCTGCCTCTCTGAAAGCCAACTCGATAGCGCACGAGAAAGGCTATGCTTGCGAATTCTACCTTGACGCAAAGGAGAAAAAATATATGGACGAATGTGGAGCAGCCAACTTCTTTGGCATAAAGGATAATACATATATTACACCTAAGTCGACAAGTATCTTACCCAGCATTACCAACAGAAGTTTAATGCAATTAGCAGAAGACTACGGAATGAAGGTAGAACGCAGACAAATTCCTGAAGAAGAATTAACTACTTTCGAGGAGGCTGGTGCTTGCGGTACAGCAGCTGTTATCAGTCCTATCTCATATATTGACGACCTTGATACTGGCGTACGATACACCTTCAGCAAAGACGGAAAACCAGGTCCTGTTTCAACAAAATTATACAATCATTTGCGTGCCATACAATATGGTGTAGAAGAAGACAAACACGGTTGGACAACTGTTGTTATTGAATAGAATTCATCAAACAGCAACAACACATCATAAATAAAGGCCAAGATTTACCCCTTAACAAAGAGTAAGCCTTGGCCTTTATCTTATCAATTAAGTTGTCTAATTCTTATCTTATTATTAACGAATTATTATTGACCGAAACCAATCACGCAATACGCCATGTGCCTGATTTTGAGAATCAGACACCAATAACAACACCTGTGAACCATCAACAAGTTTGGGGCCTAAACACATACCCTCATAATTAGCGAAAGAACGTTTTAATAAGGTTAACGAGGTTTTCCAACTATACAACAACTCTTTTTCAACAGGCGCATCAAGACTTGATATTTCTTGAACAACAGAATAGTCTTCACGATACATCTGCGACAATTTAACCTTATAAATTTTATTTTTCACCCACGCGCCAATTTTACTATGAGGAACAAAACATTCACGCTCCAATACTAACAATGTGCTATCGCCACATACAAGCAGTTCACTTACTCCACTTGCATAATTGCGAGCAACACTTTTGTCTGCAGTCGGAGCATCTGTAACATAGGGCCATTGCCCAATAAACTTTAAAAATCGATCGTATGCTTGTAACCGCAACAAGGCACCAGGAAAAGCGTTCTCACTGTTCGAATAGCTAAGGGGCACATCATTAGCAAATGGTTCTTCAGTACAGGTCCAAAAAATCTGCCTACATGTATCATATGCCAACGACTCATAACTACCATTGCCCACGCCGCTGGGTAGTTCAAGTTCTCGTGCTGTTATGTTCCCATCAAGATCATACTCAACCACCCTATTATCAGCTTCGCCAACAACCATCAACTTTTTTGTATGTGGAAGATAAACAATACCTTCAGCATCACGGTTCGCGTTTGCAGTGGCTACCTGTTTTATGTCTTGCACCGTCTGTATAGCCCCCGAAATAGAATCAAGCATTATCTCTACAATACGAAAGCCGTCCCACGGCGCTTTATCGTCGGCTAATGCATAAAACGTTCCGCCAAGAGGCGTGATACCACTATAATTGCCAGCAGAAACTGTATGTTTAAATTGTTTTTGTCCATTATCTCTCACAAATACTTGAGCCATTACCTTATCACTTTGAAATGTTATAGCAAGAAGCAATACAAGCATCTTGAAGAAAACTGTATAATTATTTTTACACATTTTATCAATATCTAGTTATTATCAATCTTTATTATATAGACAAGTTCTAATGTTTGTGACCATCATATAAGATGCAAAAGTACATTCTTTTATTTATATACCACCCATTTTGTTTCATTAATATCTTATATTTTATCATATCTCAAAAAAAAATTTTATCTTTGCATAAGATAGGCGGCATCTCGGCATAATATTTAAGCAAGCTTTATATTCTGCTCTCGATTTGCACTATCTTTATTTCTGATTTTACGAGGAGATATTAAGAATGAAATTATCTGACTTAAAGACTGGTGAACGTGGCGTGATAGTCAAGGTGTTAGGACATGGTGGCTTTCGTAAACGTATTGTTGAAATGGGTTTTATCAAGGGTAAAGTAGTAACGGTTTTGCTCAACGCACCTCTACAAGATCCTGTAAAATATAAAGTAATGGGTTATGAAGTCTCGCTTCGTCATTCTGAAGCCGAGATGATTGAAATCATATCGGTTGAAGAAGCGCGTAAACTGAGAGAAGAAAACACCTTCAACAATCAACATACTAAAACAGAACATAATCAAGATATAATAGATAATAACAACAGCAATGAGGAGATAACCGATGAGAAGCTTCACGATGCGGCCCTAAAAAAGCGACGTACCATCAATGTAGCATTAGTGGGCAACCCTAATTGCGGAAAAACATCTCTTTTTAACTTTGCATCAGGCGCTCATGAACGTGTGGGCAATTATTCAGGCGTTACCGTTGATGCCAAAGAAGGACATGCTACCTTTGAAGGATACGAATTTAATTTGGTGGATTTACCTGGTACCTATTCATTATCAGCATACTCACCAGAAGAACTATACGTGCGCAAACAAATCATTGACAAGACACCTGATGTTGTTATCAATGTTATTGACACTAGTAATCTTGAACGAAACCTATACCTTACCACGCAACTGATAGACATGCACCTTCGAATGGTGTGTGCCCTTAATATGTTCGACGAAACAGAGAAACGTGGCGACCATGTTGACTATGGACGTCTCGGCCAACTGTTTGGTGTGCCCATGATACCCACATCGTTCAAAAGTGGTCGAGGTGTAGAATTGCTTTTCCATATTATCATCAATCTGTACGAAGGTAGCGACTTTCTTGACAACAAAGGCAATTTGAACCCAGAAGTTGCAGATGAGATAAAAAAATGGCACGAAGAATACAAAAAAGCTGAAGATGCCGATATTACAAACCACGAAGACGACTTTGCTAATGGCATAAAGCCACGTAATAATGTATCAAGACATATACACATAAACCATGGACCGTATATAGAGAAAGGCATAAGCAGGATACAAAAAGAACTAAAGAAAGTTGAGGAGCAACGTCATCGCTATTCTACACGCTATTTAGCTATTAAACTTTTAGAGAATGACCAAGAAGCGGAACATGTAGTAAAATCATTTCCTAACAGCGATGCAATCATTGCCGCAAGAAACAAAGCAGCAGAAGAAGTATTAGAATATACGCAAGAAGATAGCGAAACAGCCATTATGGATGCTAAATATGGCTTCATACATGGTGCTTTAAAAGAAGCTGGATATCAAACAGGCACAAAAAAAGACACCTATCAGATGACCCATCTGATAGACAACATCATTACAAATAGATACTTTGGTTTTCCAATGTTTCTATTACTGCTTTGGTTGATGTTTGAGGCCACCTTCTCAATCGGCCAGTATCCTATGGATTGGATAAGTAATGGCATCGACGCATTAGGGAATATTGTTGCCAATCAGATGCCCGAAGGTCCACTAAAAGCAATGATCGTCGACGGTATCATCGGAGGCGTTGGAGCAGTCATTGTATTTATGCCACAAATACTAATACTCTACTTTTTCATTTCTCTAATGGAGGACAGTGGGTATATGGCACGTGCCGCTTTCATTATGGACAAATTAATGCACAAAATGGGCTTACATGGCAAATCGTTCATTCCCCTTATCATGGGCTTTGGTTGTAACGTTCCAGCCATTATGGCTACTCGCACAATAGAAAGCAAACGAAGTCGTTTAATCACGATGCTCATTTTGCCGTTCATGAGTTGTTCTGCACGACTCCCCATTTATATAATGGTTGCAGGCACTATGTTTGCTGCACAATACCGCTCAACCGTGCTTATCTCACTGTATATTGTAGGTATTATTGTGTCAGTTATCATGAGCCGACTGTTTAGCAAATGTATTTTTAAAGGCGAAGACACTCCTTTCGTTATGGAGCTTCCTCCCTACCGTTTCCCCACAGCTAAGGCCATTGGCATGCATACATGGGAGAAAGGAAAAGAATATCTCAAGAAGATGGGCGGCATCATCTTAGTAGCAAGCATCATCGTGTGGGCTCTAGGCTATTTCCCCCACAATGATAAACTAACGGCTCAACAGCAACAAGAACAAAGCTACATTGGAAAAATAGGCAAAACCATAGAACCCGTTTTCCGTCCACAAGGTTTTGATTGGAAATTAGATGTAGGTTTAATTTCTGGCATCGGAGCGAAAGAAATTGTATGTTCAACAATGGGAATTTTGTATGCCAATGGAGAAATAAACGAGAATAACGAAAACGAATACTCATCACTGCATGAAAAGATGGTTGCTGACGGAATTACGCCACTTACCGCATACTGTTTTCTGTTATTTGTCCTGCTCTATTTTCCATGCCTAGCAACCATAGCCGCCATAAAAAATGAAACAGGCAGTTGGAAATGGGCATCCTTTGCCGCATGCTATACAACGATTGTTGCATGGATTGTATCAACTGTTGTTTACCAAATAGGGAGTATCTTTTTCTAAGATAACATTATTATAATATTGCATTTACACTTGCATATATATGACTACAAGTAACAAAAATACAGATAAACATCAAAAACATAAAAAGAAAAATAGCCGAGCAATTACAGTAATAGCAATTATATCTATCACTGTATTGCTCATTGTGCTATTTCCTAACTTTGAAAAAGCTACGCCCCAACAAACAGACAACAAACAAGAAACCACTGAAAACGTAACCCAAAAGCCTCCTCAGGATGCAGATATTATTGCTGAATATAATGATGAAAGGCGTAATTCAGTATATTATCTATTAGGCGATCGTTTTTTCTGTTTCGACAGAAATGCCAATACCACCACCGAGATTATCATTAACAAAAAATACGAACACATACAACGCACTTTTTTAAGTCCCAGACGAAGCCGAATTTTTATTGTTGTTGATTGCGGACATTTTGCCTACAACCGCATTACTGACGGCCTTCAATTATGGGTTTTAAACACGTATAATAACAATTATCGAAAAGTGGCCGAAGGCTTTGCTGTACGCGAAGAGAAAGGAAATATTATAGTAAGCAAGGGCGACTATTGTTTAAATTCGAACGACAGAAAAGCCATACGCCGTTGGAAAGCAAAAGATCATATCTTCGACTATACGGGAAAAGTGGTTTGGACACAAGGAGGGTATGAAGTAAACGAAAAAGAAATAAAACAAATAAATTAACGGTCTAAGGTTTCGCAGTTTTTTACTTGCGAAACCTTAGACCATTTTCTATTTTACCACTTTATTATTCTCTGGAAAAACCACTGTGGGTTTAAAATGACGTGCTTCTTCAAAGTCCATCAAGGCATATGATATAATGATAACCGTATCGCCCACCATTACCTTACGAGCGGCAGCACCATTTAAGCAAATACATCCACTTCCACGTTCACCTTTAATAATATAGGTTTCAAGACGTTCGCCATTATTATTATCTACTATCTGCACTTTTTCGCCTTCTATCATGCCAGCAGCATCCATCAAATCTTCATCAATGGTGATGCTTCCCATATAGTGCAAATTGGCTTGTGTTACCTGCACACAATGCAGTTTCGATTTCAGCACTTCAATCATCATCGCATTAATCCTCCTTATATTTAATATGGTCAATCAAGCGAATAGGTGTTTTCCCACAATAAACAGTGATGCATCCCACAACATAAGGGCTGGCGTCCCACGAGGGAACATCTAATAACGAATTACCATCAACAATGGAGAAATACTCTACTTCAAGCCCTTCTACAGAATTGATTGTTTCCACCACCCAGTCATGCGTTTCTTTTACCGTATGATTTTTAGCATATAATACACTTTCTTTCAATGCCTTAAAAATGGCCGGTGCAATGGCACGTTCATCGGGAGCCAGTAGTGTGTTGCGCGAGCTTTTTGCCAAGCCATCATCCTCACGCACAATTGGACATTCAACAATAGTAACGTCTAACCCTAAAAACTTTACCATGCTCTTCACAACTGCAATCTGTTGCCAGTCTTTCTCACCAAAATAAGCTTTATCGGGACGTACGATATAAAACAGGCGCGACACCACTTGACATACGCCATTGAAATGGCCTGGGCGTTTAGCACCTTCCATCACTGAGGTAACAGGCGGAAAATCAAAATGACGAGTATCGGGTTCAGGATACATCTCATCTACAGAAGGAGCAAAAACGATATCTCCTCCTACACTTTCAATCAAGGCACAATCAGCCTCAAGGTTGCGCGGATAGCGCTCCAAATCGCCAGGGTCGTTAAACTGAGTGGGATTTAAGAATACCGACACCACTGTCAAGTCGTTGTCTGCTACACTTTTCTTCACCAACGAAGCATGACCTTCATGTAGGGCACCCATCGTAGGCACAAGACCAATTTTCTTTCCTTCTTTGCGAGCTTCAAACAAATCATTCTGAAGTTCGACTATCCTTCTGTACAATTTCATGTCAAAAAAAATTATGCCAATAGCATACGCTATCAGAAATCGAGTGCAAAATAACAAATTTTTTATTAAACATGAAAGAATAATTGTAAAAAAGTGCGAATATAAGGCCATAATGCACCAATTTGAAAACAAAAAGCCACGTGTTTGAACTTTTTTTTGTAACTTTGCACCTGTATATGCGGGCATACTTCTTTACAGAAAGACTGTCAAGGAAGTGTCTGGCAGCCAAAATACAGTAAAACAAAATGGCAAAAAAAGTTTTATTCATTAACCAAGAGATAGCGCCCTATGTACCAGAGACGGGCTTGTCAGAAAAAGGTAGAGACCTTCCTCACAAGATACAAGAGGCGGGTTATGAAATACGCACGTTTATGCCCAAATGGGGAAACATTAACGAGCGTAGAGGACAGCTTCATGAAGTGATTCGCCTATCTGGAATGAATCTCATCATTGATGATACAGACCACCCTCTTATCATCAAAGTAGCATCTATCCCACAAACACGTCTGCAAGTATATTTTATTGATAACGACGACTATTTCATGAAGCGCCAAATGGCTCTTGATGAGAATGGAGAAGAATATACCGACAACGGTGAACGTGCCATCTTCTTTGCTCGCGGTGTGCTTGAAACGGTTAAGAAGCTCCGTTGGGAGCCCGACATTATACATTGCCAAGGATGGATGGGAGCCATTGTACCACTTTTTGTGAAGCAAGCCTATCAAGACGAGCCAACCTTTGCTAACACAAAGATCGTAACATCATTGTTTGACGACGAGTTAAAGACGTGTGTAGGTAAAGATTTCAAAAAGAGCCTTGCGTTTAAAAACGTCAATGACGAATTGCTCAAAGATTACAAAACTGATTTTGATTTCTTCGAACTTCAAAAGTTAGCCATCGATTACAGCGATGCTATCATACAGGCTGGTTCTGAAGAAACTGAAGCTGTTAAATATGCTGCAACAAAAAACGTCCCATTCTTAAAAGAGGTGGGCGACGATTATGCTGCTGCATATAGTGCACTGTATGAGGATATTACAAAATAACATTCCTCATCAAAAGAAAGAAAAAAAAATTTTACGTAACACACAATTTGAAAAGGAGTGTAGCACCCTAACTGCGGCTACACTCCTTTCCACTTAAATAGAATACGCATCAACGTTCATTAACAAATTATGAAACTAAAGTTAATCATCGGCACCCTACTCATAGCATCTGTCTTTGCCTCATGCGATGATACCACTGGCGATCTCGGTTCATCACTTATCGACAACAAAGACAAGTTGCATATACAGACTGACACCTTCAACGTAACAACACGTTCTATCGTGGCCGACTCGGTGCTTTCACGCAATACTATTGGCTATCTTGGTAAGGTAAAAGACCCTCAAACAGGATCATACATTACAGGCGATTTTATGACACAGTTTCATATTATCGACAATTACAGTTATCCTGTAAAAGATAGCATACGCAGCCTTGATGCTAACAAAGAAGTGATTGCCGACTCATGCGAGATACGCCTTTACTATTCAAATTATTACGGCGACTCATTAGCCACCATGAAGCTTAGCGCTTATGAAATGGCAAAGCCCATGAAAGAATCGGGCCTTTATTATTCAAATTTCGACCCTAAGAAAGAAGGATACATTCGTAATGAAGGCATAAAGGGAGACAAAGTGTACACACTTTACGACCAAAGCGTTGATAAGTCGACACTTACAAGTTCCAACTATATGAAAAACATACGTATTAAGCTTGATAAGCCTTATACCGACAAGAGCGGAAAGACCTACAACAACTATGGTACGTATATCATGCAGAATTATTACAAGGATCCTAGTTTGTTTACCGACTCTTACTCGTTTATAAACAACCTTTGCCCTGGCTTTTATTTTGAACACAAAGGAGGCTTAGGCTCAATGGGCTATATCAGTGTGAGCCAGTTGAATATCTATTTCCGTTATAGCGACAAGGTAACCGAGACAATTACTGACAAAAAAACGAACACTACTCGTGATACAGTTGTTGTAAAAACGCTCACTGGCGTATCGTCATTCTCAGGAACTGAAGAGGTATTGCAAACCACTAACATTGGTAATAGCAAGAATACCATGAAACAGTTGGCTGCCGACAAGACATGCACCTATCTCAAAACCCCATCAGGTATTTTTACCGAGATCACTTTGCCTATCGAAGAGATTATGACAGGTCATGAAAACGACACTTTGAACACAGCTAAGATAGTATTTACTCGTCTCAACGAAAACGAAAAGAACGATAAATATTCTAATTACGAGTTTAAAATACCTCAAACATTGTTGCTCATCCCCGCATCAGACCTTTACTCGTTCTTTGAGGAGGGACGTATTGCGAACAATAAAACATCATTCTTAGCATCATACAACTCGTCATATAATACATACACGTTCAACAATATTGCCTATCTGGTAAAAGAAATTGCTGAGAACGCTGACCGCTCAAAGAAAGATTGGAATAAACTGATACTTGTGCCCGTAACGGCCACCTACAACAACACTTCAACATCAGTTGAGTTAGTAAAGGTAAGCCACGATATGTCAATGTGCAACACGCGTCTTGTAGGTGGCGAAAACAATCCCAATAATCCTGTAAAGATAAGCGTTATCTACGCCAAATTCAATACAGAAAAATGATGTAACACATACATCTTCAGAAAAATCATGGTCAATTATAATTAAGCGTATATGGCCGACAACTTTTTAGAGCGACATCGCGAAGCATACGAATTGCGAAAACAGCAATGGTTAAAGAAAAAGCGTAGGCTTACTATAAAGAAACCTATACCGCCCAAACCCGATGACGAAGCTCTATAACAAGCAACGTGTGTGATCTTTTACATGATATTAAGTATAGGAGGCCCCGACAATAACATCTATTGTCGTTGCCTCCTATATTGTATCATCAATAGCATTTGTTCAACACATTTTTCTTTTTTCACATATGTCAAAACCATTAGTAAGCTTTATCATTACATACCATAATGAGCCTGTCGAATATATTGTTGAATGTCTCGACAGCATTTTTTCATTGTCCTTATCAGATAAAGAGCGCGAAATAATATTGATTGACGACGGCTCTGACAATGATGCTTTATCTGTTCTTCATCCATACGTCGAAAAACTATTCTATGTCCGACAACCGAACAAAGGCTTAAGTGAAGCTCGCAATTTAGGCATCACCATTGCATCAGCTGAATATATACAATTTGTTGATGCAGACGATTTTCTTATACGCGCCCCATACGAACACTGTCTTGACCTTGCACGCTACCATAACCCCGACATAGTAATGTTCCGCACTGCGCAACAAATTGTCACCGAAGCTCCTTTTGTACTTCCCGAGGTTGTTACAGGAACCCAGTATCTTCGCCACAATAATCTTCGCGCAGCAGCATGCGGTTATATTTTCAGACGTTCAAAATTAGGTACGCTTCGGTTCACCCCTCGCTTATTGCATGAAGACGAAGAATTCACCCCACAACTATTACTACGCTGTGATCGCGTTTTCGACACTAACGACAATAGCTATTTTTATCGCAAACGCGAAGGCTCTATCACGCAAAAGAAAGACAAACGATGGTATCTGCGTCGCTTGAACGATAAAGAATATATTATCAATCATTTATCCGAAAAAAAATATCTATTAGCTCCAGACGAACAGATAGCACTCCAACGCCGTATTGATCAAATGTCTATGGACTATCTGTTCGACACCCTTGAGCTTACCCACTCATTGCACGAGCTTGAAAACCGCATTGAAAGGTTGGCACAAAAAGGACTCTATCCTTTGCCCCAGAAAAACTATACAAAGAAATACGCCACCTTCTGCAAACTCATCTCCAGTAAAACAGGCCGCCGCATCTTGCTGGGCTATTGCGTATTGAAGGCAAAAATGGCTTAACCAAACATAAATCATAAAAATCATCACATATCAAGAAAAGAGAAGGATTGTTAAATGAAGATTTTATTGTTAGGCGAATATAGCAATGTTCATGCTACTTTAAGAAAAGCCTTAATCCAACTGGGGCATCAAGTAACGCTTATCTCCAACGGCGATTTTTGGAAAAACTATCCACGCGATATCGACCTGTCGCGCACCCCTGGTCGCTGGGGAGGCGTCTGCTATACGGCACGTTTGCTCACACTTCTCCCTCGGTTGCGAGGCTATGATGTGGTACAACTGATCAACCCGATGTTTCTCGAACTAAAGGCTGAACGCATTATGCCCATATATCATTATCTTCGCAGACATAACAAAAAAGTTTTTCTCGGAGCCTTCGGTATGGATTATTATTGGGTAAAGGCATGCTGCCAACTCATGCCATTGGCATACAGCGATTTTAATATTGGCCATCAATTGCGAACCGACGCTATTGCCACTGCCTACCGCAACGAATGGGAACACACAGCTAAAACCACACTTAACAAAGAGATTGCTACCACATGCAATGGTATAATAGCGGGACTGTACGAATATTGGGCCGCCTACCACCCCTATTTACCCGAGAAAACCACCTACATACCGTTTCCCATTTGCTGCACCACTCCACCTATGTCGAATCGTAGCATCCACTCTGGCCCCATACGGGTGTTTATTGGTATTAACAAAACCCGACATAAATATAAAGGCACAGACATTATGCTTGAGGCATTAACCAACTTACACCAAAAATACCCCACGCTGTTCACCATACAGAAAGCCGAATCAGTACCATTCGCTCAATATAAGAAAATGATGGCTGAGGCCGACATCTTGATAGACCAACTATACAGCTATACACCATCAATGAATACGCTGGAAGCCATGTCGCAAGGAATAGTTTGTGTGGGTGGTGGCGAATCCGACTTCTACCGCTTCATTGGTGAAAAGCAGTTGCGACCTATCATCAACGTGAAACCTAGTTACAACGATGTTTACGCACAACTCGAATACATCATTCTGCATCCCAAACAGTTACCATTGCTTAGCGCACAGAGCAAAGCTTTTGTCAACAAATATCATAATCATATAAATGTTGCAAAACAATACCTTCAATTTTGGGAAGAAAAATAAACATTACATAGACCACTAACAAACCACAATGTACTACATATTATAATGAAACTACTATGTATAACAGCAAGAACCACTTGCAAAAAAATCACATCTATCTTTATTATCATCACTACAATATTCAGCATGTCCTTACATGCTACAAATAAGTGGGATAAACATATAAAAAATAACGAAGAGAAGATATGTGCTGGACAAGTTCTGCTCGTATATATCGACTCGACCGTCGGTGACACACCACTTCGACAAACTGCCAATAAACTGAAAGCCGATATCATATACGAATACAAATATACGAATGCATTGGCCTTAAATTTTTCTGGACACAAGAAAAAAGAAACACTGATTAAACGTCTTCTGAAAACGAAAGGTGTATTAAAGGTAATAGAAGATAAAACTATACACAACACTCCAAGTGTGCTAACACCCCATCAAACAAGATAAAAGAATATCATAAAGCAATAAACAATGAAAATGAGAACCATTTTTTCAATTCTCTCAATGGCAACATTGCCATTAGGGGCAGTAGCTCAAACCAATATGAACATTGGTATTGAAACGAGCAATTTAGACACGGCCGCACAGCCTGGTGAAGATTTTTATCAATATGCTTGTGGTGGATGGATAAAAAACCATCCATTACCAGCAGCATACTCGCGCTTTGGCAGTTTCGATCAATTAGTACAAAATAATGATAAACGCGTTCATGACATCTTAAAAAATTTACTCAACACTACATCAACAGATGAAGTGAGCCAAAAACTTGGCAATTTCTATAAACTCGCCATGGATAGCGTGCGCCGTAACAATGAAGGGTTTGCTCCTGTACAACCACTGCTAAACGAAATAGGTAATGCCAAAACAATTGATGCCCTTCACGCGTTACAAACAAAATATGCTTTTTTTGAATATGGCGTTCCCTTTAGTGATGGTTTTGGAGCCGATGAAAAAGAAGCCTCACAAAATATTATGAATGTATCGCAGAGCGGACTTACCTTAGGGCAAAAAGAGTATTATCTTGACAACGATGAAGCCACAACACGTATCCGAGACGATTACAAACAGTTTATTATACGTATGTTCTCGTTATGTGGACAAGAAAAATCGGCTCAACAAAACATGGAACATATCATGTTTATCGAAACAGCATTAGCAAAAGTAAGTAAGAATCGAACAGAGCTACGCGATGTGGAGACTAACTACAACAAAATGAGTTTGACTGATTTTGAACAACAATATCCATACTTGCAGTTGCGTAACCTATTACTGGCTAAAGGTATAGACGAAAAGCACATTAAAACTATTGTTGTAGGACAACCCGACTTTATGAAAGGCGCAAATGATGTTTGGAAAAATAAGGGCACTGATGCGTTGCGCGCCTACATGCAGTGGCACGTATTGCTCTCAGCCGCCAACTATCTTGGCGATGATGCAGCAACGGCCTACTTCGATTTCTTTGGAAAAACAATGCGCGGACGTAAAGAAGACTACCCTCGCTGGAAACGTGCCACTAATCAAATAGAGAGCCAGATGGGCGAAGCCCTTGGTCGGATTTATGTAGCTAAATATTTTCCCGCTGAAGCCAAACAACGAATGGAGGCTCTTATTAAAAACTTACAACTGTCATTGGCAGAACGAATAAAGGAGCAAACATGGATGAGTGAGGTTACAAAAGCTGCAGCCCTTGACAAGCTGAACAGCTTCTATGTAAAAGTTGGCTATCCCAACAAGTGGACAGACCTAAACGCTTTGAAGATAGACCCTTCAAAGTCGTATTACGAAAATATGTTGGCTTGTCGTCTGTTTTGGGAAAAGAAAAGCATAAATGACAAGGCTGGTAAGCCTGTCGATCGTGACGAGTGGTATATGTATCCACAAACTGTTAACGCCTACTACAATCCCACCACTAACGAAATATGCTTCCCCGCAGGCATCTTACAGCGCCCCTTCTTCGATATGCATGCAGATGATGCCTATAACTATGGGGCTATTGGTGTAGTGATAGGTCATGAAATGACTCACGGCTTCGATGACCAAGGTCGCCACTACGACAAAAACGGAAATATGATCGACTGGTGGACAAAACAAGATGCCGAAAACTTTGCACAACACGCCGATGTTTGTGTTCGTTTCTTCTCAAATATCAAGGTATTACCCGACCTTAATGCTAATGGCAAACTAACATTGGGTGAGAATTTGGCCGACCATGGAGGCTTAGAAGTTGCCTTTAACGCTTTTAAACACGCCACAGCGTCTAATCAGCTTACTACAATAAACAATTTCACTCCTGAGCAGCGTTTCTTTTTAGCCTATGCAGGTGTATGGGCGGGTAATATAACTGAAGAAGAAATACGAAGTCGCACAAAAAGTGATCCCCACTCGTTAGGCGAATGGCGTGTAAATGGTGCCCTACCACACATTAATGCATGGTATGAGGCTTTTAATATCAAGCCTACAGACAAAATGTTTTTGCCAGAGAGCAAGCGTTTAAAAATGTGGTAAATTCTCAATAAGCCCTTTAAAAAAACAAAAATCACACATTATATAGATCCGTATTCAAGTTTTTATGAATACGGATCTTTTTTGGTATTATATATATCGCAAACAATGTCGAACATAATATTTTGTTCAACTTTACTGATAGGGTAACGATTGAAAACGACATGGTCTTTCTGAATTTGCTGGGCCAGCAACTGTTTACATCCCTGTGCATTTTTTCCATGCAATGTACAAAAGTGTACTAGATGTTCTGCCGCCTGCTGATAACGACCAGTTACCCAAGCGGCGTAAGCTGCATTCAAACTGTCAGCAGGTATTGTCGATGGAGCCTTCAGCAACAGTTCATACCGTGTAAAAGCTTTCTCGGGCTCACCATTAAGAAGTTGTGCCCATGCCATGGCACGTAACACATTTCGATTGTTAGGATATTGAAAATCGAGTTTATAAAGAAGGGGCAATGCTTCGTCCATCTTACCTAAACTAAGCAAGGCAACAGATAGCCTCAAGTTATACGTAAAATTATCAACTGATATTTGACAGAGACGTTTATAGCAATCAACTGCCATTTCATAGCGTTGCTGTTTAAATGCATACTGAGCTATAAAGGGAAGCACGGAAATAGGAGCAGCATCAAGTTGTGCTAACCATTTTTCAGCCAAAGCGGCTATAAAAGGATGCGATAGAGGCTGTACCTGCAACTGTGTAGCCGATACAAAAGGATTAATGAAATCGGAACGATGATTATTCAACCGAAAGAAACGATATAGATTCTGCAGATAAATACGACGCATGTATGTTGCCGAATTTTTGTCAGAATCGCTCATAGTGCCTCCAAAAGCCATTTTGTTTTCTCTGATGCCGTGTCGCACTTCTTGCGGCAGTTGTTTTAATACTGTTGACAATGCAAGAATAAATGAATATTTATCAGAGTCGCAGAATGGAGCATCATTCAATAAATCAGCAAATAAGTGGCAATCGGGCTCTTTGTTATAAATTTCATTTAGCAAGGGGTGCGAAGGGCTATAAGGTAGAAACCAGTTTATCAACTCATTGAAGAAGCTAAAGCGTTTCATCTGAGCAAACCCTCCAAAAAACACGTCAGCACCTTCTCGCTGCATATCTTGCATTTTTTTGAAGGTTTGCTCCATTTTCTCCATACGTTGCTCAGCATCATTGGTACCCATAATATCCGCCATAGGGTCATCGTCTTTCTCACGTATACCTAACCGCGTAATCTCAAGATTACTATTTTCCATCAATGTAGGAATGATGTTATTTTGTATCTCGGCAGTATCGCTATCGGCTCGGCAACAATACATCATTTGCTTTTGCAGTTCAGCCAACTCGGTAAATAACGATTGATGGGCAAACAAAGCTTGTAGAGCGGCTTCTACTTCGGTAAAGCGATGTATCAGTGCTACAGGGGGCATTGTCCATGCCCACCCTACCAGCGCACACTGAGCAAGGGCAGTGTTGCCAGCAGCAGTTGCTTGTAGATACACCTGCACCAAAGTGTACCACTTACGCGGACAATAAACATTTATTACAGATAATGTAATGGCCGTCATCATTAACTGTGCATCCTTTACATCAATTGTGGGCGATGTAAGCAACAACGTAAATCCTTTCTGCTGACTTTCTGTCCAAGCATGCGATACAAGAACAGATGCAAACAACTGGTTGATGTAAACATAATGACGGGTGCGCAGTTCATCTATTTTTTTTGAGTTTGACGCAGTATCTGCTCGGCCTAATGCCAACAAGGCTTCATCTTGCACAAAGCGCTCTAAATTTGAACGCACACTGTCAGGCTGTAATTCAAACAAACGCGATACCTCTGCTGCACGCATATAGGACACCTTTGTTCGGCACAACTGGTTAACTGCCATACCAACGGCTATGTCATAAAGTCTGTGCTGCATATTGGCATACATCTTTTCGGCATCAGGGTCACGAAAACCACGGCACATGAATTGGCACATCATGCGATAATCGGTTTCGGTCTTTTCTATTTCCTCACGAAAAGAAGCTACCTGTGGTTGCGTGGCTACTTCAGCATACAAAGCCGAAATATTCTCGCCAACAGTATTGTCGGATAAAAGTTTGCTAAGAATATCTTCTTTCATGTTAATGGTTCAATTTGAAAGTGAATAAGAAGGCTGGTGGATGAGCGGTTTACTTCGTAACCCAATTATTACCTACTATGGTTACTGCAGTTCCACTCTCCGACTTGGCACTACAGCTTATTTCAATAAAACACGTCAACTAATTAATTGTTGTCTTTACAAACGCCGACACCTTTTTAATATTATCGGCGGTGGGTTCAACGGCATGCATATAGCGTATTTTCGGCAGAGCTGCAATGGTTTTATCATCAATGCGATAATATTTCTTTAACACATCAACATAAGCAGAAAGACCATGAGCATTAAGCGAGTCGCAAGCCATATTATATCCCTTCAAAAATAAGGACAACTGTTTTTGACGACGTTTATCCCGTATTGCTTCATCTTTAAACGCTATTACACCCAACACTGGATAACGATCACTGCTATCAACCAACACCACACCGCCACGCTGACGTGCTAACGTTGCCCAAGGCTCAGAAAGCCATGCCGCATCAATCTCATTGCCTATCAACATACGCAACCGTATCAATACATCATTAATCTGCACTCTATAAACATCACCTTTAACTTTTACGCCTTCAAGACATTGATTCGTAAGCCAGTCGGTGCCAGAAAACCGAGTTATACCAACCACCTTATCACCCAATTGGTCAAGGCGTGATACACGCGAACGTTTGCTTGCTATAAGTTGCCAATGCTGAACGGTACCAGCCACATATTTTAAACCTATACCTTGTTGTTGAAAACGTTCTGTACGCACAAGATCGCTTACTATGCCCTCAACCGTTGTGCCACGAAAGGCTGTATCACAATCCATCTGAGCATTGTATCGACGCAATCGGACATCTACACCAAGAGTATCAAACATTCGATGTTCATGAGCTAAAAATAAAGGTAAGCCATCGAGTGTGGGTAACACAGCAATCTTCAATGCTAACGAGTCTTGGCGTTGTTGTTCGAGGCGTTGCTGGCGGTCAAGGCGCTGTCGGGTGGCTTCGGTATCACCACATGCCGACAATATTACAACAACTAATATATATAAAATGCTTTTTTTCATACGGCAAAATTAACAATATATTTTGACACGCGAAAAATAATTACTACTTTTGTATTGATACAAATTAATAATAGATACCTCGTAAAGAAACATTCAACCAAAAAGGATGTAAACTAACGTGATATCTATCAAACTTAACAGAACACGCTTATGGCAAAAGACAAGATTGCATACGTGTGCACAAATTGTGGACAAGAGTCAACAAAATGGATTGGTAAATGTCCCAATTGCGGCCAGTGGAATACATTTAAAGAGATACGTATCTCAAATAACGCCCCAAATAGTATCGCTCAAAGAACAACCTTATACGATGCACCAGGGGGAAAGAATGGGAAAAGCCGCCCCATAAAACTTAAAGACATACCTATAGAAGCTGAACCACGCATTAATACACACGACACCGAGCTAAACCGTGTGTTAGGTGGAGGTTTAGTTCCTGGCAGTATCGTGCTGTTAGGTGGAGAACCAGGCATTGGTAAAAGCACACTAACCTTACAAACCATTCTTAATATGCCAGAACGACGCATATTATATGTAAGTGGTGAAGAAAGTGCACACCAATTAAAAATGCGTGCACAACGATTGGCTTCTATTAACATCACAGATGAAGCCATGTCTGATCACGACAATGTCACCATTCTGTGTGAAACATCGCTTGAAAATATATTTGACAACATTAAAGAGGTAGCACCCGAATTGATTGTCATCGATTCAATACAAACTATTGCTACTGATACTGTGGAGAGCAGCCCAGGAAGCGTAACACAGGTACGTGAATGTGCAGCAGCATTATTACACTATGCCAAATCTTCAGCAGTGCCAGTTATTCTCATCGGTCATATCAACAAAGAAGGCACACTAGCAGGCCCTAAAATCTTGGAACATATTGTAGATACCGTGATACAATTTGAGGGCGATCAACACTATATGTATCGTATATTACGTTCTATAAAAAATCGTTTTGGCAGTACGTCAGAATTAGGTATCTACGAGATGCAACAAACGGGGTTAAGACAAGTAAGCAACCCCTCTGAGCTATTGCTAAATCAAGACCACGAAGGGCTATCAGGAATAGCCATTAGTTCTGCAATAGAAGGTGTTAGACCTTTCTTAGTTGAGACACAGGCGCTTGTTTCATCGGCAGCATACGGCACACCACAGCGCACAGCAACAGGTTTCGATCAGAAACGTTTGAACATGTTACTTGCCGTCCTTGAAAAGCGTGTTGGCTTTAAGTTAGCACAAAAAGACGTCTTCATAAATATTGCAGGCGGCTTACGTGTAACCGATCTTGCTATGGATCTTAGCATTATCGCAGCTGTACTATCAAGTAATGTTGACACCCCCATTGAAACAGGATGGTGCATGGCAGGCGAAGTGGGTTTAAGTGGTGAGGTACGTTCGGTTAACCGTATTGAACAACGGATAGCTGAGGCCGAGAAATTGGGGTTCAGCGACATCATCATTCCAAAATATAATTTTCAGGGATTAGATACAAAAAAATACAAAATAAACATACACCCCGTAAAGAAGGTAGAAGAAGCGCTACGGGTTTTGTTTGGTTAACGAACGGCTAATGGGACACTTGTCATGCCGATCAAAAAACCTTAAAATAACAATTGAAACGCATAGATAGAAACAAGTCTATGCGTCAGCCAACAGACAATTTCTTGCGAAACGAAATAAAAAAAATATGAAAGACTCAGTTATTATTGTTAGTGGAGGGATGGATAGTATCACTCTTCTTTACGAATGGAAAGAACGCATTGCCTTAGGCATATCGTTCGACTATGGAAGCAATCATAATGCCAAGGAAATACCGTTGGCACAAATGCACTGCAATCGATTAGGCATCAAGCACATAACAATTCCGCTCAGTTTTATGCATCAATATTTTAAAAGTAGCTTGCTTGATGGAGCCGATGCCATACCCGAAGGACATTATGCCGACGATAACATGAAATCGACGGTAGTGCCTTTCCGTAATGGCATTATGCTATCTATCGCTATTGGCATTGCGGAAAGCAACGAACTAAAAAATGTTCTTATAGCCAACCACGGTGGTGATCACACTATCTATCCCGACTGTCGTCCAGAATTCATTAAAGCCATTAATGCCGCTGCTGAAACAGGTACTTTTGTCAACATAAATGTATTGGCACCATACACCAATATCACCAAGACAGATATTGCTCGAAGAGGACGAGAACTAGGCATCAATTATGCTGAAACATGGAGTTGCTACAAAGGTGGTGAACACCAATGTGGAAAATGCGGCACATGTGTAGAACGTAAAGAAGCGTTACATGATGCAGGAATTATTGATAACACGGTATACGAACAGGATGCAGAATAACAAAAGAAGAAAGAGGCATATTTTAACAGAAGACATAAAATAGGATAAAATTTTAACACAGAAGCACCATCTTTCAACTTTTATTATTAATTTTGTAGGCAAACATAACGGTGTGGTTATTCAATATCCACAGGCAACTAAAAAACATCATTTATTGACATACAAAAAACAATAAAAAAATGAAAATCGAAGATTTCAACTTTGCCGGTAAGAAGGCAATTGTCCGCGTGGACTTCAATGTACCCTTGGACGAGAACGGTAACGTAACCGACGACACCCGTATCCGTGGCGCTCTGCCCACTCTGAAGAAGGTTTTGGCCGATGGCGGTGCACTCATTATGATGAGCCACATGGGCAAACCCAAAGGCAAGGTAAACCCCAAGTTGTCGCTTAAGCAGATTGTTCCCAATGTATCAAAAGCACTGGGCGTAGACGTTAAGTTTGCAGAAGACTGCGGTAACGCAAGCGAGGCAGCTGCTGCACTGAAGTGTGGCGAAGCTCTTTTGCTGGAGAACTTACGCTTCTATCCTGAGGAAGAAGGCAAACCTGTAGGTGTAGAAAAAGGCACACCCGAGTTTGACGAGGCAAAGAAAGAGATGAAGGGCAAGCAGAAAGATTTTGCTAAGAAGCTCGCTTCATATGCTGACGTTTACGTAAACGACGCCTTCGGCACCGCTCACCGTAAGCACGCTTCTACTGCAGTTATTGCCGACAGCTTTGATGCTGACCACAAAATGCTTGGTTTCCTTATGGAGAAAGAGGTTACCGCTATTGATAACGTACTGAAAAACGCTCAGCATCCTTTCACAGCCATTATCGGTGGTTCTAAGGTAAGCTCTAAGTTGGCCGTTATCAAGAACTTGCTCGACAAGGTTGACAACCTCATCATTGGTGGTGGTATGGGTTACACCTTCATCAAAGCACAGGGCGGACACATTGGCGAATCACTGCATGAAGACGATCTGATGCCTGAGGCACTGAACGTAATGGCTGCTGCCAAAGAAAAAGGTGTAAACCTGAGCCTCTCTGTAGCTACTGTGGCTGCTGACTCGTTCTCAAACGATGCTAACCGCAAAGTTGTTGATATCTATAATATTCCCGATGGATGGGAAGGCATGGACGCCTCAGAAGAGAGCCTTGAGAATTGGAAAGAAATTATTCTTAACTCGAAGACTATTCTGTGGAACGGCCCCGTTGGCGTATTTGAGATGGAAAACTTCGCACACGGCACAGGCGAAATTGCTAAGTATGTAGCACAGGCTACACAGGAAAACGGTGCTTACTCGCTCGTTGGTGGTGGTGACTCAGTTGCTGCTGTTAACAAGTTTGGCTTGGCCGACAAGGTAAGCTATGTTTCAACTGGTGGTGGTGCCATGCTCGAAGCTATCGAGGGTAAAGTGCTGCCCGGTGTAGCTGCCATCAAGGGCGAATAATGGTGAAGACAGAATAGACCCTAATAAATAGAAATAATTGAGGGTGTGCCCCGAATGGCTTTCAAAACCATTTTCGGCACTCCCTCATTTTCATTTATTCGCACTCTCCTCCCCCACACTTCAAGGGCTGCACACCTGAAACTTATACCCCACACACGATGTAAACACCCCACACATTGTCATTAGATTATCATTAGATCATCAATATATTATAAAAAATACATATTATGCCCTTACGAATTCCAGATAAACTGCCCGCCATTGAAATTCTCAAAAAAGAGAATATCTTTGTGATGGACAACACACGCGCTACGAACCAAGATATACGACCGCTTCGCATTGTGGTTCTTAACCTCATGCCCCTCAAAATAACTACTGAAACCGATCTCATTAGGCTGCTTTCAAACACGCCATTGCAGATTGAAATCGACTTTATGAAACTGAAGAGCCACACTCCGAAGAACACACCCATTGAACATATGCTTATGTTCTATCGCGACTTTGAGGCTATGCGCAATGAGAAATATGACGGAATGATTATCACAGGGGCACCCATCGAACAATATGATTATAAAGACGTGGCTTACTGGGATGAAATATCACAGATATTTGCTTGGGCAAAAACGCACGTCACCTCAACATTATATATATGCTGGGCAGCACAAGCTGGCCTTTATTATCACTACGGTATACCTAAATATCCGTTAAAGAAAAAAATGTTTGGCGTGTTTGCACAAAAACCGCTCTATCCCAAGCTATCCATCTTCCGGGGCTTTGACGACCAGTTCTTCATGCCACAAAGCCGACATACTGAGGTAAAAAGTAAAGATATATTAAACAACAAGGCGCTCACGCTTATTGCTGAATCAAAAGAAAGCGGGGCTAGCATCATTATGGCAAGAGGCGGACGCGAATTTTTTGTTACTGGACATATGGAATACTCACCCCTCACGCTTGACAAAGAATATAAAAGAGATATGGATAAACGCGATGATGTTGACATTCCTATCAACTACTATCGCGAAAATAACCCTTCGCTCCCACCTATCGTACAATGGCGAGCTCATGCAAACCTCTTTTTTAGCAATTGGATAAATTATTACGTTTACCAAGAAACGCCCTACGATATTAATAAAATTGTTTAACAAAAAGTGTCTTAACACAACATTATACCACATACGCCACTCATGCAAACTATCGAACTTTTAGCACCTGCAAAAAATTTGGCATCAGGAATAGCTGCCATTAAGCACGGTGCCGACGCCGTTTACATTGGCGCCAGTCACCACGGTGCACGCGCTGCCGCAGGAAATAGCATCAACGATATTGAACAGCTATGCGCCTACGCACACGGCTTCAGGGCTCGTGTTTATGTCACTCTTAACACCATCATTTATGATAACGAAATAGAAGATGTAAAACTGCTCATGCAACAATTGGCACAGATAAAGGTTGATGCTGTATTAGTGCAAGACATGGCGATTGTAGATATGGTGATGCATTGTGAAGACAACGACCCATTGGCATATTTTCGTAACCGACTGCACGCTAGCACACAAACCGATAACCGTTCGGCTGATAAGGTGGCGTGGCTAAACGACATTGGTTTTTCTCGAGTGGTGCTGGCACGTGAGCTCTCATCTAACGAAATAAAAAACATTCATCAGCAACAGCCAAACGTCGAATTAGAGGCCTTCGTGCATGGAGCACTCTGCGTAAGCTATTCAGGGCAGTGTTATGCCTCGCAATACTGTTTTGGACGAAGTGCAAACCGCGGTGAGTGCGCACAATTCTGCAGAATGAAGTTTGACCTTACTGATAGTAACGACAAACTATTGTATCAACAGCTACATCTGTTGTCGCTGAAGGATATGTGCCAGATTAATCACCTTGAACAATTGCTTGAAGCAGGGGTAGTTTCTCTGAAAATCGAAGGCCGACTGAAAGATACTACCTACGTAAAAAACGTAGTGGCAGCCTACAGCACACGATTGAATGAAATAATTGCAAAAAGCCCTAACAAATATAAACGTAGCTCGTTAGGACACTGTCAATATACCTTTACGCCCAACTTGTCAAAAACATTTAACCGTGGTTACACAACCTATTTTCTTAATGGCCGCATTGCAGATATTTCATCGCCTGCAACACCTAAAGCCATCGGACAATTTGTAGGTAAAGTAAAAGCTATAAACTACAACAACTTCACCGTAGCAAGCATCGAAGCCTTTGCCAATGGCGACGGTCTCTGCTTTATTGGCCCCGATGGGCAACTTACTGGTTTTAGAGTGAACAAGGTGATAGGCAATAAGATATTTCCGCTCAACATGCCCAATGCTCTTAAACCAGGAACAGCTCTCTATCGCAATAACGATAAAGTCTTTGAAGACGAACTGAGTAATGAAAAAAGTGCAGTACGACTGATTAATATTAATATGCACCTTGGGCAACACAAAAATGGTTTAACACTGACAATAGAAACAGAAGACGGCATCAAGGCATCGGCTAGCGTTGATATTGAAAAACAAGTGGCACAAAAACCACAAAAAGAAAATATGCAACGACAGCTGCAAAAACTAGGAAACACTATCTACCAATGTAACAATCTTGACATTGATAATGGTGTTGAAGCGCTGTTTGTACCATCAAGTGTTTTGGTAGAACTAAGACGAAAAGCTGTTGAAGAACTAAATATAGCCATAAGCAATTGTCAACAAACAGCTGACAACATGCTGAACAACAAAGTTGGCGTGAAGCACTACGAAAATAACAATGAGAGTATAAACGGGGCTAATCCTACCAAGCGCACGCTATTCTATGGCAACAAAACCTACTTATATAATATTGCCAACCACATTGCTCAAGGTTTCTACACACGACAAGGATTGGAGCACGCAGAAATGGCTTTTGAGATTAAAGAGCCTAAAGAAAAATGTATTATGCAGTGCCGTTACTGTATACGATATGCTTTAGGTTACTGCGTAAAGAATGGTGGTAAACAACCAACATGGCACGAACCGTTATTCTTGACGTTAGGAGATGGAAGACGTTTCCGTTTACAATTCCATTGTTCAACTTGCCAAATGAATATCTATGCTGACGATGAAACAAGATAAAAAGCATCGATCTCTTAAAATGAAGACTGTTGCAAAAGCGCTGATGGTGCTTATAGCATGCCTCGCACTAAGCAGTTGCTACCATAAAAAAGAAAACAAACAACATTATGGTCGCAACTACAACTTCGTGATTAAGGCCGACTCTATGGCTATCATCGAGCAGCAACCCGAAGAAATTGTAACATTTCTGCCAACCGACACGCTGTATGTGCGCCACAACGATCACATTGTAGTGGCCGACAAACGAATACTAAATAACGACCCTACTGACAGCGTGTGGGTGCAAGTGGCACGCGACCAAGAAACCTTTGGTTGGGTACATGAAAGCGTGTTGTTGAAAAGCGTGGTGCCCAGCGACCCTATCTCACAGTTTATAAGCACTTTTTCTGACAAGCATCTACTCATTTTTTTAGTAATCATCAGCGTTATAGCAAGTGGTTATTTGTTGCGACGCATCATGAAAAAGAAAGCTTTCATCGTACATTTCAACGATATTGACAGCATTTACCCCACATTATTAGCCATTACTGTGGCTGCTGCTGCCACCTTCTACTCAAGTATTCAGTTATTCGATGCCGACTCATGGCAGCACTTTTATTTTCATCCTTCACTTAACCCCTTCTCACAACCGCCTATTATTGGCATCTTTGTAGGGGCAGTGTGGGCCATGCTGATTATGGGTATGGCAGCCTTAGACGAAGTGAAACGCTTACTGCCAGTAAGCCAAGCCATTCTGTATCTGGGTGGCCTAGCCGCTATCTGCGCCGCCAACTATATTATTTTTAGTATAACCACCCTATATTATATAGGTTTTCCCTTGCTTGTGGCTTACATTGGCTTTGCCCTATATCGCTACATTCATTACACAGCATGTTCTTATGTCTGCGGAAAATGTGGCAAAAAGATGAAGCGTAAAGGAAAATGTCCACATTGTGGAGCTGAAAACAGATAATTTATTATTGCTGTCCGCTAAAACTCCAAAGAACATAAATATCATCCCCGAAGCCTTGTAAAATTGGACTTCGGGGTTTGTTCTTTCAAAAGTAAGTCCCCTAATCGTAGATAGCAAGCATATCGTCTCAGTACTTGGCCGAGATTACTCCAGTACTTGGCCGAGATTACTGCAGTACTTGATGGAGATTACTCCAGTACTTGGGCCAAGTACTGGCGCACATGTTTTGAGGGATGAACCATATTTATGCTCTTTGGAATTTTAGCGGACAGCAAATAATAAATTATCCACTTTTACTAAGATTAATAAAAAGAATGCACCTTACAAAGATAAAGTCATTATCATGTTGCTTTCATCTTTGTAAGGTGCTTTATTTGACGGTCAATACGAGATGACAATAACAGATGCTTTCAGACAAAATTTATACGTTTTCTGACAAAATAACGTACGCTTTCAGTAAAATGTAACAAGCAAATATAATGTCAACAGCATTTTTTAATGTAACTTATCATCTGCATCAAAACGTGCGGGAATATCGCGTAAGTGTAAATCGTGCTGTGGAAAGGGTATTTCGATATTATGCTTGTTCAACGTGTTGTATATACACTCCAACACCTCACCATCATCCGAATAATGTGTCAAAACCGAAACCCATACACTGACTGTAAGGTTCACGCTGTTATCTCCCAAACTCTTTACAACAATTTTCACTCCACGTTTTTTATAAATACAGTCGAGTTGCATTACTGCGTCACGCAAAATCTGTTTCACAAAAGTAAGATCACTTCCATAGGCTACACCCACTTCAAGTGTGTCAAGTTCATAACCATGATTCTTTGTCATGTTCTTATAATTCTTTGTAAAGAGCTGACTATTCTGGAAAGCAATAACCGAACCATCAACCGTATCAATCATAGTACTGGTATATGAAATAGAGCTCACCTTGCCTCTGGTTCCGTCACACTCTATCCAGTCGCCTATCTTTACACGACCTGCCATCAAAGAGATGCCATAATAAATATTCTCGAGAATATCTTTCGAAGCAAAACCAATACCAGTTGACAAGCCACCTGAGATAACCACCAGCCACGTGTTGCTAACATGGAAAATAGCCAATGCCACTAATAGCCATACGCCCCACACCACCACTTGTACAAGTTTACGTGACATAATATTATGGCTGGCAGCCGTGCTTAAATCTTTCTTTTCGAAATGTATTTCAAGCAAGTCGTTAATAGTGTGATACAGATAAGAGAATATGAAATAGAGATTAGCCACTATCACGATAGAAATAATACTTACACAAAGATTTTTACCATCAATAAAGTTGTGGCTAAAAAGTTTCCACATAACATCGGTTAGATTGAAAACATCAGCAGCCCAGTAAAGCGAAATGAGCACCGACATTACTCCCATCACACGAAGCACTACATAATAAACAAGGCGGAAAATCCATACATCGGTTACCTTCTTATCTACATAATCATGTCGTTTAGCCCACTGATTAAGCAAGCCTGCAAGGCACGTAATTGTAAGGATGCACGTCAACTGCATAATCCACCATATTAGCACCTGTACACTGAGCAAAGTGTAACCCACCCAAGAACAAACTGTTGACACAACAAATACCGCTAACGAACAGTAAGTAAAGAAGACATCTGACTTAGGAATATTATTGTTATGCCGCATTATTACATTCCACTGCCAAAGTGAGCAAAGCAAAAGCACAGGTGGGAAAACAAGATTTACAACATCGTTAGGAACCAGTACTATACGAAAGCTAATAACAATGAAGCCAACTACCATCAACGGTGAGTAAATGCGGAAAGCACTCTTTATCTGCGAACCGTCAAGACGGATAAGCAACGAGGTAAGAATTACGCCCAATAACCAAGCATACTCTACTAAAAGGTTGCTGGCCATCAGCAAGAAATTTTGGTCTTTAAAGATTAAACGAGCCAATCCTAGCAGCACAGCCAGCATGATGACCGATGCTGATAAAACAATGCACGTACGTTTCGACATGAACGAAGGGGTGCGGAAACGTTGAGGCAAAAAATGACGAATAGCAACCAAACACAATATAAACGACACAATGCCATAGAAGAAGATAAGTGCGAACATGAAAGCGATAATACGACTATCCCATTGCGAACGCATTTTCTCTGACGGTTTATACTTGTCTTCTATTGACAGTTTAGTGTCTTTAAACTGCCTACCAAAATGTGCCAAAATGGTAAAATAGCCATCACCACCATTGCTAAAAATGCTTGCCTGTATATCATTATAGCGTTTGTTAGCATAGTCGTTCAGGTTGCGAAGACGTTGATCAGTCATATTATAATATCTAATATAATCATTAAGCTGCTGACTATTGTCATACAAGGTATGACGTATGTTAACAGCCAACGTCAAACAAACGTTACGGTCAATTTGAGCACGCTCACTGAGGGTGCGCGATGGCATCTGACTGAGATTGGTTACTAAGCTGTCATATCGCGCAATCTCAGAATTAGTGCGTGCTAAGAGCGAAGTAAAAGGTAACACATTTTTCTGAAACTCGGCATACTGTTCTGTAGCTTCATGACAAGCATATGTTAAATCAAAGATATACTGCGGTTTTTGCGAATACAGCATCAACGAGTTCTGATTACTGCGACGGAAAATATCCATTAAATTATTACGCACTGACTCCTGCTGATCTTTCATAAAGCTCATCTGACGCTGCAAGTCGTTGTAGTAATTGGTGAGCTCCGAACGCAAAATACTTAACGTATTATCAAGGTTCTTTTCCTTTAACACAGCACTCGAGGGAAGCATAATAAAGAACAGCATAAAAAACGTAAGTAACCACCGCATTACTACAGTGGTTTGTCTATGCTTCATTTTATACATCTCATTCTTATTACTTGTCATCATATAGATTGTGTGTATTAATTATTTTAAGCAGAAAATTCAGATAGTTCTAACCAACGCATACCTTTCTCATCAAGAGCATCCTTTACCTCTGGTAAGCGACGGCTTAGTTCTGTAATTTGTTCCACTGTAAGCGTACCGCTACATAAGGCATCTTCTATTTGTTTCTGTTCGGCCTCCAACTGTTCAATATCTTTTGACAGTTGTTCAAACTCCATTTTTTCCTTATATGTCATTTTTCGGCGCTGGTCGTTACGTGACGATTTTTTGTCTTTATCCTTATTCTCGTCAGCACATGGCTTCTTTATCGCCATTTCCTTAGGCTGCAGCGCACACCATTGTCTGTATTGTGTATAGTTGCCAGGAAAATCGTTTACTTCGCCATCACCTTTAAATACAAGAAGATGATCAACCACCTTATCCATAAAATAGCGGTCATGACTAACTATAATTACACATCCCGCAAAATCTTGAAGATATTCTTCAAGCACTTGAAGAGTTTGTATGTCTAAATCGTTAGTGGGCTCGTCAAGAACAAGAAAATTAGGATTGCGCATCAACACCGTACACAGATATAACTTGCGACGCTCGCCTCCGCTCAACTTATACACATAATTATATTGTTGCTCAGGAGTAAACAAAAACTGTTGCAACAACTGCGAGGCAGTAAGATGCTTACCATCGCCCATATCAATGTATTCGGCAATGTCAGTAATTACGTCTATCACCTTCTGTTGGTCATCAAACGACATTCCATCTTGCGAGAAATAACCAAAACGAACAGTTTCTCCAATATCAAATTTACCGCTATCGGGCTGTACCAAACCCAACAACATTTTAATGAATGTCGACTTACCAGCACCATTATCGCCAATGATACCCATCTTCTCAAAGCGAGCAAAATTATAGTAAAAATCTTTGAGAATAACCTTTTCATCAAAAGCTTTCGATACGTATTGGCACTCAAAAATTTTAGAACCAATGTACACATTTCTTGCTTTCAGGCGCACTTGACGTTCTTCAATACGTTGCTTTGCTTTATGCTCTAATTCATAAAAAGCCTCTTCACGGTAACGAGCTTTATGTCCACGAGCTTGTGGCATACGACGCATCCATTCTAACTCACGTCGATACAAGTTATTGGCTCGTTGTATTTCTGCGGCGGCTGCATCCATACGTTCTTGACGTTTCTCAAGATAATAGGCATAATTTCCACGATAGGTATATATGGTTTTATTATCGAGCTCAAGAATCGTGTCGCACACCCGATCAAGGAAGAAACGATCGTGCGTAACCATAAGTAGGGTTTTATTTCCGCGTGAAAGGAAGCCTTCTAACCATTCAATCATTTCCAAGTCGAGATGGTTGGTAGGCTCATCCAGGATAAATAAGTCGGGTTCTGTAATGAGCACATTAGCTAAGGCCACACGTTTCTGCTGTCCACCACTCAACGTGCCCATTTTCTGTGTTAAATCATTTATTCTTAATTGTGTAAGTATCTGCTTTGCTTTCAGCACCTTATCACTTTCACCCTGATGATTAAAACATGCATCAAGGACAGTATCATCAGAATCAAAATGTGGTGTCTGAAGCAAGAAGCCAATACGTAAACCTTTTCTAAAAATGATATTTCCACTATCACATCCTTCGCTACCCGAAATAATAGAAAGCAATGTGCTCTTTCCTGTACCATTTTTTGCAATAAGACCCACACGTTGCCCCTCGGCGATAGAAAAAGAAATATCGTCGAACAAGACCTGTGCTCCAAACGACTTGGTTACATTTTGTATATCAATAAATGGATTTTGGTTTGCCATCTTTACTTTTTGATAAAAAACATTACGTTACTCGCCTTTCAATTCAGCATTAATCTGTTCAATATAACCGAGCACCTCATCACGACCAGCCTTTGTTTCTGAACTGGTAACAAAATAAGGAGGCAACTCTTCCCACGTATCAGATAGTTTACGCATCCAGGCCTCAGCATTTTGTCGGGCACGCACAGGACCTAGTTTGTCAGCTTTAGTAAAGATAATAGCAAATGGCACATTACTCTGTCCGAGCCAATCAATAAACTCACGATCAATCTTCTGCTGTTCATGTCGAATATCAACAAGCACAAAGGTATTGATAAGTTGTTCACGCTGAAGAATATACGATGTTATCATATTCGTAATTTTCTGCTGAACCGATTTTGAACGCTTTGCAAAGCCATATCCTGGAAGGTCAACCAAATACCACTCGTTGTTAATGATAAAATGATTGATGAGCAAGGTTTTACCAGGCGTTGCACTTGTCTTAGCTAAGTTTTTATGATTACAGAGCATATTGATAAGGCTCGACTTTCCTACATTTGAACGTCCGATAAAGGCGTACTCGGGTTTTGTATCAGAAGGGCATTTGCTCACTGTAGGAGCAGATATTACAAATTCAGATTTCTTGATCTCCATATCTTATTTTTCTATTTTCTATTATTATCTTTTCCTTTTATTCATATTACGTTGTTCTCTTTCCCATTGTTCACGTGCTTTTTGTTTCACCTTAGCCTCAATAGCAGAAATATTAGGGCGGCCTATCATTAGTGTTTTCAGCCAAACACAAACAATGAAACAAAGTATCGTAATGACAATACAAATTAATAAATTGAGCATCTCATTGGTCACAGGCAGATAATCTTTCAGCACCACGCCCACAGCAACAGGAATTGCAAACAAAAGCCAATCGGCACCTGAACTCATTTTATAGCCACCTGTAGCCCTTGTATATTCGCTATCGGCCTTCAACAATCGTTTCCCGTTATGCAGCCAATACTGCTCAAAGCGGTCGTTTTCAAGGTTTTCTTTCGTCATTATTTTGTTCTTTCAATTATTCTTAATTATTATTATAATTACTGCAACCATTTAACAAACCATCATCAAGTCGCTCATAATCATATCACTTATCATGAAGCTGTTTTCACAAATACGAATACGATTTCCTTTTCGTTCCATACGTTTCGCCAGTAAATACGGTTGAGCCATCTTTAATAAATAATCTTGATGCTGGGCAGAAAGCATGGTAAGATCTAAACCATCGCTTGTGCGCAATGCGGTGGTCACCAAGTCGTCATAGTGAGTGTCAGCATCAATGCTTTCTTGTTCAAAGGGCACCCTACCCTCATTTATGGCTTCCATGTAAGCATCAATATCAGACACGTTCCACTGTCGCACACTGCGATTATACGAGTGTGCTGCCGCCCCTAATCCGATGTAAGGAGTATCGTTCCAGTAACTGCTGTTATGCTGTGCACGACAACCAGGAAGAGCAAAATTGCTAACCTCATAATGTTCATATCCAGCAGACCTTAATTGTTCTACCAGCATATTATACATCAAAAGGCTAAGTTCTTCATCATTTTCCTTTATCTCATGTTTTTCTAACAAACGATATAGCGGCGTGCCTTCTTCATACATCAGACTGTATGCCGACACATGCTCTACGCCAAGTTTTATCACCTCATCAATATCATATTGCCACTGTTCAGCTGTTTGATTAGGAAATCCATACATCAAATCAACACTGATGCGTGCAATACCCCCTTGGCGCAAACAATCAACGGCCTCATACACTTGTTTTGACGAGTGTCGGCGATGCAACCAACGTAAACGCTCGTCATCAAAGGTCTGTGCTCCCATACTTACACGATTTACACCATTGTTTACAAGGCAACGCACCAAGTTGGCATCAACATCATCAGGATTTACTTCAACAGTTGTTTCACTACTTTTACAACCATACACCTTATATATATTATTAAAAAGGCGATCAATATCTGTCCTACTTATTTGCGAAGGCGTTCCACCACCTATATAAATAGTATTAATGGTTGCATCATTGCCTTGAGGCAAGAAATCAGTTCGCAGTTGCATTTCGTGTATCAAACTGTCGATATAAGCCGAACGTTGCCCATGCTTTACCGTGCTATAAAAAGCACAGTATATGCACCTACTGGCACAAAAGGGTATGTGAATATATAGTCCTGACATGATGTTACAAAGGTAAAAAGGGGCATTGTGCTACTTTTTCATCACAAAATTACTAATATGTTTTAAAAGAAATGATGTTTTAGTGTATTTCTTTTGGTTTTTTGTGCAAAAATGTCTAACTTAGGCGGCGATAAAGGTCAAACGACCTTGTTTCGGAGCCTGTATAAGGCGAAATTCTGTCCTTTCCTATCTAACCTAAGGGATGAGGCAACAGTTTGACGTTTGGGCTGCGGAGCATAAGAGACGGATGAGGCGTGTTCCGTTTCTTGTTATTTTGAAGCTCGCCTCTATTACTAACATTAAACCTTTGATAGATATGAGAGTTTATCAAACAAATGAAATCAAAAACATCGCTCTGCTTGGCAGTGCGGGTAGCGGCAAGACCACGCTTGCCGAGTCTTTACTCTTTGGTAGCGGCATTATCAAACGCCGTGGCACCGTTGAAGGCAAAAACACCGTCAGCGACTATTTCCCTGTTGAACAAGAGTATGGCTACTCTGTATTCTCAACTGTTTTCCATGTAGAATGGAACAATAAGAAGCTCAACATTATTGACTGCCCGGGTTCTGACGATTTCGTGGGAGGTGCTATTACCGCACTTAACGTTACTGATCAAGCCGTTATCCTTATCAACGGACAATATGGTCCAGAAGTGGGCACACAAAACAATTTCCGCTATACAGAGAAATTAAAGAAGCCCGTTATATTCCTTATCAACCAGCTCGACTCTGATAAATGCGATTTTGACAATGTCATTAACGCCATGCACGAGATATATGGTTCTAAGTGCGTGCAGATACAATACCCCACCCAAACAGGCCCTGGTTTCAATGCCATCATCGACGTACTGTTGATGAAGAAATATTCGTGGCCAGCAGAAGGAGGTATGCCCATTATCGAAGATATTCCTGAAGAAGAAATGGAGAAAGCGATGGCCTTGCACAAAACATTGGTTGAGGCTGCTGCAGAGAACGACGACACCTTGATGGAAAAATTCTTTGAAGAAGAAACCCTTACTGAAGACGAGATGCGTGAAGGCATTCGTAAAGGCCTTATTACACGTAGCATTTTCCCCGTCTTCTGTGTATGCGCAGCAAAAGATATGGGCGTACGTCGCTTGATGGAATTCTTAGGAAATGTTGTTCCCTTCGTTAGCGAAATGCCTAAATTACATAACACACGTGGCGAAGAAATTACACACGACAGCGAAGGTCCTGAATCAGTTTATTTCTTCAAGACAGGCATGGAGCCTCACATAGGTGAGGTAAGTTACTTTAAAGTAATGAGTGGCAAGATTAAGGCTGGCGATGATTTAGTAAATGCTGACCGTGGCTCGCGTGAACGCATCGGACAAATATATGTATGTGCTGGTGCAAACCGCATACCCGTTGACCAACTGAACGCTGGCGACATTGGTTGTACCGTGAAGTTGAAAGATGTGAAAACGGGAAACACCCTAAACGGAAAAGATTGTGAATGGAAGTTCGACTTCATTAAATATCCCAACTCTAAATACTCTCGTGCCATTAAGGCTGTAAATGCTGCCGATACCGAAAAGCTGATGGCAGCCATGCTTAAGATGCGCCAGGAAGACCCCACATGGGTAGTTGAACAGAGCAAAGAATTAAAGCAAACCATCGTACATGGCCAAGGCGAATTCCACCTTCGTACATTAAAATGGCGATTGGAAAACAACGAGAAGATTGCTGTAAAATTTGACGAACCGAAGATTCCCTATCGCGAAACAATCACCAAGTCGGCACAGGCCGATTATCGCCACAAGAAACAATCGGGCGGTGCAGGACAGTTTGGCGAGGTACATCTTATTGTTGAACCTTATGCAGAAGGCATGCCCGACCCCACCACCTATAAGCTTAATGGCCAAGAGGTAAAGATGAATATCAAGGGTCGCGAAGAAATTAACTTAGAATGGGGTGGAAAACTGGTATTCATCAACTCGGTTGTAGGTGGTGCCATTGACACACGTTTTATGCCCGCCATCTTGAAGGGCATCATGGAACGCATGGAACGCGGCCCATTAACAGGTAGCTATGCCCGTGATGTACGCGTTATCGTATATGATGGCAAGATGCACCCAGTCGACTCTAACGAATTGTCATTCATGTTAGCAGCACGCAATGCCTTTGCCGAGGCCTTTAAGGCTGCTGGCCCGAAGATTTTGGAGCCCATCTATGACCTTGAAGTCTACGTTCCCGCCGACTATATGGGCGATGTAATGAGCGACCTACAAGGCCGTCGTGCCCTTATTATGGGTATGGATAGCGAAGCTGGATACCAAAAGTTGCAGGCCAAGATACCTTTGAAAGAGCTGAACAACTACTCTATCTCACTGAGTAGCTTAACAGGTGGTCGCGCATCATTCACTACCAAGTTTGCCAGCTACGAGCTTGTTCCGAATGAGGTACAGCAGGCACTGATTGCAGCACACGAGGCAGAAGAAGACGATGAAGATTAATCGATATTGATGATTAACTAATAAAAAGGGGAGTGTCAGAATGAAAATGACACTCCCCTATTTTTATATTTTTAAAAACTAGATACGGTTTACATCAACCAATCCGTTCATCACGGCATAAATGGTAAGGGCAGAAAGCGAACGAGCCTCTAGTTTTATCATAATATTTTTGCGATGCGAGATAACGGTAGTGATGCTAATACTAAGATCAGCCGCAATCTCCTTGTTTGTTTTTCCATACACTAAAAGAGTCAGCACCTCTATCTCACGCGCACTAAGTAAGTTATCGCTAGCGGTTTTCTGCACTGGTGGCAAATTGCGTCCGTGAGCATGAGCATATTGTTCCAATCGAAGCAAGTCTTTTACGAACTGAGGTTCGGGTTGGTTTACACAAATAACATGAAAGCCTGCCAACTGTGAAGCCTGCCCTATTGACGTGGTAAGCACAATCACTTTATGCTTAAGCGTTGTAAAGAAGGCTATATTTTGCAGAAGGATGGCTACATCAACAAAAAAATGGAAATAAGAGTCGGCATGATTTGCCTCTAATTCAGCCAACGAAGCAAAGGTATCGACCTCAGCAATAGGCATTACTGACCGAAGAATATTCTTCAGACCAATAACCGCCAACACATTGGTGTCAACAATAGCCAGTTTTATTTTAGGATGAGGATGCGCAATCACATTTATAGTTTTACAGATGAAATGTCTACTAAATTATTTACGATGGCATAGATGGTGAGACCTGCTGCGCTGTGTATTTGTAGTTTTCGAGCTATGTTGCGCCTATGTGTAATAACCGTATTGGTAGCAATGCAGAGGTGTTCAGCAATCTCTTTATTTGACATGCCTTGTACCAAAGCCACAATAACCTCTTTTTCACGCTCGCCCAGTAGTTCAGACGTATCAGACGACTTTGCTAACATATCAGATATCTTCTGCCCCACTCCGCCTTTTTTGTTTTTATCCTCCAGACGTTTAATGGCAGGCAAAAGAATCTTTTCCTCCACTTCGGCATGTAAGCGTAGCCAGTCTTCATTATTATATATATCATAAAGCGTGGCCGACAATTTATTGTTATGCAACTTATCAGAAGGCAGATACTTAATGATAATGCTTTTCAGCTCTCGCAGTCTTTCACCCTCCTGACCATGATGTTTGCTATAGGTGTCAATATCATAATTATCGCTCAGTTCGCCTTCAAGCAACCTTTCTATATAGGGGAACACCATTTTCTCTTCAAATTTCATATGCGAGGTTATGGCCTTAGCATAAGCATCATACAGCTTCATGATAAGTTTGCCCAAAGAGCTCTCTATATCAATAGCCTCGCACAGTTCTTTACGTATGAATGGCAACTGAAAACCATTATAATATTCGTGGCTGGCTTTCAAATATCTTAGCAGCGTAGGCACCGACAAGTTGGCCAAATCAATGAAACTTCTTTCACCATTGATGGTAAAGTTCACCACCGTAAGAAAGGTAAGCGTGTCAACATTCTGTTCCTCACACACCGTTCTCACCGTCTTGTCTCCAAAGCCCAAGTTGATGCCGAAGCACCCCAAACTTTGCAGAACGTTATAATTGTCTTTGATAAGGGAAATCATCTTATCGTCAGCCTCATATACCTTTTGATTGCGCATATAACATCTATCCCTTCGCAGATTTTTATAATGTTTGTGTTGTTTAGAAAAAATTATTTACGCTCAACATGTTGCGGCAAGTGGAATTCGTACGATTTATCAAACACCTGTCTAACACTGTTGATTTCAAGGAATGTGGTACCACCACTTTCGCCGAAGCTTCCACTCAGATAGGCTATCTTATCATCAAGCTCGATGTAATGTTTTTGACGAAGCATACGCAAAGCCGCAGTAAACATGTGTTCAGACGAGGTATGCTCTTTCTGATAAACAGGAATTACGCCGTAGCTCAAATTCAGCCAACGCTGGGTTTTCTCGCGGTAACAAATAGCTAACACGGGGTTGGGGCCACGGAACGAAGCCAAATTGCATGCTGTTTCACCCGTCTCGCTATCGGTAATAATACCTGCCACGCCCAGTTTTCGTGTAGCATCAATGGCCGCATGTGCCAAGAATTCTTTCTGCGAGCAACAGTCGTTCATTGGCACCTCAGGATTACCCAACAAAGCGCGGTCTTTCTCTGCCTGTTCAGCAATAGCCGCCATTGTTTGCACTGCTTCAACAGGATATTTTCCTGACGCCGTTTCACCACTCAGCATCAATGCATCGGTGTTCGAATAAATGGCATTAGCAATGTCAGTAACCTCGGCACGTGTGGGACGAGGGTTCTTTATCATATTGTGCAACATCTGCGTAGCCACAATAACAGGCTTATGCTTCATTACACATTTTCGAATAATTTGGCGCTGTATGCCAGGTATTTTCTCCAATGGTACCTCGATACCTAAATCGCCACGAGCAATCATAATGCCGTATGACGCATCGATAATTTCGTCAATATTGTCAACACCCTCTTGGTTTTCAATTTTCGAAATAATCTTAATATCGCTGTTATGCTCATCAAGAACATCCTGTATGGCCTTTACATCATTAGCCGAGCGCACAAACGAGTGTGCAATAAAGTCGATATCTTGTTCTATAGCCAACAAGATGTTATTATAATCTTTCTGAGTGATGGCAGGCAAAGCGATGTGTTCACCTGGTACATTCACACTTTTATGTGCGCCCAACACACCATCGTTCTGCACTTCGGCCACCAGCATTGGGCCTTGCACATCAACAATTTTCATATCCAGTTCGCCATCATCAAAGAGCATGTGGTCATTTACCTTAACATCTTTGGCAATATCGGTGTATGAAACATTTACGATATCGTGGGTTGAATCCATCTCTGGACGTCCAAATATTTTCACTATATCACCTGTGTGGTATGCAATAGGCTCATCAACACCTGTGGTTCGCACCTCAGGGCCTTTCGTATCAATCATCAAAGCAAGGTGAGGCGACACTTCACGCACATTTTTGATAATTGTTTTTATGCCGTCAGGCGTAGCATGTGCTGTGTTCATTCGCACAACGTTTACACCCGAAAAGAAAAGTTTCCTGATAAAATCCTTGTCACAACATCTGTCGCTAATCGAAGCTACAATCTTTGTTTGTTTCATCCTGTAATCCTAATAATAATTTTCTCTCTGCAAAATTACAGAAAATCTATCGTAAAACAATTATACATCTGTTATTTTTTTTGTTATTGCAAGTTATTTTAATGCGCAACTTGATTAGTATCCCGATTTTAACGGGACACTAATCATAACAACTAAAAAAAAGACGCATTGCCATAACCCCATGTGTTATAAGCAGAAAGGAAGGCAGAAGCCATAGATAGGTTAAAAAGGATGGAAAAAATATCTATTTCCGATTATTATTTCGTATCTTTGCAGCGCTTAATGCAGAGTTGCACCGTTTTAAGCAACTGCGATATAGCATAAAGAAAACAAATAACAAAATACAGAAAGGACAAAACGAATGAAAGCATTTGTATTTCCCGGACAGGGAGCTCAATTTACAGGTATGGGAAAAGACCTGTATGACAACAACCCCATAGCAAAAGAACTGTTTGACAAAGCTGACGAAATTCTTGGTTTCAGCATCACCGATATCATGTTTAATGGCACTGATGAAGAGCTGAAAGAAACCAAGGTTACACAGCCCGCAGTTTTCCTTCACAGCGTAGCCAGCGCTCTTTGTCTGGGCGACGACTTCTGCCCCGCCATGGTAGCAGGCCACTCATTGGGCGAATTTTCAGCCCTTGTAGCCGCTGGCGCTCTGAGCTTTGAAGACGGCTTACGTTTGGTAAGCGCTCGTGCTATGGCTATGCAGAAAGCCTGTGAAGCCGCTCCTGGAACAATGGCTGCCGTTATCGGTCTGCCCGACGAGACCATTGAAGGCATCTGCAATGAGGTATCAGAAAGTGGTGAAACAGTAGTTGCAGCCAACTACAACTGCCCTGGCCAGCTTGTTATCAGCGGCACTATTGAGGGCATTAATGCTGCTTGCGAAAAGCTGAAAGCTGCTGGTGCCAAACGTGCCCTCCCATTGAAGGTAGGTGGCGCTTTCCACTCGCCCCTCATGCGTCCTGCAAAAGACGAACTTGAAAAAGCAATTGAAGCAACTGAGTTTAAGGCTCCACGTTGCCCCATATATCAAAACGTTGATGGAAAGGCCTATACCGACCCCGCCGAAATCAAAGCCAACCTCATTTCCCAGCTCACCAGCAGCGTACGTTGGACTGAGAGCGTAAACAATATGATTAGCGCAGGTGCCAACGACTTTACCGAGTGTGGTCCTGGCAAGGCTCTGCAAGGCATGATTGGCCGTATCAACAAAAACGTATCGGCACACGGCATTGCATAATTGCCACAGACAACAACAATGATAATGACCGACAAGATTATCCTCTATCAGATTTTCACCCGGTTGTTTGGCAATAAAACCACAGCAAATATTCCTGGTGGCACCCTACAACAGAACGGCAGCGGTAAGATGAACTTCATCGACCGCGCCATTCTGCAACGCATAAAGGCTATGGGTGTAACACATGTATGGTATACGGGTGTCATACGACACGCCACTTGCACCAATTATTCAAGCTACAACATTCCACGCCAAAACCCTGCTGTGGTGAAAGGAAAAGCAGGCTCGCCCTACGCCATCACCGACTATTATGATATTGACCCAGATTTAGCAGAAGACGTGCCTTCACGTATGGCCGAATTTGAAGCTCTTGTAAAACGCACCCATCGCGCAGGCATGAAAGTAATTATCGACTTTGTGCCTAATCATGTAGCACGACAATATCAGTCGGTAACAAAGCCTGAGGGCGTAAAAGATCTTGGGGCCGATGACGACACCAACAAGCATTTCAGCCCAAACAATAATTTTTATTATTGTCCAGGACAACCCTTCACGCCCAAATTCGATATCAATAATGCTGAGATGGGGCCTTATACCGAATGTCCGGCTAAAGCCACTGGTAACGACCATTTTGACGCATCGCCCTCAATAACCGACTGGTATGAAACAATAAAGCTGAACTATGGCATCGACTATTGCGATGCTGGCGGACGTTCTGAACACTTCTCACCCGTGCCAAACACGTGGGAGAAAATGACAGCCATTCTTCTCTTTTGGGCAGCAAAAGGCGTTGATGGTTTTCGTTGCGACATGGCCGAAATGGTGCCTCTCGCTTTCTGGCAGTATGCCATTAGCAAGCTGAAAAACGAGCACCCTGAAATATGTATTATTGGTGAGGTTTATAACCCCTCGCTCTACCGCACCTACCTACAAGCTGGTTTCGATTATCTGTACGACAAGGTGGGCATGTACGACACGGTAAGAGCCGTTATGTATGGACAAACGTCAACACAAGCAATCACACACGCTTGGCAACAAACTGACGACATACACACTCATATGCTATATTTTCTTGAGAACCATGACGAGCAACGCATAGCCAGCCATTTCTTCGCAGGCAAAGCCGAAAAAGGCATACCTGCCACTATTGCCACAGCCCTCATGCGCACCAATCCTGTGATGCTGTATGCAGGACAAGAATATGGCGAAGAAGGAATGGATAGCGAAGGTTTCAGCGGTAAAGACGGACGCACCACTATTTTCGATTATTGGTGTGTACCCTCATTATATCACGCCTATGTTGACCGTCGGAAACTCACTGCTGAAGAGAAGCATCTGCACACTGCCTACCAAGCTATTATGCAAATAGCCGCAAAAGAAAAGGCTGTAGCCGAAGGCGAGTTCTTCGACTTAATGTATGTAAATCAGCATCTTCATGATGTGTATGCTTACCTCAGAAAAGCAGGAAACGAATTATTGCTGGTGGCGGCCAACTTCTCTGAACGTGAACACATGGCGCTATTAAACATTCCAGCACATGCCATGCGTTATCTGAACATACCAGCAGCCTCTTATCGCGCACTCGACTTGCTCACAGGCGAGAACATTGCTACCACTTTTACTTCTGCTGACAACGCCCTCACCCTAAATCTGCCCGCAATGGGCGGACGGGTATACAAAATAAATGTGGAGACAGACAAGATGGAGAAAAACGAACAAGTGGTGAACGAACACATGAAAGAAGAATTTCCACCCGCACACACGGCCGAGCATCTGCTCAACCAAACCATGGGTAGAATATTCGGATGTCCTCGTTCTACCAATGCGCACATAGAGCGCAAGAAAAGTAAGATGACCTTCGTGCTTGACCACAAACCCTCACGAAAAGAGGAAAAGGAAATTGAAACACGTATGAACGAGCTCATTAGTCAAGACCTACCCGTAACATATGAAATGGTAAGCCGCGACCACTTGCCCGAAGGCATTGATGCAAGCCGTCTTCCCGACGATGCCACCCATCAAGTGCGTTTAGTACGCATAGGCGACTACGATGTATGCCCCTGCATTGGCAAGCATGTGCGTTCAACAGCACAAATAGGACGTTTTGTGCTATTGGGAACTAATTGGGATGAACTAACCCACAGTTTCCGTGTGCGTTTTAAAATAATATAAGGAAAAAAGACATTAATAACCTCATCATCATTGAGGTTTATTAAGACAAGAACAAGACAAAAGACACTTTTTTCACGAAAAGGTGTTCTTTTGTTTTTAAAATAGAAAAATTTTTCTTTCCTTTGTACCGTGAAAGGAGCATAGGAAACAATTTATCGTATAAAAGAACGAGAACAACGCAACACATTCAGTATAACAAAACATCAAAGAAAAGTAAATAAAACAATGAACAAGGAAAGACAAACACTGAACCGCAACCTGGCACAGATGCTCAAGGGCGGCGTTATCATGGACGTTACCACACCCGAACAGGCACGCATAGCCGAGGCTGCTGGCGCATGTGCTGTTATGGCACTTGAGCGCATCCCCGCCGACATTCGTGCCGCTGGCGGTGTATCACGTATGAGTGACCCTAAGATGATTAAGGGCATACAAGAAGCTGTGTCTATCCCCGTTATGGCGAAATGCCGTATCGGACATTTTGCTGAGGCACAAATTCTACAGGCCATTGAAATCGACTATATTGATGAGAGCGAAGTGCTGTCGCCCGCTGACGACGTTTACCACATTGACAAGAACGAGTTTGACGTACCCTTCGTTTGTGGTGCTAAAAACTTGGGCGAAGCATTGCGTCGTATTGCCGAAGGTGCAACCATGATACGTACAAAGGGCGAGCCCGGCACTGGAGATGTAGTTCAGGCCGTACGCCATATGCGCATGATGCAGAGCGAAATACGTCGTCTCACCTCAATGGCTACTGACGAGCTGTATGAAGCTGCTAAACAGTTGCAGGTTCCGTATGAGCTGGTACAGTATGTTCATGAAAACGGCAAACTGCCCGTAGTAAACTTTGCTGCTGGCGGTGTAGCAACTCCTGCCGATGCTGCACTGATGATGCAGTTGGGTGCCGAGGGCGTATTCGTAGGATCAGGTATCTTCAAGAGCGGGAACCCTGCCAAACGCGCTGCTGCCATTGTTAAAGCTGTTACCAACTATAAGGATGCCAAGATGCTGGCAGAACTGTCTGAAGACCTGGGCGAAGCTATGGTAGGCATCAACGAACAAGAGATAGCACTGCTCATGGCAGAGAGAGGAAAATAAGCCGTGAAGAGAATTGCTGTATTAGCACTGCAAGGAGCCTTTATCGAGCATGAACGCATGCTCGAAAGGCTAGGTGCCACATGCTTTGAAATACGACAATTGGCCGACTGGGCACAGCCCAAAGATGCCCTTGTTATTCCTGGCGGTGAAAGCACAACACAGCTTAAGCTACTGAAAGAACTCGGACTGCTTGAGCCTGTTCAGCAATTTATTGCACAAGGTGGCCCAGTGTTCGGCACTTGCGCAGGTCTTATCCTCCTGTCACGCGACGTTGCTAACGAGCCTATGGCTCGCATCTCAACCATGGATACCCGTGTGTGCCGTAATGCCTACGGTCGACAGTTGGGCAGTTTTCATACCATTGCTCCAATGAAAGGTGTGGGCGACGACATCCCAATGACGTTTATCCGTGCGCCCTACATCGAAAGCGTAGGGCCTGGCGTAGAAGTATTGGCTACTGTCGATGGGCACATTGTAGCCGCACAACAGGGCAACCAATTGGTTACGGCTTTCCACCCAGAACTTGACGATGACGTTCGTGTGCACCGCTATTTTGTTGAAACTATCATCGGAAACAAGACAAGATAGCCCTCTTGCCTACCCCAAATAGCAGGAAAGAGCATAACATTATACTTTAAAGGCTGCTTATATGGTGATGATAAGAAACCATATTGGCAGCCTTTATTTCACCTTATTGAAACGTCTTTTATGATTTATAAGTTTGCTTTCCCCCTAAAAATCAAGTATTAAGAATGAGGATGCACGAAAAAAGAGTAAAAAAATTTCGTTTTCCACAGAAAAACTTGTACCTTTGCAGTTCAGAAAAGAAAAAGGTTTAAAAACAACAAGTTAAAAGTAAAATTTATATTAAAAATGACTAAGGCAGATATCATCAACAAGATAGCCGTAAACACGGGCTTGCAAAAGAAAGACGTAGCCGTGGTAGTAGAGAGCTTCATGGAAACCATTAAGGACAGCTTGCTCGAAAACAAGGAGAACGTCTATCTCAGAGGTTTTGGAAGCTTCATCATCAAGCATCGTGCAGCCAAAACCGCACGTAACATTCTTCAGAAAACAACCATGATTATCGAAGCACACGACCTGCCCAGCTTTAAGCCTGCAAAATGCTTCGTTGAACAGATGAAAGAAAAGTAATTTCGCTGAAACATCGACTTTTCACGAAACTATATATAAACATTCAATAAACAATTTAACACATTACAGCTATGCCAAACGGAAAGAAAAAAAAGGGACACAAGATGGCTACGCACAAGCGTAAAAAAAGATTAAGAAAGAACAGACATAAGAGCAAATAACGCCGTTCTTATTCTACGGGGCGCGTCAATGTATCCACTGAGGGTCCTTTGGCACGCCCTCGTTTTATCTTAGCAAAAACTCACAGTATTACACAAATATACAGAAAGAAGAGAAATGACAAGCGAAGTCGTCATTGACGTTCAAGAAAAAGAGATTTCTATCGCCTTGCTTGAAGACAAGCGGTTGGTAGAATACCAGAACGAGCCGAGAACGGTGTCATACTCGGTAGGCAATATCTACGTAGCAAAAGTAAAGAAGCTCATGCCGGGCCTCAATGCTTGTTTCGTAGACGTAGGCTATGAGCGTGATGCGTTTCTCCATTATCTTGACTTAGGCAGTCAGTTTCATTCCTTCGAAAAATATCTCAAACAAGTACAGAGCGACCGTCGTAAACTCTACCCCTTTGCTAAAGCCACGCGCCTACCCGACCTTAAAAAGGATGGCAGCGTACAAAATACCCTCAAGGTGGGTCAAGAGGTTTTGGTACAAATCGTTAAAGAACCCATCTCAACCAAGGGCCCTCGCCTTACTGGCGAGCTTAGCTTTGCAGGTCGATATCTCGTGCTTATACCATTTGGTGAAAAAGTATCGGTATCAAGCAAAATTAAAAGCGGCGAGGAACGCGCACGCCTGAAACAACTCATCAACAGCATCAAGCCAAAAAACTGTGGCGTCATTGTACGCACTGTAGCCGAAGGCAAACGAGTGGCAGAACTCGATGTTGAGATGAAAATATTAGCCCAACGTTGGGAAGATGCGCTTACCAAAGTGCAGAAAACCCAACAACGCCCCCAACTAATATTTGAAGAAACAGGACGCGCCGTAGCTCTCATACGCGACCTCTTTAACCCCACCTACGAAAACATATACATTAACGATGCCGAAATTCACAATGAGGTAAAGCACTATGTGCAACTAATAGCCCCTGAAAAGGCCGATATCGTAAAATTGTACACAGGTAAAGTACCCATCTTCGACAATTTTAATGTCACAAAGCAAATAAAATCAAGCTTTGGTAAGACCGTCAATTATAAGCACGGCGCTTATCTCATTATTGAGCATACTGAGGCTTTGCATGTGGTTGATGTAAACAGCGGTAATCGTTCGCACTCTGACAGCGGACAAGAGGCAAATGCCCTTGACGTAAACCTTGGTGCTGCCGATGAATTAGCTCGCCAATTACGCCTACGCGATATGGGCGGTATCATCGTAGTTGATTTTATCGACATGAATTTGGCCGAAGACCGCCAATTGTTATACGAGCGCATGTGCAAGAATATGCAAAAAGACCGTGCTCGCCATAACATCTTACCACTAAGCAAATTCGGCCTTATGCAGATTACACGCCAGCGTGTACGCCCTGCAATGGATGTTAACGTAGAAGAAACATGCCCCTCATGCTTTGGCACAGGGAAAATAAAGTCAAGCATCCTGTTTACCGATCAGTTGGAGCGCAAAATTAGCAACCTTGTTAACAAGATAGGCATTAAGACTTTTTATCTTTACGTTCACCCCTACGTGGCAGCCTATATCAACCAAGGTTTTTTCTCGCTCTGCATGAAGTGGAAAATGCGATATGGTTTCGGTGTACATGTACTTGCTTCACAAAAGTTGTCGTTCTTACAATACGAATTCTACGACGACAAGAAGCAGTTTATCGATATGAAGGAAGAAATTGAAACCAAGTAAGTAAAGAAAAAACATACACTTACAAAAATATCCCCAAAGAAAGGACGTTAGTTAACTCACTCTTTTTATTATTATTTAGTTAACCAATGTCCTTCTTTGGGGACATTTTATTTTTAATACGTTCCGTTTTCAATCAAGCCTGTATAAACAAACCTATTAGTTTCTGAACACCAAATGTTGTCCTTCGGCATCAATAACGATAGGTTTCTCACGACTTACCTCGTCGGCTAAAATCTTGCGAGAGAGGTCGTTCAAAACACAGCGCTGTATAGCACGTTTTACAGGACGTGCTCCAAACTCGGGGTCATAACCTTCGTCGGCCAAATAATTGATAGCAGCGGGTGTAATACTGATATTGAAGCCTTGCGACTCAAGCATCTTTCTTACAACGTTCATCTGCAAGGTTACTACTTGTGCAATCTCTTCACGAGTAAGAGGTAAGAACATGATGGTTTCATCAATACGGTTGAGGAACTCGGGACGTATGGTTTTCTTCAACATATCCATTACCTTAGCCTTGGTATCAGCAATTACGTGGTCGCGGTTCTGAGCGTTCAAGTTTTCAAGTTGCGCTTGTATATACTGACTTCCGAGATTTGACGTCATAATAATAATGGTGTTTTTAAAGTTGACGGTGCGACCTTTATTATCGGTCAAGCGGCCGTCATCAAGCACCTGTAACAAGATATTAAAGACATCAGGATGCGCTTTCTCTATCTCGTCAAACAACACCACTTGATAAGGTTTACGACGCACGGCCTCGGTAAGCTGGCCTCCCTCATCATAGCCTACGTATCCGGGAGGGGCACCTATCAGTCGGCTAACACTGAATTTCTCTTGATACTCGCTCATATCAATACGCGTCATCATCGTTTCATCGTTAAACAGATAGTCGGCCAAAGCCTTTGCTAGTTCTGTTTTACCTACACCCGTCGTGCCAAGGAAGATAAACGAGGCGATAGGACGTTTAGGGTCTTGCAAGCCTGCTCGACTGCGACGCACAGCATCACTTACGGCACTTATAGCTTCGTCTTGTCCGATAACACGTTTATGCAGTTCGGCCTCAAGATGCAACAACTTTTCACGTTCGCTCTGCATCATACGAGTAACAGGTATGCCTGTCCAACGGCTCACCACCTCAGCAATATCATCGGCAGTGACCTCTTCGCGTATCATGGCACTTCCGTCTTGTGTGTGATGCAACTGCGATTGAATGGCTTTAATATCGTCATCAAGAGCCTGTAATCGACCATATCGTATCTCTGCTACTCGTTCATAGTTGCCTTCGCGCTCAGCTCGCTCAGCCTCAAACTTCAGCTGTTCCATTTGCTGTTTATCTTGCTGAATTTTGTTCACCAAGGCGCGCTCGCTCTCCCACTTTGCACGGAACGATTTTTCTTGATCTTTCAGTTCGGCAATGTCTTTATCCAGCTGCGCTATCTTATCTTTATCATTCTCTCGCTTAATGGCTTCGCGCTCAATCTCAAGCTGTTTCAAACGACGTGTCAGTTCATCGAGCTCTTCGGGCACCGAGTCGCGCTCCATACGCAATTTTGCAGCAGCCTCATCCATGAGGTCAATGGCCTTATCTGGCAAGAAGCGATCAGAAATGTATCGTTCTGAAAGTTTTACAGCAGCAATACAAGCATCGTCTTGAATACGCACCTTATGGTGATTTTCGTAACGCTCTTTCAAGCCACGAAGAATACTGATGGCGCTAAGTTCATCGGGCTCATCAACCATAACAGTTTGAAAACGACGCTCAAGAGCCTTATCTTTCTCAAAATATTTTTGATATTCGTTCAGTGTTGTGGCTCCTATAGAGCGAAGTTCGCCACGCGCCAAGGCTGGTTTCAGAATATTGGCAGCATCCATAGCACCTTCACCACCACCAGCACCCACTAGGGTGTGTATCTCATCAATAAAGAGAATGATGTTGCCATTGCTGTTGGTAACTTCTTTTATCACACTCTTTAAACGCTCTTCAAACTCGCCCTTATATTTAGCACCTGCTACAAGGGCACCCATGTCAAGCGAATAAAGTTGCTTGTCTTTCAAATTCTCAGGAACGTCACCTCGAACGATACGCTGTGCAAGTCCCTCTACGATAGCAGTTTTACCTGTTCCTGGCTCACCGATAAGGATAGGATTATTTTTAGTACGTCGAGACAGTATTTGCAACACGCGACGTATCTCTTCATCACGGCCAATCACAGGATCCAGTTTTCCTTGGCGAGCATCTTCAACAAGGTTTTTGGCGTATTTTGAAAGACTCTGATAGTTTTCATCTCCCGATTGCGACTGTACATTTTGCCCCTGACGCAATTCTTGAATAGCCTTTTTAGTATCGGCCTCAGTCATACCAGCATCTTTTAATATACGTCCTGCTGTGGTATTTGAGGTAAGCAATGCCAATAAAATGGGTTCTATGCTAACAAACTCATCTCCCAACTGCTGCGAAAGAGCCACAGCACGCTCTAAAACCTGATTAGCATCATTGCTAAGATAAGGCTGACCACCTTGTACACGCGGCAGACGTTGCAACTCATTATCAACCACAGTCTGCACTTGCATAGCATTGACGCCTAGTTTTTGAAAAACAAAAGTGCAAACGTCTTTACCTTTTTCAAAGATTCCTTTCAGCAAATGCAAAGGCTCAATGGTTTGTTGCTGGTTCTGCTGTGCAATGTTCACAGCTTGTTGAACCACCTCTTGCGCTTTAATTGTAAATTTGTCGAATGTCATATTTTCTCCTTTCTTTTATTCCTATATAAAATATTTATACGGCTGATTATCACTTCTATCTATGCAGAAGGAACCACAACCGCTATCCGAACACACAAACAACATGCCCTTGAACAGCATGTGCCAAATTGGCTTTCATACATGACAGAATGGCAACAACATAAAACAGAATAGAAACACATTATATATCAACTGTTAGCATGATTATGATGCTATAAATTATTTTCAACACAACTAACTATAAAGAACAATAAAGAGCGCATTTATTAATCATTGATTTTCACAAGGATAACTGAATTATGCGCACATAATGCCACATATTTTAAATATTTTTTGTACCTTTGCAAGGCTTTAGCACCATACGTCCTATTATGTTATAACACAGGGCGTAAAGCAAACAGGTTTCTTCACTAAGAAGAACAGCCACAAATGTATTTCAAAAAACAAAAACAACTTACAGAACAGAAATGATCACAGTGAGCAATCTTGCCATACAGTTTGGCAAAAGAGTATTATACAAGGATGTGAACATCAAATTTACACCAGGAAACATCTATGGTATTATTGGCGCCAATGGTGCAGGGAAATCAACGCTACTGAAAGCGATTAGTGGCGAATTGGAGCCTAACAAAGGTACCGTAGAACTGGGCCCTGGTGAACGCCTGTCCGTATTGGAACAAGATCACTTTAAATATGACGCTTACAGTGTGCTCGACACCGTACTGATGGGACATGAGCCCCTGTGGAAGAACATGAAAGAGCGCGAAGCTCTGTATGCAAAACCCGAAATGACAGAAGCCGATGGCAACCGTGCAGCAGAACTAGAACTGAAGTTTGCTGAAATGGACGGCTGGGAAGCTGAGAGTAATGCCGCACAAATGCTGTCAAACCTTGGTATAAAGGAAGATATACACTACAAGCAGATGGCCGAACTGTCTAACAATGAAAAGGTGCGTGTAATGCTTGCCAAAGCGTTGTTTGGCAATCCTGACAACCTGTTATTGGACGAGCCCACCAACGACCTTGACCTCGACACCGTACAATGGTTGGAAGAATATTTAAGCAATGTAGAACAAACCGTTTTAGTAGTGAGCCACGACCGTCACTTCCTCGACTCGGTAAGTACACAAACTGTAGATATCGACTTTGGCAAGGTAACCGTATTCTCAGGCAACTATTCGTTCTGGTATGAAAGTTCACAGTTGGCTTTGCGTCAAGCACAAAACCAACGACAGAAGGCTGAAGAAAAACGTAAAGAACTGGAAGAATTCATCCGTCGCTTCTCGGCTAACGTAGCAAAGAGTAAGCAAACAACCAGCCGCAAGAAGATGCTTGAAAAACTGAATGTGGAAGAAATTCGTCCTTCAAGCCGTAAATATCCTGGCATCATCTTCACCATGGAACGCGAACCAGGCAACCAGATATTGGAAGTAGAGGGTTTGAAAGCCGTTGATACTGATGGTACTGTGCTGTTTGATAACGTAAACTTCAACATTGAAAAAGGAGAAAAGGTTGTATTCCTCAGCCATAATCCTAAAGCAATGACAGCACTGTTCGAAATCATCAATGGCAACCGCGAGGCGCAAGCAGGAACCTATAAATGGGGCGTTACTATTACCACCGCCTATCTGCCACTGGATAACACCGAATTCTTTGAAAGCGAAAAAGATCTCGTTGAATGGTTAGGACAGTATGGTCCTGGCAACGAGGTCGTCATGAAAGGCTATTTAGGACGAATGTTGTTCTCTGGTGAAGATGTTATGAAGAAGGTGAATGTGCTTTCTGGTGGCGAGAAGATGCGTTGTATGATAGCTCGTATGCAGCTTAAAAATGCCAACTGCCTGATTTTGGATACGCCTACCAACCATCTTGACCTTGAAAGTATTCAAGCTTTCAATAACAACTTGGTTAACTTTAAAGGCAACATATTGTTTTCAAGTCATGACCACGAGTTTATTCAGACCGTTTCAAACCGCATCATCGAGCTTACGCCAAAGGGAACTATCGATAAATTGATGGATTATGACGACTACATCTACGATGCACAGATTAAAGAACTGAAGGAAAAGATGTATAGTTAAATCGAGCCAAAATCAATAAGATATAAATATAACAAAAGAGACACGCTGGCACATTTTCGACATGAAGATGTACCAGCGTTTGTATAATAGCACATTAAAAGGCTGAACCATATGTTTGGCAAGCTTTTTGCTGATACAACACTAAACATTATATTATTAAATATATAAAACATGAAAAAAGATAAAGACATAAAAGAAGAAAAAGATATCGCACAGGACACACAAGCAGAAAACGCCTCTAACATGAATGAAGGCGAAGAAAAAACTGCAGAAGCGCAAGAAGAAAAGGGTGAAGAAAAAACAATAGAGCAGCAACTGCAAGAAGCTAACGAAAAAATTGCAGAACTGAAAGACCAATATTTGCGCAAAGCTGCCGAATTTGAAAACTACCGTAAACGTACGCTGAAAGAAAAAAGCGAACTGATATTAAACGGTGCCGAAAGCACTGTTAAGGCCATCTTGCCTATACTAGACGACTTTGAACGTGCCCTGGCCGACAAGACAGATGACTGCAAAGCAGTAAAAGAAGGTCAACAATTGATTTTCAATAAATTTGTTAAGGCACTAAAAGCGCTTGGTGTAGAAAAAATTGAAACACAAGATAAAGATTTTGATGTAGACTATCATGAAGCAATTGCCATGGTGCCAGGAATGGGCGATGATAAAAAGGGCAAGGTGATTGACTGTGTGCAGACGGGCTATAAGCTGAACGACAAGGTTATAAGACATGCCAAAGTAGCTGTAGGCCAGTAAAGGGCACACATAAACATTGAAAAGAAGACATCACGATAGAGATAATAAAAATGGCGAAAAGAGACTATTATGAAGTACTGGGCGTTAACAAAAGCGCTACAGATGACGAGATAAAAAAAGCATACCGAAAGATTGCTATTAAATATCATCCCGACAGAAATCCAGGTAACAAAGAAGCTGAAGAAAAATTTAAAGAGGCAGCCGAAGCATATGACGTATTGCACGACCCACAAAAACGCCAGCAATACGATCAATTTGGATTTAATGCTCCTGGCGGTGGTTTTGGCGACTTTGGCGGTGGAGGTTTCTCTACCGATGATATCTTCTCAATGTTTGGCGACATTTTTGGAGGACACGGTGGCTTTAGCGGCTTTGGTGGTGGCTTTGGTGGTGGACAGCATCAAGCACCTCAATACCGTGGTGCTGATTTGCGTATCAAAGTTACGTTGTCGCTACAAGAAATTGCCACAGGCATTACAAAGAAATTTAAAGTTAAAAAAGATATTTGCTGTGATGCTTGCCATGGTTCTGGTGCCGAGGCTGGTAGTCAGCCCACCACTTGTCCCCACTGTAACGGTAGCGGCGTAGTAATGAAAACTGTTCGCACCATGTTGGGCATTATGCAAACACAAACTGAATGTCCTGAATGTCATGGAGAAGGTAAGATTATAAAAAACAAATGTAAACAATGTGGTGGCACTGGCGTTGTAAAAGGCGATGAGGTGGTAGAAGTAAAAATCCCTGCAGGCGTAGCTGAAGGCATGATTGTAAACGTGCCTGGAAAAGGAAACGCTGGTCCACACAATGGCATAAATGGCGACATACAGGTATATATTGCCGAAGAAAAGAACGATACCTTTGTACGCGATGGAAATGACGTAATCTACAACCTGTTACTTGATATCCCCACTGCAATACTGGGCGGATCAGTAGAAATACCGACCATCGACGGCAGCAAGGTAAAGATTAAGATTGAACCTGGCACACAACCTGGTAAAACATTACGACTAAGAGGTAAAGGTTTGCCAGCAGTGCAAGGCTACGGTCGAGGCACAGGCGACTTAGTGGTTAACATCAGTGTTTATATACCGAAGACACTGACAAAAGAAGAACTGAAAGCCATAGAGGGTCTTCGTGGTAACGAAAACTTTAAAGGCGACAAGGAGACAAAAGCCTCAATCTTTGAAAAGTTTAAAAGCTATTTTTCGTAAATAGGAAGTAAAGACAACGATTGAGTGTATCAATGAAAACTCTATAACATAAAACAATAAAGGGGCAACAAGAACAACAGTTTGATACATTATGTAAGATACAAGTGTTGTTTTTGTTGTCCTTTTGTTATCTTTATTGTTTAATTATATAGTTTGTTATTTTTCCCAAATTGTTTCATTTATTCTCGAAAATGATGAATTACAAAGAAACAACAGAATATCTGTTTAACGCTACGCCCGTGTTTGAACATATCGGCGCCAAAGCATATAAGCCAGGACTATATAACACCCACGAACTGGACAAACATTTTGGTTGTCCACATCACAATTTTAAGACAATACATATCGCAGGAACCAACGGTAAAGGATCGTGCTCACACAGCATTGCTGCTATTCTGCAAAAACAAGGATACAAAGTAGGTCTATACACTTCTCCACACTTAGTTGACTTCAGAGAGCGCATACGAGTGAACGGACAATGTATAAGCGAACAGTATGTTGTCAACTTCGTAGAGCAAGAACGCCAATTCTTCGAGCCCTTACATCCTTCATTTTTCGAACTAACCACAGCCATGGCTTTCAAATATTTTGATGATATGAAGGTAGATGTAGCTGTGATAGAAGTAGGATTAGGAGGTAGACTCGACTGCACGAACATCATATCTCCCCTACTCTCTGTTATCACTAATATCAGCTTCGATCACATGCAGTTTTTAGGTAAAACCTTACCCGAAATTGCTGGCGAAAAAGCGGGCATTATCAAAACAGCAATACCCGTTGTCATAGGCGAAAGCAATAATCTAACACGCCCCGTATTTGAAAAAAAAGCTGAGGATGAAAAAGCTCCTATTGTCTTTGCCGAAGACGACACTGAAAAGGAGGTACTGGCAGCTACTTCTCTCGCTACTGGTGGCATACGTTATGAAACTAAACATTTTGGTACATTTGTTGGCGAACTTTCAGGCGAATACCAAATAAAGAATATGAACACCGTATTGTGTGCCATACGCCAACTGATAAACAATACCACCCTTATTAAAGAACAAGACCATATTATAGAAGCCTTAGGTGACGTATGTGCACTAACAGGGCTGCAAGGCCGATGGCAAACGGTGAACCATAGTCCTATGGTAGTATGCGATACAGGACATAATGTGGCAGGGTGGAAATATCTGTCACATCAAATTGTTAATGTGCCTTGCCACACACGCCGTATTATTTTTGGCATGGTAAATGACAAAGATATTGACGAAGTGATGCGCATATTACCTTCAGATGCTGTTTATTATTTTACACAGGCATCATGTAAGCGCGCATTTCCTGTACAAACAGTATATGAAAAGGCTCTAGAACACGGCCTAAAAGGTAACACTTATGACAATGTAGAAAAAGCCTACTCACAGGCCATAGCCGACAGTAGCGATGATGATTTTATCTTTGTAGGAGGAAGTAGCTACATTGTAGCCGACTTTCTTACCCTACTGTCAAGATAAGAAATCGGAAGTTAGCACTTCACACTAAAGAGCTAACTTCCGATAATATATATTTTTTTCCCCCCCCCTATTTTCCTACCTTTTCACTATACTCGCTAGGCGTCATTCCACAATATTTAAGGAATGAGGCATTAAACGTTTGTCGGTTGGCAAATCCTACCGTGTCAGATATGTCTTCCATACGATAATCAACATAACGTTTGTCTGACAACATTGACATGGCTTCCTCCACCCGCAACTTGTTCACTAACGAACTATAATTAACATGAAAACGACGACGGATAGCGATAGATATATAACGTGTATTAGTGCCTAACTGCTTAGCCAACTGCCGCGCAGAACAGTTTCGGTCTTTATACCCTTTTTTTAGCATTAAGGCATCAATAACACCCATCGTTATCTTTTCAAGAGTATCAGGATTTATCTTAGTAAGATATTTCTTTGCCTCAGGCAGGGTTTCTTTCTCATCTTTCGATACCTTACGCTTCATCGGTCGCCCTCGAAACGGCTTCTTACGAATGGTTCCTGAAGAAGAGGCTTCTAAAGAAATGTCTTCAACAGGAGGAGTCACAAAAGAAGGTCCTTCTATTGACGTTTCTTTAAGAGAAGGCTCTTCAAAAGAAAACTCGTCAAGAAAAGGCAATCTACCTTCATCAGCAATCACAGTTTCTTTTTCATTCGTGTTTGTTGTAAGAAATTCTTGCGAGAATAAATCTTGCTCAATGCCTACTCTTTCTTTTTCGCTCACAATCATTCTGTTTTTAAAATGTACATCTATAGCTTCTCACATTCGTCAAGCCACACATTGGCAACTGCGTCAGAAGGCATGCGCCAATCGCCACGAGGGCTGAGGGTTACACTACCTACCTTCGGTCCGTCAGGCAAGCACGAACGTTTAAACTGCTGCGTGAAGAAACGCCACACAAATGTGCGTAACCATTTCTTAATGGTAACATCATCATAAGTTTCAGCAAAAGCACGTTGCGCCAACATAAAGATTTTTTGAGGTCCAAAGCCAAAGCGCAAGAAATAATAGAGAAAGAAGTCGTGTAACTCATAGGGGCCAACAAGATCCTCTGTTTTCTGCTTGATGTTACCATTTTCATCAGCAGGGATAAGCTCAGGACTGATGGGAGTATCAAGAATATCGTACAACGTATCATGCGACTGCTGATCGATTCCACTATCGGCCACGAAACGAACCAAATATTTAATAAGAGTTTTCGGAATACTACCATTGACGCCATACATTGACATGTGGTCGCCATTGTAAGTAGCCCATCCTAAAGCCAACTCGCTGAGGTCGCCTGTACCAATGACAAGCCCCCCCACCTGATTGCTGATATCCATTAATATCTGTGTACGCTCGCGCGCTTGTCCATTCTCATACGTTACATCATGAACATTAATATCATGACTGATATCTTTAAAATGTTGAGTTACGCTGGCACGGATGCTTATCTCACGAATTGTAATTCCCAACGACTGCATCAATGTCAAGGCATTATTATATGTGCGATCGGTAGTGCCAAAGCCAGGCATCGTAACACCTACAATGCCTTTGCGGTCATAGCCCAACTTATCAAAGGTTTTCACACACACCAACAAGGCAAGTGTAGAGTCTAATCCGCCACTAATGCCTACTACCACATTTTGACAATGGGTGTGCACCAAACGTTTGGCCAATCCAGCAACCTGAATATTAAATATCTCTTCACAGCTTTCAGCCATATCAGCTGCTTTCGGTATAAAGGGGTGAGCATCGACAGTACGATTCAACTTAAACGTATGCGAGGAGACGCTATCAGTTTCAAAACAATGAGGTTCAACACCACGCTGCGCCATGACAAACGAAGTGTTTTTACGACGTTCTGCACGAAGACGTTCTACATCTATACTACTTACAACCAACTGAGCATCTAAAGAGAAACGTTTTGATCGAGCAAGACAAGTGCCATTCTCGTAAATGAGAGCATTGCCACCATACACCACATCTTGAGAACTTTCACCAAATCCGCATCCGCTATATACATATCCACACAGCATACGAGCGCTCTGCTGTGAAAGAAGCGACAAAAGATAATGATGCTTACCTATCAGCTCATCACTGGCCGAAAGATTAAACACAATATCAGCACCTGCTAATGCCAGTGTATTGCTACAAGGCGTGGGAGCCCACAAATCCTCACATAGTTCCACACCAAATTTTACGCCACTATCTGTAACAAACAGCTGAGGATCAGGGGTGATAGTATTCACATTACCAGCATAATGTATCACGCTTGTATTAATATCGTCAGAAGAAGCGAACCATCGTTTCTCGTAAAACTCGTTATAATTGGGAAGGAAAGTTTTAGGCACGATACCAAGGATACGACCATGCTGGAAAACGACACCACAATTGAGCAACAGATTGCGATATGGCACAGGAGCACCTACGATGCCAATGACGTCAAGCTGCTGGGTGTCGTTAAGCAACTGTACCATAGCCTCTTCAGCAGCCACAAGGAGGGTCTGCTGGGCAAAGAGATCTTGACAAGAATAGCCTGTGAGAGACAATTCGGGAAACACCACAACCTCAACACCTTCGGCCTCAGCCTTAAATAAGAGCGTTGTTACTTCGCTCATATTATACTTTACGTCGGCAACTCGTACCGATGGAATGGCAGCTGCCACATTCACAAATCCGTAGTTCATATCTTATTGTTTTGGTTATTTTATCGTTACTTGGGTAGCTCCATAGCCATACTCTTGAAACGATGCATCTTGATAAGGATAAGTCTTATACTTGTAGTTAAGTTCATGTATTACAGCGTGGCGTAGCACACCTTCGCCTTTTCCATGAATAAAGATAATGCGTTTACCTTTCTTATTTTTATATTTATCAAGAGTCTTACGCATAACATCTAACTGATAATTCAAGATGTCGGCAGCTTTCATACCAGCTGTGGTTTCAAGCAACGCTTCGGCATGAAGATCAACAACTTCTATATCACTATCTTTTTTCTGCTGATGCAACGACTGCTGCTTACCATTATCATAACGACGCACATAAGCCGACACCGAACTTTCTTCTAATGCTTTGGCTACATCGGTGGCTTTTTTATACATTTCTTGCTTCAACTGTTTGGAATCGACGACCAACGATTTGGCAGCCTTATCATCTTTTACAATTGTGTATAGCAAAGCTGGCTGTTCAAAGAAATCGTTTTCTTCAAACGTATGTAGTTTGTAAAATTTCACTCCGTCAATACGCAACTGGACCTCAACCATAGGCTTCAATACAAAGCCCTTATCACGTTTGAAAGCAAACATTTGCACACACAACTTACCCATCTCGTTCAAGCTCTCACGTCCAAACTCGTTCAAGAATTCTTTTGTATTAGGTTCAGCCTCTCCTTCATAAAGTAAATTCCAAGTTGAACCCTCAGCAGCATAACATGCGTAACGCACATAATAATTGCTGTCATTCACAAAGTAAGCTTCAAAACGAGTTTGGGTAATCTCCTTTATATCTACAGGAACAAAGGCGAGATAACAAGTAAGCAAATTACCACCTTTACGTTCTTCTACCTTAGGACGAAACGTTATTTCCTTATCAGCGGGTTCTATTTCTTCTTCATCTTCTTCCGCGGCATCGTCCGACATATTCAATCGGGCTTTAACCGACATACCATTAGAAGTTAGATCGGCATTAGGACGCTCCTTTGAAGCACCTACTACCTTACTAATAGAATAATCATTACCTTCAGACGTTACCACCACTTCATTGATAGGCATCGGTATCTGAAAGCCATCTTCATCTTCTACCAATACGACATCTTTTCCTTGGAAACCAGCCACATGACCGCCTCCTATTTCGCTTAAAAAGCTAACCTTATCTCCTATTTTCATTTTCTTTGTCTATCTTACTATTATCAATGGCATGAGCCATATTTATTATGAAATATACAATGAATATTATGGAATGAGCAACGAACTATCACCATAGCTCAAGAAACGGAAGTCGTGAGCAAGAGCATAATCATACACTTTTTTCCAGTCGCCATGAAGAAAAGCACTAACCAACAGCAATAATGTGCTTTGTGGTTGATGGAAATTGGTGACAAGCATCTTCACAATTTTATACTCATAGCCAGGTGCAATAATAATCTGTGTGCTCGAGTGTAATGTCGTTAAGCCATTACGATCAAGAAAATCTAAGACGCACTGCAATGCCTCTGCAGCAGAAATCTCAGCATCCTTTTTTACATTATAGGGCTCCCATTGCATTACATGCAGCTCTGACTCGTCTAATGAAGGGTTGGTATGCAATTTTAATCCTATATAATACAGGCTTTCTAATGTGCGCACACTGGTTGTGCCTACAGCAATAGCCGATGCACCATGCTTCAATAGTTTTTCAAGTGTTTGACGATGCACACAAATATACTCGGTATGCATCTCATGTTCGCCTATCGTGTTACTCTTAACGGGTTTAAACGTTCCTGCACCCACATGTAAGGTTACCTCTTCGCGATCAATGCCAGAAGCATCTAAATCGGCCAATACCTTCGGTGTGAAGTGCAAGCCAGCGGTTGGAGCTGCTACCGAACCTTTTATCTTCGAATATACCGTTTGATAAGTAGTTTTATCACTTTCCTCGGTTTTGCGATTGAGATACGGAGGTATCGGTAATTCGCCCACAGCATCTAAAATCTCGGCAAACGAGATATTGTCAGCATCCCATGTAAAATCGATCATCTGACTGGTACCCTTCTCGCCTTTCCGTTCAACAGATAATGTCAGCGATGTTCCCTTGACGTCAAAGGTACGTGAGAGCACACCACTCTTCCATTTTTTCATATTTCCAACAATACAAAGCCATGAACAATGTCCCGTTGTTTGGAACATCTGCTCATAATCAGCTGGAGCAAACGGTTCTAATAAGAACACCTCTATCAAGGCACCTGTATCTTTGCGAAAATGCATACGCGCCTGAATAACCTTCGTATTATTAAAGACCATCAAAGCGCCTTGAGGAAGTAATGCCGGAAGATGATAGAAAACATCTTCACTAACCTCACCATGTTTGTATATTAAAAGCTTGCTATGATCACGTTCCTTAAGCGGAAATTTTGCAATACGCTCGTCAGGAAGTTCATAATTATAATCTGTGATGTGTATATTTTTTGTTTCCATGTCAATCGTTTTTATAAAAAGCGTTTTTGGGCGTTATATGTTATTTTGTTTAATAAATATCTTTTTCAGCAATTATTGGCTCTTATCAGTGATTGTCTTTTTAAATAACAGACTTAGTTATACCAATGCACTAAAGGTAGCATACACCAATATAAAGACAAACACCATAATGATGCTTCTAACATCAGTAAGGCTATAGCCTGACGAGGTATATTGAGAAGATATATAGTGGATATTGGGCGATATTTTGTAATACACTTTCCACCATACTAAATAACTCAGTACGCCAGCAACCATTCCCCATAGCAATCCTGCTAAAATATCAAGCGGATAATGAAGCCCCAAATACATACGGGTATAGCAATTAAGCAATGACCAAAAGACCAAGGTCAAAGTAAGCAGCCTGTCTTTTATCAATAAAGAAAAGAACACTGCCAAAGAGAAGGTGTTTGCAGCATGGGCAGAAAAGAAGCCATAATCGCCTCCACGTACATTATCAACCACCTTAACTGCATACTTTATTACGGGGTCGTTAGAAGGACGCCATCGTTGGAAGTAGGGCTTTGCTATGAAATCAGCAACACCATCAGCTAAAACTATGCATAGCACAGCGCAGCCAATGATAAGCAAAATCTGAGCCGTAGTTTCATTGTTCTTCACAACGACATACAGCAAAGCGAGATACAACGGTATCCATGTAAAGCCCGATGTAAGCGCCATAATTAGCTTATCAAAGAAGACTGAGTCGCTACCATTTAAAAGTAACAACAACTGACGATCAATTTCTAACATCAACTTTTTCTTTCTTGCTATTTTATTATAATATATCCAGCTTGCTTATAATAATATTTCATCATTATAGTGCCCAAGCTCAGTTCATCAGATAATTTCCATCTGACTTTTCTTCATCCAACCTTCGCGACCATCATCAAGCATCACACCGCACCATTCTTTCATCGAAGCGTCGGTTATTTTGATGCGTGTTCCTTCATGTATGATAAATGCATCAGAACCTTTTTCAGAAGGAGTTTTCTTCACATTTACCACAGAAGAAATGACAATGGCTCGGTCTTTACGTGTAAGACTGTCGTATTGCTGCCAAGCGAACCACATACTGCTTAGGAAAATGACAAACATCACGATGGCTCCATAAAAGCCTGCCTTGCGCATTGCGAGTTGCGATACAAAAAGATACACAAGCAACAATAAAAGCATAGCTATCACTGCAACGACAGAAAGCACGGCCCAACCATCCATTCCCATACGGTTTACCACCCAATGATAAAAAGCAATAAAGAACATATTGTCTTTCTCTGCAATTTTATCAATAGTCTTGCTTCTTACAAAGCTAAGGTTAAAACGAGTAGCCTTATCGCCCGGATTGAGCAATGCTGCTCGCTCTAAAGCGATTACTGCTTGAGCTATACTATCAGTGCGATAATAAGCATTACCTAAATTAAAATAGACATCAGCATTATCGCCTTCTTTTAATAACATTTTATAATCGGCTATCGCTTGTTGATAATTGCCTTTATTATATTCAGTATCGGCATTTCGTTTTGTCACTGCACCAACGGCAACACTCTGCAACAATGCCATAAACAAGAATATCACGAAGAGTCCGACATTTAATGTAGCACTTTTCTTATTCTTTTTATTTTGTTTTATCGCATTTTCAATTTCCATGATAGCATCAAATGCCATTTCATATGTTTTACTCATATTTCCAGTTTCATCACCAGGGGCATACCGTGCAAATTCGCACTCGTCAAGTGCCAAAATAAACTTATCAATGGTAATTTGGTTGATTGATTTCTGCGACAAATTATCTGAGATATTATCTCGCGACAACTGTTCAACGGGCATATTAAGTTTATCACCCACATAGCCCCATAACGCTTTCAACACCTCGTCATAGAAGGCGTCATGTTTACGTTCAAACATCAGTTTGCTAGCTGTGCGCAAACGACGAATAGCCACTTTGTTTGCTTTTTTGCCTTTCATGCGTACTACATCGGCATTATCAATGGCTCGTTTACGGAAAACAATAAGCAAGATGATAAATGCCAGGATAGCAATCGCCAAACTTGTCCAATAAGCAACCGAAGCAAAGAAATGATTACCAGCAGGTACTATCTTCACTTTTCCAGTTTTGATAGGCAATATATCATCTGGCAACGACTGTGAATAGTCGTCGACCGTTGTCGTTTTACCATCGCCTTTCTCTACCGTGAGCGCTATCGGCTGAGTTTTTATTGTACGATAAGCATTTGCATCAGTATCATAATAAACAAACGAGATTGCAGGCAACGTATATTTTCCTTGATTGCGAGGCACCACAAGAAAATCATACACCATGCTTCCTTCTATACCATTAGACGTCAGTCGGGTTTTATCCGTCACCTTAGGATCATACTTATCAAAATCTTTCGGCAAAGACAAGGTGGGCTGCTTGATAAGTTTCAAGTTGCCAGTACCGCTCACCACAACACGTATAGTAACAGGGTTACCCGCTTTAAGCGTTGTTTTATCAGCTTGTGCAGAGATGCTAAAATGCCCCACTCCACCTGAAAAGTCGGTTGGCTTTGTTGGTAACGGATAAACTTGCACATTCAAGCCTGGCGCAACGATATCACGTTTCACCTCCACATAGCCAGATCCTCCATTAAAGAAAGCCTCTAATGGGTCTACAGAACGATTCTGCTGTACCACAATACCTTTAAACGTGATGCTTGGAATTTTCAAAGCGCCCGTCATTTGCGGATACATTACATATTGGCTCCAGGTTACGCAACGATAATTGCGTCCATTAACCTTCTCAACATGAAAACTCTTCTGAGCAGGGAGCTTCACCTCTTGTGTATGGAAGCCTGTTAAGTCAGGCATTTTTCCATCAAGCTGTGTTAATTCAACCAATGTATATACCTTATATGTAAGCAAGATGGGTTCTTGTTCGTGAACACGACGTTTGTTTGCACTAACACGTACAAACAAATCGTTACCACTGATATGAGATCCTGCTGTGCGCAATCCGTTATCAGTATCATCATGCATCTGTGGTGCATTACCATTCTGACGTCTAGCTCCCGTCACCTTAATGCGAACAGGTTTCGATGTAACGGTGTGGCCTCCTATCTTGGCACGTGCTCCAGGAATGGTATAGTTGCCAGCCTTTTCAGCATATAAGGTATAGGTATAGGTTATAGATGAGGAACTACTGGTGTGACCATTCACCATCTGAAAACTCGATTGTGAAGAAGTATAAGGTCCTGCTATTACCTCTATACCAGCAGGTATGTTTCCAGCTCTAAACTCTTCGACATTCTGCGTATTTACAGTATATGCTATACGAAAGTTTTCACCCGTAGATACTGCCGAAGGTGCCCATACCGAAATACTTTGCGCCTTAACCGAAAGGACCATCAACAATATATAAAGTATTAAACCTAATCTGCGCATTTTATAATCGTTAAAAGATAATTACCAGTTTTTCTGCAAACGTCTCGACTGATTTTGCTGAGATTGCTTTTTCAATCGTTGCTGCGTGTTCTTTTCTTCTTGCATTACAGCATTAAGCAATTGTTCAGCATTGCTTTGGCTCATCTGCTCCTTTTGTTGTTGCTGCTGTTGCTTTTTCTTCTGGTCTTTTTGGTTTTGTTTGTTTTTGCCATTATCATCTTTGTCTTGATTTGGCTTATTCTGTCCACCGCTATTTTTCTTTTGGTTCTTCAACAAGCGTTTACACAACACATAGTTATAACGGGTTTCGTTATCGTTAGGATTGTTACGTAGGCTTTCAGCATAAGCTTTAACAGCTTCACCAAACAACTTACGGTTTTGACATATCACACCAATGTTATGATACACCATAGCCTTTCGCATTTTACTCTTTTCTAAACGGCCAGCCTTTTCAAATAAATCAACAGCCATCGAGTCTTTCTGCTGCATCATAAGCGCGCATCCCAAATTGTACAGAGCCTGTGTGTTATCAGATTTGGCGTCTAAAGCTTTTCTATACTCGGCTTCAGCTTTTGCAAAATTCTGATGTCTGTACGACCGATTACCCGAGCGTATCAACTGTCTATCGGCCTGTGCATTAGCTACCAAGCAGCACAAACAAGCCATATATAAAAACAAGAATTTTCTCATCATTTCTTTTTTGTAAAAATACGGATATTTTTCAGTCGCTTATTTTTAGCCTCGAGCACACAAATCTCAGCTACTAATATGAGCAACACTAACCATGCCAGTGCTTGAAACTGTTCATTATATTCGCTATACACCACACTTTGAGTTTGACCTTTTTGTAGTTTTGCCAATTCGTTATTCAGTTTTTCCTGAGCATCGTTTGTGTTATCTACATGAATATAGGTGCCACTGCCAGCTTGCGCAATCTCTTGACACATCGATTCGTTAAGTGCCGACATCACCGTGTTACCTGTGTTATCGGTCAGATATTCGCCATTGCTCAGAGGGATTGGGGCACCCTTTGTACTACCCACACCTAAGATAAACACGTTTGCTCCTTTTTTCTTAGCAGCCTTAGCAGCCTCTACCACTCCACCTTCATGGTTTTCGCCATCAGTTATAACAATAATAGCTCGCCCAACATTAGCTTGTTGTGTAAAGCTGTTCGTAGCAAGATTAAGAGCACGAGCAATATCTGTGCCCTGCGTATCAATAAGCGAAGGCGAGATGTTTTGTAAGAACATCTTTGCCGACACATAGTCGCTAGTGATAGGGAGCTGAACAAAGGCGTCGCCAGCAAACACTATTAAGCCTATTTTATCGTTCGAGAAGTTGTCAACCATGTTCTCTACCAGCATCTTCGACTTCTCTAAACGCGAGGGCACCACATCTTGTGCCAGCATTGAATTACTAATATCCACACAGATAATAGTTTCTATACCATTGCGGTTTTCATTGCTCACTTTCGAACCCATCTGTGGGCGAGCTAACATTACGACAACAATAGCTACTGCTGCCGTAAACAAAACAAACTTAGCATACGATCTTTTAGCCGATACATCTGGCATCAAACCTTTTAACAAGTTGAGGTCGCCAAAACGGCGCAATCGATACTTACGATATCGGTCTGACACCCAGCGTAACACAAACATCACGGGTATAAGTATCAGCAGGATGAGATATTGTGGATCTTCAAATCTGAACATGTGCGTTTCTTTATTGTACTTTATTTTTTATTGTACCTTCCTTAATAACTGCCACCATTCGTTGCTACGAAACAAACGGTTGTTCTCTTATCATGCACGTTTATGGCATACGGCGCAACACCCAAGTGCGTATTATCCATTCAAGCATCAGCATAATAAGCAATGCCAACGCAAAGGGTTGGTAGGCCTCATAACGTTTAGAGAATTTCTTCACATCAAGTTTGGTCTTCTCCAGCTGGTCAATTTCCTTATATATTTGCTTCAGCTCCTTATCATTAGTTGCACGATAAAACTTACCATCGGTGGTGGCAGCGATATCACTTAACGTGCGAGTATCAATCTCAACAGGAATTTTCACATATTGCACTCCACCAGCTACTGGCATAGGATAAGGAGCCACTTTATTGGTACCAACACCGATTGTATAAACCCTGATACCAAAGCTCTTTGCTATCTGCGCACTGGTAAGTGGCGATAGGTCGCCCATATTATTACTACCATCGGTAAGAAGAATAACAACCTTGCTCTTTGCCTTCGAGTTTTTTAATCGTGACACAGCGTTAGCCAATCCCATACCGATAGCAGTACCATCTTGTATCAAGCCGCGTGCGGCGATATCAGTACGTACATTTTGTAAGAGATTTAGCAGCGACGCATGATCAACAGTCATAGGGCACTGTGTAAACGCTTCGCCTGCAAATATGGTGAGACCAATGTTATCGTTCTGTCGGTCAGAAATAAACTCAGCAGCCACGGCCTTAGCAGCCTCTAAGCGGTTAGGGTGCAAATCTTCAGCCAGCATCGATGTCGACACGTCCATTGCCAGCATAATATCGATACCCTCTACCGATCGCTTATCCCATGAATTGCGTGTTTGCGGACGAGCCATAATGCACACCAAAAGTATGAATGCTAAACAACGCAACACCATAGGCAGATGTATGATGCGCACTTTCCAACTTTTGGGGGCATAGTCGTAAGCACGAGTATCACTCATGCGCAAGGTGGGCTCACTATTTTTCCTGTATAAGAAATACCATAATAAATAAGGTACTAACAGGAGAAGGAGCAAAAAATATTCTTTGTCTGCAAATTCCATGTTAAATCATCAGCAAATAAATATGGTAAAACACATATACTGCGATGCCAACAGCAGCGATTGCCACTGCCGCAATAATACTTTTAATAACAATGCGGTTATTACGGCTACGCACATCGTCATCACTCAGTGTGGGCACTATCTTCTCTTCAGTAGGCTGACTTTCGTTCTTTGTCTGGTCGATAAAATTGATAGCGTTCACAAGGTTCATATCATTCTCATTCAGCAATGTTGAGTATTTAGCAAACTTTACCAGGTCGGCTGTTTGGAACAACTCACGCAACTCGTCAATCATCTTTTGATCGCCATTTTGCTGTAAATGATACAATATCTCGGAAGTGGTCATCTCCATTGCATTGAAGCCAAAACGTTCCTGAATATACTGACGCAAGGTGTCGGTAAGCAACGTATAATACGTTTTCTGATCTTCTGACGACACCATCTTGTCGGCTTTCAGCTGATCGATAGCCTTCATGGCTTTTTGATGTGGGAGCACTTTTTTCACAATGCGTATACGAGTGATAACAGGTTTATTCTGTTTCAGTCGAACAATGAGATAGAACATAGCACACCCTAAAAGCACCAATATAAACGACAGCCAGAACACAGGCTCCCACTCGTCCCACAAGAACGGGTTATCTTGAACATCTTTTGGCGGAAAGAATTTTTCAGGATGAATGGTATCGACATCTATTGTTAAGACCTTCAGTGCAAGTTGATTAGTGCTATACGGTTTACCATTTACCTTTATGGTCAGTGAAGGTATGGCATAGGCTTTCTCATCGAAACTGGTTAGAAGATATTTCTTTGAAAGCACTTCATTACCGTCTGAAGCGTTGGTTGACGTTTCAGTTTGTTCCAGCACTTCAACACCAGGAGTGATATACTGTGAAGGTTCAAATTTCGGAAACTCTACCTTTGCCCCCTTCGGTGCCGTTACGTTCACCTCAAGACCCGTTTGTTGACCCACGAAAATAACCATTGAGTCGAGTTTAGCCTCAACGCTAACCTGCGCCCAAAGTGTTGTTGACAGTGTCAACAAACATACATATAAAGTGAATATACGTTTCAAATTCATAATGCGATAATAATTATCAGCTACGCGATGCGAAAAGCAACATCATTTGCTTGACATAATCTTCGTCAGTAGCCACCGACACCCAGTCGACATTACTTTTAGCAAACGTCTGTCGAAGGGTTTCTTCACGTTCCATCCAGTAGCGTGTGTGTGCTTGTCTGAGCTTTTTCGACGAGGTATCGATATAAATATCGTGTCCTGTTTCAGCATCACGCACCTTAATAAGTCCTACATCGGGCAACTCTTTAGCACGCTTATCATACACCTGTATAGCCGCTACGTCGTGCTTGCGATTAGCAATCTGCAACACCGTAGAGAAGTCGGCCCGTGTATAAAAATCGCTCAAGACGAAAGCCGTGCAACGTCGTTTCATCACACGTGTGAGATACTCGAGAGCCATACCCACATCGGTTTTCTGACTTTGTGGATGAAAGTCGAGCATCTCGCGTATGATATATAAGATATGCTTGCGTCCCTTCTGCGGGGGAATATATTTTTCAATGCGGTCAGAGAAGAAGATAACACCAATCTTATCATTATTCTGTATAGCGCTGAAGGCCAATGTAGCAGCTATTTCAGTGGCCATATCAGATTTAAGTTGGCGTGCCGTGCCGAAATTGAGCGACCCAGACACATCAATGAGCAACATTACCGTCAGTTCGCGTTCCTCTTCAAACACCTTCACATAAGGATGCTGAAATCGAGCCGTGACATTCCAGTCGATATCGCGCACATCATCGCCAAACTGATACTCGCGCACCTCAGCGAAAGCCATACCACGGCCTTTAAAGGCTGAATGATATTGACCAGCAAAGATGTTTTGGCTCAGCCCGCGCGTTTTGATTTCAATCTTCCTGACCTTTTTTAACAGTTCAGATGTTTCAACCATTGTCTTGTAACCCTTTAGGGCACTTCTACCTTATTGATAATTTTCGACACAATCTCTTCGCTCGTCACATTGCTTGCCTCGGCCTCATACGACAAGCCGATACGGTGACGCATTACATCGTGAGCCACAGCACGTACATCTTCTGGCACTACATAGCCTCTGTGCTTGATAAAGGCATAGGCGCGAGCAGCCTTTGCCAAATTGATACTGGCACGTGGTGAACCGCCAAAGGTAATCATATCTTTCAGTTCGGGCATACCGTAACGCTCGGGATAACGTGAGGCGAAAACGATGTCGGCAATATACTGTTCAATTTTCTCGTCAATATAAACCTGATTTACCACCTGGCGAGCATCAAGAATTTCTTTCGCTGTGGTAACAGGTGTAACCTTTGGCATGCTACCACTGATGTTTTCACGAATAATCAGTTTTTCTTCTTCAAGTGTAGGATAATCGATAATAACCTTCAGCATGAAACGGTCGACCTGTGCTTCAGGCAACTGATAGGTACCTTCTTGCTCGATTGGGTTCTGTGTTGCCATCACCAAGAAGGGTGTGGGCAACAGATAGGTATTATCGCCGATGGTAACCTGATGCTCCTGCATAGCCTCGAGCAATGCGCTCTGCACCTTAGCGGGCGCACGGTTAATCTCATCAGCCAGCACAAAGTTAGCAAACACAGGACCCTTCTTTACTTGAAAGTTATTATCCTTCTGCGAATAAATAAGCGTACCTATCACGTCGGCAGGCAGCAAGTCGGGGGTAAACTGTATACGGCTGTAATCGGCGTCAATCAGTTGTGCCAATGTTTTTATAGCAAGTGTCTTTGCCAAGCCAGGCACACCTTCAAGCAAGATGTGTCCATCGCTGAGCAAAGAAATAAGAAGTGAATCAATAAGATGTTTCTGTCCTACAATCACGCGGTTCATACCTGTCACAAGATTTGTAACAAACGCGCTCTGTTGCTCAATCCGCACATTCAGCTCGCGGATATCAATAGATTCTGCCATAATATATGTTCAAATTTAAATTTTACGCAAAGTTACAATATTAATAAGAGAGTAGTGAAAAATACGGTCTAAATAATATTAAAAAGTATCTAAAAAGCTAACATTGCGCAAGGTTTTCATTCTGCTATAACAGCGGTTAAGCCTGGCCGACTTCAAATTTCACACCAAAGGTGTTTATTAACTCTTGATAGATGCGTTGCACAGGCAATCCCATCACATTGTAATAGCTACCGTGAAGCGATGTCACACCAATATATCCTATCCACTCTTGTATACCATAAGCGCCAGCCTTATCAAAGGGCTTGTAACGCATGATATAATAGTCGATTTCATCGGTTGTTAACCTTTTGAAAGTAACCTCGGTAGTTACCGAGAAATGCACCTCTTTGCTTACCGTCTTCATACAAACGCCTGTTGTTACCTGATGGCTTCGTCCGCTTAACAGTTGCAACATTCGTCGTGCCTCGTCAGCATTTTTGGGTTTACCCAATATTTCGGTGTCGGCTCGAACCAGCGTATCGGCCGTTATTAGCAGCTCGTTATCTTTTACCGCATAGCCCGTGGCTTTCTTTTGTGCAATATATTCGGGTACAGAGGCAGCCGGCAGGTTATCGGGATATGTTTCATCAACTCCTGAAACAACCGTTGCAGTAAAGTCAAGACCAAGTCCGGCCAACAATTCGCGTCGACGAGGCGACTGGCTGGCCAATATAATTTGATAAGATTTCATTTTGCTCGTTATCCGTTAAATAAACAATATAAGTTCTCAGATATTACCATCCGAAGGCTGTTTTATCACCCAACCAATTATCCTGAGCACGTAGCACCTGTTCTACCACATCGCGGCCACAACCGTAACCTCCGTTACAGTTGCTTACATACAGGCACGCCTGCTTAACATCAGGACTGGCATCGGCAGGACAACATGAGCACCCTACCCTCGACAACACCTCAAGGTCAGGTATATCATCGCCCATATACAGCACCTCATTATCATTCAAACCGTATTTCTGTTTAAAGTCGTCATACGCCATCAATTTAATATTACTGCCCATATACAGATCAGTTACGCCCAAACCTTCATAGCGTTTGCGCACAGCCTCAGTGTTGCCACCTGTGATAATGGCCACATGCAAACCGCGCTTCACGGCCAGCTGTATGGCATAGCCATCTTTTATATTAATAGTGCGAAGAGGCTCGCCCGTAGATGATAGAACTATGGTAGAAGACGAGAGCACGCCATCAACATCAAAGACAAGAGCCTTTATTTTTTTTAAATCGTAATTTATCATATTTCTTTTTTTAAATGTTCATGATGAATTCCTGCCGAAGCCAACTCATACAGCGCTTTGGCCTCGGGCAATTGATTGAGCAATTCAAGATGTCGACACATTACACTTTGATCATAACGCACCGCAGGACCTGTTTGTGCATCACGCGGCGACAGATCGTGTACCTTGGCTGCAGTTTCATCGATTAGAGGAAGTAAATCGGTGAATGGCAACTGACATTGTTCCATCACAGTGCCCGCCACGGTATAACAATAATTGGTAAAATTGCTTGCAAAAACGGCCGCAAGATGAAGATAACGACGGTTAGCGCTTGATAGCACACGTGCGGTATCAGACATACTGTGAGCCACCGTCAAAAGCATATCAGTGGTTTGTGGGTCGCTACCTTCTACATAAAACGGGACATGGTTCATACTGAGCTTACGTGCTTTCGAAAAGCTTTGCATGGGATACAACACTCCATAATGCGAAGCTGTGCCTTCAAGCACACCCATAGGCACACTGCCAGCTGTATGCACCACTACGGCTTCGGGGGCCAACTGAGGTAGCTGATTGGCCAGTATAGGTAACGCATCGTCTTTTACCGACATAATGTAAAGATGTGCATCGCGTCGAAGCAGCGACAAATCGGTAACAGGCTGAGCGCCAAGCAGCGTTGCTAAACATGAAGCCGACTCATAGGTGCGACTATACACTTGCACCACCTCGTGCCCAGCCTTATGAAGGGCTTGCGAAACATGAGTTGCCAAATTGCCAGCTCCTATAAACACTATTTTCATTTGTTTTATCTTGAGTAATTATCAAATTCGGTTATCGATGCAATATTCGCATTTTTTTCTGATATACGCAAATGTTTCGCATACAAACACATTACGAACTGTATATTTATACAATGTTTTGCATAAATATGCATAACGGTGAATATTTATGCAGACACCGCATCAACCCTTATTAACATAATATTTTTAAAATATCTAACAAATTAAAAGTAAAGCGCCGTCTTTTGCTTACAGTTTTCAAAGGTGATACCCCTGATATGAGAAAGCATGGGTTTCAGGCTGTAAAAGCATTGAGTTCAGCCTCTGAAAGCATGGGTTTCACAACGTGAAAACAAGGCTTTCAGATTGTAATTTGCCGCCTTTTACAACGTTGTTCCATTTATGCATATTTATGCATTCTTGCTTAATGAAAATAGAAGGATCGAGTAGGAGGTAAACACTAATCATAGGTGTTTATCTCC
>UMFW01019393.1_pt1 | contig 73981 bp, 74 predicted proteins | sample 1965111 | NCBI WGS metagenome assembly UMFW01 (sample SAMEA4836056, study PRJEB28245) | human gut metagenome | biome: gut microbiome; material: fecal sample | place: Denmark | collected 2008
ACGTCGAGATTCAGATATTTGCGAAAAATATTTGACAGTACCAAATTCGTAAGCGCCGGATACCGGATGATACCGGATGCGGCAAAAAAGGAAAACCCGACCGCCCTGCGGCAGCCGGGTCTATGACGAAATGACGTTCAGTTAGTTCGTTACCGTCAGTGTGGCGTCGAAGGACTTACCGATGACGGGGTATGGGTGACGGTCCGTTTCGGTACGGCGGTATTCGAGGATGAACGGATGCTGGTCGTCGACCGGGCCTGTTTTTTTGCGGCAGCAATGCCGTACGGAATGGCCAGGAAGACGACGGCGCCGACGAGATTGCCTGAGGTGACCCACAGGAGATTGTAGCCGAAGCCGGAGAAGCTTACGGCCATGCCGGCCGGATTGAGGAGCCCCAAGGTCAGGACGGTCATGTTGGCCACGCTGTGTTCAAAGCCGCAGGTGAAGAAGGCGTAGAGACACCAGAAGGTCATGATCAATTTTCCGCTGTCGGACTTGCAGCGGAAACCGCACCAGACGGCCAGACATACCAGGACGTTGCACAAGATGCCCCGCAGGAAGAGGACCAGCGGCGGCAGACTCATTTTGGTCGCAGCGGCTCCGGCCAAGGCCTGTCCGACACTGCCGGCCGTCCCGGCTGCCCCGTAGAAGAGAAACGATAAGATGACGGCACCGACGAGGTTTCCAACGTAACAGACGACCCACAGGTGAACGACGTCGAGCAAAGAAACGGTCTTTCCGCGCCAGCCGCTGAAGAGGACGAAGGCGTTGCCCGTAAACAATTCTGCCCCGGCGATGATGACCAGGCTGAGGGCGACGCCAAAGGACAGGCCCATGGCAATCTTATTCATCGGAATCGGCCCCAGGGTGCCGCTGACCGTAAAGGCCAGGAGGACGCCGAAGCCGATATAAGCACCGGCCAGCGCCGACAGGAGAAAATATCCCAAAGGGTTATTTTTTAACAAACGTACCTTGGCAGCCGCACCGGTAGCGGTTGCTTCATATTCTTCATCATACATAATACCTCGCCTCCTACTTCAAACCTGAATAGCGGATGCCGTCCCAATACAACGGCTTATAGACCTCAGCTTTAGGCGGTAAGCTGACGTCCTTCATGATCCGGCGCAGAACCTCCTCCGATCCCGTCCGATGGACGATACAGCCGAGGTGTTCTTTGCCGCCCGGCGCTTCCGGATCCATATATGTTGGGCGTAGGCGTAGACATGGCTGATGATGTTGATGACGCTGTCGGCGTCAGCCCATTTCATAAAATCGATGCCCATGCGGATTTTTTTGCCGCTACGGCCGAGGAAGGTCATGCGGAAATACCGGGGCTTACTGTGCGTCCGGAGCAGTTCGTATCCATTCGCAGGGCTTCGACAGAAAGCTGTTTGTACTTTTCAATGCAGGCACTGCAGTCCCGTCGGATTAAACCGAAGCTCGGTCATGCCGATAATTAAATCGTGCATGCGGACCTTGCCGCAGTCGTTGAGTCAGCCCGTGAGAGCGACTTTGACGTGAAGTCATTAGGGAAAATGGCCTTTTCAATGCGTTCAATGATTTTTTTACACATTGTAATAACAAACCGCTTTTTATTTTATTCTTATAATACCACAAATGAGCGATTCAAACTATTGTCACAGCGGCATATATTGAAAAAACAGCATTTTTTATATATAAATAAATCATGATTGTTTGTTCTTTGTTCCGAAAAGACAAAAAGCGGCTTCCATTGCGGAAGCCGCTTTTTTAGGATCTTTGTTAAATATGGAGGTAACCCTGACATCATCCGCCACGACCGGATGTATTTCTTTATTATCACAGAAAATTCGGGTGAGATGAATGCCTTCGACTATTCAGCGATCTTTTTAGCCGCCACCCCATAGGGAATGGCCAGGAAAAGAATGGCGCCGACGAGGTTCCCCAAGGTGACCCACAACAGGTTGTGCCCGTAGCCTGTGAGGCTTACAGCCATGCCGGCCGGATTGAGGAGGCCCAAGGTCAGGACGGTCATATTGGCCACGCTGTGCTCAAAGCCGCAGGTAAAGAAGGCGTAGAGACACCAGAAAGTCATAATCAATTTTCCGCTGTCGGACTTGCAGCGGAAACCGCACCAGACGGCGAGGCAGACCAGGACGTTGCACAAGATGCCCCGCAGGAAGAGGACCAGCGGCGGCAGGCTCATCTTGGTCGCCGCAGCTCCTGCCAGGGCCTGTCCGACACCGCCGGCCGTTCCGGCAGCGCCGTAGAAGATAAACGATAAGATGACGGCGCCGACGAGGTTGCCGAGGTAGCAGACGACCCACAGGCCGATGACGTCGGTTAGGGTAACGGTCTTTTGCCGCCAGCCATTGTAGAGAACCATGGCATTGCCTGTAAAGAGTTCGGCTCCGGCGATGATGACCAGACTGAGGGCGATGCCGAAGGACAGGCCCATGGCGATTTTATTCATCGGAATCGGGCCCAGGGTCCCTCCTACGGTAAAGGACAGGAGGATGCCGAAGCCGATATAGGCACCGGCCAGGGCCGACATAAGAAAGTATCCTAAGGGATTCTTTTTCAATAAGCGGACTTTGGCAGCCGCACCGGCCCCCGTCGCCGCATATTCGTCTTGATACATTGCGTCTGCCCCCTACTTCAAGCCCGAGTACCGGATGCCGTCCCAGTACAGGGGTTTGTAGATTTCAGCCTTCGGCGGCAGATTGACGTCTTTCATGATCCAGCGCAGGAATTCTTCCGTTCCCGTCCGGTCGACGATGTAGCCGATGTGTTCTTTACCGCCCGGCGCTTCGGGATCGATGTATTTCTGGGCGTAGGCGTAGACGTTGCTGATGATCTTGACGACGCTGTCGGCGTCAGCCCATTTGATGAAGTCGATGCCCATGCGGGGATTCTTCTTGCCGCTGCGCCCGAGGAGGGTCATGCGGAAGTACTGGGTCTTACTCCGCGTCCAAGCACGAGTCGGGCAGGCGTGGGCGCAGACACCGCAGCCGATGCATTTTTCAACATTCCGTACGGGCCGATTCTTATCCATTTTCAGGGCTTCGACGGAGAGCTGTTTGCACTTCTTGACGCAGGCGCCGCAGCTGATGCAGCGCGTCGGGTCGAACTTGGGCTCGGTCATGCCGATGATGCCGAAGTCGTGCATGCGGACCTTGCCGCAGTCGTTGGGGCAGCCCGTGAGAGCGACTTTGACGTGGAGGTCATTGGGGAAAATGGCCTTTTCAATCCGTTCCGCCAAGGCCGTCGTATCGTAGTTGGCAAAGGGACAGATGCGGTTGCCGACGCAGGCCATGATGTTACGCGTACCGGACGAATCGTAGCCGCGGCCCTTTTCCGACTGGTTGATGCCCAATTCTTCGATGATAGGCTGCAGAGCCTTATTGACTTCGTCGACTTTTTCAAAGGGAATGCCTAAGATTTCAAAGCCCTGACGGATGGTCAGATGGACTTCCCCGCTGCCGTAGGTTTCGGCGATTTCCTGAACTTTCCCGAGGACGTCAGCCCGGAGATGGCCGCCGGGAACGCGGACGCGGGCCGACGTGACGCCGCGGTTTTTGGTGACGCGGAAGGCGTTTTTCTTTAACTTGCCACAATTCATATCAATCATCGTTCTTACCTCCTAGTCGATAAATGAGCGAACGGTCGTGTATTTGAATACCGGGCCGTCTTGGCAGACGTAGAGCTCGCCAATGCGGCAATGACCGCATTTACCGAGGCCGCAGCACATCTTTCGCGATTCGGACAGCCAGATTTTTTCTTCGTCGAAGCCGATTTTTAAGAGTTCCTGAATGGAGAATTTGATCATCATCGGCGGACCGACGACGACGGCGATGGCGTTGTCGAAATCTTTGAGCGGCAGCTGTGGGATATACTGCGTAACCAGACCGACATTGCCTTCGTACCCTTCGGGGGCGGCGTCGACGGTGTAGATGAAGTTCATACCGTCGGCGATCCAGCGTTTCAAATCGTCGCGGAACAAGATGTCGTCCGGCGATTTGAATCCGGAAATGATGTTCAGGCTCTTGCATTCATCCATGTGGTCGGCGAAGTAGTCGATGACGCCGTGGACCGGGGACAGGCCGGAACCGCCGGTGATGAGGACGATTTCCTTGCCTTTAAAGATATTGACGTCGAAGCCGTTGCCGTAAGGGCCGCGCATGAAGAAGTGGCCGCCGACGTAGTTTTCAAAGATTTCTTCCGTAAGGGAACCGACGCGGCGGATGGTGAAATCCAGGGAATGGTCGGTAATGCCGCTGACGGAAATGGGCGCTTCACCGTATTTAGGGATGGAGATTTCAAAGAACTGGCCCGGCTTGACGGGATGCGTGTCGCCGCGGTCGTAGGACATGCGGAAGGTATATTCCACATCGGCGTGTTTGATGACCTCTAAGATTTCTGAGCGAAAAGGCATATATGAATTATTCATGGCCGCATACCTCCTTCATACCGGCTTCTAATTTTTCGACACAATGGGTAAAGGAAATGTATTCGGGACAGATGGCATCGCACCGGCCGCAGCCGACACACATCTGGAAGCCCGAGCGCTTCTTGAAGTCGAGGACCTTGTGAAGGACCTTAAAGCGCATCCGTTCGCCGGCTTTCTTGCGGAAACAGAGGCCGCCGGCCACTTCCGTATAGCCGTCGATCATGCACGATGCCTGGACGCGGCGCCGTTCGCCGGCCTGGCCGTTTTCGGTGTAAAACAGATCCTGCATGGACCAGCAGGTGCAGGTCGGACAGGCGACGGTGCAGCGTCCGCACTTGATGCAGCGCTTGTCGTATTCGTCCCAAATGGAGCTCTTGGCAACGGCCGACGTCAGGTTTTCCGGAACCTTGACGGTCAGGCTGTTTTCCATAACGGCATCGGGCGTGACGTCGGCTTCGGCAGCGCCCATGTCAAGGAAGGCCTGAGCCAGTTCCGGATCTTTGCAGTCGATTTCAAAGCCGCCGCTGCGGACGTTTACGGCCGCGTCGTAGTCAGTGCTGACATTGGTCCCCATGGAGACGCAGAAACAGCCGTCAAAGTCGTGGTCGCAGCCCATGAGGACGAATTTCAGTCCGTCGCGGACGCGCTTGTAATAGGAATCTTCCGGGCCGTTTTCGAGGAACATATAATCGAGGCGTTTTACGGCGTGTAGGTCGCAGCTGCGGAGGAAAACGATGGTCCCCCGCGTCGGCCCTTCCGATTCGGTCATACCATGTTCCGTAAAGTACAATAAGGTCTGGCTCAATGGCAGGAGAATATCCTTAAAGGAGTATTCCGACCGATCGTTCCAATCGATGTCGGCCAAATCCGTGACTTTCCCGTAACGAACGACGTCTGTTTCAGAAAAACGTCCCGTTCCTTCAAAGACTTTCGGAGCGTAAATATCATATTTTTTTCTCCAGCTATCGAAGACAGTTTGAAATTTTTCAAGTGATACCGCGTATCCCATAGCAGTCCCCTCTTTCAATAAATACTTTTTTTCACATAGATTGTGACAGCAATCTTATTTCTAGCTTGTCCTTATCATAGCAGGAAGGCGTCGTTCAAACTGTTGCCGTGGCAACGGTTATTGAAAATTCCCGCAATTAATCATGCTTAAAAGTCATCCATACCTCCATCCCCAAAAGACAAAAAAAGTGCCGCTCCCGCCGTGGGAACAGCACTTTTTTAGTGATGAAGTTATTCAAAATCGTTATGGAATTTAATCGTGCGGTACGTTTCAAAAGTCAGCCACTTATCGAAAACCTTGGCATCGGGATTGTCGCCGGCAGCGGCATAATCGGCCTTAAAGGCGGCAAATTCTTGAGCCGTATGGACGTTGATGGCAAAGCCCCTGCCGTTGACCAATGGCTTTTCTGTATAGGCATATCCATCGAGGGACAGGATGTTGGCTACCTTGGCCTTACGGATTTCGACGGCCAGATTATCGCGGAGGATGAGGATGTCGAAGTCGTCGGGGTAAGCGTAAGTTTCACCTTTGGTCGGAATGGCATCGCCGATGTGATACTGGCGGTAAGCCGGTTTGGCCTTGGTGATGTTCAGGCTCTGCATGCCGTAGAAGAAGTCTTCAAAGACGTCGCCGCGGCCTTTCAGGCTGCCGTTGACGAAGGTGTGGTCGCTGTCAGTATCGTTGCCGTCGATGACGACGCCGCAGGCAGAGGTCATGTTAGTGACCCGGTCGATGAGGATCAGTTCGCCAAGCCCCTTGTGATGACTGAAGGTATCGACGACGATCGGTTCCTGGAGGAACAAGGTGCAGACGGCGATTTCGTTCTTAGATACGGCCGTGGCCCGCTTTTTCTCGCCCGTATTGACATCGATGGTGTAGTCGACGTCGGTCAGGACGCCGACGATTTCTTTCGTTCCCAATTTGACGACGTATTCTTTGCCGACGACTAAGGGCTGATCATCCATCCAAAGCATGGTCGCCGTAATGCGCTGACTGAGACCGATGGCCGTGTCTTTGGTAAAGACGCAGCCTCGGGAGACGTCGACTTCCCGGTCAAGCTGGACGTTGACCGGCTGACCTTTTGAGGCCGACGGCACGGAATTAAAACCGACTAAGAGGTCTTTGACCTTAGCTTCTTGCTTGCTGGGCAGGATATGAACCGTGTCGCCGATGGCCAGGCTGCCGCTTTCGATCTGACCCTGAAAACCGCGGAAGGTATGGTTCGGCCGGCAGACGCGCTGAATGGGAAGGTAAAAGCCTTCTTCGTCATTTTCTTCGACGTCGACTGTTTCCAAGTATTCGAGGATGGTCGGGCCGTCGTACCAGGCCATAGGCACGGACTTTTTGGTGACGTTGTCCCCTTCCGTCGCCGAGACGGGAATAAAGACGGCATTTTCCAATTCCAAGTCGTCCCGAAGAGCTTCGATATCCTGTTTGATGGCTTCAAAGCGCTTCTGATCGTAGTCGACGAGGTCCATCTTGTTGATGGCAAAGATGAAGTAGCGGGTGCCCATGAGAGCGCAAATCCGGGCGTGGCGCCGGGTCTGGACCAAGACGCCCTGGGTGGCATCGATGAGGATGATAGCTAAATCGGCAAAAGAGGCGCCGACGGCCATGTTGCGCGTATATTCTTCATGGCCCGGCGTATCGGCGACGATGAAGCTGCGATTATCCGTATTGAAGTAGCGGTAGGCCACGTCGATGGTGATGCCCTGTTCCCGTTCGGCCATGAGCCCGTCGAGGAGGAGCGAATAGTCGATAGCGCCGCCGCGGCTGCCGACCTTACTTTCAAGCTCCAAGGCCCGTTTCTGGTCGGCATAGAGCAGTTTGGCATCGTATAACAAGTGGCCGATCAAGGTCGATTTGCCGTCGTCGACACTGCCGCAGGTGATGAATTTTAATAAACCGTTTTCATTTCTGTCCATTAGAAATACCCCTCTCTCTTTCTGCGTTCCATGCTGCCGGCTGCTTCATTGTCGATGACCCGGCTCGTCCGTTCTGACGATACGGCACTCAAGGTTTCGTCGATGATGGCGTCCAGCGTGTCGGCGTCTGATTCGATGCCGCCCGTCAGCGGATAGCAGCCCAGGGTCCGGAAACGAATCTTTTTATGCATGACTTCTTCGCCGGGATTGAGGCGCATGCGGTCGTCGTCGACCATGATGATGTTGCCGTCGCGGTAGACGCAAGGCCGTTCCGCAGCAAAATACAGGGATACGATATCGATGTTTTCCCGTTTGATGTACTGCCAGATATCCTTTTCCGTCCAGTTGGAAATAGGAAATACACGCATACTTTCCCCCTTATGGATATGGGTGTTGTACAGTTTCCACATTTCCGGACGCTGTTTTTTCGGATCCCAAGCCTGAGCTTCGTTGCGGAAGGAGAAGATGCGTTCCTTGGCGCGGGACTTTTCTTCGTCGCGCCGACCGCCGCCGAAAGCTGCCGTAAAGCCGTACTGGTTCAAGGCCTGCTTCAAGGCCTGGGTCTTCATGATATCCGTGTAGGATGCGCCGTAATCGAAGGGGTTGACCCCCTGTTTTACCCCTTCCTGATTGATATGTTCAATGAGCTGGAGGCCGTATTTTTTCATCGTTTCATCGCGGAAGCGAATCATTTCCTTAAACTTCCACGTCGTGTTGACGTGGAGGAAGGGAAAAGGCGGCTTTTCCGGATAAAAGGCTTTCAAGGCCAAATGAAGCATGACCGAGCTGTCTTTGCCGATGGAATAGAGCATGACGGGCTTTTCACACTCTGCGGCCACTTCGCGGATGATGTAAATCGCTTCGGCTTCCAAGTTGTCAAGATGCGATAATGCAGACATAATAATCCCCCTCTAAACAGATAGATAGTAAGGCCGGTTAATACGAATTGGCCTGTTTGCGGTCGATGGTAATCGTTTCTTCCTTGCCGTCTGGCCGGTGAATGTGCCACTTGATGAACTGGCCTTCGGTAGTGACGTTCATCGTGCTGCCCCGGCCGCCCATATCGGCGCCGAGGTAAAAGTCGATGGCCTGAACGGGACACTCTTTGACGCAGGATACACAGCCCCAACAGTCTTTGGGGTAATGCATCCAGGCCTTGCCGGCGTCGTTCATATCGATGAGGCTGCCCGGGCAGACGGACACACAGCGCTTGCAGCCGATGCAGCGGTCTTGATTAATGCGAATGCTCATAAAGAGTCCCTCCTGATACTAAGTCGCGGTACACCATGTGAATCTGACCGTCTTCATCCATGCGGGAATTGACGTATTTCAGCCATTCGTCCTTCTGATCGGGATAGTCGAGGTTTTCGGCAAAGGAATGCCACCGCGTTTCCTTGCGGGCCCGGAGGTGGGCAATGAGGACCTTGCAGACTGTCAGTCGTTCTTTGAGTTCATAGACGAAGAGCAGTTCGTGGTAATCGCCGGCACCGACGCTGTCGGCTAAATCCATGAGCTGGTCGATTTTTTCATCGGCCAGCGCCAACTGGCGTTCATTGTACTGATAATGACTGCCGATGCCGCCGGCGTAGGCATCCATGACTTTCTGCATGGCTTCTTCCAGTTCTTCAACCGTAAAGAAAGGCCGTTCTTCGCCGAGGAAGGCGTTGTATTCAGCGACCTTGTCGGCTAAGATTCGCCCTTCTTCGTCGGCCGTCAGGGCAAGGCCGTCGGACAGGGCCGTTTCGACGATGTGCTTAGCGGCGATTTCCCCTTCGACGAGGGCGCCGGTTACGTACTTCTGCGGGCAGCCGCCGGCGACGTCACCGGCAGCATAGAGGCCGTGAATCGTCGTCTGCCGATGGGTATCGACCCAGTAGCCGCTGGCCGTATGGCCGCCGACGACGTAGGGTTCGGTCCCTTCGATTTCGACGTTCTGCTGACTCGGCCGTTTCCCCGATTCGATCCACTTCAAGGTCTGACTCGGCGCCATATTGAGGTAGGCTTTTAAGAGGGCTTCATCTTCGTCAGCCGTCAGCCCTTCGGTCTTGAGGTAGCACGGCCCCCTGCCGTCGAGGCTTTCCCGGACCGTACCGTAGAGGCGCTGGGACGTCGTCAGGCCGTATTTATCTTCATAGACTTCGCCCTTGGCGTTGATCTGCTTGGCACCGACACCTTGGGCGATAGTCCCCGTCGGGGCAATCGTATCCTTGCAGCGCAGGGCGATGAAACGCATTTCAAAGGTCGTCATTTCCGCCCCGGCCCGAATGCCCATGGCGTAGCCGGCTCCCGTATTGAAGGGGCTGTACCACATCTTATGGCGGGAAAACCCGGGGTTGTTGGGCCGGTAGAGGCCGGAAGCACCGCCGGTCGCACAGAGGACGGCTTTGGCCCGGATTTCATAGGCCGTACCGGTCAGGATATCGAAGCCTAAGGCGCCGGCAATGCGATTGTCACGGACGATGTAGTCGGTGATATTCAAGTGATTGATAACTTCCACGTCGTCCAATTTCTGTACGGCATCGGCTAAGATGGTCTTGATGTTTTCGCCGTTGATCTTGATGTTGCGCGGACCGCGGGTAACGTATTCCCCCTGTTCGTCCTTCAAGATGACCAGGCCCAGTTCTTCGAGCTTTTTAGTGACTTCATTGAGGCCCTGGGACATGGTTAAGAGCAGGTCTTCGCGAACGATGCCGGCGGCGTCTTTCTTGGCGTAATCCACATAAAACTGCGGCGTATGGCCCTTGGTAATATAGGCATTCAAGGCGTTGACGCCGGCTGCCAGACAACCGCTGCGGCGTATGTCGGCCTTTTCAGCGATGACCACCGAGACCTCTGACAGGCTCCGGAGGGTCAAGGCGGCGTAACAGCCTGCCGTTCCCCCGCCGATGATGAGGACATCGGTGTGGATGATTTTCTCCTTCTGAATCTGCATGGCAATACTCCTTCGTTTAAATATAGAATACATCAGAGCCCATCATGGCGCTGTTTTCTCGTAAATAGGTCTTATCTCCGTCGAGGACGTGAAGGCGGTAAATGAGGACCTTCACCGCCTCGCCAACAGAAAGGGGCGGTGCGTCAAAGGCGTATTCCCCGTGAATGAGACAGTCTTTAACGCGCAGGGTCACATCGAGGCGGCTGCCGCGGAAGACGACGGCTTCGACGATCCCGTCTTCGGCCGCACTGGCGTAGCGCTTCATCGTCCCCTGTTTATAGATTTTGAGGAATTCCGGTCGGATGATGGCCCTTTTCGGACCGTCGACGTCGGCAAAACCCGTGAGGACACTGCAATTTTCGATGACGACGGGCGTCCCAATGAATTCGGCCACAAAGGGCGTCTTGGGCTTACTGTATATGTCAAGGGGCGTCCCGACCTGTTCGATGCGGCCGTGGTTGGTGATGATGATTTCATCGGCGACTTCCACAGCTTCATCTTGGTCGTGGGTGACGAAGATGCTGGTAATACCGACGCGGTGAATCGTCTCTTTCAGCCAATTTCTCAGCTCTTGGCGCACCTTGGCATCGATGGCCGCAAAGGGTTCATCGAGGAGCAGGACCTGGGGATGAGGCGCCAGGGCCCGGGCAAAGGCGACGCGTTGACGCTGGCCGCCGGAAAGCTGATTGGGATAGCGGCCTTCCATGCCGGACAAGCCGACGAGGTCGATCATCTCCAAGACCCGTTCGCGAATATCTGCCTTTTTCATCCCCTGGATGGTAAGGCCGAAGGCGACGTTGTCAAAGACCGTCATATAGCGGAACAAGGCGTAGTTTTGGAACACGAAGCCGATGCCCCGCTTGGCAGCCGGAATGTCATTGACCCGTTTGCCGTCGATGACGATGTCGCCGCTGTTGGGATTTTCAAGGCCGGCCAGCATGCGCAGGATCGTCGTCTTGCCGCTGCCGCTGGGTCCCAGGAGGGCGACCAGTTTGCCCTTGTCGACGCCAAAGGAAACATCCCGCGAGGCGTGGAAAGAACCGTAGTTTTTTTCGATATGCTTCATCTCGACGTACATGACATCACCTCCTAAGATGGTTTGTGGAGCTTAGCTTCAAAAAATACCCGCAGCAAGAGGACACCGACCGCTAAGAGTACGAGCAGGGACGACACGGCAAAGGCTGCCGTAATGGCATCGGTCGACCCCGATTGGTAGAGGGCGTCGATTTCAAGGGGCAAGGTAAAGGTTTCGCCCCGCAGTTTCGACATGGCGCTGACGGCACCGAATTCGCCGAGGGCCCGGGCTGTACAGAGGACGATGCCGTATAATAAGGCCCATTTGATCTGCGGCAGGGTAATGCGGAAAAATATCGTCCTGCCCTTGGCCCCCATGAGGGCGGCCGCCTCTTCTTCATCGCGGCCCTGGGTATGGAGGACCGGGATGACCTCCCGGAAGACGAAGGGAAAGGTGACGAAAATCGTCGCCAAGATGACGCCGGGAACGGCAAAGACGATTTGAATGTCCGTCCCTAAATAATCGTTCAGGACTTCGATCCACTGACCGATCCAGCCCATGCGGCCGAAGGTCATGATGAAGGCCAGGCCGGCAATGACCGGCGAGACGGAAAAGGGAATATCGATGAGGGTCGTCAACAAGTGTTTGCCCCGGAAATCGAATTTTGAAATGGCCCAGGCGGCACAGAGTCCGAAGACGGTGTTGACGGCGACGGCGATGACCGTGGCGATCAAGGTCAGGCGCAGGGCTGACAAAACGTAAGGTGTCGTCAACGCTTTGACGTAAAAGTCCCAGCCTTCAGCCAGCGAATTGATTAGGACCGAAATGAGGGGCACGATGAGCATGACGACGACGAAGACGACGCTGATGCTCACTAAGAGTATTTTTGTCTTGCTGTGCTTCATGATCCCCCTCCTCTATTGAACGCGCCGGGCCTGCCAGAGCTGAATCATATTGATGGAAAACAGCATGACAAAGGCGATGATGAGCATGACTAAGGCGATGGCCGTAGCGCTGGCATAGTCGACGTAATTGAGCTTCTGCATGATGACGTAAGAGACAACCTGGGTATGGTTCTTGGCACTGTTGCCGGAAATATAGATGACACTGCCGTATTCGCCGAGGCCCCGGGCAAAGGCCAACCCGAAACCGGTCAAGAGAGCCGGCCTGAGCTCGGGAAAGATGATGCGCCGGAAGATGGTAAACTTCGATGCGCCGAGCATACTCCCCGCCTCTTCATACGTCGGATCTAAGTTTTCCAGAACCGGCTGAATGGAGCGGACGACGAAGGGAATGCCGACGAAGACCAAGGCGATGATAAGGCCGATATGGGTGTAGGCAATGGGAATGCCGTAGCCGGCAAAGAAGCTGCCGAAGAAGCCCGTATCGGAATAGAGCTTAGAAAGGGTAATGCCGGCCACAGCCGTCGGCAAGGCAAAAGGCAGTTCGATGACGCCGTTTAAGAGGGTCTTGCCGCGAAATTCATAGCGAACGAGGACCCAGGCCAGGATAAAACCGAAGACCGAATTAATCAGGGCCGCTAAGAAAGAACTTCCAAGGGTCGTAATAAACGCGTTGCGAATGGCACTGTTGGTGATGAGCTTGGCGTAGTCATTGGCCGTCAGCTGAAAGGCGTGGCCTAAAATCGACAGCAGCGGAATGAGGATCAATAAGGACAGCATGGCCAGGGTCACCCCCAAGGTCAGACCGAAGCCGGGAATAATTCGGTTTCGCCCGCCCGCCGGGTTTGAAAATGGATTCATCTGCATCCCTCCTTATTGACTGCCGTCGACATCGGCCATGATTTTATCAAACAAGGCGTTGTCATCGAAGAATTTGACATAGGCTGCATCCCAGCCACCGAAGTCGTTGATGCGCGTCAGCTTGACGTTAAGGTCAAATCGGTCCGCGTAGCGCCGGAGAATGTCCGGATTGGACGGCCGGAAATCATTTTTGGCGGCCAATTCCTGGCCTTCGTCAGAGTACAAATAGCGCAGGTACTCCTCAGCCGCCTGTTCATGGCCTTTGCGACGGGCCAGGCGGTCGACGACAGCCACACTGGGTTGAGCCAAGATGCTGACACTGGGTACGACGACTTCATAGCGCCCGGGATATTCGCGCATCGTATAGAGCGCTTCGTTCTCCCAGGCGATGAGGACGTCCCCCTGCCCGTTTTCGACGAAGGTCGTCGTCGAGCCCCGGGCGCCGGCGTCCATAACAGTGACATGGCGGTAGAGGTCGGTCATGAAGGCCCGGGTCTTGATTTCATTCCCCCCGAAATGATCAAGGCCCCAGCTCCAGGCGGCCAAAAAGTTCCAACAAGCACCGCCGCTGCTCTTGGGATCCGGCGTAATGACGCTGACGCCGGATTTTGTCAAATCGTTCCAGTCGCGTATCCCTTTGGGATTCCCCTTGCGAACCAGAAAGACGATGGTCGACGTGTACGGTGCCGAGTCATCGGGCAGCTCCTGTTCCCAACCGGCATCGATGAGGCCGGCCCGTTCCAGGCGCTCGACATCGTAGGACAGGGCCAAAGTCACGACGTCAGCCCGACTGCCTTCGATGACCGACCGGGCCTGGCTGCCCGAACCGCCGTGAGACTGGACGATGCGGATATCCTTTCCGGTCTGCGCCTTATAATGCTTCTGAAAGGCTTCATTATATTCTTTATATAATTCACGCGTTGGATCATACGAGACGTTTGTTAAGGTAAGCGTGTCCTCATCAGTCCCACGACCGCAGCCGGCCAAGAGACCGGCCGCCGTGAGGACTGCCGTGACAGTCAGTACCGCTATGATTTTTTTGTGCTTCATATCTTTTCCCCCTCGATACCGACTGCAGAGCCTTACAGGCCTTCTTCAAATAAAGACGTAGATAAATAGCGTTCGCCGCCGTCCGGCAAGAGGACGACGAGGGTCTTGCCTTCGTTTTCCGGCCGCTTGGCGACGGTTAGGGCCGCCTGTAAGGATGCCCCTGACGAAATGCCGACTAAAAGGCCGTCGGTCTTGGCCACTTCCCGAGCCCGTTCATAGGCAGCTTCGTTCGATACGTCGATCACATCATCTACGAGTGACATATCGAGGACGCTGGGAATGAAGCCGGCGCCAATCCCCTGAATGGCGTGGGGCCCGGGCTTTCCGCCGCGAAGGACGGCCGAGTCTTTCGGCTCGACGGCGACGATCTGCACGTCCCGGTTATGGCTTTTTAACCCCTCAGCCGTACCGGTAATGGTGCCGCCCGTCCCGACGGACGAAATGAAGATATCGACCGTGCCGTCCGTATCGCGCCAGATTTCTTCGGCCGTCGTCGTCCGGTGGATGGCCGGATTGGCCGGATTGTCGAACTGCTGCGGAATGAAGGCGTTGCCGTAAGACTTTCGCAGTTCTTCGGCCTTGCCGATGCTGCCGCGCATCCCCTCGATGCCCGGTGTCAGCACGACTTCAGCCCCCAATGCCTTGACGATTTTCTGCCTTTCCAGGCTCATCGTGTCCGGCATGGTCAAAATGAGGTGCAGCCCTTTTACGGCGGCGGCCATGGCCAGTCCGATGCCGGTATTGCCGCTCGTCGGCTCGATGATGACCGTATCCTTATCGATCTTACCGTCTTGTATCCCGGCGTCGATCATGGCCACGGCCACTCGATCCTTGACGCTGCCCAAGGGATTGAAGTATTCAAGCTTGGCCAGGACCCGACCTTTGATGCCGTGCACCGCCTGCCAGCGAGTCAGCTCCAAGAGCGGCGTATGGCCGACGAGGTCGGTCACGTGTTTTGCGATATGCTCCATAAGATCCCTCCATGTTGACAAAAGAAAAGCGCCACCTGTACTAAGCAGATGGCGCAAGAAATAAACGTATGCCCATGACTTCATCTGCCAGGTAAAATCCTGCTGGAATTGGCACCTTACATGCGTAGGTTGCCGCAGCGTCGTCGGGCCAGTCCCTCGGCTGCTCTGGATGAATAGGTTCGTATTGTATTGTCCTATGATAGATGGCTGTACAATACGATTATATCGTACAACACATGATGGTCAAATTTTTTAAGTACCCCATAATGACATACCTCATTCTTATACAATGTATACAACAACGATTCGCTTGAAACGTTACTGGAATTGTACACTTTGTAAGGCTTCTTGTCAAGGTATTTTATGAAAAAAATGAAGAAAAAAATTAAAATTACGTATAAAAAGGGCCTCATCAGCCTTCATTAAAAAGTAAGGCGCATTTGATACCAAACGGCTCCGCCGTGTTCCGACGTACTGAGGCCTTCATTTTCAAAGCCGAATTTAGCATAATAATGCAAGAGTTTTTCCTTACAGGTCAGGACCAGTCCCTGGCGGCCTTCTTTGCGGGCGTCATCGATAGCTTTCGTGAGGAGTAATCCGGCATATCCGCGCTTCCGATAACTTGAAAGTGTATTGACGCCGAATATCATCTGCCAGGCGCCCTTTTCATCGTGGAGCGACGCATCGCCATAGAGGTCATCCGTCAAATCGCGTGTATCCGTAACCATACCGTCGACGAAAGAAATAAGGGTCCCGTCGTCGCCAAAGAGCAGCCAAAAATGACGGCCAAAGTAGGAAATGCGGTCACGCAGCCGTTCTTCCGATGCGGCCTCGGCCGCCGGAAAACAAGCGGCTTCTACGGCAGCAACCGCCTTAAGATCGTCGAGAGTTGCCGTTCTGATATTCATACCATCGCTCCTTCCGTCACGGCCCGCCTGCCTCCTGCAGTCGGACACGATGAAACGTATATTTCAACTATTATATCGTAAACGCCGGAAAAAAGCTACTAAGAAAATTCCCGGTGACGCCGGCCTTTTCGAAGCTGCCGAGAGTCGACGAGCCTTCCGAAAGATTCGAACGACTGTTATTTTCACCGAAAAAAACGTATCAAAGCGGCAGATACAGGAAAGGACCTGTATGAAGGTCTCCCCCTCACACAAGTCCTTTTCAGCAATCTTTATTACGCCTGTTACGCCTCAGTGTTCGTTTACACTGACACGGTCTTCTTCCCTGGCAGCGTGGTCGGCTGCCATGCGGCGGAGCCGCTTATTTCGCCGTACTTCGGCTTTCCGGTTGTTTTCCTTTATGTTGGCCACGACGGTCCGGGCCAGCCAGCCCATGAGACAGCCGGTCAAGAGGATTTTAACAGCCGGTAAATCCCAAGACGTGGACAAAAGCAGTGCCAAGACGACGAAGAAAGCCGTAACGAGCGTTTTAGTCATGAATCGATGCATCTCCCTGTAAACGTACATAAATAGCCTCAAATTGAATCTAATTATACACGCTTTTCGGGAATAAAACAAGCCGTAATCGCAGGGGCCACTCCCCTTGCGTAAAGGTTAAATTTGGGCAAAGAGTTTTTCTTTAGTCCGTTCGGCTTCAGCTTTGATCTTTTCGATGTCGAGTTTGGTAAACTCTTTATTCCGCAGAAGGACTTCGCCGTTGACCAAGACCGTGTCGACGTCCATGCTGTTGGCACTGTAAGCCATAAGGCTGAGAGCGTCGTGTTTGGGGTACCAATGAAGGCCTTCGCGGTCGACTAAGGTGATGTCGGCCTTATAGCCTACTTCGAGTTTGCCGATATCGGTGTAGCCCAGGCATTTGGCGCCGCCTTCAGTCAGCATGTTGATGGCCGTTTCAGCCGGGATGACCGTCGGATCGAGGGTGTTGGCCTTATGGACTAAGGCAGCTAAATGCATTTCTTCGACGATGTCGAGGTTATTGTTGCTCGAGGCGCCGTCCGTACCGAGGCCGACGGTGATGCCCTTTTTCAACATCTTGGCAATGGGTGCAAAGCCGCTGGCCAGTTTCAGGTTGCTGCCCGGGTTGTGCGCAACGCGGACGTGTTTTTTCAGCATAATATCCATATCGTCGTCATCGACCCAGACGCAGTGGGCGGCCAGGCAACCCGTATCGAAGAGGCCGAGTTCATTGAACCAAGCAATGGGCGATTTGCCGTACTGCTTCTTAATGTTTTCCACTTCGCCCTTCGTTTCCGACAGGTGGGTATGGATTTCAGCCCCTAATTCATGGGCCAAGTCGACGACGCGGGAGAGGTATTCCGGCGTATTGGTGTAGGGCGCATGGGGTCCGAGCATGACCGTAATGCGGCCGTCCCCTTTTTTATGCCAGTCTAAAAAGAGCTGTTTATTTTCTTTGAGGGCCGTTTCGGCGCTGGGCGTAATGCCCGTCATGCCCCGGCTCAGGCAGGCCCGGATACCCGACGCGTCGACGGCGCGGGCAACGTCGTCCATGAAGAAGTACATATCGGCAAAGGACGTCGTGCCGTAGCGAATCATTTCGGCGATGCCGAGCATAGTCTGAGCATAGACGACGTCGCCGTCGAGTTTATCTTCAGCCGGCCAGATTTTCTTCTGGAGCCAGTCCATGAGCTGCATGTCATCGGCATAACTGCGGAAGACGGTCATGGCGATGTGGTTGTGGGTGTTGACGAAACCCGGCAGGGCCAGCATCTGCTTGCCGTCGATGACTTCATCGTAATCGGAAAGGACGGGATTTTCGGGAAAGCCCGTGATTTTCGTGCCGTCGATGGCGATATTTTGGCCTTCTGTGACCTTGTGGTCCCGATAGAGGCCGACGTGCTGAATCAGTTTTTTCATTCTAGTCCGCTCCCCTTAGTCGAGATTCAAATATTTGCGCTGTTCTTCGCTGAGCGTATCGATGGCATATCCCATGGAAGCCAGTTTAATCTTGGCGATATCGTCGTCGATTTCATGAGGCAGGACGTAGACGTGGTTTTCCAGTTCCGTATGGTGGTCGAGGATGTATTTGGCAGCCAGGGCCTGAACGGCAAAGGACAGATCCATGATTTCAGCCGGATGACCGTCACCGGCAGCCAGGTTGACCAAGCGGCCTTCTGCCAAGAGGTTGATGACGTGGCCGTTGGGGAGTTCATAGCCTTCGATGTTATGGCGGGCTTCAAAATGACGAACTGAGAGAGCTTCCAGTTCCGGACGGTTGATTTCAACGTCGAAGTGACCGGCATTAGCCAGGACGACGCCGTCTTTCATATTCTTCATGTGTTCGCCGCGGATGACGTCTTTGTCGCCGGTCAAGGTGACGAAGATATCGCCGACTTTGGCAGCTTCAGCCATAGGCATGACTTCAAAACCGTCGAATACGGCTTCAATGGCTTTGATCGGATCGACTTCGGTGACGATGACGTGAGCGCCGAGGCCTTTGGCACGCATGGCGCAGCCTTTACCGCACCAGCCGTAGCCGGCGACGACGACTTTCTTACCGACGACGGTCAGATTGGTCGTACGCATGATGCCGTCCCACGTCGACTGGCCTGTGCCGTAGCGGTTGTCGAAGAGATATTTGCAGTACGAATCGTTGGCAGCAATCATGGGGAACTTCAACTGGCCGGCTTTATCGAGACCGTGAAGGCGATTGACGCCGGTCGTCGTTTCTTCCGTGCCGCCGAGGAGGTTTTCCATAGCGTCGCTCCGCGTCGTATGCAGGAGGTGGACCTGATCGCCGCCGTCATCGATGATGATATCCGGCTTATGGTCGAGGGATTTATTCAGAAAATCGAAGTATTCTTCATCGGTCGCGCCGTACCAGGCATAGACCGTGAGCCCGTCTTCGACGAGGGCCGCTGCGACGTCATCCTGAGTCGACAAGGGGTTGCTGCCGGTAACGATGACCTTAGCGCCGGCCCGGTGAAGGACTTCGGCCAGGTATGCCGTCTTGGCTTCGAGGTGGACGCTGACGCAGATGGTCTTGCCCTTAAAAGTCTGTTCGGCTTTCAATTTGTCGCCAATGGCATTGAGGGCCGGCATGTGCCGGTCGACCCAGTTGATTTTTTCATGGCCGCTCTTAGCTAATTTGATGTCGCGAATAATTGATTCCATACAGTTCATACCTCTTTCTATAATGAATGCTTGTCAAAAAATGTCTGTACAGCCTCCGTATCGGGGTGGCTGATGATGCCCTTTTCGGTGATGATGGCCCGGATGTTTTCATGAGGCGTCACATCAAAGGCCGGGTTGAATACCGGCGTATCCGAAAGGGCCGTGGCAGCGCCTCTAAAGGAACGGACTTCGTCGTGATTCCGCTCTTCAATGGGAATCTGACTGCCGCCGGAAATCGACCGGTCAAAGGTCGACAGGGGCGCTGCAATGTACAGGGGAATATCGAGGGCCTTGGCCATCAGGGACAGGCCGTAGGTCCCGATTTTATTGGCCGTATCGCCGTTGGCGGCAATGCGGTCGGCCCCGACGATGATGGCGTCGACGCCCTTTTCTTTCATCGTCCAGGCAGCCATGTTATCCGTAATAAGCGTAACCGGAACACCGCCTGCCATGAGCTCAAAGGCCGTCAGCCGTGCTCCCTGCAGGAGCGGCCGCGTTTCATCGGCATAGACCATCTGGACCTGCCCCCGGCGATGGAGTTCAGAAATGACGCCGAGGGCCGTGCCGACGCCGGCCGTTGCCAGGGCTCCGGCATTGCAGTGCGTCAGGAGGGTCAAGGGGCGGTCCCCTTTTCCGATTTCATCGGCACCCCAGCCGGCCATGGCCGTATTGATAGCCACATCGTCGGCATGGATGGCTTTGGCCTTTTCTTCTAAGAAACGGACGATATCCGACGGGCTTTCGCCGCCATGATGTTTGGCGCAGGCCATCATTTGCTCCAAGGCCCAGTGAAGGTTGACTGCCGTCGGGCGAGCTCCGTCGAGGGCCGTGCAAATATCCTGAAGAGCCGTTACAAAGGGTTGGTCACCCGGCTTTTCAAGGATAGAGCGAGCGCCTAAGACGACGCCGTAAGCTGCGGCGACGCCGATAGCCGGGGCTCCGCGGACGGCCAGGACGGAGATGGCCTTATGGACGTCCTGCCAGGTCGTGCAGGTCCGGTACGTTTCCGTAAAGGGAAGGACGGTCTGATCGAGGAGATAGAGGGTCCCCTTTTCCCAGCGCAAAGTTTCCATTATACCGTAAACCCTCCGTAGGCCTGGAGCGTGTGGTGGCAGGCACAGTCTTCATCGACGGGATAGTTTTCGATGCTCTTTAAGATGAGCTGACGCAGGCGCAGGGAGTTTTTGGCCATGGCATCGACGACCTCTTCATGGGTCAGGGGCTTATCAGAAATGCCGGCAGCAAAGTTGGTGACCATGGACACCGTGGCGTAGCAGATTTCCGCTTCCCGGGCCAGGCAGACTTCGGGAACGTTGGTCATGCCGACGATGTCGCCGCCGAGTTTTTGGAACATCCGGATTTCCGCCGGCGTTTCAAAGCGCGGCCCTTCGGTGCAGACATAGGTACCCTTAGCATGGAGACGGCAGTCTCCCGCATCAGCCGCTGCCTGAACAACGTGGCGGCGCAGGGTCGGGCAGTAAGGTTCCGTCATGTCGACGTGAACGACGCCGTTGGCACCGCCGTCAAAAAAGGACGTGTGCCGGCTTTTTGTGAAGTCGATGAACTGGTCGGGCAGGACGAAATCACCGGGCTTGTACTCCGGATTCATGGAGCCTACGGCCGTCGTCGCCAAGATGGCCGTGACGCCGAGGCGCTTCAATCCGAGAATGTTCGCCCGATAGTTGATGAGGTGCGGCGGAATGGAATGCATCCGGCCGTGGCGGGCTAAAAAGATGAGGTCCCGGTTCTGATACGTCCCCTTCCAGTAACGAATAGAACCGTAATACGTATCCATGTACCCTTCGCGGACATTGGACAAAATTTTCGGATCACAGACTCCGGTACCACCGATGATGGCAATAAGTCCCATGATAAAACCTCCCTTATGAAATGAAGATCAATGCTTGTCTGCCCCGGCCTTTTCGTATAAGGCCGCTACTTCGTCGTGGGACAGGGTATACTTGGCGCCGCAGTAATGGCAGGTCATTTCGACCTGGGGATCCTTCAAGAGGGATTCTTTGTCTTCCGGGCGCAGGGATAGCAAGGCACTTTCAAAGCGCTGACGCGAGCAGGTGCAGCGCCAGTAGAGATGCTGACGGTACAATTCTTTATAATGCATGCCGCCGAGGATGATGTCAATCAGGCCTTCTCCCTTAGGATGATCCTTGAGGTACGTCGTCAAGGCGCCGACCTGGGTGATATTGGCTTCGACGCGGGCCAAGTCTTCGTCTTTGGCACCGGGCAGGGCCTGGACGAGGAAGCCGCCGGCAGCGGCAATGGTGTAATCCCGATCGACGAGGACGCCTAAGTTAATCGTCGACGGCACCTGTTCCGACGTATAGAGATAATAGGCAATGTCTTCGGCAATTTCACCGGATACGAGGTCGGCCTGGCTGGTATAGGTCGTCGTCTTGGGCGTAAAGCGGGTCACGGTCAGCTGGCCGTTTCGGCCGACAGCCGCCGAGACGTCGAGTTTGCCGTTCGGTTTTAAAGGCAGATCAATCGTCGGATTATCGACGTAGCCGCGAAGCTTGTTGGTATCGAAGCAGTCGGCATGGACGGCGCCCAAAGGGCCGTCGCCGGCAATTTTAAGGGATACACCTTCATGGTTCTTATAGTCTCCGGCGAGAAGGGCCGCACCGGTCATGGTCCGGCCGAGAGCGGCGCAAGCCACGGGCGATAAGTTGTGACTCTGGCGGGCTTTTTCCACGATGCCTGCCGTAAAGGCGATGGACACGCGGATGGCCTCATCTGATGTATAGTGAATAATTTGATTGTCTCTGATCATAATCGATTCTATCCTTTCTCTACAAATCCAATCCTTATTATACAACATCTGTCCACCCCTAGCCAGTCCTGCCCCCAAAAGCGCCTTCCTTGCCGTTTGCTCAATCATTCTATTCAAAATAGATAAAGTTTGTCCGCATTTTAAGCAGGAATTTGCCGCCTTCATCTCGAATAGTATTAGGAAGCAGCCAAGAAGGAGTGATATCCATGAATACAGAAAAGAAAACCATCCCCGTACGGGAAGAAGCATATACCGATGAAGTCAAGGAAATGGCCCTCTGTCCGCCGGCTCCGGCTCCGGAAACGGAGGACCCGGAAGCGCCCTATATGGCCTCCGATATGTATCAGCGCATCGTCGCTTTGATCAACAACTTTGAATCGGACCTTCCCGATACGATGCAGGCCGGCGGCCGACTGGTCTCAGCCGGCGACATTACCTTCAGCATTCAGGATATCGGCTACTGGGACCCGAATATGATCGTCTTTTACGGCGAACTCTCGGACGGTTCGACCGTCGAACTGGTCCAGCACCTGTCCCAGCTCAATCTGCTCTTGGTGGCTGTCCCCCGACAGGATGACATCCAAAAACCGCGCCGGGTCATCGGCTTTACCCAAAAAGCAGAGCCCGACATCATACACGATGCTCAAGATTAAGTATTATTACGAAAGGATATGCCTTTAATGAAACATGAACTCCCTTATTTTTATATCGGTTCGGCCTACGGCGGCAATCAGGACTGGCTGACGGACCGCATGATGAACCTCGGCGGCTGCGCTGCCGTAACGGCCTGCGATTCTTCTATTTATTTTACGCGCTATAAAGACGCCCAAGGCCTCTATCCCTACGAGACCGACGACGTTGCCAAAAAGGACTACATCGCCTTTACCAATGTCATGAAGCCCTATCTCCGTCCGCGCTGGGGCGGCATCGACCGCCTCGACACGTATATCGACGGCATGGGCCAATTTCTGACCGACCACGGCGACGACGACATCACCATGGATCCCTGGTCCGGCGATAAGACGGCGGAGGAAACGAAAGACGTCATCAAGGCCCAAATCGACGCCGGCTGGCCCATCCCCCACCTGGTCCTGCATCACAACAATCCCAATTTTAAATTCTATGACTGGCACTGGTTCTTACTGACGGGCTACACCGAATTCGACGGCGACTTCATGGTCAAGGCCGTTACCTACGGCTCCTGGCGCTGGCTCGACTTCGACGGGCTGTGGAATACGGGTCACCGCAAAAAAGGCGGCCTCATCCTCTATCATCGTCATTCCTGAGACCGGTATCCCTGTCTATGTACGAAAAGCTCTCCGGCTGCATCGCCAAGCGGTGTAACCGGAGAGTTTTTTTATTTCATGAAATTCGCAGTCTTAAGCCACTGGCGAACGGCATCGGACGTTTCGCCCATCTCGTCATGACGGAGGATGAAGCCTTCATAGACATCCGCATCGGGCTCGAGTTCGGCAATGTCTTCGACGGTATCGACAAAATCGCTGTCGCCGGACGAGGCTACGGCGTACAAGGCCTTACCGGATAAATCGTTTTCCGTCAAAAAGGACGTGACCGGTGCCGGCAGGGCATCCCACCAAATGGGATAGACCAAGACGACCGTATCGTACCGGCTCAGATCGCCGACGTGGCTTTTCAGCTCCCGTTGCTCATCACGGGCAGCCGCTGCCTTTTCATCGCGAATCATGGCATCGTAGTCAGCGGAATAGGGCTTTTCAGCTAAGATGGAAAAGACGTCGCCGCCGGTCTCCCTGGCGATTTCGTTGGCAATCATGGCGTCGTTTCCGATGATTTCGCCGTCTTTTACATTGAGGCTGGCCGAGGTCATGACGTCGTATTCCTTGGAATGAATGGCTTGGGCGTCCGTATTATCGGGATAGGTAAAATAAGCAATGAGGACGCGGCGGGGATTTCCCTGGCCGTTATGAACGACAGCCGTCGAGACCGGCTTCTTTTCATTCTGGGCAAGGGTTTCCCGATGGGTATCGTTGTCAGTCCGTGCCGGACCTCTGGCACAGGCGGACAGAAGGAGTGTTAAAACAAGAGTCCCCACGAGGACAGAAGCACGTTTTATCATAGAGAAATCCCCCATCAGTTAATTTCTTATCTATACTTTATATTATACGATAGTAAGATTCCCTTGTAAAATAACAGTCTGTGCCATGCCGGATTCTCCGATGCCAAAAAGGCCTGCATCGAGACGATGCAGACCTAAATAGAAACTATGATTTTTTTACCTTGAACCAGGCAGCGTACATCGTCGGCAGGACCAAGAGGGTCAGGACGGTAGCCACCAAGAGACCGCTGGCAATGGCCACGGCCATGGGGCCCCAAAAGACACTGGTCATTAAGGGAACCATGCCTAAGATAGCCGCCGCTGCTGTCAGCATGATGGGCCGAAAGCGCAGGACGGCCGAGTCGATGATCGCGTGCCACGGGTCCTCGCCAGAGGCCATGTGTTTTTCAATCTGGTCGAGGAGGATGATCGAATTGCGGATGATGATGCCCCCTAAGGCCAAGATGCCGAGGTAGGCTACAAAGCCCAGGGATTCTCTAAAGAGAAGCATTCCCAAGGAGACCCCGATGAGTCCCATAGGCGCCGTAACCAGGGTCAGCCCCATGAGGGGCAGGCTCCGGAGCTGGAACATGAGCAAGGTCATGATGATGATGACCATGATGGGCACGGGACCCAAGAGATATTTCAAGGATTTTTGGCTGTTTTCCAGAGAACCGTCCACTTCCACAGTGTAGCCGAAAGGCATATTGTCACGGATGTCGGCGATGGAATCGTAAGCCTTTTGCGTCGCATCGTCGGCCGTTCCCGACTTGAGGCCGCCGTTAATCGTAACGGTGGGCTTCAGGTTGCGGCGCCAGATGAGGCCGTCTTCCCCTTGGTAGGAAATGCGGGCGATCTGTTCCAAGGGAACGTAGCCGGACTGGCCGACGTAGACCGGCAGGCTCTTGATGGCCGAGAGATCATTGCGGTCCTTATCGTCGAGGCGAAGCTGAATGTCGACGGTCTTATCCGGTGCATAGTACTGCGCCACCGTCGCCCCGGTCAGCTCCGTATACAGAGTCTGGGCAATATCCTGACCGGAAATCCCCATGGCCCGCAGTTTACCCTGGTCGAGCTCGACGTGCATAACCTTATCTTTCTGATCCCAGTTGAGGAAGACATTTTCCGTATTGGGGTCTTTGGCAATGCGGGCGGCAATCTCTTCGGCATAGGCCTTGACCTTATCCTTGTCGTAGCCCGATACGCGCATCATGATGGGATAATCCGACGGCGGCCCCAAAGAGATGTGCTTAATATTGCTGCGGACGTTGGGGAATTTATCGGCAAGCTCCGTCTTCAAAGAAGCTGCCAGGGCTTCCCGCGATTCCGTATCCTTGGCGACGACGACGAACTGGGCGTAATTATCGGCCGGCAGGACAGGCTCGACAGTCAGGACGAACCGCGGTGCCCCTTGGCCGACGTGGTACGAGTAATTCTTCAATTTATCCTGCTGGCCGTCAAGGTACCGGGCCAGGCGGGATGCCTCTTTCTGCGTCGCTTCCATAGAGGAGCCCTCGGGCAGGGTCATTTCAACGATCAGTTCCGGCCGCAGGGACGGCGGGAAAAATTCTTTCGGAATGAAATAGGTCAGTCCGGCCGAAATGACGAAGGCCGCTGCCGTCCCGCTGATGACCACCTTTCGGTGTGTCAGGCACCAAGTCAGGACCTTCCGGAAAAAGACATAAAACCGGCTGGTGTACAGCGTTTCAGGTTCTGCCCCCTCTTTTATTTTAGGTTTGATGAGGTAGTAGCCGAAGAGGGGCGCCACCATGACCGACACGATCCACGACAGGACCAATGCCGCCGTGATGACCGGAAACAGGGCTTTACAAAATTCAGCGGCCGCCCCGTCGGAAAAGGCGACGGGAATGAAGCCGGCGCAGGTAATGAGGGTCCCGGTCAGCATCGGTTTCGCCGTCGCCCGGAAAGCGTAGCAGGCGGCGTCAATACGGCTTCGCCCTTTTTCGAGCTGAACGGTCATCATTTCGACGGCGATGATGGCGTCGTCGACGAGGAGGCCCAAGGCGATGATCAGGGCCCCTAAGGAAACCTTATGAAGGTCGATGCCGGTGATTTCCATGACGCAGAAGACACCCGTCAGGACCAAGGGAATGCAGAAGGCGACGACCAGGCCCGTCCGCAGGCCCAAGGTGATGAAACTGACGCCGAGGACGATGGCGATGGCTTCCCACAGGGTTTCCGTAAAGTCACTGATGGACTCTTTGACGATCTGCGGCTGGTCGGATACCTGGTTCATTTCCATGCCGGCCGGAAGGTCGGCCTTGACGCTTTCTTGAAGTTTCTTCAGATTTTCTCCGAGCTTCAAATTGTTGCCGCCGCTCTTCATGGACAGGGCGATGCCGACGGCAGGCTTGCCGTTATAGAACATCTTAGGATCGGCCGGTTCGGTGTAGCGCCGTTCGACAGTTGCGATGTCGCCTAAGCGGAAGACGCGGCCGTTGGCGTTGATGGGCAGATTGCGGATGCCTTCGACGTCCTTAAAGACGCCGGACAGGCGCAGGTAGACGTTGTCCGACTCGGTGTTCACCATGCCGGCCGGCGTCATTTCATTTTGCCCCTTGACAGCATTGGCGATGACCGTCGGCGGAATGCCCAATTCAGCCAATTTGGCGTTGGCTACTTCGATATAAATTTTTTCCGACTGTTCGCCGACCAATTCGACTTTGCTGACGTCGTCGACGTTCATCATCATGCGGCGAATCTTTTCGGCTTTTTGCCGCAGCTCTTCATAGGAATAGCCGTCGCCGGTGAGGGCATAGATGGAACCGAAGACGTCGTCGAAGCGGTCGTCATAATAAGGGCCGTAGACGCCATCGGGCAATTCACGCTTGACGTCTTCCGTCAAGTTTCTGACTTCGTGCCACGTATCGCGGATGCTGCTCTGCGGCGCCTTATCGTCCAAATTGACGTAAATGACCGACTGGCCCGGCCGGGAATAACTCTTGAGGTAATCGAGGTGCGGCGTGTCCTGAAGTTTCTTTTCAATCTTGTCGGTCACCTGTTCTTCCATCTGTTCTGCCGTGGCTCCCGGCCAGGCGACGGTAACGATCATGGTCCGAACGGTATACGTCGGGTCTTCCATCCGGCCCAGTTTGATATAGGAAAAGACGCCGGCAATGGCCACGAGGATGATGAAATACCAGACTAAGGCCCGGTTGCGGAGGGATACTTCTGATAAGTTTCTCATGTATCTGCCCCCTCAGTGCGAACTTTTTCGCCGGCCCGGAGTTTATGGACGCCGGCCGTGACAACGATATCGCCCTTTTGAAGGCCTGTGACCTTGACGCTGTTGTCGCCAAAGGTTTCAACGGACACATTTTTCAGGGACAAGGTCTTGTCTTTACCGACGACCCAAACCTGAGGCGCACTGCCGGTCTGATAGATGGCCGATAAGGGCAGGACGACCGTATCGGCAGCAGCCTGTTCTTCCCCCGTATTGGCCACAGAGGCCGTCATGCCCAATTGCAGGCCCTGAGGCGGGTTTTGCAGGGTTATATTGACTTCATAGGTCCGCGATACGGCATCGGCCATGGGCGCCACTTCACGGACAACGCCGGACACGGTCTGGTTCTGAAGGGCCCAGAAGGAGACGGTCACGGCTTTTCCGACGGGAAAGTCGGCCAATTTATTTTCCGGTACGTTAATGGTGACTTCTAAGTCGCCATCATGGACTAAGGTGACGACGGGCTGGCCGGCCGGGACGACCTGCCCTACTTCGGCACTGACGGCGGCGATGACGCCGTCGGCATCGGCCGTCAGCCGGGTATAAGATAACTGATTATCCTGCGCCTGCTGACCGGCCTGAGCCTGATTATACTGGGCTGCCGCCCGGTCATAGGCCGTTTGGAACTGATCGAGGTCGGCGGCACTGACGGCATCAGCGCTGTAAAGTTCCTGGTAGCGCTTTAAATTAGCCGCTGCCAATTGGAGCTGAGCCGCTGCCGCGTCGACCTGAGCTTGAGACTGGTTGACGGCCTGCATGATGTCCTTGGGATCGACGGTCATCAAGATGTCGCCGGCCTTGACCCGCGTGCCGAGCTGGACGTTGCGCGTCGTAATCCGGCCGCCGGCCTGGAAAGAGAGCTTACTTTCATAGCGCCCTTTTACCGTCCCCGAATAGGTGCCGACCGTACTGTCATTCGTTTTTCCGACTTCCATGGTCTTTACCAATTGATCCGGTTCGGCCGCGGTCTGATCACTGCCGCAGCCGGCTACACTCACGGCAGCCACGACAGCCATCGCGGCGAGGATGTACTTTATGGAACCCCTTTTCATCGTGTCATCTCCCCCTTTTTCTTCACAGCGCGTATATCAGCTTCATCAGCCCGCTCGGCAATAGCGTGCAGCATGGTAAACATCTCATCGCGCTTTGTTTCATCAAAACCTTCTACGAGATAGGTAATCCACGCTTCTAAAAATCCCGCCAACTCCCCTTGAATGTCCCTAGCTTTAGGTGTCAGATAGATAAACTTAAAGCGCCGGTCGCCATCCTTTTGGCGGCGGCAGACATAGCCCTTCTCTTCCAAGGTCTTCAAGCTGCGAGCGACGAGGGCCTTATCGGCCTTCATTTCGTTACAGAGCTCGCTTTGGCTGGAGCCGTCGAAATCATAGAGGGTCATGAGGGTCACGTATTCTGAATAAGACAGGTTCCAAGGCTGACAGGCTTCGGTAATATAGGCCTGGGACCGCATATTGATAACGCCAAAATCGTGACCGACACATAAGTAATTCATCTTATTGTCCCCTTTATTAGTTGATTGAATCAACCATTTTCTTATAGTATAGCAAAGGGATTTGCCAAAAGCAAGAAAAAAAAGAGGATGCCCTTACGAAGGCAATCCTCTTACATCTGTATTACTTTCCTAGTTTTTCAGCCATGGCAGCAAGTTTCGACCCGATGACGGGCAGTTTGGCAAGGTCCGTTACGGCAACGGCCCGGAAGGCAAAGATGCCGATGAGATAGACGATGGCAGCGGCCGTCATGGCCATGATGGTGGCCAACGTATTCCCTACCAGGTTGAGCAGGCTGTGGTGGATGATCCAGGCCGTACCGGCCATGGCAGCACCGGACAAGAACAAGCGGCCGACGTACCCCCACTGGACGCCGTAGCCGACGAAGCGGCGGGCAAAATAGAGGTTTAAAGCCGTAGCCACGGCCAAATCGGCATTGGTCGCCCAAGCGGCCCCGACTTCACCGAGCCAGGGAATGGCCGTCAGATGCCAGCTCAAGAAAATCTTGACGACAGCCGCAGCCGCCATATTATAGAGCGGCACCGCCGTCCGCCCCATGCCCTGCAGCAGGCCGCTGGTAATCTGCTGGAGGCCGACGAGGAATACCGACATGGACAGGACGCCGATAGCCGGCCCTGCAGCCGGCGTGGCATACAAGAGACGTGAAATAGGCACGGCCAAGACGGCCAGACCCAGGCAGGCCGGAACGGTAATGACGTTGGCAATGCGCATAGCCGTATGGGTCCGGGACAGGACGACGTCCCTTCTCCCCTGGGAAAAAGCCGCCGAGACGGCCGGCACTAAGCTGGTCGCCAAGGAAATCGTCAAGATAGCCGGTAATTGCACAAGGCCATTGGCCATGCCCGTCAGATAGCCATAGAGGGCCGTCGCCTGGTGGGTGCTGTAACCGGCCGCTTCCAGCCGCAGTGGCACGATAAAGAGGTCGATACTGGCTACGGCCGGAAGGAGCATATTGGCCGCCGCTACGGGAACGGCTAAGACGACGAGACGGCGGATGATGTGCCGCGCCGACTGGATGACGAAGACGCCGTCGTCATCGGGCAAGGGATTCCGTTGATGACGGTAGTATAAAAAGGCGATGAGGATGAGCCCTGCCGCTGCCCCGGGAACGGCGCCGAAAGACGCACCGGCTGCCGCCCATTCCAGGCCTCTGGGCAGGAAAACCCAAGCTAAGGCGAGCATCGTGCAGACGCGGACGAATTGATCGGCCATCTGGGACAAGGCCGTCGGCGTCATGAGCTGCAGGCCTTGAAAATAGCCGCGGAAGCAGCAGACGATGACCGATAAGCTTAAGGCCGGCCCTAACACGGCCAGTGCCGGCAGGGCCCGACTGTCGCGGACGATGCCAAGCTCGATCATCGCCTGGGCTCCAAAAGGCAGGGCCAGGCCGCAGAGGACGGCGACGACGGTCATAAAGGCCAAGGTCACGTGAAAGATGCGGCGAACGCCGCTGTAATGGCCTCGGGCCGCTTGTTCGGCAATCATGATCGACACGGCGATGGGAATGCCGGCGCCGACGATGCTGAGGAGCAGGATGTAGACCGGATAGGCCATCTGATAGAGGCCGATTCCCTCGCCGCCTAAGAGCCGCGATAAGAAAATACGGTTCAACCCGCCTAAGATTTTGACGACGATGCCGGCTACGGTCAGGACCATAGCGCCGCGTAAAAAGTTAGTCACGGGAATCCTCCTTTCGAAGGGAGGAAAAGGCCGTCAGCAAGATCCGGATAAAGTCGAGGATATCGGCGATGCCGGAAAGGGACACGCGAACCATGACCGGTATACTGGGAACGAGGCGGAAGCGGCTGCGCAGGGGCTTTTCGAGTTTCGTCAAATCGGGCATGTCAGAGACGCGCCGCCACTTGATTTCGAGGACGTCCTTCTTCTGGGCGATGAGGACCATCCCCTGGGCCTTGGCCTCGAGACGGGTTTCCGTCACCTGCAGGAGCTTTTCGACATACGAACTGGGACGGCCGTAGCGGTCTTCCAATTCACGGCGCAGTTCATCCAGTTCTTCTTTGGAGGAGACGACGGCCAAGCGCTGGTACATTTCGATTTTCTGACCGCCGTTCTGGATATATTCGTTGTCGATAAAGGCGTCGACGTGGATTTCCATGACCGTTTCCGGCGGCGGCGGTTCCACTTCTTTCCCGGTCTGGGCCTTGGCAATGGCTTCTTCCAGCATATGGCAGTACATGGCAAAGCCGACGCTGGCGATGTTGCCGTGCTGTTCCCGGCCGAGGAGGTTGCCGGCACCGCGGATTTCAAGGTCGCGCATGGCGATTTTAAAACCGGAACCGAGTTCGGTAAATTCTTTGATGGCTTGGAGTCGTTTTTCAGCGACTTCGGACAAGACCTTGTCCCTGCGGTACAAGAAGTATGCATAGGCCATGCGGTGGCTCCGGCCGACGCGGCCCCGCATCTGATAGAGCTGAGACAGGCCGAAGTGGTCAGCGTCGTAAATGATGATCGTATTGGCATTGGCTACGTCAAGGCCGTTTTCGACGAGGCTCGAGCAGAGGAGGACGTCGTACTTTCCTTCATAGAAATCGAACATCATCGACTCGAGCATGCTGCCGGCCATCTGACCGTGGGCGATACCGATGGTTACGTCGGGCAGGAGGGCCTGCAGTTCGTCTTTCATCCGTTCGATGGAAGCGACGCGGTTGTAGACGAAAAAGACCTGGCCGCCCCGCCGCTTTTCGCGCATGATGGCGTCACTGACGATGCGGGCGTCGTATTCGGCGACGTAGGTCTGGACCGGGAAGCGGTCCGTCGGCGGCGATTCGATGACCGACATTTCCCGCAGGTTGACCAGCGACATGTGGAGAGTCCGCGGAATCGGCGTAGCACTGAGGGACAAGACGTCGATATGGGCTGCCCAGGCCTTCCATTTTTCTTTTTGGGCGACGCCGAAACGCTGTTCTTCGTCGACGACGAGAAGGCCCAGGGACTTGAATTTAACGTTCTTGTTGAGCAAGCTGTGGGTCCCGATGAGGATATCGATATCGCCGGTCAAGGTCCGGGCCAGGATGGATTTCTTTTCTTTATAGGAACGGAAACGGTTGAGGACTTCGACGTGGACACCGAAGGGACCGAATCGTTCCATAAAGGTCTGGAAGTGCTGCTGAGATAAGACCGTCGTCGGTACCAAGACGGCAACCTGCTTACCGGCTGTGACGGCCTTAAAAATGGCCCGCATGGCCACTTCCGTCTTGCCAAAGCCGACATCGCCGCAGACCAAGCGGTCCATGGGCGTCGGTTTTTCCATGCTGTCCTTGATTTCTCGGACGGCTTTTAACTGATCTTCCGTTTCCTCATAGGGAAAGGCTTCTTCAAATTCTTTCTGAAAGGGCGTATCCGGCGGGAAGGCATAACCGGAGACGACCTCCCTTTTTGCGTAGAGGGCGACGAGTTTTTCCGCCAAATCGGTAATCGACTTCTGAGCCTTAGAGCGTATCTTCTGCCAGTCCGAGCCGCCCATCTTCTGTAATTTGGGCGTATCTCCTTCGTTGCCGATGTAGCGTTGGAGCAGGGATAACTGGTCCGTCGGCACGTAGAGAATATCCTTTCCCGCATAGTGGATTTCGAGATAATCTTTATGGACGCCGTCCATTTCAATGGTCTTAATGCCCATGTAGCGGCCGATGCCGTGGACTTCATGGACGACGTAGTCGCCGGCCTTCAGACTGGTAAAGACGCTGATTTCCTGGCCTTTGGCCACGCGGTGGCGCAGGCGTCGTTTCTGGGTGCCGAAGACATCCCGTTCGGCGACGACGACGACCTTGGCATAAGGCAGTTCAAAACCGTCGTGGACTTCCCCTTCGACGATATACATGCCGCCGGCGGCGCTTTTTTCGTCGTCATAATCGGCAATCGAAAGGTCATGCTGCTTCATCCAGGCTTTGAGGGAAGCAATGCGCTCTCTGCTGTTGATGACGAAGACGATGGTATTGCCCAAGCTTCGCCAATGGCCGACTTCTTCTTCGAGGAGGTTGAACTGCTTTTGGAAGCTGGCCATCATCTTGGCGGCAAAACTGAAGGACTCGTCGATGAGCATATCGGGCACGGATTGGGCCATGAGGGACAAGACGATCTGCGGAACCTTTCGTTCCGGCGAGACCATGTTTTTCCACGACGCCAGGACGCCCTTGTAATCGTCCGATTCTTTGAGAATCTTTTTAAGGCCGTCACGGACCCGATTCGGTTCATCCCAGATGATGGTCCCTTCTTCGACGTAATCGAGGAGGGTATATTTCTCATCGTCTGCCGTCGTCAGGGACACGGGCAAAATCCGCGCCCGTTCGGCATCATACAGCGACTTTTGGCTGTCGACGTCGAAGGCGCGGATGCTTTCCAGTTCATCACCAAAGAAGGCCAGGCGCAGGGGCTGCGGTTCATTGACGGCAAAGACGTCGATGATGTCGCCGCGGACGGAAAAATGGCCCCGCCGTTCGACCATGTCGACCCGTTCATAACCGGCGTCTACGAGGTGCTGCAACAAGTCATCGCGGTCATATTCTCCTTGGATTTCGACGTCAATGGCCGCATCGTCGATGCGCTGGGGAGCCATGACGTACTGTGCCGCTTCTTCCGGCGCAGCCAAGACGAGGACCGGGTCCCCCTGGCGCAGACGGCCCAGGGCTTCCATCTGACGAGCCATCCGGTCGAGACTTTTAGCCGTCGTCGTAAAGACAGCCTTATCGACGACGGGAAAGTCGAGAACCTTTACGTCAGGCGCCAAAAAGGCCAGGTCTGCCTGCCAGGCCGTCGCTTGTTCCCGCGACGGGACGACGAGGACGACCTGACGAGGGCCTTCATGCAGCACCTTAGCGACCAGAGCACTCTTAACGGAGCCGCTGAGGCCGTAGATACTTTGACAGCCGGGCTTTAAAAAGGCATCCCCGGCGGACCGGATATTTTCATCTTGATTCATCCATTGAAAGAATTGCTTCATGCTTTTTTTTACCTCATGACAAAGGGGGCTTTAGTTGCCCAAAGCCCTCGATAATTATCATCATACTTGCGTGTTTTTTATTATATCATAGTTCATTCGTCCCGACTAGGCACATTATCGTCCCGCCGCGCCCTGCATGATAAAGGCTTCCCGTTCCTTACGGCTCATCTTGAGGAGGCTCTTTTCTTTCAGGCTATCTTCGTAAGACGGAGTGGCATCGCCTAAGGTTTCCATCCGCTTTTCCACATCGCGGCGGATCTGAGGCAGCATATCGTAAAGGTGCTGACCCGGGCAGTCCGTACTGTTGACGTCACGGTGGCCGACGATGGTCGCAGCACTCGGCGTGATTTCATAAATCTTGCACAGCCAGGCAACGAGGCCTTCCAGAGCATGGAGCTGAGCCGGCGTGGGAATTTCTTTGTCGAAGTTTCCCGTGACGTTGATGCCGACGGTGTGATAGTTCTGCCCTTGGGCATGGGCTCCGACCGTCGCTAAGGGGCGTCCCCGTTCGATGGTCCCGTCTTTGCGGATGACGTAATGGTAGCCGATGCCGGCCCAGCCGTTGGCCAAATGGGCCCGATGGATGGCTGCTGCCGACGTATCGCCGTCAGGGATGCCGACGTGGTGGATGACGATCATGTCCGTCTTGGGCCGCAGCAATAAGGGTTCATTGAAGCGGAAATTCGTTTCCTTAATGGCCATCGGTTCGGCCGGGGCTGCATCCGTTGCCGGATGATAAGTACGCAGGACGCCGCGGGCTCCGGCAGGCTTCGCATCCCGCGGTACACTGCTCACAGCGACGGGCTGAAGTTCTGAGGATTCGCCATCTGTCGAAGATTTGGCAGGAGTATCCCCTTTCGTTCCCCTCTGTTCGGACGACGATTTTTTATCGACGCCCTTTTCCTTTGCAATCGCCTTTCCTTTTTCAGCAGCCTCCTTCGTTACGGACCGATTCGAATCGGAAACGGCACCGATCGTATAGGCCGCTTCGATGTCCGACGGCGATGCCGCCAGTGACAGGCTTGAAAAACCAAAAGCCAGCCACAGCGCAACGGCCAGGGCTGACAGGGTCTTGCTTTGTTTCATGATTTAGTACACTTCCCCATGATGATTTTGAATGTGTGCGACGAGGCGGTCCCACAAAGGCTGCGGCTCGGGATGACCGTACGTGCCGAGGGCAATATGCGGCTTAGCCCGGCCGTGGTAGTCGCTGCCGATGGTCGCCATCAATTCGTGTTCATCGGCAATCTGACGGTAAAAGACAGCCGTAGCGTCATCGTGGTAGCTGCAATAAGCTTCGATGCCGTCGAGGCCGAGGGCGATGAGGGTTTCCGTCAAGGGACGGTTCTGCTTCATATTGGCTCCGGGATGGGCCAATACGGCGGCGCCGCCCTGATCGTGAATGATATCGACGGCCTTTGAAAAGTCCATGAAGGTCATGGGGATAAAGGCCGGTCCCCCTTGGCCGCAGATATCCCAGCCGAAGTTGACATAGGGCGCAGCACTGCGGCTGCCGCCCGGTCGATAGGGTGCCAGGATGGGGCAGTCGGCATTGCGCGGGTCCGAAAGGGCAACGCGGGCGATGTGGACCGAAGCGACGACACCGCTGGTACAAAGTTTCCAAATGGCGTCGCGGTCGAGGACGATGCCTAAGGCTTCGACGGCGTCAAGAACCTTGTCGGACACGACTTTTCGCTGGCCGTACACATCCTTTTCAATCTCCTCAAATACGGCGGCATCGGGATGAATTCCGTAACCTAAGAGGTGAAAGTTCTTCCCCTCATGCTGACAACTGATTTCAATGCCCGGTACGAGGCGCAGCCCCAGACGGGACGCTTCTTCCCGCGCTTCGGGAATGGCCCGGGTGGAATCGTGGTCGGTGACGGCCACGGCCTGTACCTTGGCGTCAGCGCACTGACGCATCAAGTCGGCCGGTTCAAACTGACCGTCCATGCTGTATTTTGTATGCATGTGCAAATCAAGCCATGTTTCCATACTCTACACTCCCTCTCATTTAAATGTCGCCCTTATTATACTACGCATGACGGCGCCGTGCCAGTAAGAAGTAAGTAAGATATGGCCCTCAGCGGGTCAGCTTATAAATGAGGGCGTTGCAGATAGCGGCGGCAATGGTGCTGCCCCCTTTTCGACCTTTAGCGACGATATAGGGAACGCCGGCTTCCATGATGACGTCTTTAGCGTATTCGACGTTGACGAAGCCGACGGGAACGCCGATGATGAGGGCCGGGGAGATTTTCCCTTGGTCTATGAGTTCTTTCAGGCGCAGGAGGGCTGTCGGGGCATTGCCGACGGCGATGATGAGCGGTCCCGTAAGACCGGCAGCCTTATCCATCGAGGCCTGAGCCCGCGTCGTTCCCTGTTCACGGGCCGCAGCGGCTACGTCGTCATCGGCCATGAAGCAGACCTTTTGGCAGCCCAGTTTCGTAAGGCCGGGCTTACTGATGCCCATGCAGGCCATATTGGTATCGGTCACGATGGTGCAGCCGGCCTTCAAGGCTTCCAGGGCCTTACGGACGGCCCCTTCACTAAAGCGCAGGTTGCGGACGTAATCGAAGTCGGCACTGGTGTGGACGACGCGCTTGATAATGTCCTTTTCATCGGGCGGAAGCTCGATCGGCCCCAATTCGCTTTCAATAATTTCCATGCTGCGGCGTTCGATGTCGGCCGGTAAAATATGTTCTATCTTCATGAAATCAGTCCTTTCGGGATTTGTCGATATTCACTCTCCGGGAATACGTACCGCAGGCCCTTACGAAATGTTTGGCCCAAGCCGGATTCCCGAGAAAATGGAGGTGGAGATAACTGGCGGCTAAGGTTTCACCGGCCACGCCGCCGGACCAGGAACGCCGGCTCCCGGCCTTATAGGCCGTAAAGGCCTCCCCTTCTGACGTACTGTGGGAATAATGGAATTCATGGGCCGGTATGGTGTCACCGGCCTTACAGAGGAGGTTGTCTTCTGCCGCCTCTAAGGTCACGTAGCCGAAATGCCGAAGGGACGTCGTCATAAAGGTCTCACCGGGAACGGCACCGATCCAGGCGTATCGCGTCCCGTCGTCGCCGCGAAAATACTGATGGAGATACATGAAACCGCCGCATTCGGCAAAGCAAGGCAACCCGCCTTTCAAGGCCTGTCTGATCCGGCCGCGCAGGCTTTCATTAGCTTCAAGTTCTCGAGCGTAAAGTTCGGGATAGCCGCCGCCCAAGTAGAGGCCGTCGCAAGGCGGCAGATGGCTGTCGTGAAGGGGGCTGAAAAAGATTAATTCGGCTCCGAAGCGGCGGAGGACGTCAAGGCTGTCTTCGTAGTAAAAGCAAAAAGCCTCGTCACGGGCCACGGCGATGACAGCCTGTCGTTCCGGCTCCCCTTCTTTCTCCTCTTCGGAAACGTCGCTTTCGGCAAGGGGCGAGGCTGCCCGAGCCAGGGTTAACAGGCCGTCGAGGTCGATATGCGTTTCAGCCGCGTCCGACAGGCGCTCCATAATCTCCTGAAGGTTCTGTATTTCTCCGGCCGTCACTAAGCCTAAGTGGCGACTGGAAAAGGCGCAGTCCGGAAGATCCGGAAGAGCGCCTAACGCCTTAAGGCCCGACGCCTCTTCCCAAGCGTCCTTAAAATGAGTGTATACCATGGGTTTGACGCGGTTTACGATAAAGCCGACAATATGGCTGTCCGTATAAAAATCGGCCAAGCCCTTTAAGACGGCCCCTAAGGAGAACCCTGCCCCACGGCCGTCTACGACGAGGACGACGGGCGTATCGGCAGCAGCGGCGACGTCATAGGCACTGGCTTCGTGCCCCGTTCCGACACCGTCGTAATAGCCCATGGCCCCTTCGATGAGAACCAAGTCGGACTTTTCTCCATGACGGCAAAGAAGCTGCCGGGCCGCTTCGGCCCCCTTTTCTCCGCCGCCGAAGAGGAAGAGATCGAGGTTATATGACGGCGTATGAAGGACGCGGCGGTGGAACATGGGATCGATATAATCGGGACCGGACTTAAAGGCCGTCAGGGACAGTCCCCGTTTTTTAAAAGCTTCCAGCAGGGCGCAGACGACGGTCGTCTTGCCGCTGCCGCTTTTAGGGGCCGCCACGAGAATCCTGGGAACATTCGGCATACAGGTCAACCTCCTTTACAAGTCCGGTCATCGCGTTTCGTCCTTACGGACAATGGTAACGATATAAATAGGATTTTGGGCCATCATGAGATGGCTGGCGCCGACTTTTTGACTGCGGGCCGTGCTGACCTGGGTGATATCGAGATCATAGTCCCGACGGGATCCGTAGTAGGCCGTAAGAGCCGCTAACGTTTCAATGGTAATGGCCGTGACGACGATGGCACAGGCTTCATTTTTGCCGTACAATTCGTCGAGGATGGCCGCCAGTCGTCCCTTGGTCCCGCCGATAAAAGCGTAATCAGGCGGCGTCTCGATATCTTTCAGGCGTTCACCGGCATCGCCGGCAACGACGGTGACATTGGCCAAATCAAAATGGGCGATATTTTGTTTCAATACCGCCATGGCATCGGCGTTCATTTCAAAGGCATAGACCCTTCCAAAGGGAGCCTGCAAGGCCAGTTCCACCGTACAGGACCCGGTGCCGGCACCGATATCGTAGACGACGGCATCGGCAGCCGGTGCCAGTTTCGACAAGGCGACGCTGCGGATTTCCTGTTTGGTCATCGGAGCCTTGCCCCGCAAAAAAGCCTCGTCGGGCAGGCCGTGAACGGGCCGCTGCCACAGACGGGCGTCGTCGTTTTCAATCATCATGACAGCTAAGGCGTCGTCCCCTCTTTCCGTAAAGTCAGCAGCCGTACCGCGAAGGATGACTTCGTCGTCATAAGACAGATTGCAGCCGATGGCAACCCGTACGGCTCCGAGACCGGCGTCACAGAGGCTGCGGCACAGAGATGCCGGCGATTCGCTGCCGCCGGTGAGGACGAAGACCTTAGCATGCTGGCGAACGGCGGGAATGAGCGGTTCCTTTCGGCCGTGACGGCTGACGATGAATACGTCGTTCCAAGACGTTTCCAAGGCGGCGGCAAAATAGACCAGGCTGCTGATGCCGGCCAGGCGGGTCACGGTGCAGCCGGGAATGTCCTTTAATAAGGCAGCCAGACTGAAAAAGCCAACATCCCCCGATACCAAAACGGCCATGGGACCGTCGGTCTCGGTCCGGGAGGAAGCTAACCGGCAGATTTCATCGCGCCGATAGGTCCGAATCAATTCTTTCCCCGTCCCCTCAAAGGGTTCCAGCATCCGCTTGTCGCCGACAAGGAGGGTCGATGCTTCAATAGCCCGTTTCGCGTCTACGGTCAGTAAGGCCGGATTGCCCGGCCCGGTGCCGATAACATAGATATGCATATACAGTCCTTTCCCTGACGAAATAATCTCCCTGTCAGCGTTCGATGATGATGACCGTCGCCCCCGTTCGTTCGGCCGCCTCCAATTTCTCCGGGAAGCCGCCGGTATGACCTGAATTTTTGGTCACGACGTACCGGGCCCCGGTCTCTTTAAACATGGCCTCATTGAGGTCCGTCGAAAAAGGTCCCTGCATGCAGATCAGGCGTGCCGGCGGATAGCCCAAATCCAAGGCCCGTTCGAGGGAGGCCTTGACCGGTAAAATCCGGGCATAGACCCGATTTTCATAGTCCGGAATCTGGGCAAAGGCATCGAGGTTCTTACTGCCCGTCGTCAAAAATACGGGCCCTTCCGTATGGCTCAGGACTTCGACGGCTTCGTCGACGGTGCGGACAGCGATGGTGCGGCCATCCGTCCGATACGTTCCGGCCCGCCGGTTGATGCGGCGATAAGGGACGCCGGCCTTTTGACAGGCAGCCTTGATGTTGTCGGTAACGACCGTCGCATAAGGGTGCGTCGCGTCGACGGCAAGGCGTATCCCTTTGTCTCTAAGGAATACTTCCATGTCCCCTTCATCCATCCGCCCTTCCAGGACGGTCACATAGGGACTGACGGGCAACAGAGACGCTCCGTATTCCGTGGCCACCGAGACGTAGGCCCTTACCCGAAAACGAGCAGCGTAGCCGGCCAATTTCCGCCCTTCTGTCGTCCCGCCGGCAATCCACACCGGGCCAATCATAACCGGTAGCCTCGGGGCGTAACCAACTTGCCGTTCAGGATTTTTGTCTGACTGTTGCCGATAAAGACCGTGCAGAACATGTCGAGGTGCTGGCTTCGCAATTCTCCTAAGGTAAGAATTTTGACGGCTTGACCGTCGCGGCCGATGTTGCGGACGATGCCCGCCGGCGTATGGGCCGACTGATGTCGCAGGATGATGTCGCAGGCCTTTTCGAGGTAATCGGACCGCTTCTTACTGGCCGGGTTATAGAGGCAGATGACGAAGTCGCCGGCAGCGGCGCAGTCGAGGCGGTTTTCGATCTTATCCCACGGCGTCAAAAGGTCGCTCAGGGAAATGAGGCAGGCGTCGGCAATGAGGGGCGCGCCCAAAAGAGCGGCACCGGCACTGGCAGCGGTGACGCCGGGAATGACTTCGATATCGACGTCGGGCGTATCGGCGGCCACTTCGTGCATGATGCCGGCCATGCCGTAGATACCGGCATCGCCGCTGGAGACGATAGCCACCTTCTGCCCCTCAAGAGCCCGTTCCAAGACCAAGCGGCAGCGAGCCACTTCCTGGGTCATGCCGGTGACGACGAATTCCTTGTCAGGGAAATAGTCCCGAATCAAATCGATATATGTATGGTAGCCGACGATGCAGTCACAGCCTTCAAGGACAGCCTTGGCCTCCAGGGTCATGCCCTGCTGGGAGCCGGGGCCGATGCCGACGACGTAAATATGTGGTTTCATGAAATCACGTCCTTTTAAACAGTTAAAAATCGGAGTATATACGATTCACAGGCAACGGCCACGGTAATACCTTGGCCGGCCTTTTTGGAAACGACGAGCTTGCCGCCGCCACTTGCCTTGACGGCCGATCGTTCACAGACATTGTCCGTCCCGACGGTCTGTCGGACAAAGTCCGAAGCGGTAAACGTGCCCGGCACCGCATTGAGCTCGGCGGCCGTAAAGAAGCGGATAGGCCATGACCGTTCCTTCGCAAAAGCCAACAGCCCTTCTTCATTCCTTTTCACGTCAAGGCTGCTGACGTCAGCTACAGCCTCTTTCGAGAGATTGGCCTCTTTAAGGGCTGATGAGACGGCCTTTTCAATAGCCGAGGATAAGGTTCCACGGCGGCAGCCGATACCGACGTGGAGGATAGCCGGCCGAACCGTGACAGCTGAGGGAAAAACCGATACAGCCGCTTTAGTCGTCACAATCAACCCCGTTTCACAATCCGTCGTCACGACCAAGCCCGGCGGCAAAGGCCCTTCGACGGGAAAGTCGCTGTATAAGCCGGCCCTTCCCCTTTCCAGGAGGCCCGAAGCAAAGGCCTTGGCCTCCGTCAGAGAAGACAGGCGCAGACCAAACCTTGCAGCCCACTCATCGACGGCAAATAAGGCATTGACGTCGGTTGCCGTCGTAATGACCGCCTGTCCCTTTATGGCCGCTGCCAATTGCCGGCCCCATTCGTTAGCCCGACCGATATGGCCGGACAGGATGGGAATGACGAACTGCCCTTTTTCGTCGATGACGATGACTGCCGGGTCTTCGTCCTTCTTGCGGATAAAAGGGGCAATGGAGCGAACGGCGATGGCCGCTGCCCCGACGAAAAGGAGGAGCCGTGCCGATTGAAAAGCCCGGGCCGTTTCTTCCCGCAGGGACGGGTCAAAGGAGACGGCCGGCGGGACGGCAAACTTCGCGAGCGTCGCTTGGCGGACCTGCCAGCCATTTTGCTGAAGGAAGGCTGCTGCCCTGCCGCCAAGAGCCGTCCCGGCTTTGGTAAAGGAAAAAACAACTGCGTTCACGACCGGTCTCCTCTCTGAAAAAGTGCATCATCATGCCTTTTTCTGATGCAGCCTCTGTCTTGGGATCGAACAAAGGCCTGTTCTTAGTGCCAAAAGCTCCAAAACAGAAAAACGGAAGGCCCTGTTGCCCCAAGAAAGGGTCTGACAGGTACCATCCTTCATAAACTAGAAACATTATACCATAAATACGGCGATATCGCTGTATGCCAATTTCCCTACCAAAGCGGCCGCCGGCAGCCGCTTGGCAAAAAAAATCCGAGCAGCCCGTCGAGGTTGCTCGGAACAAAAAATCTCTTTTTGTATTTTCTTTTCCGTAAGGAACAGGTTTATTCCTGCCGGATTTTTCTTACTGCTGCTGCAGCCAGTTCAGGACATCATTGTCACTGGCACCGCCGCTGAAGCGGACGCCGGTCTGCCAATCGCCGGTCCCGGCAGCCTTGGCCAGATTCTGACCGCTGTCACCGAGAGAACTTGCAGCTGACGTGCAGAAAGGAATGACCTTTTTGCCGCTGAAGTTATGACCTTCCACGAAGGTATAGACGACGTGCGGTGCCTGCTGCCACCACAGGGGGTAGCCGATGTAGACCGTATCATAGGAATCCCAGTCGGCGACGTCGCCTTCATAGGTCGGCCGCAGCTGAGGCTGGGCGTGTTCCTGCACGACGCGGCTGTTGTCATCACGGTAGTTGAGGTCGCTGTCCGAATAAGGCTGTGTCGGCTTGATTTCAAAGATCGTCGCATTTTCATGGTTAGCAATCGTTTCCGCCACGCGCTTCGTATTGCCCGTCGCCGAGAAATAGACGACCAAGACCTTTCCCTGAGACGCGGCGGCCTTGGCCCCGTCTGAAGATGGCTGCGCTGCCGTCGAGCCCGTACTGCCGCAGGCCGTGAGCATCACTAAGGCGACGGCCATCAATAACCCGCTCATAATTTTTTTCCACATAGAGGTTCCCCCTTATCACGAAAATACCGCTACTTATCCAGCCCCTGTTTATGGAGCCAGGCTTCGATGAGATCGGCTACGTCCCGGTTATTGAGGTCAGCCATCATGAAGTGAGTATTGCCTTTGAGGCCGACGTCGGGGAGGCTCACGACTTCCACATGGCCGCCGTACTGATTGACCAGGGCTTCCCATTTTTTGGCCAGATTCCAGCGGACGCGCCAAGTGTCTTCGCCCCAATTGGCAACCGGGGTGTCACCTTTCGGAATGTTGTCGCCAAAGTAGACGACGATGGGGATCTTGGTCAGCTTCATGAAATCATCCATGGAAACGGCCGTACCCTTAGCCGGGAAGGGACTGGTTGTTTCTTCCACAGGCGGAACCATCCCTTCCGGGAAGGGGAAGGTCCCCGGTTCCAAGGCGATGACGCCCTTGACGTGAGACGAGGCTATCGCCGTTTCCCAACCGGGACCGCCGCCGGCCGAATGGGTCATTAAGACGCCGTCGCCGACTTTATCGAAGACAGCCGTCATGGCTTTGGCGACGACACTGCTGTCAAAGGCCCCCGTGTCAGGCGTCATAGCCCGGAAAAACTGGTCCTGTGAGGCCGCATCCTTGGGGAAGGCGACGTTATCGTTATAATTGGGCCACTGGCCGATGCGGAAGTTGTTGAACCACAATTGATCGTCCGGCCGGGCACTGAGCGAGGCTGCTACCGTAGAACGGCCGGCCCGTCCCCGCCGCGGTTCGTCGACGAGGTAGGTCTTATACCGTTTTTCAAGGAAGATATTCTGGAAGCCGTCGCGGCCGTCGGGCGTCGTTTCCCAGGTCTTGGCCGACTGACCGTGGCCGTGAAGGAAGACGAGGGCCGTATGGCGGGCATTCTTCGGTTCCTGATAAAAGACGTAAGCGTGGTCGCCGTGGAGCGTTTCACCGGCATTATTCGTCGGTTCCGTCGTGCCCACGTAGTCGCCTGGTGCCGTCACCACGGTGCCGCCGGCCAAAAAACTTCCCTGATCGACGAGTGTCACGGGCTTCATGGCGAAAGCCGAGCCGGTAATCAGTGTCGCTGCCAAGATGGCTGCTGCCGTCTTTTTAAAGGTCATGGTGTACCTCCTTTTAGTGAATAAAATTCATGAAAATCGGTTCTTCCCGTTCCGGAAGGGCTACGCCGGCCTGGCGAGCCGCTTCCTGACAGCGAAGAAAATAAGCCATATTGCGGCCGAGAACGCGCATCGTGTACAGGCCTTCCTTGTCTTCTAAGACTTCTTCCGGTGCCGCACCGTGGACTTCGTTCCAATAGCGCGACGAAACGACGGGCATTTCCTGCAGCGTAAAGTATTTATTCATCTGGTCAAAGGACACGGTCGTCCCGGCCCAGCGTGCCGAAATGACGGCTGCTGCCGGTTTTAAGTAAAAGGCCTTATTCCCGTTGCCGTTGGCTTCGGCGTAAAAGACGCGGTCCATGAAGGACGTCATATTGCCGGCCAAGGCCGCGTAATGAACGGGCGAACCGAAGACAAAGCCGTCGGCCGTCAGGGCCTTTTCCCGAAAATCATTGACGATATCGGAAATGACGCAGCGCCCGATGTCCCGACACTTATGACAGGCCATGCAGCCGCCGATGGGCTTGGTACCGATCCAAAAGAATTCTGTTTCAATGCCGAGGGTTTCCAAGGTCCGGGCCACTTCCTGAAGGGCCGTATAGGTACAGCCTTCTTTGTGAGGCGAGCCGTTTACCAGTAATACTTTCATCGAATCATCCTCTCATGACGGCCCCTGTCCCGGAATCTCACCGAATACTTTCACTATATCACTTGGAACCGAGTCCAAGTCAAGGGGTCATCTGTCTTTTTATTATGAATTGAAAAATTCGCCGGCTTTATTGAACCGTCGGACGGCGATCAACCGCGCACAACCGAACCGCCAAAGACGGACGACATCTGGATTTTATCCAAGGCTTCATCGATCTTCCGCACTTCGTCTGCCGTAAGTTCAATATCGGCAGCGCCGCCGTTTTCCAGGAGGCGTCCCGGATTAGTCGTTCCCGGAATGGGTACGATCCAGGGCTTTTTAGAGAGCATCCAGGCCAACGAAAGCTGGGCCGGCGTCGCCTGTTTCGAAGCAGCCAAGTCCTGAATCCACTGCAGGAGAGCCTTGTTTTCTTCCATGGCATCGGCTTGGAACTGAGGCATGTTCCGGCGGTAGTCCGTGCCCGGATCAAACTGGGAGTTCGCGTCGTAACGAGCCGTCAGGAAGCCGTTGTCCATCGGCGAAAAAGCAACTAAGCCGACCTACAGTTCTTCTAAAACGGGGAACATTTTTTCATACCAGCGGGCCATCATGGAATAGCGATTCTGGACGGCCGTGACCGGGCAGACGGCATGGGCCCGGCGCAGGGTATCGGCGTCGACTTCAGACAGGCCCCAGTGAAGGATCTTCCCTTCCTGCATGAGGTCGGCCATGACGGCGGCTACGTCTTCGACGGGAACCTTCGGGTCCTGACGATGCTGGTAGTAGATATCGATGTGGTCGGTCTGCAGACGCTGGAGCGATGCTTCCACGGACTTGCGGATGAGGTCCGGACGAGCATCGGGGACGATGGGCTTATTCGGCTCGGGCGACGTCATGTCGAAGTGGATGCCGAACTTAGTGCCGATTTGGATGCGGTTCCGGAAGGGCTTCAAAGCCTGTCCCAACAAGGTTTCATTGGCGTGGGGATCGTCAGCCGTCCCGTAAACTTCGGCCGTATCAAAAAAAGTATAGCCGGCATCGACGGCTTTCGCCAATAATTCCGTCATCTCCCGAACGTCTTTCGGCTGTCCATAGCCGTGGCTCATGCCCATGCAGCCTAAGCCGACGGCCGATACGGTAAAATCTTTTCCTAAAGTGCGAGTTTTCATAAAAATCCTTCCTTTCTTTAGTAACATGAAATATCACAAAATCTGTCTAAGCTAAGGTCTCCCCGGTTATCCGCCAAGGCCGGTAACGACGGCGACGATTGGCATGGTAACCACCCTACCAGGCTTCTTCAAAGATAGCCAGGATTTCATCGCCTTCGAGATGTTTATAACTGCCCGGCGAGGCAACGCAGGCCGCGGCAATCTGAGGCAGCCAATCTCTTTGCTCAGCCGTCATACCCAGCTCCCGCAAGGTCGTCGGCAGGCCGATTTCCTTCACGAAGGCCGCCAAGGCTTCGACGCCGTCGTTAGCAAGTTCGGCCGTCGTCTTCCCTTCCGGGGAAATGCCCCATACTTCGCTGGCAAAGCGGGCAAATTTTTCCGCCCCGGCCGACTTAATATGGCGGTAATAGACCGGCAAGAGGACGGCCAGTCCGCAGCCGTGATTGCAGTCCGTAAAGGCACCTAGAGAGTGCTCTAAGATATGGCCTTGGAAATCGCCTTTCTTCCCCATTTTGAGGATGCGGTTTTCAGCCATCGTCGAAAGCCATACCAAGTTGCTGCGGGCTTCATAGTCCTCCGGATTTTCGATGGCCCTGCGGAGATTGCGGACGACGCTCTTCATGAGGGCTTCGTTAATGCTGTCCGACACATTATCGCCATCGGGGGCGCTGAAATACGTTTCCATCATATGGGTAAAAGAATCGAAGGCGCCGGAAATCATCTGCAGCTTGGGAACGGTGTAGGTGTAAATCGGGTCGAGGAGGGCAAATTGAGCGTTGAGGGCCGGGTAATCGCGGCCGGTCTTAATCTTTAAGGCTTCGTTGGTAATGACGGCGCCGCCGTTCATTTCACTGCCCGTCCCGGAAACAGTCATGACGATGCCTAACGAAATCGGTTTGACGTCGATAGCCCCGGCCTTGGCCCAAAAATCAGTCCACACGTCACCGTCATAGACAGCAGCCAGAGACACGGCCTTGCAGCAGTCCATGACCGATCCGCCGCCGACGGCCAAGATGAGGTCCACGTCCTGTTCTTTGGCGATTTTCGCCCCTTCGAGAACTTTAGCATAGGTCGGATTGGCTATGATGCCCGAAAATTCGACGACGTCCTTTCCGGCCTCGGTCAAAATCGCCATGATTTCATCATAGATGCCGGTCCGCTTAATGGAACCGCCGCCATAAGCCACCATGACCTTCTTCCCGTAATGGGACAACAGTTCCGGCAAGTATTGACCGACGCAGTGTTTGCCGAAATAGGCTTTCGTACTATTTTCAAAAACAAAGTTTTCCATGTCATCGTCTCCTATCCAATCTCTATCCATAACAGCCAAGGGCTGTGTAACAGCAATAAAAAGTACCGAACCTTCCGAAAGGGCTTAAAAACGGGGCTGTCCCGGCCTTTCACCTCAGGTACAAACTCATCTTATCATTCGGTATTAACTACCGGTCAAGTCTTTTTTGAAAAATTTTTCTAAAAAAATGCCTTCAGCCGAAAATTCGGTTGAAAAGTCCGGCCGCCCTCCTATTCTCTATCAGCCGGAGCGGCTTTGAACGCCCTCCCCCGAAGCTGGGACGGCAGATGATTGGGAAGAAACGGAAAGATTTTCCTTATGGTCATGACTTCCGAATAGAACTTGAGGTTCAGTGTAAAAATAAGGTATAATGATTATGTATTTTATGTAAAAAAGGAGACTACACGCTATGTCAAAAAAAATGATGTCGATTGCCATCCTAGCCTCCCTGGCAATGGCCCTGCCCCTCGGCGCAGATGCCAAAGAACGTTTTTCCAGCAGCCATGAGCCCTTCTCGGCAGAAATGGCCAGCCGTTCCGAAATGGACGCCTATCGGAAAGATTTGGACACCTATGTCCGCGACGTCGATAAACAAATCGACGAACTCCTGGCCCGGCGGAGAGATGCCGTCGACCAGTACAATAAGACCGTTCAAACATACAACGGGGAAACCTTCTTCCATCAGGATACCCTGCCTTACTATCCCCACTATCGCCAGGACGGGCGCCGCGGTATCCACCATCACCACGGTCCGTGCCTTGCGGCTCCCCGGGAAAAAACTCCGGAAAAGCGCCAACGTGACCGGATCGACACCTTTATCGACCATATGATGGACTGGGGCGACTGACAAATCGGCGTATCGATTCGGACCGGATAGAGACTGATTTATGTATCCGAAATCCGACTTCTGATCTTTTACGACAAAAGGCCACTGACGACTGAATCATTTAGTCGTCAGTGGCCTTTTCAGATGCCTGCAGCAAGGGCGTCTTACAAGACACTATCCGTTGGAAAAGGTCCTCTTCCGCCTCCCTGATGGTGACAGGAATCGTACTGCCCGCGCTAAGAACGGGACTCCGTGATCTTTTTATGTTTGACAGCATGTCCCGGAGGGCCGGACACTTCGACGGTAATAACGGTCGATTCGCCCGTCGGTACCCACTCGATGACCGTTACCGAGCCGTTTGGAATTTCTTTCTGCCAGTCATTGAGCCACGACAGGATCGAGGCAAAAGACCCTTCCAGCATCAGGGTCTGTCCGTCTCCCTGCCGGGCCTGATGCCACGACAAGAGCGTCAGGCCATGGCCGTCGATCAGCTTGGAAACAGCCGCTTCCATATCGGCGGTACCTTCGGCCGGTACCGCTGCGGAAGGCGAAAAATCTTTATCGGCATAGACCTGAAGGCGGGTGCGAAGACCTTTCCACTCGGCGAAAGAGCAGTACGATATCCAAGCATAGCCAAGCGAGAGTGCCATGAATAGTAAGGCTGCCAGGATCCACGACGGCGACCACGCCCGCCCTTTAAGAATTCTTTTCATGACAACTCACTTCTAAGGAAAAAGGGACGGCTTCGCCGCCTTTTGGCTGCATGCGGGTCACGGCCGCCTGATACCGTCCGCCGGCCTGTAAATAGCCCTGCCATTTCCTAGCTCCGTCGGGAGTTGCCGTCAAGCCTTCGACGACGGCTCCCTGGTCTCGGCCGCTGACTTTGGTGACAACGACCGTATCGGGCTTGGAAAGAGCCAAATCCACCAACAAGACGGGCCAGGAAAAAGACGTCTCCTGCCGCGCTTTGGCCTGTCGTTCGACCAAGGCCTGCCCCTCTCGGATTCGGTCGTTATGGCCTTTGATTCTCCCTTGGATGGGATAGAGCACCCTTTCATAATAAAGCTTCTCTTGGGCGATTTGGTATTGAAAAAAAGTTCCGCCGGCCAAACAGAGTCCGGCCAGTCCCAAGAGTCCCAGCGTAAGGGGCTTTCCCCAAAGGCATCGAGTCTGCCGATAAGCAGACGGTATCAAGTTGCATTTCACGCTCACCACGCTCCCTTACAGCAGAATCAAGGACGCCGTCGCCTGAGACAGGCCATACCGTTCCATGACCTGAGCGACAGCCGCCGGCGGCGACAAAGGACGGCCTTCCGTATCCCCGTCTCCCTGCCACATAAAAGGCGAAGCCCCTTCTGAAAGAGGCGCACCTTCTTGCAGCTCATAGGCCAGGGGCCGGCCGTTTTGCAGATGTACCGTATGGAGGACCTTTTCGTCCCGGAACGACAGGAAACCCTGCCCCTCCGATTGGATCCGTCCAAAAAAAGCGGGCAGCAGGTCCAAGGAAGCAAGGTCGGCATCGGCATCGACTACGGACCGGCACAAAGCCTCGATACAGTCTGACGGATAGGCGCCGACGATCCAGTCATAGAGCCCGTCTCGAGTTTTCTCAGGACAGGCAAGGTCAAAGCCATAGGACTGCCCCTCTTCGTCGAGCAAGCCGGCACCCCGAATGAGCTCCCGGGCTTCGGCCGCATCGGCTGTCGCTAGAGGAATACGCTTCCATATCATATCCGGGCCGCCGATGACGACATGGATACGCCAGCCAAACAGGCCATAGCGGTCCAATAACAGGGGAACCTTCGCCCCTATCTCTCGGGGAGAAGTAAGCCAGTCCTTCTTCCATTGTCGCTCACACTCCGTATGGCCTTGACAAAAGGCGACGGGACCATACCATTTGCGCGTTTGTTTTAAAACGCGAATCGTCCGCCCCATCAGCCACAGACAGGCATTTCTGCACTGCCACATACCCTCACCTCTCAATCCCGATAATGAAGCGGATGCAGTTCATACTGACCGTCTTCATGCCGTACTACTTCAAAGAAAAGGCTGCTCGTTTGTTCTAACGATGCCGCCTCATCGACGGCAAGAGCCCGCAAATACCCGCGGTCGCCCTGAACTTCGACAGTGACCGCTTCTCCCTCTTCGGCCAGCTGCGCCGATTGAGGCACGGCCACGGCGTGACGTTGAAAATAAGGAAGGGGATTTTGTTGTACCTCCTGCCAGCCTTCACGGACGGCACTGTCCGCCAAGTAGTGCAGGCGGACTTTCTTTTCATACATGGCGGCCATCTGCAGGCTGCTCGCGGCCAACAAAGCCGTCGTCATGGCCAGGGACAAGGTCAGGACGGCCATGGCCGTCATCGAAAAAGAAAAGAATCCGTTTCGCATCTTCATCGCCTTCCTTCATTCAATGACGTTACCGTAAGCGTAATCGGCAGGGACAGCCCGCTTTCTTCCTCTACGAGAAGAAGGGATACGGCAATGGCCCGCCCCTCACGAGAAAAGAAAGGCCGCCTGTCGTAAGGGTAAATCAGAATCCGGCAGCCCTTGACCGTACCGACGCCGCCGGTCAGCGGCTGATACGTCCCGTCATTGAGACGGACAAAGAGGACATCCCCGTGTACCAAAAAGCCTTTGTGCCTCCCTTGAGGCGTTTTAAAACGAATACTGTCCGGAGACACTTCCCATTCCTGACCGTAGACCAATTCTTGGAACACCGAAGCTTCAATGCTCACGGCCTGACGCAGTAAGGCCTCTTGAATATGGGCCCTTCGATCAAAGCGCACAGTCTGACTAATCAGGGGCAGGAAGGCCGTCACGGTCAGGACGACGAAGGTCATGGCCAGCAGCAGATTCATCATCATCCAGCCGTTCCTTCGGCGGAATCGGCCCCAGGCGCCGACAGAAAAACGGTTTGCCACCTTCATCGTCCACCTCGACTTCCCATACCGTATACCCTCGTTGCTCGCCATATTGCCGATGCCGGATTCCATAACGATGTCCGGCCACTTCTATCTCATCCGGCAAAGGCAGTCCGGCCTTCCACCGTTCCATGGCCTGACGGCCGACCATGACCGCCTGACAGCGAGAGGCTGCCCGCCGGTGCATCTCCAGGGATTGGACGGCAAGGGCTCCGGCGGCCAGCAACAGGACGGCTCCGATAAAGAAGGCTGCCATGCCGTCAGCCAGGAAGAAAAAGCCGTTCTTCCTATTCGATGCGGATGCGCCCGGTCTGAGCCGCCACGACAATGCGCCGTTCATACGGTTCATCATCAGAAGCGACGACGACCACCATTTTATACTTCGGACGGCCATAAACATCAAACTGCACCACTCCTTTCGTCACCCGGATGCCCGGCGGATAAGACCTTTTTTTCTTCACCCGATAGCGATGCTGCAAGACATACCGATCCTCTTGCAGCATCAATTTACAGTAATCTTTGCCGACGTTGTTGCCAAGGCTGTGCTGGCGGGCGATTTCCATATCAACGACCAGCTCCCGCACGAGGCCGTCAAGGGCTTGATGACGGCGAAGGGACTGACTGCTGCTCAGGCCCAAGGTCAAATAAATGGTGAGTAGGAATAGGGCCGCCAACAGGCCTGCCAGTTGGATGAATCCATTGCGTCTCTTCATAAGCCGAGACCGCTGCGAAGCCACTGAAAGTGAAGTTCCTGGGAAAGCCACCAGCCAAAGAGGAGGAAGGGCCCAAAGGGAAGGATGGTCTTCCCCTTTATGCTCCAACAGAGAAGAGAGATGACCGTCGCAGACAAGAAAGCCGTCATGGTCATCAGCCAGGCCCCTCCCGCCGGGCAGCCGAGAGAGAGGGCTAAGGCCAGTTTAATGTCGCCGCTGCCGATACTGTTCGGCCAAAGGCCATAAAGGAGGAGAAAAAAGAAAACAGTCGCACTGACGGCCATGACCGACGGTCGGACGAGGCCAAGGCCCAAGGCCAGGATATTGCCGACGGCCAGGACGACAACGGGCGCATCGGGAATCCAATAGGCCTTGACGTCGGTATAGGTAATGGCAGCCGTAGCCCCGAATGCCAACGCGTACCAAAGCCAGAAACCGGAAAGATTCATCATTTACTGACCGGACGGCGAAGCGGCATCAGCATCGGAAGAATAATGCTTATCGTTATAATCGGCAGAAACGACGCCATTTTCGATGCGGTACTCTTCTTTATCCGGCGTCAGCGGCTTGAACTGCAGGTACTGCCGCCCTTGGCCGTCGACGTTGACCAATTCATCGACAGTTGTCGGGAATTCACCGTGGTCGATTTCATACAGGGCAGCTGCATTGCTGATGGTGCGGATATCGGCCTGTACCTTGGCTTCCTGCGCCGTCTTGGTCGCCGATGTGAACTTCGGTACGGCAAAGGACGCAAAGACCAGGATGATGGAGACACAGATTAACATTTCTAACATGGAAAAACCATTTCGCATAGTCATGATAAGACTCCTTTCAAGAAGTAACGACGGAAGATGCCATATCGAGCAGCGGCAAGAGCAGAGAAAACAGTAAAAAGCCCATAAAGACGCCGACAAGGATCAGGACAAAGGGCCCCAGCCAGCGCTGCATCCCGGCCGCCCACCGGCGAAGGCGGCTGTCATAATAAAGGGCAATGGCCGTTAAGGCATCATCATATTTCCCGGTCATTTCACCGACCGTGAGCATGGTTTCGATATAGGCCGTGCCATAAGGACTGTCGTGAACAGCCCGACTGAAGGTCTGTCCCCGTTCCAACCGAAAACGGAGGCGGCGGACGTAGTTCTGAAACGAGAGCGACGGTACGACGGCGCCGGCGCCGGACAGACATTCCAATAAGGGAATTCCGGCGGACAACTGGACGGCTAAGATGCGGCTGAAGCGCTGCCAGGCCCACGCCAAAAACAAGGACTGAATACCGGGAATACGAAGGACGGCTCTTTCCATCGCCAGCCGATACGTGTCGTCCCGCCAGGCCCGCCCCAGGAAGAAACTCGTCAGGCTTATTCCCAAAGGGATATAGATGCCATGCCGGCGGAGCCAGCCGCAAACCGAAAGGAGGTACTGCGTCCCCTTGGGGACAGCCACGTCCATCTGTGCCATCATGTCGACAAAGACGGGAATGATGAAGAACACGGCACCCGTCATCAAAAGCAAGAGACAGGCCAATAAGAAGACCGGATAGGCTAAGGCTTCAAAGAAGACGCGGCGGTCTTTCTCAGCTCGGGTATAAAAATCAGCCAGGACCTGACAGATGGTATCGAGATTCCCCGTCTGTTCCCCGGCTTCGATGAGTCGGCAGGCCAAGGTGGGAAAAGCCTGACAACGGCTCATGGCCAGCGATGGACGGATTCCCTGCTCCATGTGAAGAGCCGCCGTATGCAGGGCTTGTCGGCGTTTTTTCTTCATATCCGACGTCAATAGTTTCCAGGCTTGGACTAAAGGGACGCCGCTGGTCAAGAGCATCCCCAATTGGCGAAAGAAAAAAGCCAGGCTTTTCCCGTCGAGTCGCGGCGAGGGTGAAAACATCGTCAGCCTCCTTTCGTCAAGCGGACCAAGGCCTGATCCATGGTTCGCATGCCCAGGGCCGCCCCGGTCTGCATGACCGTCGGCAGCTGATGCTCCTTGCCGCTGCGAATGAGCTGGGAAACCGCCGGTGTACGAACCAAAATTTCCCGAGCCACACCCACCTTTTCCCCACAGGCAACCAATCGCTGGGAAAGGACGGCCTGCAGCACCATAGACAGGCGATGGCGGACTTCCTCCTGCCCGTCGGACCCGTAGGCACTGGCAATGCGGCTTACCGTATGGACAGCTGACGGCGTGTGCAGCGTCGAAAAAACGAGATGTCCCGTTTCAGCCGCCGTCAAGGCCGCATCCATCGTTTCCCGATCGCGCATCTCCCCGATTAGGATGACATCCGGATCCTGCCGCAGGGCCTGACGGATGCCTTCCTGAAAGGACGGAAAATGGCGGCCCAATTCGCGCTGGGTAATGAGTGCTTTGTCCCCTCTTTCCACGTATTCAATCGGGTCTTCCAAGGTGACGATATGGCACCGGCGCCGCTCATTGATGCCGTGTAAAATCCGCCACAAGGCCGTCGTCTTGCCGCTTCCCGTCGGCCCTGAGACCAAGACCAATCCGCTCGACAACGTTCCGAGACGGGTCAACAAAAGCTGATCCCGATCTTCCGGGAGATCTGCCAAAGGATAGAGGAAGCGAATGGCCAGGTGCAGCCCGGCTTCTTCCCGACAGACGTGGAGGCGGCAGCGAAGGGACGAATTCCATGAAAAAGCCCCGTCACCGTCGCGTTCGGAAGGCCAGCCGATGGCGTGAAGGGCCCGGTCCATCCCGGAACGGTCTACGGATTCCATAGAAACCGATGAAAGTCCCGCAGCTACCCGCATCATCGGCGGCCGTCCCTCTTGGAGATGGAGGTCCGAAGCCCGACCGGCAATGGCCCGTTCCATAAGGGCGGTCATGTCCATAAGTCTCGTCCTCCCTCACAGACACGGCGAAGTTCGGCTTCGTCGGTCAATCCGCTGGCAAGGGCCCGCTGTATGACTGCCGGTAACAAGACGGCACCGTCACCTTCTGCCGCTGCCGTCAACGCCGGAAGGTCGACACGGCGGCGAAGGGCGTCTTTAAAACAGGGGCCGGCCGGCACGACTTCACAGAGACAAAAGCGGCCTTCATAATCGCCGGAAGCCGTCTTACGGCGAACGAGGCGCTGAGACACGATGCCCGTCAAGGCGTCGGCAGCTAAGTAGGCCGGAACGCCCATATCGCTCAAGCGGACGGCTGCTTCGACGGCACTCGGTGCATGAAGGGTACTGAACACGACATGCCCCGTAAGGGCCGCCCGGACGGCAATCTGTGCCGTTTCCCCGTCGCGGATCTCACCGACGACGAGGACGTCCGGGTCCTGGCGCAAGAGGGCCCGCAGCCCGTTTTGAAAGACCATACCGCCTTTTGGCTGCACCTGACTCTGAGACAGGCCGTCGATCAGGATTTCCACCGGGTCTTCTAAGGTAGCAATGCTGAGATGCTCATCGTGAATATGGCCAAGGGCGGCGTAGAGGGTCGTCGTCTTGCCGCTCCCCGTCGGTCCGCAAATGAGGATCAGCCCCTGCCGGCGGCAGACCAGTTTCTCTAAGCAGGCTCGGGCTTCACCGTCCATGCCGAGGGCCGACAACTCCAAGGGCAAACGCTTGCCGTCGAGAATGCGGACGACGATTTTCTCCCCGCGAACCGTCGGCAAGGTGCTGATGCGAAGGTCGAGACGCCGCCTTCCATCGTTCCAAACGATGCGCCCGTCCTGAGGCAGGCGCCGATTGGCAATATCGAGGCCGGCCAAGACCTTGATGCGGCTGACGAGGCTTTCAAGGCGCTGGCGAGGCAATTTTCCTGCCGTATGGAGGACGCCGTCTTTTCGCCAGCGGATGCGGACAAATTCATCCAGAGGTTCGATATGAATATCACTGGCACCGGCCGCGACGGCTTGTTGAAATAAAGCGTTCACATCCATAAAAAAATCTCCTTTCCCTGCCAGCATAGCATGAAAAGGAGATGGTCTAAGGTAGATTTAATTGTATTTTAACGGAAGGGCTTCTGTCCACACCTCGTTCTTACCAAGGCTTACCAGCGGCGCCAGACATAGCTGACACTGTGCTGAAGGACCAACAGAATGGGAAAGATTTCAATGCGGCCTAAAATCATTAAGAAACCGCAGTATACCTTGGTCCATGCCGGGAGCGATGCCACATCGGTGACGCCAAAGAGGGCCATCGTCGAACCGACACTGGAGAGACAACCGACAGCCATGGCCATGGCCTGAATCGGGGTGACGCCGGCTAAGGAAATGATCAGCATCGATGCAAAAAAGGTGATGATGACTAAAAAAAAGTAACTGAGGACGCGGCTGACAATCTTCATATCGACGGGAACACCGTCTATTTTCAAGGACACGACCATATGCGGGTGGAGGGTCCGCTGCAGTTCTCGAGAGGTCATTTTAAACAGCACCATGAAGCGCATGACCTTGAGCCCCCCTGTGGACGAACCGATGCAGCCGCCGATAAAGGCCAGTAAAAACAGGACATACTTATCAAATTCCGGCCAGGACTCCATCGACGTCGAAGCAAAACCACTGGTACTGATAAAGGATAAGACCTGGAAAAAACCGTAGCGCAGATTATCCCAGCCATCATAGATGCCGTAGTGCCATAGGTGAAAGGATACGACGGCACTGACACTGAGGAACATGATGAAAAAATACCGCAATTCCGCGTCGTGCAGAAAGATCTTCAAGCTGCGCCGTTCCCAGACCTTCCAGTACAAGAGAAAGTTGCCGCTGGCCAAGAGCATCGAAAGGGCACCGGCACCTTCGAGAGCCCGACTGTCGTAACGGAGAAAATCGAAGAGCGAATCGCCGCCGCTCGTCGACAAGGTCATAAGGCCTTGATTGACGGCTGCCGTCGGCGAAAGGCCGGCCAGCCAATAGAGGCACACGGAAAACATCGTAATGACCAAATAGATGCAGCCCACCTTGCGGGCGGATTCCTGCATGCTGGCCACCATGGGGCTGAAAGACACACTTTGATGGACCGACAGGGTCAAGCCGAAACAGCCGCTTACCAGGGGCATGACCGAAACCAGCATGAGGATAAAGTTCAAGCCCCCCAGCCAGCCCATGAGGCTGTGCCATAAGAGGAGCGATGACGGAAGGGCGGCGCCGCCGTCTGCCAGGACCGACGTTCCCGTCGTCGTAAAGGCCGATACACTTTCAAAAAAAGCATCGGCCGGCGAAGTAAAGACACCGGCCATGACATAGGGCACCATCCCCAGCAGGCTCAGGATCAGCCATACGAGGACCATGTACCAGGCTCCCTCGCCGGCTCCGACCTGGCGCTTATGATGGCGGCCGCGATAGAGGCAAAACGCCGATAAGGCCACGGCTGCCATCAGGGACGGGCCGAAGTATAAGAGCCCCCTTTCGCCCCAAAGGAGGCCGGCGGTCAGAGGAATGATCAGGCTCAGTCCGTTGACCAGGATGAGCCTGCCGACAAGATAGAACAAGATATGTCTGTCCATGCTACTCCCTGCCTTTAAAGTACTGCATGACCTTTTGCGAATGTTCGGCCTGACTGAAAAGGATGATCCGGTCGCCTTCCAGAAGCACCGACTGGCCGTTCGGAATGTACGCTTCCCCGCCGCGGACATAGGCGCAAATCAGACATTCCTTGGGCAGGCTGAGATCCATCAGCCGCTGGCCGATGACCGGAGCCCCTTCCTGGACGATGACTTCGACGGCTTCGGCCTTGGCCCCTTCGAGGAGGGATACCGATACGACGCCGCCCCGGGCAAAGGCCAGAACTTCCCCGGCTGACAAGAGCCGCGTCGATAAGACGATATCGACGCCGACTTTTTCCATAAGTCCGCCGTATTCGATACGGGATACGCGAACGATGGTCTTCTTAGCCCCCAGATGCTTGGCAATCAGGGCCAGCATCAAATTCAGACGGTCGTCGTCGGTCAGGCAGATGACGACATCGGCATCGGCAATCCCTTCCTGTTCTAAGAGGTCGATATCAGTGCCGTCGCCGTGGATAGCCAATCCGTCATCCATCAGTTCGGCCACTTGCAGACACCGTTCATGATCCTTATCGAAAATCTTGACCTGGAAGCCTTCTTTATCCAGCATGGGGGCCAAGAAGCGGCCCGACCGGCCGGCACCGATGATGATGACCCGTTCGATGGCTTCGATATTGCTGGGCACAAAATTCTCACTGAATTTTTCAATGGCCTTGGCATCGCCGATAAAATAAGCATTGTCGTGCGGATAGAGGCGGTCGTCGCCGTGAGGGATGATCATACGCTGGTCGCGGAAAATCATGCCGACCAAGACCGACGGAGGCATATTCATATTTTTAAAAGGCACGTTGACCAACGGCGAATGGCGGGTGATCTTGGTTTCAAACAGACGGACCTTGCCATTGGCGAAATCTTCGACATTGAGTGCCGCCGGCGTCAGGAGAATCCGGTTGATTTCACGGGCCGTGATCATTTCCGGATTGATGACCAAGTCGATATCAAAATTCTTTTTCAGATAATCCTTGGCCCCGGTCAGGAACTGCATGTCGCGGATGCGGACGGCCGTATATTTGATGCCGTGTTTCTTGGCTAAAATACAGGTAACCAGATTGACTTCATCCGTCGCCGTACAAGCGACGAGGAGGTCCGATCCGTGAATATCGGGATCATCCATCGTAACCGGACTGGCACCGTTGGCCAGAATGGTCAGTACGTCGAGGGTGTTGCGGACGACCTCCAGCCGTTCTTCATCATGGTCGACGACGACGATATCAAATTGTTCATGCGATAACAGCTCGGCAATGCTGTAGCCCAGCTTGCCGGCCCCTACGACAACTATGCGCAAAGGAAAAACCTCCTCATAAGAATCACAGTAACAGCCCGACGAAAGACGAAGCGTCGGAAAGGGACAGCTGCCATATCTGCCCCTTCCCTTCAGCCTATGCCGTGCCGGCCATGGCCAGAAGCGCCAAGATGGGCGTCATCTTTTCGGTATTCATGGTCATGGAAAAGGCGGACCGGGCGGCGCCGCTTCGTACGTCGTACCACACTTCTTCATAGGTCATGACAAAATCATAGTCCTTGTTCTTCGCTCTTTTTCCCGTAAGGCGGCGGGCTAAAACGGCTTCACAGTCCTTATCCCGGGCCGCTTTCAAATTCTCTGCCAAGGATGTTTCAGAAGCCCCGTATAAGGGATGGAGGCGGTAGGCCAATTGATCGTCGGCAGCCCGCTTCATATACGGCACATCCCCGGAAAGGGCCGCATCGACGGTCACGGCCATCGGCAGGACCCAAACGGAAGGCGTCTTCGCCCGGACCGCATCGGCCGCCAGGGGATGACCCAAAGAAGCTTCATAGGCCCCTTTGGCATCGTAATAATGGCGCAAAGCCGCATCGGCATAGCCGACGATGTCATGGGCAAAGCGCTGCACCGACGGCGCACTCTGCCACACCGTTTCCTTGGAAAATTGGCTGTACGTCCCATCGACGGTCTGTAAAATCCCTTTCACGGGATCACCGGCCATGACGATGCGATCGACGTGAAGGAGCGGTTCATACGTTTCGTTAAAGGCCGAATTGCCCACAGCGGGCGCTCCGAAAGTGACAACCCGAATCTGCGGCAGGCCTTCATCATAGAGGCGGGCTGCCGCCAAGAGTGCCGCTGCCCCGCCGAGGCTATGACCGGTCAAGGTCACATTCCCTGAGGCAGCATCGGCTTTTAACACCTGTTTCAGCGTCGTCCCCTCGTAAGGCGTATCGAGGAGGTTCGTCGTATAATAGGAAAAACCGGCATGGACCTCGAGGCGGCCCTCATTCCCTTCTTGATAAGGAATGGCGTGGAGGTTCAAATCGGACTTGACGTCGGCCAAACTTTCCGTCCCCGTGACGGCGACGAACGTGTCCCTGCCCTTACGAGCCAGGCGAAATTTCGACTCGGACTTATCATCTTTTTGAATCCGATGGTCGATGTCCCAGCCGCGGCGGATCAATTCCTGACGGGCAGCTTCACCGGGCTTATCGTCATAAGAGGCCATGGACAGCCAGGCTGACAGGACTTCTCTGCGGGCCTGTTCATACCCTTCCTGCGGCGACGACGCCAGGGCCGACAAGGCTGTCAGCACGAAGCAAAGCGATACGATGAATACTTTTTTTCCCAACATAGCCTTCCCTCCTTTTTGGTCGTCCGAGCCCGATTTTTATCACGGTGCATACGATAAAATGGAGAATACTTCCCGATTGGGATGGTCTGAGGCTTCCAAATAGAGAGTCCGCTTCAATTCCCGCTCCCATTCGGCCTTGCGCTTCTTATCCTTTAAGAGGGCCAAGACGTCCGGATGGGCTTCGATGAGGACGTCGCCGCGGAGCTGATGAGCCGCCGCCATATGGCGCAGACGGCGGATGATTTGCAGGACCACTGTTTCGGCCGAATAGAGATAGCCCGATCCGCCGCAGACGTCGCAGGGATCGAACTGTACTTGGTACAAGCTTTGGCGGGCTTTTTTGCGGGTGATTTCGACGAGGTTCAAGGCCGTCATGCCGAGGACCCGGGTCTTGGTGCAGTCCATGGCCGTCTCACGGATCAAAATCTGCAAAATCTCCTCGCGTTTCAAAGGCTGTGCCATGTCGATGAAGTCGATGATGATGATGCCGCCGATATCGCGCAGGCGCAATTGGCGGGCGATTTCGATGGCCGCTTCTTTATTGACGTGAAAAATCGTATCCTGGAGGGTCGTCCCGTTGCCCGTATACTTGCTGCTGTTAACGTCGATAACGGTCAAAGCTTCCGTATGGTCGATGACCAAGTTGCCCCCCGACGGCAGGGGTACGATGCGTGACATCAGGCCTTTGAGCCTTTCTTCGATGCCATAGTGTTCAAAAATCGGCTCGTCCCCTTCGTAGAGGCGGATACGGCTCTGCCACTGCGAACCGGGAAAGACCTGACAGATGCGTTCATAGGCTTCCCGGCTGTCGACGACGACTTGTTTGACGTCGGCCGTAAAATGATCGCGGACCATGCGCATGACTAAATCGGCTTCGCGGTACAAGAGGGTCGGCTTCTTCGCCAAGGCATAACGCTGGCGGATACTGTCCCACGTCCGCAGTAAATACTGAAGGTCGCCTAAGAGTTCTTCCCGTGATACGCCCTTGGCGACGGTGCGGATGATAAGGCCCATGCCGTCCGGCTTTATTTCAGCCACGATGTCGCGCAGGCGGTTCCGCTCTTCTTCATCGCGGATTTTTTTCGATACGCCGATGTAATCGACGGTCGGCATCAGTACGGCATAGCGGCCGGCCAAACTGACATTGGCCGTCGCCTTAGGGCCTTTCGATCCCTGTTCGTCCTTAATGACCTGGACTAAGACCGACTGGCCGACAGACAGATGCATCTGCTGGATTTCCTCTTTCGTCGCCGCCCGGGGAAACATATCTCCCATATAAATAAAAGCATTCTTACGACGGCCGATGTTGACGAAAGCAGCCTGGAGCGACGGCAGAATATTCTGGATCGTCCCTTTATAGATATGATTAACGATGTGCATGTCATCGTCGCGTTCCACCGCGAAATCACGAAGACGCCCCTCCTCGAGGATAGCCATGCGCGTTTCCTCGGGCATGACGTTGCCAACGATCGTTTTCATCGTGTCACTCCTCCTTGTAAATAGCTGCCGACATGGCCGACCAGGCCGATTATTTCACCAACAAGACGGCAAAATACCCGGTCTCTTCCGCATCGGCAGCCTGTTCATATATTTTCTCGCCGGAAAGTCCGCAGCGCTCGATCATAGCCGTCCGCTCGAGGAGGCCCAATTCCTTCAGTTCATCCTGAATGGGCCCCAATTTTCCCGACGGTTTCATGATGACCTTACTGCCCGGGAGAGCCAGTAACTGCCGGCGGTTTTCATGGTTGCCGGGAATGATCATCAAGGCCTCGTCTTTTTCGCAAAGGGGCTGCTGCAATTTAGCGGCGACGGCACAGAAGCTGGGCACACCGGGGACGATGGCCGTTTCATAGCCGGCGTCCCGAACGAGGCGGTGAACGTAGATGCTCGTCGCATATACCGTCGGGCAGCCCAGGGTAATGAGGGCCGCGTCCCTGCCCTTGTCGAGCTCATCCATAATGGATTGAGCCGCTTTTTCATGAGCCCCGGCCAGGACTTCATCCTTACGGGTCATGGGAAAATCTAAGGTCAGGACGGTCTTGTCAGACAGGTTGAAATCGCAGCCGTCCAAGGCTTTAAGCAAGATATCTTTGGCCGTCAAAGGACCGCTGCCGCTCTTAGGAACGGCCAGGACGGGACAAGCCCCGATGGTTTTCAGCGCCTTTAAGGTCAACAGCTCCGGGTCCCCCGGGCCGATGCCGACGCAGTACAGTTTACCTTTCATCGTAGCCCTCAAAAAGAGACGCCGTTTTGCCGTCGTCTTTGCGAACGAAAATCCCCGTCCGTCGGGCCAGCATCATGTCGGCATGGACGGGAAGACCGAAGTCTTTTTCAAGGACTTCCCAAACCTGAATGGGCTTGATGGCCCCTTCGCTCGTCTGATAGATGCCTGCGGTCAGATAGACGTCGCCGTCTTTGACATGGCCGTGAATGGCGTCGATGACGTGATTTTTGACCTCGATGGTCCGCACGCGGTGTTTCCCCTTATGGGATACCTTTTCATAGGGAACCGATGAGGCCTCATTGAAGCGCTGCAAAATCGCATTCAAGCCGTCTTGGCTGAGGTCTTCTTTCAAAGGCCCCCGCAGGGTATAGACGGCGTAATTGGCAATGGCCATCAATTTCGGCGCCTTGGGGTCGACATAGCGGCCGTCGAGGACGGCAAAGCCCTGGGGCGACATCTCGTTCATGCGTTCCATGACGTCGGAAACGGGAATCTTTTCGGCAAGTTCCATGTCGAGGTATTCGATATCGGCCGACACACCGACGCCGAGAGCGGACGCAAAACTGAGTTTCATATGGGGGTTGAAGCCTTCGGAATAACAAATGGGAAGGTTGGCCCGAATGATGACATAGCGCACGGCCCGAGCAAAATCGAGGTGCGATAAAAACTGCAGGGCCCCGTCTTTCTTAACAGCTAAACGTATTCTTGCCATGAGCGTCCCCTGCCTTTCTATCGATAATCGAAACGCCCAAATTGGGGCATACGCCGCAGCCCGTACAGGACAGACGGCGGCAGTCATGGGTCAGTTCGGCTCGTTCGGCCCGTCGCCATTCCTGCTTCAAATAATTTTTCGCAGCTCCGCTGGTCAGGTGATCCCAGGGCAAGGCCTCATCGAGGCTGCGGTTTCTGGCCGCATAGTAATCGGGATCGATGCCGGCCAATTCAAAGGCCTTCATCCAGCGGTCATAGTCGAACATTTCCGTCCAACCGTCGAATTTACAGCCCAGTTTCCAAGCTTCGTAGAGGACCTTCCCCATGCGGCGGTCGCCGCGGGCAAAGGTGGCTTCTAAGCGGCCCGTCTTGGCATCGTGGTAGTGGTAGGAAATGTGCTTGTCGCGAATGAGTCCCTTGATGTACTGCTGTTTGCGTTCGATTTCCTCAATGGGAAGTTGTCCGAACCACTGGAAGGACGTGTGCGATTTAGGTACGAAACTCGAGACAGAGACCGTCACCTTGCCGTTATTCTTATGGGTAACAGAACGGTATAAGTTCAACACTTTATAGGCCAGATCGGCAATGCCGGCCAAGTCTTCATCGGTTTCGGTCGGAAGGCCCATCATGAAGTAGAGCTTTACCGTCGACCAGCCGTTTTGGAAGGCGTTCTCGCAGGCCGAGAGGAGATCTTCTTCGGTGACGCCCTTATTGATGACGTCGCGCAGGCGCTGCGTCCCTGCTTCGGGGGCAAAGGTAAGACCGCTCTTACGAACCTGCTGGACTTTTTTGGCGATATCGACGGAAAAGCTGTCGACGCGGAGTGACGGCAGGCTGACGCTGACCTTCTGTCCCTTAAAGGCGTCGAGGAGGTGATCGACCAGTTCCGGCAGGCAGGAATAGTCCGCCGAGCTCAGGCTCATGAGGGAAATTTCATCGTATCCCGAGTTGGCGACGATGTCTTTGGCCAGTTTTACCAACTGTTCCGGCGTCTTTTCCCGAATGGGACGGTAGAGCATGCCGGCCTGACAGAAGCGGCAGCCCCGGCTGCAGCCGCGGAACAATTCGAGGACGGCCCGGTTATGGACGATGTCGATGTTGGGCACGATCGGTTTGGTCGGGAAAAAGACGTGTTCCACGTCGGCGACGACACATTTTTCGATTTCGGCCTTGGCTTCCGGTTCCGTCGGGACCAGAGCCTTGAAGTTCCCCTCTTCGTCGTACTCGGCGTCGTAGAAGGACGGGACGTAGTTTCCCGGCTGTTTTGCCAGTTCTTTCAAGAGTCCTTTTTTGCCGCCGGGCTTTCCGCCTTCTTTCCAAGCGATGATCGTATCGGCCAGTAACTGCGTCGATTCTTCCGATTCACCGAGGAAAAAGATGTCGATGTAATCAGCCAAAGGTTCTGCATTATACGCACAAGGACCGCCGGCGGCCACTAAGGGCATATCGTCGCCGCGGTCTTTGGAAAAAATCGGCATTCCGGCCAGATCGAGCATATTGAGGATGTTGGTAAAACTCATTTCATATTGAAGGGTAAAGCCGACCATGTCAAAATCGCGGACGGGCGTCTTCGTTTCCAACGAAAAAAGCGGGTAGCCCTTAGTCCGCATGAGGTCTTCCATATCCGGCCAAGGCGCATAGACCCGTTCGGCAGCCACATCGGGCCGTTCGTTGAGCAGGGCATAGAGGATGCGCAGGCCTAAGTGGCTCATGGCCACTTCATAAACATCGGGAAAACAATAGGCAACGGTCAGTTTGACCCGGTCGTGGTCTTTTACGACGCTGTTCCATTCCCCGCCGACGTAGCGGGCCGGTTTACTGACTTTGCTCAATAAAATCGGATCTATCTCCACAGGATGTGACAATTCATTTCCTCCTTCAGGAATCGCTAAAAGATCATCGTCTGCTGACGCATGTAAATACTCAATAAAATCCCCATGCCCATCATATTCGTCGTCAAGGCGCTGACACCGTAACTCATGAAGGGCAGCGGAATCCCCGTGACCGGCATAATGCCGCAGGTCATGCCGACATTGACCAAAATCTGGAAGGCCCACATGGATACGACACCCGTGGCCAGCATCATGCCGAAGGTGTCCTTACATTCCTTGGCAATCATGATACCCCGGTAAATGAGGATAAAATAGAGAAACAAGAGAAAAATACAGCCTAAAAATCCCAGTTCTTCCCCGATAACGGAAAAGATGAAGTCGGTGTGATTTTCCGGCAAAAAGTTCAATTGGCTCTGCGTCCCCTGGAATAAGCCCTTACCAAAGAGCATGCCCGAACCGATGGCGATCTTGGACTGGATGATGTGGTAGCCGGCCCCAAAGGGATCGGCGTTAGGGTTGAGGAATACCGTAATACGAGACTTTTGGTAGTCCTTGAGAAAGTGCCAGCCCACCGGTGCCAGGACGATGCCGGCCAAAAAGACGTTGCGCAAAAGGGACATCTTGATGCGGCCGACAAAGAGCATACCTAAGGTGATGGCCAAAAAGACGAGACTGGTCCCCAGGTCAGGCTGTTTCAAGACCAAGAGGAAGGGAATCCCGACGTAAAGGCCGATGGGAAGCACCTGCCGCCACTTATTGAGTTGGCCGACGCGGTCGCTGAGAATGGCCGCCGTGCAGATGATCATGATGAGTTTCGAAAATTCTGACGGCTGCAGGGTAACCGGCCCTAACTGAATCCAGCGCTGGGCCCCGAGAGCGGACGTACCGACGAACATGACAGCCACCAGCATCAGTAAGTTAATGACATATAAGGGTTTGCCGTATTTCTTTAACTTGGTGTAGTCAAAGCGGCTGAAAAAGATGACGATCATGAAATCGACGACGAAGGCTACGCCTTGTTTAATGACGAAATCATAGTTGATCGCCCCTTTATTGATATGCGTCGCACTGCCGATGATAGCCAGGCTGATGCAGACGATGAAAAAGCTCACCAGGAGCATAACTTTATCTAAATTCTTCCATTCACGTTTAATAAACATTTCCCTCTCCTATCGACGATAGTGGCGCCAATTCCAGCATTCCTGCCGGCGGCGCCGCACCGATAAGCCGGATGCTGAAGAATCTCCGGCAGAGCGGCGCGGCAGCAGGCCTGTCAGCCCGGCTTCATCGATTGCCGTCCCCTGTTCGAGCCAGTCCGCCGTAGCCGACAAGGCTTTCATGAAGGGCAGGCTGTCTGAAGCTTCGTGAATCAGGCCCCGACTGGCCGCCTGATCGATGCCCTCGTCGTGAGGCAGGATCCCGGCGACGGTCTTTACGCCAAGCGTCGATTTCGCCGAGGCTGCCGAAATGACACCGTCGGCGTAAAAATTATTGAGAATGACGTCGTAGTGAAAGCGTTTCTGTTTCGTACAATACTGCATGACCCGTCCGGCATCGTGGAGTGACGACGGCGACGGTTCGACGACGAACAGAATCTGGTCGGCCAGGGCCGTCGCCGCCCGATAGGCCTCATCTCGGCCCGGCGGGCAGTCGACGAACGCGTAGTCGTATTCCCCGGCTAAGGATTCCAAGACGTAGTGAAAAGACGGCACGTCGACTTTTTCCCAAGTCCGCTTCTGACTGGCCGGCAGGACGTCGAGGCCGGGACAGACCGATACCAGGGCCTGTCGGGGCAGACATTTCCCACGAGCAGCCTGACTGGCATCGTAGCGGACGGCATCGCCCATGCCAAAAAGCAAATCGAGGTTGCGCAGTCCCATGTCCGCATCGGCAGCCAGCACCCGATAGCCGCGGCGCTGGAGCAGTACGGAAAGAGAAGCTGTAATCAAAGTTTTGCCGACGCCTCCCTTACCAGAAGCAATCGCGATGAGTCGAGACATGGAATTACCACCCTTCTTAAAGTACCATTAGTTATTGTTTGGGTCAGTCGTCTGGCCGCTGCTGCTGGCCTGATTCGACGCTGCCGGCGTACCGTTCGCATTTTTCGCCCCGTCGGCATAGGTACCGATGTGGAAGAATTCTTCCAGCATGGAGCGGACAATCGGGCCTGCCGAAACGGACCCGAACCCGCCTTGTTCTACCAAGACGGCGATGACGATACGCGGATGTTCATACGGCGCATAGGCGACGAACCAGCCGTGGTCCGTACCGCCGAAGTTTTCTGCCGTCCCCGTTTTACCGGCGACCTGGATGGGGAAACCGGCAAACAAAGAACCGGCAGTCCCTGATTCTTCGGCAACGTTGCGCATCCCTTCACGGACGAGGTCCAGCGTCGATTTAGAAACGGACAGGGTCCCTGTCTGTTCCGGCGCAAAGATCTTATACGGCGTCCCGTCGAGATTATCGATACGGCTGACGATAAACGGCCGGTACTGAATACCGCCGTTGGCCACTTCACTGACGATCATCGCCGCCTGAAGGGGCGTAACCAACTGGAAGCCCTGGCCGATAGCGGAGTTAAAGGTATCCCCTAAGTACCAGTCTTCGTGGAAGGTCTTCATTTTATATTCTTCACTGGCGACAAGGCCCGTCGCTTCACCGCGAAGGGCGATGCCGGTCTTCTTGCCCATGCCGAACATGCTGGCATATTTGGCCAATTCATCGATGCCGACGCGGCGGCCCATTTCATAGAAATAGACGTTATCCGACTTAGCCAGGGCTTCGACAAAGTTGATCCAGCCCAAAGCTTCGCCGCCGGCGTTGCGCATATCGACGAGCCAGTGGCGCCCGCTGTCGAAAATCATTTCGTCGGGCGTAACTTTTTTCAATTCCAAGGCGGCCGAACCGGTAATGAGCTTAAAGGTAGAACCCGGCGGATATTCACCGGCAATGACCCTGTTTTCCATAGGATGGTTGGGGTTATCGTTGATCATGGCCCATTCTTTTTCCGTAATGCCCCGGGTAAACCAGTTGGGGTCATAGGCCGGTCGGCTGGCCATAGCCAGGACGGCCCCCGTATTGGGGTCGATGGCAACGGCGGCAATGCCGTGAGTACCGACGCCGTTGGCGATCTGGCGATCCATGGCCTGTTCCGTCGCTTCTTGTAAATTAAGGTCCAAGGTCAGGTGCATATTATGGCCCGCCACCGGTTCTTTTCGTTCCATTTCCGTAACCGGACTGCCGGCCGCATCGACTTCGACCTGACGGCCGCCGTCCTGCCCGCGGAGGAGATCGTCGTAATAGGCTTCAAGGCCGGCCCGCCCGATTTGGGTAATATTGGAGACGCCTTCAACGCCTTCGAGCCGTTTGGCATCTTCTTCATCGATTTGACCGACGTAGCCGAAGACCTGAGCCGCCATCGTCTTATAGGGATAATAGCGAATCGGCTGGACTTCGACAGAAACGCCGGGAAGGTCGTTGCGCTGTTCTTCGATTTTCGTGACAATATCCTGGGTAAGGTCATTGGCCAGAACCGTCGGCACGTAAGAACTCTTTACCTTTTGAATCTTATCGCGCAGCTTGTCTTCCGGCACGTTGAGGATGCCGGCTAACTTGACCAGTTCCTCATCGCTCATGCCGCCCTTCGGCGGTACATAAGTCGCCATGAAACTGGGCCGGGATCCGACCAGAATCTGGCCGTTGCGGTCATACATGATGCCGCGCATGGCGGCAATGGGGATGGCCCGCAGGCGGTTCCCTTCGGCCAGGGAGTGATAATATTCACCGGCAAAAAGCTGTAAATAGATAAGCCGGCTGACGAGAATCACAAAAATCGCGATGACCACCCAGTAGAGATACCGGAAGCGGCCGTCTTGATTTTTCTTTTTTAATAACGCTTCAAGCATGTATCTGTGTCTCCTTTAGTTACCAGCGATAGCCCGGAAAACCGTAAAAGGTGTCAGACCGGCGCAGGCGCCAGACGACATGGTCCACGGGCAAGGCCAAGATTCCATGATAAACGAGTACGGGTATACTGAATTCCAATAAGTACGCCGCCACATTGATGTACTGGCCGGCCAGGAACAGGAAGCCGCAGGTCAGGACAAGACCGGCTTCCGTCGCCCCGAGGACGATGAGCAGGGTCAAGATCCACTGATCCTTATCGATGTTGCGGCCGAGATAGCTGCAAACAAGGGTGACAATGAGATACACCAAGAGGTGCAGGCCAAAGAAATTGCCAATGATGACGTCCTGGCAAAAACCGCCCAAGAGAGCCGTCGCAATGCCGACGCGCTGGCCGTGATGGAGGCCCATGAGGACGACGAAGACGAAGATCAAATTGGGCTGGCTTACACCGTTAAAGATAAAAGGCAAGACCGCAGCCTGCAGGATAAAGACGATGAAGGCTGTGATGATGCAGTTCAATTTCTTCATAATGCAGCGGCTCCTTTAATGCCTTCCACCTTGTCGCGATTCGTCTGCGGAACGAGTTTCGGCGTGACATCCGGTTTTTCATAAGAGCCGGTATCGGCCGATTTCAAGATGACGAAGACTTCTTCTAATTTCGAGAAGTCGACGCCGGGACGAATGACGGCATATTTTACGAAATCATTTTCATTCTGATGGATCGATACGATGGTACCGATATAGAGTCCCTTCGGATAAATGGAGCCGAAGCCCGACGTGACCAACGTATCCCCTTCGAGGATATCGGCATCTTTAGCGATATTGACGAACTGCGGTTCCGTCGGCACATTGCCGTTGCCGCGGACAACCGACGATACCCGCGATTCCGGCCGCTGAACGATGGCCCCGATACTGGTCCGGGGATCGGTCATGAGCTGTACCCGCGACGAATGCGGATAGACGTCGCTAATGAAGCCGACGACACCGGCCGGCGTAATGACCGGCATGTTCTTTTCTACGCCTTCGCCGCTGCCGACGTCGATGATCATCGTATTGGTCCAAGTACCGTAATCACGGGAAATGACCGAGCCGGCCAACAGTTGATACTGGTTATGGCTCGATTTAAAGTCGAGGAGCGCCCGCAGGCGGTCATTTTCAGCGACGACTTCATCGTAGTCGACGGTCCGGCTTTTCAGGTCGGCATTTTCTTTTTCCAGCGATTCCCATTCAATGCGGTTCTTCAAACTGACGTCGACGATGTGAATATTGGAAGCGAGGACATCCATGATGCTGCTGGCCCCATATTCAAAAGGCGACATGATCGTCATCAACGGCTTCGTAATAAAAGGCAGGGAATCGCGCTGGCGCCAAGCCCAGCCTACGACAGCAATGATGATGAATAAGACGAGTACGAAGACGACGCTTCTTTTACCGAACGAAAACAATTTTAAAATCTCCTCCTATATATGCGCTGCGCCCCTTCAATGAGGGCCGATAACTTATCACGATCGTTGATGGCAATCCCCGTGCCCCTGGCAACGGCCAGTTCCGGATCGGCTGCCATCAGGACGGGAACTCCCAGTTCCTGCGTAAAGAACTGATCCATCCCTTTTAGCTTCGCGCCGCCGCCGGTGAGGACGATGCCGTGTTCCATAATGTCGGCAGCCAGTTCAGGCGGTGTCTCGCGCAGGACGTCTTTGACGACGTCGAGAATCTTTACCAAAGGCTTGCCGATGACATGATAGAGTTCACTCGACTTGACGGCTACTTCACGCTGGAGCCCGTCGTCGAGACCGCGGGCCAGGAAATAATAGCCCCTATCTTCGAGGGGCAGGACGGCCGAACCGTTGGTAACCTTCATCTCTTCAATGGTCGTATCATCAGTAACGACGTCGTACTGGTAGCGCAGATAGTCGCGGATAGCCGCATTGAAATCAAGACTTCCCAAGTGAAGTGATTTGGAGACGACGATGCCGCCCAAGGACAGCATGGCCACATTGGTCGTACCGCCGCCGATGTCAATGACCATATTGCCAACCGGATCATAGACCGGCAAATTGACGCCAAGAGCTGCGGCCGCTGCCGTTTCAATGACAAAGGCTTCTTTGGCACCGGCCTGATACACCGCTTCCATGACGGCTCGTTTTTCAACGTTCGAAGCGGCCGAGGGCACACCGATCATGATGCGCAGCCGCTGAACGCTGCGGACGCACTTACTGAGGATGTAGCCCAGCATCGTCCGAGTCACACTGTAATCGGCAATGACACCGTGCACGAGCGGCCGATGGAGCTTAACCGTCTCCGGCGACCGGGACAAGAGGTCCTCTGCCGACCTTCCGACGGCAATCATCTTGCTGTTTCGCTCGTCCGTTGCCATGACCGACGGCTCAGACAAGACGACGCCCCGGCCCTCGACATAGACCTGGACCGTAGACGTCCCTAAATCGATGCCTATATTTTTAGTTAATGGAGAAAAAATCGAAGCCATAACAAATAATCCCTTCTATTCCTTTCATATATGCTGCCATACGTAAACAGCCATTCATTGCTTATTTTACCACATAGCGCAAACTTTCGCATTAGCAAATTTCCATAGAATAGAGAAACGGGACCGCCCTTTGGGGGACAGCCCCGTTTGATTCATAACCCTTCTATTTTACTGTTGCTGTATCTTTAACCCGGCACGCTGGAGAGCCATGACAATCGGCGTAACGATCAGCCCGGAAACGACAGCTTCGGGAATCCCATTGACAGCCGTAATGCCGAGCATGATGTTGATGACGTTCATAAAAGGAATCCCTTGGGCTTCGGCATAGGGAACACCGACGAGGGCCGTAAAGGAACCCAGGAAGAGAACCGTATGAATCACCGTCGTCACGACAGCCGTCACGGCTACGCGCACGACTTCGCGCGTCTTCAAATGGCGGTACAATTCATACGCAATGAGGCCGATAAGAATCCGCGGTACGATACAAATAAAGGCGTCGGCAATGACGTTGTACTGCACGGCAAACAAGAGCAGCGCACTCGGTGCCTGTAAGGAACGGATAAAGGAAAAAATCCCAAACATAAAACCGACGATCATCCCGACCTTCCGGCCTGCCGACAGGCTGCCGATAATCGTAGGAATATGAAGAATCGTCGCATTCATGATGACCAGCGGAATGAATCCGTAGCCGGTAATCCCTAAAAAAATCGTAATAGCCGATAAAAAAGCGGCAATGGTCAGCTGACGAATCGACAAAAATGTCTGCTGGCCCGGTGACTTTTGATGTACCATGATACTCCCCCGTTCTCGTTCTTTCTCCAAGATACAAGTCGTGCATACAAAAACACGGCCGGCCTCCGTCAGTATCAGTCCGATTCCGGTACCCATCCGACGTTAAAGAAGGACCTGCCTTTGTGTCATGCGTAGTATAGCACACTGGGAAGGCCTTGACAATAGGTTTTTCAAATATTGTGAATTTTTGCACGAATATCTCTAGAGAAGACAATTTTCGGTTGACCGACGGCTCAAAAACGTGATAAAATGGACGGGTACCTGCGAGTGTGGCGGAATGGCAGACGCACCAGACTTAGGATCTGGCGTCTTACGACGTAAGGGTTCAAGTCCCTTCACTCGCACCAATAGGACAACCATGCGGCTTTAGCGTGGTTGTCTTTTTTTGTTCGAATGCCAAAATAGGCAAAATCCTCACCCTATCCTCACCGCTAAATATGCCTAAATCAGTTTAACTTATTTCGTTTTTATATCTTATATATATACAATCATATATAAGATAATAGAGTCTATTCATGACGAACAAAAAATGCGCTTAGGAATGAATAGCTCTTGTGAACGATCTGCCCACAAGAGCTACCCTTTACGGTTCAGGTCCATACAATCTTTCCATACCGGCACGAGTCACAAGCCATATTCGTCCTGCCTTTCTAGCTTCATCCGAATTAAATCTTGGAAGAGCTTTCTTGTATCCGGAGCAGGCTTGTTGAATGGTAATGGGAGCTTTTCCCCATCTTTCTGCCGCTTCCGCCGCCGTCATAACCTCGTCTAATAGATTCATCAAAACACCCCCACAACTTTAAGAAACGCTATTCTTGGAATGACTAAGGCTGCTATACGGCTGCATTCCATTGTCTTCATTTGATGAGATATGCTATACTGATATTAAGCAGGAGGCCCGCCCTTCACGAGAAGGGCGAACCCGTTAGCTTATGTCTCTAAACCTTGTATCAGCAATATAATCGCGGTTGCCAACTGGATTATTGCTGTTATAAGGTTTATGCTTACGAGTACAACCATGCCGTTTAAGCGTGGTTGTCTTTTTTTGTTGCCCCAAAAAATTTGGTGCCTTTGACATCATTTTGACCCCTGCTCCCAAAAAGCAACACCGCAGTCCAATCTTTTAACACTACAACGCCAATCCTTCGCTCGCACCCAGGGTTCACATGGTCCACAAAAAAGCGGAACCCGTCGGCTGCGACCTGAGACGGGTATCCGCGCTTATATTACCATATTATATATCGGTCCATTTTAATCAGAATTATACATAACGTTTTTTAGACTGCTTGGCCTGACGAAAAATTTCATCACAAATCATAAAAACGTCTCTCCCGGTTATCCATTTTAACTGGCCATTTTTCACCAATACCAAGGTTGGCAGTCCGGTTGGCACAGCCATTCCCTGTTTGTTTTCAAAGAGAGGGGTATATACCGTATAGTCCTTCCACGTCCCCGTTTTTTCAGCTGCATCAAAGCCCTTATCTCGTACATATTTATTGACACGCTCCAATACTTTATCCTCACGATCCAACACGTTATCATCACTTTCCTGTCACAATAATCTCCAAAAAAAACACGCATACTTTGCGGTAATCTCATAAACCATTCGATAACAGCCGAAATATCCCTTATTCCTTGAGAAAATACCATGTCACCGCCCGTATCTCCGAATCCAGGAAAACAGTTCATGGTATGCATGCTTTTCACTCTGCTTTCATATACCATTGGCAGGGCCCGCCTTCATCAATCTCTTTCGGCTTTCCGTAAGGATCCGGATACACCAGGCAGGTACTAATCAAGGGCTTCCCTTCTGAAAGCAAACAGGTAGGACAGTATTTATAATCCGGCTGCGTACAACCGCACATAAAGGGTCCCGTCACATTCCCCGGCATAGGCAGCACCTCCATTCTTGATGAATTCTTCTATTCTATCTTTAAATACCATTCGCAAGGCCCGCCTTCATCCACTACTTTCGGCTTTATAGACGTACCCGGATACATCATGCAAGTACTCAATAAAGGCTTCCCTTCTGCAAATACACAGGTTGGGCAGTACTTATACTCCGGTGGCGTACAGCCGCACATAAACGGTCCCGTTACATTCCCCGGCATAGGCAGCACCTCCATTCAGGATGAATTATTTCATTCTACTTTCCGATACCATTGGCACGGTTTTCCTTTATACACATGATTCGGCTTGAGCAGCATGCCGCCCGGATACATCAGGCAGGTGCCTAATAAGGGCTTTCCGTCTGCAAATACACAAGTCGGGCAGTACCTATAATTCGGCGGCGTACCACCGCACATAAAGGGTCCCGTTACATTTCCCGGCATAGGCTAGTACCTCCTTCGGGTAAATACAATTAATTCATCGGTTTGTTCTACAAAAGCCTTCCCTATCATTTATCATACGCTATTTGGGGCTGAACTTCCATAGCCTTATAGATTATTCAACTTTTTTCTTTATTCATAGTCCTTACATGTAATGTATCCTTCACACTGTCTGCCGTTAAAGCCTATACTTACGAATAACATAAACCTATATATTTATCCAATATAAAAGCCGCCTCTCCCACCAAGAACAGGTCTCCCTAGTGCGATCATAAGTCGCCTCCACCCGTAAAACGGGTGGCTCGACGGGCGGCTAT
>UMFW01033471.1_pt1 | contig 66450 bp, 41 predicted proteins | sample 1965111 | NCBI WGS metagenome assembly UMFW01 (sample SAMEA4836056, study PRJEB28245) | human gut metagenome | biome: gut microbiome; material: fecal sample | place: Denmark | collected 2008
GATAAACACCTATGATTAGTGTTTACCTCCTACTCGATTATTATCTTTTTCCGCACCGATTTATTATGTTAAGCACAGCCTCGCCATATTTCTGCGTTTTCTTTGGTCCGAAGCCCTTTACGGCTACCAGTTCGCGGGCTGTAGAAGGCATTTCGTTAGAGATGGCAATGAGCACTTTGGTGTGCATCACCATGAAGGCGGGTATGCCTTCTTCGTCGGCAGTTTCTTTACGCCATTGGCGCAGCTTGTTATACAATACGGGGTGAGCAATGTCTTGCTCGCTGATGGGGGCATCGCTGAAGGGGTTTGCCACCGTTGCAGGAGCCTTACTGCCTGTGCTTTTAGTGCTGCGGGTGGCTTTAGTGCTGCGGGTAGTTGTCACTTTGTCGGCCTCGTCGATAGCAGCCATTGCTTTGGCCCGTAGATAGGTGGGTAGGGTGAAGCCCTGTTTGATGACGAACGACAGCATGCGTTGCTTCATTTGCAACACTTCAACCAATGTGTTGAAGTTGTCGGCCGTGCGCTTTTTCACCTCTTTATTATCGGTTTGTAGGCTGGTTGACGATACCAGTGCGGCCGCCTCTTTCAGCTTTTTCAAGAAGTAGGTGGCACCTTTCTGTATGCGTTCTTGTAGTAAGGGTGAGGTGGCATAGTCGGGTTCGCTGCCTATGATGGCGGTGTATTGCTGACTGAAGGTTTTGGCCACCTCTATTACCTCTTTTATAATAAATGCGTTGCGGGCCTTATACTCTAAGGCCAGTCGGGGGAAGGTTTTGCCATAATGCTCGTTTACCAGGCGCATGGCCGAATAGAAGGCTGTAGAAACATCGCTGAAGTTGAACAGGTCGGCCACTTGTTGCAGATAGTAGGCGCGCTGCATGGTGCTGATGGCGGCGTTGTCGGGCTGGCGGCTGGCGGCAAAGGCATTGAAGGCATCTACCGAAGCATCGCGAATAATGGCATGGGCGGGTATGGGGCTGCTGAGCACCAGTCCGTCAAGATTTTTGCATCGGCTCAGTGCTACATAGGTTTGTCCGTGTGCAAATGAGGCGGCAGCATCGATGATGGCATGCGAGAATGTTAGTCCCTGACTTTTATGTATAGTAATGGCCCATGCCGTTTTTACGGGATACTGTCGGAAGAGGCCTTCGGTCACCTCTTTAATCTCGCGCGTGTTCTCATCCAGCTCGTATCGGTTGTTCTCCCACTCTTCGCGGTTTACCTCAATGGCTTGTGTGCTGTCTTTGGGTATCACGCTGAAACCACTGGCATGGATGGCGCTCACACGTCCTATCATGCCGTTATAGTATCGCTTCTCGGGCGATGAGTCGTTCTTTACAAACATCACCTGAGCGTTGAGTTTTAACTCTAAAACGTCATCGGTAGGGTAGGATAGTTCGGGAAATTTTCCTTCCACCTCGGCTTTAAATGTAAAGGTTTGGCCTGGCAGTTTTGTCAGTTCTTCGTTGTTAATGGCTTGTGCCAAAGCGTTGTGCGTGGTCAGACGAATGTATCCTTCCTCTTCGCGTGGCTGAAAGTTGGGTATGTATCGGCTGTTCAAGGCGCGTAGTACGTTGGCGTCGGCAGCATTGTCGCGCACCTTGTTCAAGAGGTCAACAAACAGTTGGTCTTGCTGTCTGTATACATGTGTTAACTCTACCACCGAGTAGGGCGTTTGGCGTAAGGCGTGGCTACTGAAGAAGTAGGGCGTGTCGTAATAGCGCGACAGCAGCGTCCACTCTTCATCTTTGGCCACGGGTGCCAGCTGCCCCAGATCGCCAATGAGCAGCAATTGCACACCACCAAAGGGCTTTGTGTTGCGGCGATAGTGGCGCAATACGCTGTCAACAGCATCCAGTAAGTCGGCACGCACCATACTTATTTCGTCAATAACGATAAGGTCGAGGCTTCGCAATATTTTTATCTTCTGCTTGCTAAACTGGTAGTGGCCATTCTGTTGGAATGACGAGTCGGGGATGAAGGGGGCAAATGGCAACTGGAAAAACGAGTGCAGCGTAACACCTTCGGCATTAATAGCAGCAATGCCGGTCGGAGCCAGCACCACGTTGCGTTTTGAGATATTGTGTTTCAAATATCGCAACAGCGTGGTTTTACCTGTTCCTGCTTTACCTGTTAGGAAAAGGTTACAGCCTGTGGTTTCAATAATTTTTAGTGCCACCAGTGCCTCTTCGCTCATGTGTATCTTACTGGGTTGTTGGTTTTCTGATTGTATGTTGCCTGTTTGCATATCGTCAGTATATTGCTTGTGTATTAATTTACCTACAAGAATGAATGTTCAACCTACAAGGATGATGTTCAACCTACAAGGATGAATGTTCAACCTACAAAGGTACAATTCTTTTCTCTATTTCAGCCCAAGGCTCGCTCATTATTTCCCCTTTTCTTGATATGTGTTTTAAATTTTCTTCTTTTATAATTTTGTTTGGACGAAAAGCGGCTATTTATACAGAAAATCAGTAACTTTGTAAAGATAAAGTAAACAGTTGACAATATACAGTATGATGCTTGCCATGCTGTTTTTAATTCGACTTCATAAATTGTAAATAAAAAGAATTGATAGATATGACGAAGGCATTATTCTTCGATATTGACGGAACATTGGTAAGTTTTAAAACGCACGCCATACCTGCTTCTACAATAGAAGCGCTGAAACGTGCTAAAGCCAATGGTGTGAAGATTTATATATCTACGGGTCGACCCTTTTTGTTTATTAACAACCTGGGGCAGATAGCATCGCTTATTGATGGCTATATGACCAACAATGGTGCCTATTGCTTTATTGGTAAACGTGACGTGTGCATACATCCTATTGCTAAAGACGATGTTCAACGTATCATAGATGTATGCCATGAGAAACAAATAGGCTGTGTGGTTGTAGGAAAAGATAAAATAGCGGTCATACATCCTGAGAAGATGAAATACATCATGCAAGATATGTTGCACGTTCCTTATGAGAAATTAATGTCGCCACTGAGCGAGGTGATGCAAGACGATGTGTTACAGGTAACACCTTTCTTTACGCTTGAGCAAGAGGCCGAGGTGTTGCCGCATCTGCATAGTGTGGTGTCGGCACGTTGGTATCCCGACTTCACCGATATAACGGCAAGTGATGCCAATAAAGGTCAAGGACTTGTGGCTATGACCGAGACAGATGGCATTGCTATTGCCGACACTATTGCTTTTGGAGATGGTGGCAACGATGTTACTATCTTGCGTCAGGCTGGCATTGGTGTAGCAATGGATAATGCTACTGATGACGTAAAAGCCAATGCCGACTATGTTACCACCTCAGTTGACGATGACGGCATAGCAAACGCTTTGCAGCACTTTGGCGTTATTTAATGCTTCTCTGTCCTTCTCAACACAGTTGTTGTTAGCGTGAAAAGGAACATAAAGAATTTGAACATTATTAGCATTAAAGAATTTGCGTATTAAAAGAAAAACGCTAACTTTGCATGACATAGAACAAGTAAAAATAGAAAAATAACTAAAATATGGATATTACCCAACGATTTTTAAACTACACACAGTTTGACACACAATCGAGCGAAGACTCGCAGAGCGTGCCAAGCACACCGAAACAATTGGTCTTTGCCCAATATCTGAAAAAAGAATTGGAAGATGAAGGGCTCAGCGATGTAGAGATGGACGAAAACGGATACATCTATGCTACACTGAAGGCCAATACCAAGAAAAAAACTCCCACCATTGGCTTTATTTCACACTATGATACCTCGACCGACTGTAGCGGTGCTGATATTCATCCCCGCATCGTGAAAAACTATGATGGTGGCGATATCGTGCTCTCAGAGGGCATCGTTTCTTCGCCCACCAAGTTTCCTGAGCTGAAGGCACATATAGGTGAAGACCTGATTGTGACCGACGGACACACGTTGCTGGGTGCCGACGATAAGGCTGGCATTGCCGAGATTGTGCAGGCCATGTGCTGGTTGCGCGACCACGACGAGGTAAAGCACGGCGATATTCGCGTGGCGTTCAATCCTGATGAAGAGATAGGCATGGGTGCCCACCACTTCGATGTGGCAAAGTTTGGTTGTGAATGGGCCTATACAATGGATGGTGGCGACCTGGGCGACCTTGAGTATGAAAACTTTAATGCCGCATCGGCCAAGATACATATAAAAGGTGTGAGTGTGCATCCTGGATATGCTAAAGGCAAGATGGTGAACGCTAACCGCTTGGCTACCGAGTTTGCTGCCATGCTACCCGCCAACGAAACCCCTGAGACGACCGAAGGCTATGAGGGCTTCTACCACTTGTTGGGCATACAGAGCAACATCGAGAACGCCACCCTGTCGTACATCATCCGCGATCATGACCGCGACCGCTTTGAAGATCGTAAAGACTTTATCGAGAAATGTGTGGCCGAGATGAACGCCAAGTATGGCGAGGGCACCGTTCATGCCGACGTAAAGGATCAGTATTATAACATGAAGGAGAAGATCAACCCCAATATGCATGTTATTGACATTGTGCTGAAGGCTATGCAAGAGTGTGGTGTTCCGCCAAAGGTAGAGCCCATTCGTGGTGGCACTGATGGTGCACAGCTGTCGTTCAAGGGTCTGCCTTGTCCTAACATCTTTGCGGGTGGTGTCAACTTCCATGGCCCGTACGAGTTTGTAAGCGTGCAGGTTATGGAGAAGGCTATGCAGGTAGTGACCAAGATTTGCGAAATCACGGCTCAATTCAACGATTAGTCTTTACAACGATAGATCTTACAACGATAGATATTTAATGATTAGTCTTTACAACGATTGATCTTTAAACGTTAGATCTTTCAACGAATAATACTCAACTAACAATATTTTAACTGTTCAGGAAGCCTACATGGCACCATGTTCATTCACCCCTCATGCCCCCATCACTCTCATGCTGGTTCATGTTGGGCTTCCTGATGTATCCATTTATGGCTAAAAAGAATTTCCTCTATCCTGCCGATTGGGTGAAGCAGGAACCGTACCCCACTGTTAACAGTACCGATATCTATTATACGGGCATTGCAAACCGTGTTTATGATATACTGAAAGAAACAAAGTGTGATACATTCTTTACCAGTATCGACCAGTTGCGTGTTGTAACCATGTGCATTGCTGGCTATTTTGAGGATGTGATCTCACAGAATGGCATCTGGCAAAACTTTACATCGGCTTGCCTGAAAGAGTATGGCTCACGTTTGCCGTTCTTCGATTTAGACGAAAACTATTATCCCGACGAAATCAATAAAGAAGATATACAGTTCTTGTTGTGGCACAATCTTCAGGTGGCTCGTCGCACCGAACGCGTGATATATCCCCACAACCCTGTGCTGAAACTTACCGCCGAGTTTATCTATGAGATGCTGGAAGACGAGTATGAGACAGCGCCTGAGAACGATCGCCTGCACGACTTTATCTACCGTGAAACAGAGGCTGACGAGGCTTGCGGACATTATATGGCCGTGGCAACATGGTTCCACTATGACAGCTTCTTCAATATTGAGAACATCGACTCGTTCTTGACCTTGAAGAACAAATTCTTAGAGCAGTCACACAACGACCCCGAACAGGTGAAAGTGGTGGTATGGGGTATGTACACCACCATGGTGCTGAAGAACCGTCGCTCGTTCTTGGCTCTCACCACACCCGAGTGGTTGGCACGTTTGGCCAATGGCCATAAGCAGCTGGCAGCATGGAAAGATGTGAAGGTAAAGAAGGCCAGCTGCTACATGGTAGAGCAGGCCGATGCCGATAAGGTGGTGCTGAAAGACCTCATTGACAATAGTGTGGTAGAGATTACTCCCCAACATCTTGAAACTGATATGAAGAGTGTAGAAGCAGGCAAGACCACTATCATTTGCGAGTTTGTGAAGTTTGCGGGCAACTACTATCGCATTGGCACCATTGCTGTGAACGAGATGAGCGAAGGGGTAGAGCAGTATGTTGCTAACGAGAAAGCTAACCGCGATACCAGCAACCAGAAGGCGGCCTATAAAGCTTTTGTAAAGGCCAACGATGGACGCTATGTGCAGTTCTTTAAAGATAACGATGCTTGCGAACATTTCTTGGCCGACAAGGTGGGCTACACCTTCAGTCAGGGCGTTACCTTGCCACAGTTTAAGAGCCATAAGGGGTTGATGCTGATGGCGTCGCCCAAGTCGGGCATCACTTTGCAGCCTGGTGTGCTTGATTGTGTGAAGGCCGATGATAACCCCTTCTACAATCCAGAAACGGCATCGCGTAATGCTCTCAATGTTATTGCTCGCGCCAACGCCATTCCTTACGACGTGATGTGTCGTTTGCAAGATGATGGTATGTGGCCCGATACCAACTATACCATCAGCGATAATGCAGAAGAAGGCAAGCAGTTGGCGCAGAAGAACCTACGCTTCATTACCGACTACTATTATTGCTGCAATCGTAAGGCCGACTGCCCCACAGTAAAGGCCTAACAGAAGATACTTACCTTAAGCCGCGCTCTTCCTATATCTATATATAATATATATGTAGGACGAGGGCGGCTTTTTCATAATGTATAGAACGAAAAACAAACCCTTCAAAAAGAAACGAACGATATGTCAGAACTGCCCACTCTTATAAAAGACCTTGCCCTTATCTTGATTGTGGCCAGCGTGGTAACGCTGGTGTTCAAGAAACTGAAGCAACCCTTAGTGTTGGGCTATGTGGTGGCTGGTTTTTTAGTGTCGCCCCATATGCCATATACCATGTCGGTAATTGATAATACCGATATACGCACGTGGGCCGACATAGGCATCATGTTCCTTCTGTTTTCGTTGGGTCTCGACTTCTCGTTTAAAAAGATATTGAAGATGGGGGCAGCGCCCGTTATTGCCACGTGCACCATTATTTTCTGTATGATGATGGTGGGCATGACGGTGGGGCATGCCTTCAGTTGGAACCGTATGGACTGCATCTTCCTGGGAGGTATGTTGGCCATGAGTTCTACCACTATTATTTATAAGGCGCTCGACGATATGGGCCTTCGACAGCAACAGTTTGCGGGCATAGTGATGAGTGTGCTTATTCTTGAAGACGTGCTGGCCATTGTTATGATGGTGATGCTGTCGGCTATAGCAGGAGGAAACAGTCCTGATGGTGGTCAGATGTTAGGTTCGGTGCTAAAGATAGCCTTCTTTCTTGTGCTGTGGTTTGTGGTGGGCATCTTCTTGGTGCCATTGTTTCTACGCTCTATGCGCAAGTTGATGAATGGCGAAACGTTGCTTATCGTTTCGTTGGGCCTGTGCTGCTTTATGGCAGTGTTGTCTACCAAGGTGGGCTTCAGTAGCGCCTTTGGTGCCTTTGTGATGGGGTCAATCTTGGCTGAGACCGTTGAGGCCGAACGTATCATTCGCCTTGTCGAACCCGTGAAGAACCTTTTTGGTGCCATCTTCTTCGTGTCGGTAGGCATGCTTGTTGATCTCAATATCATCGTTTCATATGCCTGGCCTATCATGGCCTTGGTGCTAACCATCTTGTTGGGCCAAGCAGTGTTTGGCACTTTTGGCTTCTTGATTAGTGGCCAAAGCCTAAAGTCGGCCATGCGTTGTGGTTTCTCAATGGCGCAGATAGGCGAGTTTTCATTCATCATAGCATCATTAGGCTTATCGTTGGGCGTTATAGGTAAGTTTCTTTATCCTGTAGTGGTAGCCGTTTCAGTTATCACCACCTTCCTCACCCCTTATATGATACGCCTCTCGGTGCCATGCTATAACCTTCTCGAGCGCCGTATGCCCAAGTCGTGGGTGCGTGCTTTGAACAATATTGCACTGAGCCATCCAGGGCATAGCAAGCACGGCAACTGGCGCATTTTGCTTCGTCAGATGGTCGTCAACACCTTTATATATAGCATCCTGTCGTCGGCCGTTATAGCCCTTATGTTTATGTTCTTCTTGCCCTTTGTGCGCCACCTCATGCCTGGTATGCACTGGTGGGCCAATGGTATATGTGGCGCCCTCACCATCTTGTTCATTGCTCCTTTCCTCAGAGCTATGGTGATGAAGAAGAACCACAGCGAAGAGTTTAAGGCGCTTTGGAGCGATAGTCGCTCTAATCATCTTCCCCTCTTGTTCACCATCTTGGTGCGTATGGTAGTGGCCGTACTGTTCATCTTCTATATATGCAACTATCTTACGCGCTTTACCAATGCCCTCCTTATCAGCATAGCAGTGGCTTTGCTGATGGTTATGATTATGTCGCGCCGCCTTAAACGTAACAGCATACGTCTTGAACGCTTGTTTATTTTGAACCTTCGTTCGCGCGACATCGAGGCACAGGTGCTGGGCCGACGCAAACCATTGTATGAGGGCCATTTGCTTGACCGCAATATACACATAGGCGAGTTTGATGTGCCCGACGACTCGTTATGGAGCGGACACACGCTCAGCCAACTTCAGTTTCGCAATAAGTTTGGTGTGATGGTGAGCAGCATCCTTCGTGGCCGTCATCGCATCAACATTCCGAATGGCGAAGACGAGATCTTTCCTGGCGACCGTATACAGGCCATTGGCAACGACGAGCAGTTGGCAGTCTTTGGCCAGGCCATAGGTCAGACCGTGATGGCCGACGATCCCGATATTGAGAAGCGAGAGATGAAGCTGCGCCAGATGGTGATTGATGGAAAGAGCCCCTTCGTAGGTAAGACCTTGTGCGAGAGTGGCATACGCGACCAATACAATTGTATGGTTGTGGGCTTAGAAGAAGGAGAGGAAAACCTCTCGGTTATCGACCCCTCGCGCCAGTTTGCCAAAGGCGACATCTTATGGATTGTGGGCGAGGAGAGCGACCTCGATAAATTGATTGAATAGTGAACCCGAGCATGAAAGCATTGCAACATAACGAAACCCCATGTGGCTTAGGCCCCACACACAGTGAAGAAACACGCACCCCATGCCCCTCAAGATGGCTTGGGGCAATGGCGCTGTTGATGTCGTTGTTTACGATGTCTCTCTTTTCGTGTGCGCCTGATGGCGATTTAGACATTGGTCAAGGTATAATGCCCCAGGTTATGGGGTATGTGTCGAAGTTGCCCCCTGTGAAAAAGCCTGTAGTATCGAAGCCCCTTCCTATTGACAGCATACACGGCACACTGACCGATGTTGAGGGGCATCCTGTGCCTGGCGTGGTGGTGAGCGATGGTGCCACTTGCGTGGTTACCGATATGAACGGTTGTTACCGTATGCGCCGCGACAGCCATGCCCACTTTGTGTTTTATACAGTGCCCTCTTGGTGCCAGGTGCCTACCCATAGCGCCACCGACCGTACGGCCTATTTCTATCAGCCCCTTGTAAAGCGTCGCTGTCAATACGACTTTACGCTTACGCGTTTGCCTAATGGTAAAGAAGATGTCTATACCATGATAGTGATAGGCGACCCTCAGGTTACCAATGCCATAAACCCCTTCTATACCAGCCCCGATGATAACCCTGTGGCGCAAACCGACATAGAACGTTTCACGCACGAGACGATGGTCGACATACGTCAAACCATCACCCAATTGCCTGCCCACATGCCTGTATATGGATTGAGCATGGGCGACGATGTGCAATATTACGGTGGCTACAACGATAGCCTTCAGGCGCAGATACGTGTAGCTTTAGGCTCGTCAGATATGCGTTTGTTTTCGGTCATTGGTAATCATGACCAAGATGGCAACGCCCTCTTTCGCCGTAAGTGGGAGGAGAGCTGGGGCCCCACCGACTATTCGTTCGACCGTGGCAACGAGCATTATGTGTGTTTGAACAATGTGCAGTTTACTCACAAGCAATCTTACTATTCGCCAGGCGAACTCACTGACCGCCAAATGCGATGGCTGCGCCAAGACCTTGCCCTCACACCCAAGGATAAAAGGGTGGTGTTGTGTTATCATGTGCCTTTCACCTTTGGTTGTTCGCCCTCTAAAAAGGCACGCCCAGTGCCCTTTGCTGCTGAAGAGGGGCATTATACGTCGGGCCGATTGAGCGAACTGCTGCGTCTGCTGAACACTTTTAGTGGTTATGAACTGTTTTGCGGCCATACCCATTTTGCCATTAATCATGAAACCGACCTCGACGGCCAACATCTTATTGAGCACTGTCATGCAGCGGCATGTGGCAATATATGGCAGTCGAATATCAACTTGTGTGGCACGCCTAATGGCTATTATGTTTATACGTTTGGCGAACATGGCATAGCCAACTGCCACTACAAGGGCACCTTTTGGAAAGCGCACCAGCAGATGACGCTTTTCAGAGTAGATACCGACTTTAATGGCGAGAGCTATGCCAACGACTGGAACCTGCCACGCCATGAAGGTATGATTATGGCCAATGTGTTTAATGCCGACTCGCGTTGGTCGGTTACAGTTGTCGAGAATGGTCTTGAATATCCCATGCACCACATTAGCAGTAGGGGGCAAGATGCTTTTGCTGCGGGCTATCATCACAAATATATAAAAGCCATGCCCTTCCGCTTTGTCAGCAAGGCCAATGCCTATTTGCTGATGAACCACCTCTACTATTATAAGCCTATCGACCCACATGCCAACCTTGTGGTGCGCGCTCGCGACCCTTACGGCAATGTGTATGAGGCCGATACCACGGCTATTATTCGCGAGCCGTTTAAAAACTTTGCACACTATTATAAGTGAAAAGTGAAAAATGAAAAGTGAAAAATGGAAAGTGAAAAGTGAAAAATGAAAAGTGAAAAATGAAGAGGGAAGGGGAAAGTGTGAGAAGAGTGAAGAGAGAAGAGTAAAGAGTGAAAAGTGAAGAACGAAGTGAGCCGAGTGAACAATCTGATAGGGCCACTTTAATTACTTTTATTGTGTTCTAAAATGTGATGTATGGCGAGCAAAATGTAAGTATTGTTTAGAATAATGTTACTTTTCGTAAAATAATTGTGTTTATTGCTTGCAGAACAATATTTTATTTGTATCTTTGTAACCAGCAATAGGCAGCTACGTGTGGTACATATACCTACACCATGTGGTTGCCTATATAAATGAACAAGACATAAACAAACAAGCATGAGCAAACTGATAAAGCCAACTGGTTATAAAGCATTACTCGATACGAAACAAACCGAGCAAGCCATAAAACAGATAAAAGATTTTTTCCAAGAGAACCTCTCTACCGAGCTGCGTCTGAGCCGTGTTACGGCTCCGCTATTTGTGTTGCAAGGATTGGGCATTAACGACGACTTGAATGGAGTGGAGCGCCCTGTTACATTCCCCATTAAAGATTTAGGCGATGCTAAGGCCGAGGTGGTACACTCGTTGGCAAAATGGAAACGCCTCACCTTGGCCGAATATCATATAGAGCCTGGCTATGGCATTTATACTGATATGAACGCCATTCGTGCTGATGAAGAGCTCGACAACCTTCACTCGTTGTATGTTGACCAGTGGGACTGGGAGGCCGTTATTACCCAAGAAGAGCGCACCTTGTCTTATTTAAAAAATGTGGTAGAACGCATCTATGCTGCCATCTTGCGCACCGAGTATCTCACCTGCGAAACCTATAAAGAGATAAAGCCCTTCTTGCCCCGCAAAATACATTTTATACATAGCGAAGAGCTGTTGCAGATGTATCCCAACCTCTCGCCCAAGGAGCGCGAAGATGCCATTTGTAAAAAGTATGGTGCAGTGTTTATCATAGGCATAGGCGGAAAACTGAGCGATGGCAAGAAGCACGATGGCCGTGCCCCCGACTACGACGACTGGTCGACCGTGGCCGAAGACGGTCGTGCGGGTTTAAATGGCGATATTCTTATATGGTATCCTGTGCTTGAGCGTTCGTTTGAACTTTCGTCAATGGGTATTCGTGTTGACCAAGAGGCTCTGTTGCGACAGTTGAAACTTGAAGGCAAGGAAGACCGCAAGCAATTGTTCTTCCATCGCCAGTTGCTTGACGGACGTTTGCCGCTCAGCATTGGTGGCGGTATAGGTCAGAGTAGGCTTTGTATGGTGATGTTGCACAAGGCTCATATTGGCGAGATACAGGCCAGCATTTGGCCCGACGATATGCGTGCCGAGTGTGCCCAGCTGGGTATGCCCCTTATTTAAGTGTTGCAAATATTTACTGTTAAAAGCAACCCCTCTCAATGTAAACAGAGAAGGGTTGCTTTTTTGTTTATGTGTGTGGCGTGAGGGTTACGCCATTTCAAGCTTCAGCAAGTTGGTAAGCATGGCCACGGCCTCGTTCTCTTTCTGCATCTTATCCAAAATTTCGCGAGGCGAGAGGATGCGGGTGCGCTCTTCTTGTCGTGCCAATCGGGTGCTGATGTTGATATGGCCGTTGTGCAGCGTAGCGGCCAGCGAAGCCCTGATACGCCCCTTGATGCCTTCAATCTCGTCGAGCAACAGTTTGTTGTCTACCAGCACCTCAATGTTAGGCAGAGTGGTAATTTTCACTTGCACGTTCTTCATGCGTTGCGCCAAGGCCGTCATTTCCTTATTCAGCAAGATGCGGTTACACATGGTGAGCCATTGTAGCTGCAGATCGTCGTCGTTGAAGTTGGCGTTTTCGTCCTTATTCTTTATCTCCACCTCGGCGGCATTGTTCACCTTTTCGTCTTTTTCTTGTTGCTTAAGGCTGGCAAAAGTCATACCCAAGCCCTTTAGTTTAAGAGGCTTAGCCGTGCTGGCAGCCGATGCCGTTGTACCCACTGTTGCTGTGGGTTGAACCGAAGCCGTTGGGGCCGTTGTTGCCGAAGGTGTGGGCACATCGTTAGCTGGCGTGGGCACCTTCTTCTCACGCAACAGCGGTTTTGCTCCCGGGGCTACCTGTGCTGCCGATGTTGTGGGAGCTGCAATGATGTATTTGAACAGGCATTTTAAACGTTTAGGGCCACGCCCCGCGCTGGTGTCGTCGTCGGGTTGTGTCAGCTGCGCCATCTCTATCAGCGTCAGCTCTACCAACAGCCGTTTGTTGTTGCTCTGTCGGTAGTCGAGGTCGCAGCGATTTAATATTTTCAATGCCCTATACAAAAAGTTGGTGGGGCATTTAGAGGCCTGTTGTTTATATTTTTCTACTTGCTGCTGACTGGTTTCCAGCAATGTCAGTGTTGATGGGTCTTTAGCCATCATCACATTGCGCAGGTGCGATGCCAATCCTGTAATAACGTTGCCCGCATCAAAGCCACGATTGATGATGCCGTTCAGTGTCATCATCAGTTCAGTAACCTTGTTTTGCAGCGCCATGTCTACCATCTTAAAGTAGTTGTCGGCATCAAGCTCGTTTAGGTCTTCTATCACCTTGGCATAGGTAATGTTTCCCTGACAGAAGCTGGCGGCCTGGTCGAAGATAGAGAGAGCGTCGCGCATGCCACCGTCGGCCTTTTCGGCTATCAGTGTCAGTGCCTCTTCTTCATAGCTTATGCCTTCTTTCTCGGCCACCATCTTTAGGTGGTTCACCGTGCTGGGCACGTTCATGCGCTCAAAGTCGTATATCTGACAGCGTGATAAGATGGTGGGCAGAATTTTATGTTTCTCGGTAGTGGCCAAGATGAACACTACGTATGAGGGTGGTTCTTCCAGTGTTTTCAAGAAGGCGTTGAAAGCCTGTTGCGACAACATGTGCACCTCGTCGATGATAAACACCTTATATTTGCCTACTTGTGGCGGTATGCGTGTTTGTTCCATCAAGCTTTTGATGCTCTCTACCGAGTTGTTACTGGCGGCGTCGAGCTCAAAGATATTGAACGAGCGCTGTTCGTTAAAAGCCTTACAACTTTCACATTCGTTGCAAGCTTCGCCATCGGCTGTGGGGTGCATACAGTTTATAGCTTTGGCAAAGATGCGTGCGCAGGTGGTCTTTCCCACACCACGTGGTCCGCAGAACAGGTAGGCGTGTGCCAGCTTTCCACTGCTCACTGCGTTCTTAAGCGTTGTGGTCAGTGCCTGCTGTCCCACCACCGTGTCGAAGCTCATGGGGCGGTATTTTCGGGCTGATACAATATATTCTTCCATATTTTCAGGTTTATACTGCAAAGATAGTGCAAAAAACCGATTAAGCGAAGCAAAAACGAATTAATTCGTTTTTGTGAGCGTGAGGTTTTTATTAAAATCGAAGACAATACAAAATATGCTTGCTTATTTTTATTGTTGAGATGCAGCCTATCTTATTTAAAGATAGTGCAAAAAACCGATTAAGCGAAGCAAAAACGAATTAATTCGTTTTTGTGAGCGTGAGGTTTTTATAAAAATCGAAGACAATACACGATTTCATTGATAATGAAATCTTCAGAGCTTGCTTATTTTTATTGTTGAGATGTCGCCCTGTCCTCCCACTGCTTCTTGCCATTTTTGTATATTTATGCAAAATCAGACTAAAAATGAATATTTATACATTCTCGTGTTTTTATATTTGTTTACGCAATATTTGTTAAGAAACTTACGGTTTATAAGTGTTCTTGGCTTGTTTGCTTACAGTTTTCAAAGTTGATACTTCTCATTTGAGAAAGCATGGGTTTCAGGTCCTAAAAGCATGGGTTTTACCCCCTGAAACCCTTGGTTTCACAGCCTGAAACCCATGCTTTCAGACCGTAATTTGATGCCTTTTACAACACACCCCCAATACTGTATATTTATGCAGTTTTGGTAGCTATGTGTGAAATGCCAGTAAAGGTGACATTATGCGTTCTCTATTCACTAAAATATTTTAATTATATGTAAGTATTGTGCAAGTGTACGATTTTTTTTCCTATCTTTGCATTTATGCTTGCACATGTGTGCGGCATACACCTTATTATATATTATGACAATGACAACCCGGCGCATAAGCATCATCTTCAATTTCCTGGGCCATTACAAATATCTTATTGTGGTGGTGTTGGGGTGCATCATGGTGGGCTTTGTCGACGATAATAGCATGTTGCGTCGCCTACAACTGCAGATGCAAATAGCCGATTTGCAGGAGGAGATAGAAAAGTATCGCAGCATGAACGATGCCGACACCAAGCAGTTGCGCGACCTTCAGCGCGACTCGCGTGCCGTAGAGAAAATTGCTCGCGAGCGCTATTTCATGAAGGCCGATGATGAAGACATATTCGTGCTGAGTGATGACCTTTCGCCTGAAACCGAAACAGAAAAATGAAACAGTTAAATAAATTACAGAGCACCCTGTTCCTTATTGGCGGCATGCTGATGGTGGTAGGGGCTGGCAGTTATGTGTTTATGTGGCACCAGCGTGTAGTGTGCTGGGTGTTTATGTTAGGCGCCTGCTTGTTTGCTGCTATGCAGATGAGCCAAACCTACGAGGGGCGTAGCCTTACTATCAAGCGTTTGAAGCGCATCATGTCGGTGGCCGATATGTTTTTTGTGCTGTCGGGCTTGTTGATGGTAGATAATGCCAACGCGCTATTGTTACCTTATTTCCATTCATACACCCGTTATCTTGAGTTGGTGTATAACAAGTGGGTATTGCTGTTATTGGTGGCCGCTGTGCTTGAGATATACACCATGCACCGTTTGGGCAGCGAGTTGCGCAAGGAAGAGAATAGCACCCCCGCCGCGCAATAATCAAAAAAAATACTAAAACCACACTTCGATATTATAAATAGGATAAAAAAAGTTTCATTGTTCAAGATTACATATTACCTTTGACGATGACGAAACATTATTTGATGGCTATGAATAAAATTTTCTACGCAATACTTTCAGTGCTCGTGTTGACATCTTGTGCCAATTCGTATAATATTACAGGCTCGTCAAACGTGTCAACACTTGATGGACGTATGCTCTATCTGAAGATACTTAAAGATAACGACTTTAAGGCCCTCGACTCGTGCGAGGTGGTGCACGGTCAGTTCCAGTTCTCAGGTGGTTTCGACTCGGTAAGCATGGCAAATATCTTTATGGACGAAGAGAGCGTGCTGCCCTTGGTGCTTGAAAGTGGCGACATCAATATCAAAATTAATAATACGCAGCAAACTGTTAGTGGCACACCGCTGAACGACGAACTGTTTAAGTTCTTCAACAAATATAACCAACTGAAGAACCAAGAGGCCGAACTGGTGCACACCCACGACCGCGCTATCATGGATGGCAGCAATATGGATGTGGTGAACGCCCGCCTCAGTGCTCAGGCCGAAAAGCTAAGCAAGCAGGAAGACGACCTTATAACAGGCTTCATCACCGACAACTTTGATAACGTGTTGGGCCCAGGCGTGTTCTTCATGGTTACCATTAGCAACCAGTATCCCGAGCTCACCCCTTGGATAGAGGACATTATGAGCAAGGCTACCGACAAGTTTAAAAACGACCCTTACGTAAAAGATTATTATAAAAAGGCTCAGGAAAATCAGGCTATCATGAATGGTATGCACGATGCTACTGATGCTACAGCAGCTCCAGCACCGTCGGCCAATGTGGCCCCCAACGGCCCAGCGCCCGCGCCAGCCCCCACTCCTAACGAGTTGGCTCAGCCCGCGCAATCCGCTCAGCCATAACCCCCTGAACCAAACATATTTCGCTATTATGCGCACAATCATAAGAAATGGAAACATCGTAAACGAGGGGCGTATAGTAAAGGCCGACATCATTATCGAAAACGAGATGGTGCAGCAAATCGTCCCCTCCGACGAAGCATCCCGTGACACCCACTTTGATGTAGAAGTGGATGCCACGGGTTGTTTCGTATTGCCGGGCATCATTGATGACCATGTACATTTTCGCGACCCAGGGCTTACAGCTAAAGCCGATATCGTTAGCGAGAGTAGGGCGGCAGCCTATGGTGGCGTGACGTCATATTTTGATATGCCCAACACAAAACCGCAAACCACCACCCTCGACGCATTGCATGAGAAACAGCAGTTGGGACGCGAAAAAAGTAGCGTAAACTACGCCTTCTTCATAGGTGCCACCAACGATAATATTGATGTCTTACAGCAAGTCGACCCCCACACTGTGCCAGGCATAAAGCTGTTTATGGGTGCCAGTACAGGCAATATGCTCGTCGATCAAGAGGCTGCCTTACGTCGCATCTTCAGCGAGATAAAGTTGCCCGTGATGACACATTGCGAAGACAGCAATATCATCAACCACAATATGGCAGAGGCCAAACAGCGTTGGGGCGACGACCCCGATGTGTCGCATCATGCCTGGATACGCAATGCCGAGGCTTGCTATGCCTCTACCTCTCTGGCTGTTGACCTTGCTCGCCAGTATGGCACACGTTTGCATGTAGCACACGTCACCACAGCGCGCGAGCTCGACCTCTTTGGCCACGACCGTAACATTACGGCCGAGGCTGTCATTGCACACCTCATGTTCACCGATGCCGACTATGCTACCCTGGGCACACGTATAAAATGCAATCCTGCAGTGAAAACCCTGGCCGACCGCGATGCCTTGCGTGCCGCGCTTACCGATGGGCGTATCACAACTATTGGCACCGACCATGCTCCACATCAGCTTGCCGACAAACAGGGGGGCTGTGCAAAGGCGGCTTCGGGCATGCCTATGATACAGTTCTCGTTGGTGTCGATGCTCGAGTTGGTTGATTGTGGCGTGCTCACGTTGCCCCGATTGGTAGAACTAATGTGCCATAACCCTGCCCAGTTGTTTGGTATGCGTGGCCGTGGATATATATGTCCTGGCTACCAGGCCGACCTTGTGGTAGTGCGCCCCAACGCCCCATGGACGGTGACCACTGCCGACATACAAAGCAAGTGTGGATGGAGCCCTATGGAGGGGCACACCTTCAACTGGCGCGTATGCCAAACCTTGTGCAACGGACATGTGGTGTATGATAACGGTAGGTTTGACGATCTGTATCGCGGTCAGCAAATACAATTCAGATAATTATGCTACATACCTTCAATTATACTTTGCTTGAGGTAGCACCCTACATCAATTGGGTTTACTTCTTTCATGCCTGGGGCCTTTCGGGCAAACCGCAACAGGAAAAAGATAGGCTTCAGGCCGAGGCCGAGCTAATGTTGAAGGATATGGACCAGCAGTTTCATACCCATGCCATCGTGGGGCTGTTTGATGCTAATGCTGATGGCGACGATATTATTATTGCTGGGGAACGCTTACCCATGCTTCGGCAGCAGAAACCCTCGGCACCTGGACAGCCCAACCTGTGTCTTGCCGATTTTATACGTCCGATAGAACAGGGCATACCCGACCGCATTGGCGTGTTTGCCGCCACCGTCGATCGCTCAATGGAGATGCTGTTTGCCGATGACGCTTACCATCGAATGATGGTGCAGACGCTGGCCGACCGCTTGGCTGAGGCCACCATTGAGAAGGTACATGCCGAGGTGCGACGCACACTGTGGGGATATGCCCCCCACGAACAACTTAGCATACAAGAAATGCTGGTTGAGCATTTTCAGGGCATACGCCCCGCCGTGGGCTACCCCTCAATGCCCGACACCAGCATGAACTTTCTGCTCGACCACCTGTTGCATTTTGCCTCTATTGGCATACGCCTCACGACTTCGGGAGCCATGATGCCTCATGCGTCGGTGTCGGGGCTAATGTTTGCGCACCCACAGGCCCATTATTTCGACTTAGGAAAAATTGACGACAGCCAGTTGGCCGACTATGCACGGCGCCGCGGCGTTCCTGTGAATGTTATGCGGCGTTTTCTGGTGGGTTGTTTACAATAATATTTAAGAACAATATTTACACAGTGATAGCACGTATATCCATCCTTCTGTTTCTGCTTATCCTTGTGCCCGATGTGTATCTCTATCGCCGATATGTGGTACGTCGCACAACACTACACCCTTTGTGGCGATGGCTGTGGTGGATACCAGCCACTGTGCTTACGCTCTATACGGTGGTGTTGTGCTGTTTGCCAGGCTTTGCACCCACACAAACGGTGTGGCTCAATGCTTATCTGCTTATGCTGGCGTTGCTGGGTTTTCCAAAGGTGGTGCTGGCATTGTGCATGGCCATAGGTAAACTGTTGAAACAGTTGCTGCACACCCGTCGCAACTATGGCGTGGCCGTGGGCACCCTCTTGGCCTCTTTGGTTCCGGTAGGTGTGCTGTATGGCGCCTTTTGGGGCGTGCGACAGTTGCAGGTGAGGTATGTCGACCTTGCGTTCGACGACCTGCCAGCCGCGTTTGAGGGTTACCGCTTGGTGCATATCACCGACCTACATTCGGGCACCCTTCCGCCCGACTTGTTGCAACGTGCCGTTGATAGCATCAATGCCCAGCACCCTGATGCTGTAATGATAACGGGCGATGTGCAAAACCTTCTGCCCACCGAGATAACGCCACTGATGCCACAGTATAGGCGCATACAGGCTCGCCATGGCGTGTTTGCTGTGTTAGGCAATCACGATTATGGCACGTATGTGCATACCTCTGAACAGGAGCAACATCGAAACGAGGCCGCTACGATAGAGGCTGAACGGCAGTGTGGATGGAAGGTGCTATTGAACCAACATGTGGTGTTGCGCCAGGGCACCGACTCGATTGTGGTGGCTGGCACTGAGAACGAGGGCCGACCGCCATTTCCTGCTAAGGCCAACTGGCAAGGTGCGCTCAGCGGGGTGGGGAAAGGTGCCTTCGTCATCATGTTGCAACACGACCCTTGGGCGTGGGAACATAGCATCTTACCTAAGACGCAGGCGCAGCTCACCCTTAGTGGCCATACGCATGGTGGGCAGGTTAGCATCTTTGGTTGGCGCTTTACGCAAATCAATAACCGTGAAGATTGCGGACTCTACCGCCGCCAGCAGCGTGCACTGTATGTGTCGTCGGGGCTGGGTGGCTTCTTGCCGTTCCGTTTAGGTGTTGTGCCTGAAATTGTGGTTATCACCTTGCATCGCTCGGCATGAAGCCTGTAAGTAATAAGTAATCAGGTTGCTACAAATATACATATACATAGGTATAAAAACCGGTAATACGAATTAACAAAGTAAATAATAAGAGCAATGAAATATCTTTATCGCATTTATCAGCTTTTTATCGCCTTGCCTATCATAGCGCTCGGCACTTTAATCACCGCGCTGACGGTAACCATAGGATGCACCTTGGGTAACGGACACTTCTGGGGCTATTATCCTGGCAAACTGTGGGCCCAACTTATTATACGTGTGTTGTTTCTGCCTGTAAAGGTGGAGGGACGCGAAAATCTTAAGCCAGGACGCTCGTATGTTTTTGTGGCTAACCATCAAGGAGCCTTCGACATCTTCCTCATCTATGGTTTCTTGAACCGCAACTTTAAGTGGATGATGAAACGACAGCTGCGCGATATACCTCTGGTGGGAAAGGCTTGCGAGGCGTCGCACCAGATATTTGTTGATAAGCGCGGACCAGCTCGCATACGCGAAACCTATGACAAGGCTCGTAAAACCCTTAGTGGTGGCATGTCGTTGGTGGTGTTTCCTGAGGGAGCACGCTCGTTTACGGGGCACATGGGCGTGTTTAAGCGTGGCGCCTTCATGCTGGCCGACGACTTGCAACTCGATGTGGTGCCCATCACCATCAACGGCTCGTTCAACGTGATGCCTCGTATGCGCGACATGAAGTGGGTTACATGGCATCCGCTACGTCTCACTATTCACAAGCCTATCGCTCCGCAAGGTAAGGGCAACGATAACATCAAGGCTATCGAAAAAGAAAGCTATGATGTGGTGATGAGCGGATTGGTTGACGAGTATAAGGGCTTTGTTGAAAACCCTGACCAATAAGTAGCCCTAACCTCTACCCCTAAGACATAAAAAAGAATATAAACGTTTATTTTACTATAAAGAAAGAATGAATTCATTGAAAAAGTATTGGCCTGATGTGGTGGCGGTGGCCTTGTTCGTCGTCATCGCCTTTGCCTATTTTTTGCCTGCCGACCTTGAAGGCCGCATCCTCTATCAGCATGATGCCTCGGCCGGACGGGCTGCCGCCTTGGAACAACAAGAGTATTATGACCAAACGGGCGACCTGACACGCTGGAGCAGTGTGTCGTTCAGCGGTATGCCTACCTATCAGGTGGCACCTTCATATAAAAGTACGGATGCACTGATACAGGTGATGAAGGCTTATCACCTGTGGCTGCCCGACTATGTGTGGTATCTGTTTGCCTATCTCTTGGGCTTCTATATTTTGCTGCGTGCCTTCGACTTCCGTCAACGCTTAGCGGCCTTAGGTGCCGTGATATGGGCTTTTTCAAGTTATTTCCTTATTATTATTGCCGCTGGACATATCTGGAAGGTAATGGCGCTGGCCTATCTGCCACCTATGATAGCGGGCGTGGTGCTGGCTTTCAGGGGCAAATATCTGTGGGGCTTCTTGCTAACAGCCTTGTTCTCGGCCTTTGAGGTGAAAGCTAACCACGTGCAGATGACCTATTATTATCTGTTCATCGTCTTCTTTATGGTGGTGGCTTGGCTTGTTCAAGCCATTCGTGAGAAGCGCATGGCACACTTTGCCAAAGCCTTTGGCGTGTGTGTGGCTGGTGCGGCCATAGGTATCTGCATCAATCTTAGCAACTTGTATCATACTTGGCAGTATGGCAAGGAGTCGATGCGCGGAAAGAGCGAGCTGGTAAAGAAGAATACGGCCAACCAAACAAGTAGTGGTCTTGACCGCGACTATATCACGCAGTGGAGCTACGGCATTGACGAAACATGGACTCTGCTGGTGCCCAACGCTAAGGGTGGTGCGTCAGTACCGCTGGCATCGAGCGCTAAAGCTATGGAGAAAGCTAATCCTGAATATGTGCAGATATATCAGCAGTTGGGCCAGTATTGGGGCAACCAGCCCATGACCAGTGGCCCCGTATATGTGGGTGCCTTTGTGCTGATGCTGTTCTTCCTTTCATTGTTCATCGTACGCACTCCGCTGAAGTGGGCGCTGTGGGGCGTAACAATCTTATCTATATTGCTGTCGTGGGGCCGCAACTTTATGTGGCTTACCAACATCTTTATCGATTATGTGCCGCTGTATGCTAAGTTCCGCACGGTGGCCTCAATCCTTGTCATTGCCGAATTTACTATTCCGCTCTTGGCAATGCTGGCGTTGAAAGAACTGCTTACGCGCCCCGAGGTGCTTGACGAAGTAGAGAATAAACGTGATAAGATTATCAACTTCTTCTTGTTCTCGCCTCTCTCATTCTTTGTGCGCAAAAAGCGCGACTATATCTGGGTGAGCTTCTTTATGACAGCGGGCATCGCTGCGCTCTTTGCATTGATGCCTGGCATGTTCTTTACCGACTTTATCTCGGTAAGCGAGATGCAAGCGCTGAAGACGCTGCCTGCTGAATATTTCGGACCCATTGTTGCCAACCTTACTGAGATGCGTAAGGCTGTATTTGCGGCCGACTGCTGGCGCTCGGTGTTTATCATCGTTGTGGGCACCGCCTTGCTGGTGCTGTGGATGAAGAAGAAACTGCAAGCTGGATACATGGTAATGTGTATGCTGTTGCTCTGCCTCGTCGACTTGTGGCAGGTAGATAAACGCTATCTGAACGATGCTATGTTTGTAGAGAAGAGTGTGCGCGATAATCCGCCAACCATGACTGCTACCGATAAGCAAATCTTACAAGACCGTTCGCTCAACTATCGTGTGTTGAACCTCGCGTCAAACACCTTCAATGAGAACGAAACGTCTTATTACCACAAGAGCATTGGCGGTTATCATGCTGCCAAACTGCGTCGTTATCAAGAGCTGATAGATGCCTATATCTCGCCCGAAATGCAACGCATATATGGCGCTGTGGCTCAGGCTCAAGGCGATATGACGAAGGTGGCGGGCGACTCTATCTTCCCCGTGCTTAATATGCTCAACGCCAAATACTTTATCCTTCCGCTGCAAGGCGGACAAACCGTGCCTATGCTCAATCCTTATGCTTATGGCAATGCTTGGTTTGTAAACCAGATCAACTATGTTGACAATGCTAACGACGAGTTGGGGGCGCTGGGCAAGATGAACCTTCGTCATGAGGCTGTGGCCGATGCTAAGTTTAAAGAAAAACTGGGAAATGCACTGCCACAAGACGACCTCTCAGTAGTGAAACTGACGAAGTATGAGCCCAACGAACTTACCTACGATATTCATTCAAGCAAGGGTGGTATCGTGGTGTTCTCTGAAATTTACTATCCTGGCTGGACGGCTACGGTTGATGGTATGCCCGTTGAGGTGGGACGTGTCGACTATGTGCTGCGTGCTATCAACGTAAAGGCTGGTCAGCATAAGGTGGTGCTTACCTTCAAACCGCAGAGTGTGCGCGATACTGAGACGGTGGCTTACATCGCCTTTACGCTCTTAATCATTGCCATGCTCGGTGGTGTGTACTATGAGGAGCGCAAGAAGCGTATGGCTGCTAAAGCTAAATCAGAAGCTTTGGCCGAAGTAAAAGTTGAAGACGAAAAAATGGTTAAGTAAAACTCTTTTTTCTTACATGCAATTTAGAACAATTGTAGATATACCGAGTCCCACGTTCAGCATCGCCCCTTGCGAGGAGATGCTGTTCGTGGGCTCTTGCTTTGCCGACAACATAGGTCGTAGGTTCAGCAGTGAGATGTTTCGCGCCACCGTAAACCCCTTTGGCGTGATGTATAATCCTGCCAGCATCTTGCATACGGTGCAGCGCACCACCGTGGCCCCACGGGTGGCAGTATTTACGCTCGGCACTAATCATGTGTATATCTTAAAAGAAACGGGCGAGATAGTAGATAACTGCCAGAAGCGCCCACAACGTTTGTTTGAAGAACGCGAACTGTCGGTTGACGAGTGTGCCGACTATCTGCGGCAGGCTATCAGTGTCTTGCGTCAGCGTCGTCATGATGTGCAAATCATTATCACTGTTAGCCCTATACGCTATGCTAAGTATGGTTATCATGGCAGTCAGCTTTCAAAGGCCACGTTGCTGCTTGCCGCTGATAAACTTTGCCGAGAATTTGCTTTTGCGTCTCAGCCTCAATTTCAGGGCAAGGCTTCTGTTGCTGAGCAGAGTGGGGTAGGGGTAACCTATTTTCCTGCTTACGAGATTGTAAACGACGAGCTGCGCGACTACCGCTTTTATGCTGACGATATGTTGCATCCCTCTGCCGTAGCTGTAGAATATATTTGGCAACGAATGGTCGACACGTTCTTCTCTGATGAGGCCAAAGCTTTTATGAAGGCGTGGGCACCAATCAAGCGCGGCCTCGCGCATCGTCCTCTCAACCCCGATAGCGCTGAATATAAAGCTTTTCACGCCAAACTGATGGCCGATGCTGAAGCGCTGAAACGCCGCTATCCTGATATGCCGTTTTGATAGTGTGTTTCATGTCGTTTAAGGTAAAACGTTTAATATACATTGCTCAGTAATGTTAAGTGTTTTAAAAAGACTGATGTAAATGAAGGGCATTGTATATTTTTTTCATATCTTTGCAATAAGAAAGGAATCTAACAACAATCATATATAAAATAACATTATGGCTAAAACACCAGAGTTCAAGTATGCTCCTATGTTCCAGTTGGGCAAGGACAATACCGAATATCGCTTGCTTACCAAAGAAGGCGTAAGCACAGCCGAGTTTGAGGGTAAGACTATCCTGAAGGTTTCGAAAGAGGCGCTGACACTGCTTGCACAGCAGGCGTTCCACGATGTAGAGTTTATGCTGCGTCGTGAGCACAACGAGCAGGTGGCTAAAATATTGACCGACCCTGAGGCTTCAGAGAACGACAAGTATGTGGCTCTGCAATTCCTTCGCAACGCCGAGACAGCTGCCAAGGGCATCTTGCCTTTCTGCCAGGATACAGGTACAGCCATCATTCACGGCGAGAAGGGACAGCGCGTATGGACCGACTTTGAGGATGAAGAGGCTCTCTCACTGGGCGTTTATAACACCTTTACACAAGACAATCTGCGCTACTCGCAGAACGCTCCTCTCAATATGTACGACGAGGTGAACACCCGTTGCAATCTGCCCGCACAGATTGATATAGAGGCTACCGAGGGCGACGAGTATCGCTTCGTGATGGTTGCTAAGGGTGGTGGCTCGGCCAACAAAACATACTTCTATCCCATGACCAAGGCTACTATTCAGAACGAGGGCACACTGCTGCCTTTCCTCGTTGAGAAGATGAAGAGCCTGGGCACAGCTGCTTGTCCTCCTTATCACATCGCTTTCGTTATCGGTGGTACATCGGCCGAGAAGAACCTGCTCACTGTGAAATTGGCAAGCATCAAGTATTATGATAGTCTGCCCACCACAGGCGACGAGACAGGTCGCGCATTCCGCGATATCGACCTTGAGAACAAGCTTCTTGAAGAGGCACACAAGATTGGTCTCGGTGCACAGTTTGGTGGCAAGTATCTGGCACACGACATCCGTGTGGTACGTCTGCCACGTCACGGTGCAAGCTGCCCCATTGGTATGGGCGTAAGCTGCTCGGCCGACCGCAATATCAAGGCTAAAATCACCAAGGACGGTGTGTTCCTTGAGAAGATGGATGCTAACCCCACAGAACTTATTCCTGAAGAGTTGCGCAACCCGGGTGAGGGCACAACAGGCATTGAAATCGACCTCGACAATGGAATCGACGCTGTTCGTGCTGAATTGACCAAGTATCCTGTTAGCACCCGCGTAAACCTGAAGGGTACCATCATTGTGGCTCGCGATATAGCACACGCTAAACTGAAAGCACGTCTTGATGCTGGCGAAGAGATGCCTCAGTATTTTAAAGACCATCCTATCCTTTACGCTGGTCCGGCCAAGACGCCAGAGGGATATCCTTGTGGATCAATGGGCCCCACCACCGCAAACCGTATGGACCCATATGTTGACGAGTTCCAAGACCACGGAGCATCGCTCGTAATGATTGCTAAGGGCAACCGCTCACAGGTGGTTACCGACGCTTGTAAGAAGCACGGTGGCTTCTACCTCGGCACTATTGGTGGTGTAGCTGCCGTTCTCTCGCAGAGCAGCATCAAGAGCATTGAGTGTGTTGAATATCCCGAGCTCGGTATGGAGGCTATCTGGAAGATTACTGTTGAAGACTTCCCCGCCTTCATCCTTGTCGATGATAAGGGCAACGACTTCTTCCAGCAGCTCAAACCCTGGACACCTTGCCAGGCTTGCCAGAAGTAAGAGTGAAATAAAGCGAAAACAAAAAGCGTAAAGAACGAAGACCGACAATAAACCGTCTTTGTCCTTTACGCTTTTTTTGTGTGATAATAATGTTATTAACCCGAACTCAGGTTATAAGGGTAAAAACCACCTTAAATGTATGTTCTTGGTGTATTTGGTTCTTTTTTGATTGTTTTCTGTTCAATAATGATATCCTTTTTTCATATTAGAGAGTAATTTTGCGGCGTACAAAATTATTTATTTTCTAAACACTTTAAACTTATGGTAAAACTATTACTAAATGTTCGCCGCACATTTTTAATTGCAGCGCTTTGTATGATGGCAGCCGTAGCATCGGCTACTCCGTTCAAGAACATCCATGTTCGCCTTACAGTAAATGAAACGGGTCGTGGTAGAGTATACATGAAGACAGAAGACCCCTCAAATCTTCAGAGTCGCAAGAGCGAGGATGTGAAGATGAAATGTACTATTGGTGAAAATGGTAGCGATATTCAGCGTAATAAGGATGAAGATCCATTGGCTGGTCTTTATATGGTTTGGTTATATGCCGAACCTGAAGACGGATATGAATTGGCTGGCTTCTCATTGGTAAAGAAAGAAGATGGACAGTATACTAAAGCCGACCTTCTCACTTCTACTTGGACAGATAATGCAAACTTTACTGACCCCTATGCTGGCGATGACGAGTTTGTTGTTAATGTAAATTGTGCACGTACCGAAGATGCTAACAGCAATGACCATGATGGTGATGGCGAGAAAGCTCGTGAGGCAGCTCGAGCTAAAAACAATTGGAGTGAAGAACCTGATGTTACCTTTTACGCTGTGTTTGTACCAGAGGGTACTGTGTTGCCCGATGGCGAGTCAACAGGTATTTCTTCTGTAGTAAATAATGGTGTTAAAGTTGCTCCTGTACGCTATAATCTTAGTGGTCAGCGTGTAGAAGGCCAGTATAAGGGCATTGTTATTGTCAATGGCAGGAAACAATTGCTGAAATAATATTAGTTTTATATCCGGACATACACCTATTATTTATTATTAGGTGTATGTTCCTTTTTTGTTCTTCTTTTATACGTCTTTTTTTTGAACGCATGAACCGATACCTTCGTCAGTGTATGCTTGGCTTTGTACAGATTGTCCTTTGGCTATCTGTTTTCTTTTTTGGCCAGCCAGTTAAAGCAGATACATTACCTACCGATCTAAAAGCTAGTCTTATAGTGGTGTCGCCAGGTTATACTGCTTATACCGCTCATGGTCATTGTGCTTTGCGTATGCAATGTATGTCTGAACAACTTGACTTTTGTTTTACGTATGGTTTGAGTGACAATACACAGAGTTATTTTAATTTTTTTTCTGGTAAGGGTATGGGTGTGTTTTCTACCGCTTATACTTCCGAGTATCTTGCTGATTATCGTCAGCAAGGTCGTCAGGTTATTGAGTATGAACTGAATCTTAATCTTGATGAGAAACGTTCGCTGTGGGCCTTGCTTGATAGCGAGCTGGCCGACTCTAGTTGTCGACCTTACAATTATTTGAAGACCAACTGTTCATCAATGTGTGTTTATGCTGTTAACGAGGCGTTAGGTCAAGAGCACATTACCTATCACCAGTTACCATCGGTTCTTACTGGTTCTTATCGAGATTTTGTTCGCTACATATCTCGCCATCGTCCATGGATTAGTTTTTTCTGGCTTACTTTGTTAGCTGATGAAGGCGAGCGCCAGGGCGACCTTGCTGATAAATTGTCGCCTCAGTTGTTGGCTGATGCATGGCAGTCGGCTTCTATTGTTGATGCCAATGGCGCTAGTCGACCCATGTTAGTGTCGTCGCCTCGCGTTATTGTATGTGGCGATGCTGGCGACCATTCTTTCTGGTTTACACCTACGTTATGTTTTTCTCTATTGTTTGTGTTGCTGTGTGTGCTTAGTATGATTGATAAGCGTCATCCATTGTCTTTTATGCGTTATATTGATGGGGCACTTCTTCTTCTTCACACGCTGTTGTCATTATTTATTTGTTATATGTCGTTCTTCTCGTCGTTAATAGGGGCATCGGGCAGTTTATACACAATTGTCTTTAATCCGTTGCCTGCCATATTATGGCTTCTTTTTCGTAAGCAATCTCAGTATTATAAAGTTTTTATGATATATAGTGTTGTGTTGGCAATCTTTATCATGCTTACCCCTTTTACTCCTTCGGTTGACTTGCAGCATGCCTTATTCTGCGCAGTGTTCCTTCCGCGCTGTTTATCGCATGTGTTAGTGCGGCGTTCACCATTATTGGCTTGATGCATATACCCATATCCAATATATACACATAACCAAAAAACGACTTTATTGCTACATCATGAATACAAAAAAAACAATATTATTATTCTCCCTTTTAGTCTCGATGGTTATTTATGGTCAGCACCGTGCTAATTATTTTGTAGATGGATATCATGGTGGCATATATGGCCATTACCCATTGTCTTGGTATACACAGTTTATGACCGACCAATTAAAGGCTAATTCTTCCTGGAAAATAGGTTTAGAAATAGAGCCCGAAACATGGGATTCGGTACGTGTAGCCACTCCTCAGGCTTACTTCGATTTTCAAAAAGTGATGTCTACATCACAGGTCGAATACAATAACCCTACTTATGCTCAACCTTATCTTTATAATGTTAGTGGTGAGAGTATTATACGCCAGTTTCAGTATGGTATGCGCAAACTACGCACCCATTTTCCATGTATAGCGTTTACCACTTATGCCAGTGAAGAACCCTGTTTTACCAGTCAGTTGCCCCAACTATTAAAACTATTTGGTTTTAAATATCTTTCGCTGAAGTGTCCTGATACATGTTGGGGTGGCTATACCCGTGCCTTTGGTGGACAAACCGTTAACTTGATTGGCCCCGATGGTACAGCCATTACTGCCGTTCCACGTTATGCTTGTGAGCAGTTGCAGCCCAATAGTGTGTGGCAAACTACAGCATGGAACAATCAGCGCTCGTTTTTGTTGGCCTGTCGTAAAGCAGGCATAGAAAATCCTGTAGGCATGTGTTTTCAAGATGCAGGTTGGAAGTATGGCCCTTGGTTAGGTTCTCATCAGCGAAACACACGTTATGTGCGCTGGACCGATTACATTTCTACACTTACCGACAGCACCCGTCGCACTTCTCATACATTTACACAAGAAGACGTATTGCCCGCCCTTATGTGGGGTACACAGGTATTGCAACGTATAGGCCGTCAGGTTCGGGCTGCAGAAAACCAGTTGGTGCAAGCCGAAAAACTATCAGCTATGTCGGCTTTAAGCAGATCTTTCACCCCCGATACCGCTTTGTTTGATAGTGCTTGGCGCACCCTTATGTTGGCCCAGCATCATGATTCATGGATAGTGCCCTATAACCACTTTAAGCATTATGGCAATTGGGCCAATGCTATACGTTGTTGGACGTCTCATACCATTGCTTTGGCTCGTGCTTTGATCGATAGTGCGCTGGGTGTTGATGCTGAAGGGTCGCCATACGTTACTTTTTTCAATACTACCGAAACACCTCGCACCGAGGTTGTAAGCCTATCAGCAAGCGATGGCACTTGTAGCGTACAGCAAGTTAGTGTTCCTGCTTTCGGACATATAACGGTACCTCGTCGTGTTGTTTCTCCAGTGTCGACAGTATGCACCCAGCCCACTATTACCCTTGAGAACGACTTTTATCGCATAACGTTCAATTTAGAGCGTGGTGGCACTGTGAGCCATTTTCTTGATAAGCGTGATGGTCATGTTGTTTATCATGCTAATGCTAACGACACTTCAGGTTATGCCTTAGGCGAGCTGCGAGGCTTTTTCCCTGCCCATCAACGTTTTTGTTCTTCAGCTGAGCAGCCCGCCAAGGCTACGTTATATACTTATGGCCATCTTATGCAAACGTTACATATTGAGGGTTCTATAGCAGGAACGCGTTTTGTTAAAACCATTACGTTGAAACGTCATACACCCTTGGTTGATTGCCACTTGCGCATTTTTTGGCAGCATAATCAGCGCATAGGCGAAGATGTTACCACACAGCGCAATGCATCTCGTACCGCTCATTATGATACGCGCTATATGCTTAACCTGTTTTTCCCTACCATGCTGAAAGAGGCCAAACTGAGTAAGGATGCTCCTTTTGATGTTTGTGAAAGTGCATACAGTGATACATTTTTCAACAGTTGGAACAGCATAAAGAATAACGTTTTGTTACATTGGGCCGATATTAGTGAAGGGCCACAGGGCCATGGCTTAGCCCTCTTCACCGACCACACTACCAGCTACACCTATGCACCGCAGCACCCATTAGCCCTTACAGTGCAGTATGCCGGTCCTGGGTTGTGGTGGCGCAATTATCCGCTCGATGGTGTTACCGAGATGCGTTACGCTTTAGTGCCTCATGCCTCTCGCTGGGATGCCTCTCGCTTACAGCAGCTGGCTATGCAGTGGCAAGAACCAGTAGTGGCTCGTGGTAGTTATGTGTGGCAACCCTCGTGCCAGTACATCCAGTCGGCTTTTGCCTTGTCGGCAGTTGTGGCTCAGCCCGATTCCTCTCTTACCGTACGCTTGTTTAATGCTGATGGTTCTTGCGAGCCCCAAACCGTAAAATTTTGCTTTCCTGTACAACAGGTAGCACTTACTGACCTTGATGGGCATCTCTTATCACAATTGCCCGTCAGTAACAATAGCGTTAGTTTGTCTATACCTCGTTTTGGTCTTGCTAATTTACGTGTCTCTCGCCCCTAATAGATAATAAGTAATTATAGTTTCAGTAAAAAAAGAAATACCAATGATCAATACTCAAATCATAACTCATGGCGTAGCCAGATGCGTCATGTTTTTTACACTTTGTTCAGCCCATACTATTGCCAGTGGCCCGTGTGTAGCACAAGAGGCATCGTTGGCTTATGAGGTAAACCCTTTTGTAGGCGCCAGTACCAATACTGAGGCAGCTGGTGCATACCATGGTCTCGGGAAAACTTTTCCTGGCGCCACCACCCCCTTTGGCATGGCGCAAGTAAGCCCGCAAACCATTCTTGGTGGCGACAATGGTTCAGGTTACAGTTATGAACACACCCATATTGAAGGTTTCTCAATGACGCAAATGAGTGGCATAGGGTGGAATGGCGAGATGGGCAACTTTCTTGTTATGCCCACAACAGGCCCTTTACGCACCTTTGCTGGGCGCGATGGCTGTAGTGTGCCAGGATGGCGTTCGGCCTATGATAAAGCTACCGAGCGAGCCCATGCGGGCTATTATGCCGTTTGTCTTTCTGATACCCACATTTATGCTGAAGCCACGGCTGCTCCCCATTGTGGTGTATTGCGAATGACTTTTCCTGCAAACCCTTGTTCACGAGTGCTGATTGATCTTGCTCGCCGTGTAGGTGGTACCGCCTCAAGACAGTATGTACATGTGATAGACGCTCAAACGCTTGAGGGGTGGATTGATTGCCAGCCTGAAAGTGGAGGTTGGGGCAATGGTGAGGGACAAGTGAAATATCGTTTGTTCTTTCATGCCCGTTTCAATAAACCCATGTCACGTTTCGGCTTTTTTAGCGCCACGTTGCCCCCTGGGATGAAGGGCAATAATGACGATGTGGTTTCGGCCGCCTATATACAGGCAGTGGCTTCTGCCCAACAAAAGAGCGTTGATTTTGCCAACAAAAAATCGTGTGAAATTGAGGGGCGCCATATAGGTGTTTATGCCGAGACCGCTACCTTAGATGGCGAGCGTATTGAGATGTCGGTAGGCCTCTCTTATGTTGATATTGATGGCGCTCGTCTTAATTTTAATGCCGAGGTAGCAAACCGCTCTTTCGACGAGGTGCACCGTGCCACCATTGACCAATGGAACAAAAAGCTGGGGTGCATAGCTGTGCAAGGCGGCACTGACGAAGAGCGCAAAGTGTTCTACACCTCGCTTTACCACACGATGATAGACCCCCGTGTGTGCCAAGATGTTGACGGACGTTATGTGGGTGGCGATTATCAAGTGCATACCACCGATGGCACTTTTAGCAAGCGCACAGTGTTTAGCGGATGGGATGTGTTTCGTTCGCAAATGCCATTGCAAACGCTCATTAACCCTACTTTAGTGAACGACCTGCTCAATTCGCTTATCACGATGGCAACCCAAAGTGGCCGACAGTATTTTGAACGCTGGGAATTGCTTAACGCCTATTCAGGCTGCATGTTGGGCAACCCTGCCATCTCAGTTTTATCTGATGCCTATGCTAAAGGCATACGCCAATATAATGTGGCGTTAGCTTACCAGTATGCAAAAAACACGTCAGCAAGGTTTGGAAACGACCAGTATGGCTATACCCCTGGCAGCCTGTGCCTTTCATACACCCTTGAGTATGCATATACTGACTGGTGCCTATCGCGCATGGCACACCTCTTAGGGCATAAGGCCGATGCACTGGTGTATGCGAAAAAAGCTCAAGCCTATCGCAACATTTTTGACAAAGAGAAGGGATGGTTCCGGCCGCGAGATGAAAAAGGTGCTTGGCTACCTTGGCCCGAAGAAGGCCGACTTAAAGAGTGGTATGGATGTATAGAGTGTAACCCCTTGCAGCAAGGCTGGTTTGTGCCTCACGATGTAGACGGAATGGTAACACTGATGGGAGGCAAACGCAAAGTGATAGCCGATCTTGACAGTATGTTTCAGAACACGCCTAAGCAGATGCTATGGAACGCATATTATAACCATGCTAACGAACCCGTACACTTTGTGCCTTATCTTTACAATAGGTTAGGCCAGCCCTGGAAAACCCAGTATCATACCAGATACATCTGTCGCAACGCTTATCATAATAAGGTTGAAGGGTTAGTAGGTAACGAAGATGTGGGACAGATGTCGGCTTGGTATGTATTGTCGGCCATAGGGCTGCATCAATATTGTCCTGGCGATACACGTTTTGAAATTACAAGCCCCCTGTTTCGTCATATCACCGTGAGGTTGGGCAACGGTAGCACGCTTATCATTGAGGCTCCAAACAATAGCCACAAAGCCATCTATATAAAACGAGCATTGTGGAACGGGAAACCCATCTCGCCGCATATTGATTACCACAGCCTAATGAAGGGTGGAACCTTACATTTAGAGATGAGCGAAACTCATCCTTGATGCCTCTTCTTTTTGGGGTGCACCTCTTCTTGGTGCGCTCTCTTAAATGGTAAAATGATGCAAAAAGTAAAATACAATATTTTTCGATAACACTCTTTTATATTATGATGAAACAAACTTCTTTATTTGGCTTCATTACATTGTGGTTGCTTTCGTTCTCATTCATGGTGCAAGCACAGGTACAAAACTATTCGCTGGAGAGTAGTTCTGATGGCATTTCATGGCAAGTATTTCCGCAAGCCTCAACCCCAATGACGGGTCAGCAATTGTCTTCGCAACAAGTCCCCCTGCCTGAGCATGTGCGTGGTGTAGTGCCAGGCACCGTGTTTACTGCCTATGTTGAGGCGGGTCATGAAGCATGTCCCGAATATGCCGATAATATATATAAGGTAGATGAAAGTAGGTACAACCGTCCGTTTTGGTATGTAGGCACTTTCAGCTTACCACAGTCGCCTTCGGCTCATCAGCAGGTATGGTTGTGTTTTGACAATATCAACAAATATGCCGATTTCTATTTTAATGGTCATAAGATATCGGGCTCTGATACTTCAGTAAAAGATATAAAGGGCCATATGTTGCGTTCGCGTTTCAACGTAACTCACCTGTATCGCGCTAACGAAAAAAACATAATTGCTGTGCTGATATACGATCCTGATCAACGTAAATCACGTAACGCAAAAGACCCCTATGGTGTGGCATGTAGCCCGAGTTATCTAGCGGGAGCAGGATGGGACTGGATGCCTTATGTTCCTGGACGTTTAGCAGGTATCACTGGCCATGCGCGTGTTGAGGTTACAGGAAGTGCCGTTCTTGTTGATCCATGGGTGCGTAGCCATTTGCCCACATTGCAACAGGCAGAACTGAGCATTGCCTCGGGTGTGGCCAACCATTCTTCGCAAACACAATCAATAAGTGTTCAAGGCACCATTATGCCTGGCAATATTCAGTTTAGCAAGACCCTTCAGGTTGCGGCTGGCGATACGGCGCATTTCTATCTCAATAAATACCAGTTAGCATCGCTCGTGATAAATAACCCTAAATTGTGGTGGCCCAATGGTTACGGTGCCCCCAACCTTTATACCTGTCGTTTGCAATGTTCGGTAGATGGAAAAGTGAGCGATGTGCGCAATGTGCGTTTCGGTATTCGAAAGTATGAGTATCGTATGGTTGACAATGCAGTAGGCTTTCCAGTCCTCAATCTGTATGTTAACGATAAACATATCTTTGTGAAGGGTGGTAACTGGGGAATGTCTGAGTATATGTTACGTTGCCATGGTAAGCAATATGAAACAAAGGTCCGACTACACAAAGATATGAATTATAATATGATACGTCTGTGGACAGGTTGTGTTACTGATGACGAGTTTTACGACTATTGCGATGAGCAAGGTATCATGGTGTGGGACGATTTTTGGCTTTATGTAGCTTATAATGATGTGGCTGACCATAATGCTTTTATAATAAATGCTCGTGACAAGGTGCGTCGCTTACGCAATCATGCTTGCATTGCTGTATGGTGTGGGGCTAACGAGACACATCCCGTGCCTGATATTGACCAAGCGCTACGCATGATAGTGATGAAAGAAGATGGTAATGATCGTTTGTATAAGTCGTGTTCAAATCAAGATGGCCTATCTGGCAGTGGATGGTGGCGCGATTTTCCGCCTGCTCACCATTTTGAAACCTCGGCCAGCAACCTCGCTTTTGAAAAGCCAGCTTATCCTTATGGCTATAATTATGGTTACGGTTTTCGCACAGAGATAGGCATGGCCACTTTTCCGCAATATGAAAGCGTGTGCCTCTTCATACCTAAAGACAAGCAGTGGCCATTGCCCAGTGAACAACAGCTGAAAGAAGACAATAACAATTTATGGAACTATCACTTTTTTGGAAAAGAAGCGTCAAACGCTTTCCCCATCAGTTATGTTGAGGCTGTAGACAAACGGTATGGTAAGCCAAAAAATTTGGAGGCTTTTTGCGAGCGGGCTCAGTTAGTAAATCTTGAAGACATGAAAGGTATGTATGAGGCATGGCAAGATAAAATGTGGAACGATGCTGCTGGCATGTTGATATGGATGAGCCATCCTGCTTATCCTTCGTTCGTTTGGCAAACCTACGATTATTATTATGACCCTACGGGGTGCTATTGGGGTGCTCGTAAGGCATGTGAACCACAACATGTGCAATGGAACTGCCTAACAGGTAGCGTGAAGGTTATCAATGCTTCAGCTTCAAACCTTGACAATGTAACAGTTACAGCTATTCGGTATAATGTTATGGGACAGGAAATAGCAAGGCAATCGGCAGCGCTTAGTTGTCCCACAGAAGATATGCGCGAAGCTTTTGTTCTTGATACGAAAGATGCTGGCTTGCAGTTTATACGCCTGTTACTCGTAACAAAAAAAGGAAAACTCGTTGCCGATAATTTTTATTGGACTAACGGCCGTGAACCCTTGTGTTACGAAGCGCTTGCTTCTTTGCCCATCAGTAAGTTGGAGGTGAGCAACATAGAACGAAAGGGTAATAAACTATCGTTTACCCTTACAAATAAAGGTAAAGGTGTAGCTTTCGCCAATCGTTTACGTCTCGTCAACAAACAGTCGGGTGAACGTGTTTTACCTGTACTGTGGAGCGACAATTATCTTACCCTTATGCCAGGCGAGCAGTGCCCAGTTGCTGTCGAAATGCTTGACTGTAGTAATGGTGCGGTGCAACTTTTATGCAAAACTTATGCTCAACGTGAACGTTGCTTGGCCATGGTACGATAAATAATAATGAGTATCTGCTGTTTAAAAGATTTAAGTTTCGCATGCTTTTGGCATGCTGATAGTTCTTGCTTAGGCAAACGGCAAAGCCGAGCGAACGACCTGTTTGCTTTTACAACTCAAACTCTATATAACAATTTTGATAAGTATGGGTTGCAGCTTGCCTACTTGTCAACTCGTTTACTGACAGCAAGTTGAAAACTTGCGGAACTTTAGTCAAAGATAAAAACAATGTGAAATATGAGAAAAATAAGTCTTGCAATACTCGTGTGCATCAGTTGTAATATCGCTACGTTAATGGCAGAGCCCTTAAAGATTGATGGGTTGACGTGTGAAAACCTTAAGGCTCCCTTAGCTATAGATAATACGCAACCCCATTTCAGCTGGTTAAATCATGCAACATATAATAATGCTCGACAGACGGCTTACGAACTACAGGTGGGCACAGATAGTGTGCGCCTATTACATGGAAAAGCCGATTGTTGGCAAGTGTGTAAACAGGCATCAACCAGCGTCATGGTGCCTTATGGTGGAAAACAATTGCATAGTGGACACCTGTATTACTGGCGTGTGCGCAGTTGGAACGACAAGGGTGAGGTGTCTGACTGGAGTGAGATTCAACCTTTCGGTATAGGGCTTTTGCATACTACTGATATGCGAGGAAAATATATTGGCATGCCTTTGTCAGAAGTGGCATGCACCTCACCCATTGTGAGAAAAATAGTGTATATTTCACCTGATAAACATAAGCGTTTGTTGTTACATGTCAACTCGTTGGGCTATCATGAGGTGTATGTTAATGGGAAAAAGGCGGGCTCGGCAGTGCTGGCTCCTGCTGTAGCGCAACTTAATAAACGTAGTTTAACGGTAACCTATGACATTACACCAATGGTGCGTAAAGGCAATAATGAGATTCGTTTATGGCTTGGTAAGGGATGGTATCGTCGTAACTTTGGCTTTGCACAGTATGATGGGCCTTTAGTGCGAGCCGACTTAGTAGAAGTGTTGCCAGGCACCATGAAACATTTATGCTGTACAGATGCTTCATGGAAGGCCACTGCCAGTGGTTATCATGATACAGGCACGTGGCAAGCTTTACAGTTTGGGGGTGAACGCGTTGATGGGCGTATTCTAACGGCAGCGCAACATGCCTGGACGCCTGTGGCAGAGGTACCAGTGCATGGAGTGAAGGCTTCGCCACAAATGTGCGAGCCTAATGCTATTATTGCTATACATGCGGCAAAACAGATACAACGTTTAAAAAATGATGTTTGGCTTGTTGATTTTGGACAAGTATCTACAGCTTGGCTATCCCTAAAGATGCGAGGGCTGCGTGTGGGGCAAGAAGTAAAAATGGAGTATACTGATAATATCGTCGATTCAGTTGGATTTTGTTCACAGGGCGAATCTGATAGTTACATCTCAGCAGGAAAGGGCGACGAGCTTTTTCAAAACAAGTTTCATCATCATGCCTTTAGGTATGTGAAAATATCAGGTTTAACACAGCTTCTCTCTACAGATGTTCATGCATTTCAAATCTCAGGACAGTATGCCGAAACAGCAACGTTTAGTTGTTCTGATAATGACCTAAATGCTATACATGATATGATAGCGCGCACCATGCGTTGTCTTACATTTAGTGGGTATATGGTTGATTGTCCACACCTTGAACGCATGGGCTATGGAGGAGATGGAAACTCGTCGACACTTACTGTGCAAACCTTTTGTAATGTGGCTCCAACCTATTATAATTGGTTGCAAGCATGGGCCGATACTATGGGCGAAGATGGTAACTTGCCTTATGTGGCCCCCGCAGGAGGTGGTGGTGGCGGTGCTTATTGGAGTGCGTTTATGGTAAAAGCCCCCTGGCGCACCTATATCAACTATGCCGATGCGCGTACCATAACACGTTATTATGACAAAATGAAACGATGGATACAATATGCACAGCATTATATGAAAGATGGGTTGTTACAACCGTGGCCTGATGATAATCGACGTATGTGGTTCTTAGGCGATTGGTTGGCACCTGCAGGCGTTGATGTAGGAGGAGAGTCGGCTGAACTAACGAATAATTGTGTGTTGTCTGATTGTCTTGGAACAATGGCTAAGATAGCTCAAACTCTTGGACATCTTGACGAAGCAGCCTTATTTGCCGCGCAGCGTGACACACTAAATGTGCAGATACACAATGCCTATTTTCATGCCACTGACACCACTTATGCCACGGGTTCTCCCCTTGATATGGCTTATCCGTTATTGGTAGGTGCTGTGCCAGCATCTTTACATTCAGCAGTAGTGCAACGCATCATTGCATCTTGTTATGGGCGTTTTAATGGCCATATTGCTGGCGGACTGGTGGGTACTGCTATTTTTACACAGTGGGCAATACTGCAAGGGCAATCTCAGCCCGAGTCAGCACAGCTCGTGTATAACATGCTGAAGCAACGCTCTTATCCTGGATATCTGTATATGATTGACAATAATGCTACTACTACATGGGAGTATTGGAATGGCGAGAGAAGCCATGTACACAATTGCTATAATGGAATTGGCTTATGGTTTTATCAGGCATTGGGAGGCATACGTCCTACTGATGATGGGGTGGGATACCAGCGTGTTATTATTGCTCCACAATGCCCTAAGGATGTAACTTGGGCCACCACCACTCGACAAACGCCCTACGGACTTTTGCGCACTGAGTGGCGTGGCAGCCAATTGAAGGCACAGATACCTGTTGGGGTGGTAGCTGAGATAGTGTGGCGTGGCAAACGACACATCGTAGGTTCAGGAGAATGGACGTTTTAACGTATTTTAAATAAAAAGAAATAGTGGGACTGACTGCTATATACGTATTTTATTAAAGGAATGTAAATTAAAACAAATAATATAATAACTAAATCTATGAGAAAGAGACATCTATTTACCTTGTTGTTCCTCTCTACATTGGTTGGAATGACATCTTGCGATGACAGCTTCCTCGATCAAACTGTTACCACAGACCTTGACGAGACTACTGTTTTTGCAGACAGTACCTACACGTCTGGATTTCTATCACAAATCTATTCTGATGTAGGCTTTGATGTTGATATTGACCGCTTTGGTAATATCAATGGTAGCGGAAAAGGTGGACTACAGATTGCTTGTGACGAAGCTGAACCGCGTAAAGAGTCGGCTACCTCTACAGGTTCGGCCTTTGCAACAGGCACTGTTAATGCTTTGACCGTAGCATCAGATGTGTGGAGCACTTGTTATACCAACATTCGGCGTTGCAATGTGTTTATGAAGAATGTATCGCGTTCACCCATGAACGAGATAACGAAAAAGCAATATGCTGCTGAAGCACGCTTTTTGCGGGCTTGGTATTATTATATCTTATTGCGACATTATGGCGGTATACCACTAATAGGCGATGCTATTTATAAAGCTGATGATAAGGTGAAGTCTACCCGCGATACCTATGCCGACTGTGTTGACTATATTGTATCTGAATGTCAAGCGCTTCTTGATGAGGGTGCCTTGCAACCTCGCAATAGTGGTCGTAGCAACGGTCGTATCAATGCTGCTTGTTGTTATGCTCTTATTATGCGTGTGAAGCTTGATGCTGCTAGCCCGTTGCATAATGGCAGTGGTTTTGGTACCGAACAAACAAAACTGCTGTTAGGCTATGCCGACAATAACCCACAACGATGGGTTGAAGCCTATAATGCTGCTCGTGCTGCTATGGTGATGAAAGGCGATTATCGCTTGTATGAGAACCACTATTGTGACGATTTTCCTGTGGCAGGACCAGAGAAGGGTTGGGGCTTTTATGCAGTACAATTCCCAGGAGAGTATCTCGACTGCACATCGTATGGCGACTATAAATATCCTTTCGGCCCTTATCAAGAGGTAATCTTGATGCGCAAGCTACCGTTAGGCATTTCTACCGCACAAAAGCTTGATCCACCCTCATTTGGTGGCAATGGTTCGGCTGGTTATGTGTATGCCGATTTGGCTGATGCCTTCCCAATGATAGATGGTAAGCCGATTACTGAAAGCTCAATTACATACAACCCACTTAAGCCTGCCGATGGTCGTGACCCTCGCTTCAATAATACGGTGGTGTATAATGGAAGCAAATTATATAACCAGGGTAGTACACAAGTAACGTGTTACACATTTACAGGAGACAACTCTACACAGGATGCTGTATTTAAAGGTACGCCTACAGGATTGTATACAAGAAAAATGTTGAGTCGTGGTGCATCAGGCAATTGGTGGATAGAACCCATCCAATCACATCCACTTATTCGTTTCGCAGAGGTAATGCTTACCTACGCTGAGTGTTGTAACGAAGCTTATGGCCCTGATTTTACTGAAGATTTAGGCAATGGTGTGAAGGGTGGTGCTTTAGAAATGCTAAAACTGATACGCCGACGTGCGGGCATAAATGCTGGCGCTGATGGTATGTATGGCTTAAAGGCAAATATGACGCAAGAAGAAATGCGTGAGGCTATACGTTTAGAACGTCGTCTTGAATTGGCTTTTGAGGGCTTCCGCTTCTTCGATGTGCGTCGTTGGATGATTGCTGATAAAACAGACAATAAAACAATGCATGGTACTGAGATTGCCCGCGTGTTAGACGAAAATAATAATGTAGTGTATAAGGCACGCACTTTCGATGTTAGCACACATGTGTTCAGAAAGGCTATGTATTATTGGCCTATACCCTATGCAGAAACGGTAAAAACGCCAGATCTCTTACAGAACCCATATTATGATTAACAATGTAAACACTCTGACAATACTTATGAAAGAAATGTTGAAAAATATCAGCAAAATGCTAAGCATGATACTAATTGTTAGCGGCCTGGTGGCATGTAACGCTTTTAGCGATAGCACTGATCCGTATGCTGCTACTGAAGCATTAAAAGACCTTAGCGGTGTGTGGAAACTGAAAAGTGTGGTGCGCAACGACGTTGACATTACTAAAGAAATGGATTTTACCCAGTTCGCATTGCACATGAATAGCGATGGCACTTTCCATATTGATAACTATTTACCCTTTGTTGTTGAGCGCGACGGTGTATGGAGTATTGATGATGCTCGTCATCCGCAGCGTATCACCTTTCAAGAAACGGGTGTGCAAGGCGATGTACAGGCAGACTTTAGTTATCCTATTGTAGAAGGCCGCCGCTCTTTGTCAATCAATCTGTCGCCAGGTTGCGACAAAAATAAATATACCTATACAATGGAACGGGTGGCTGACAAATAAATAAAAACGTATAAACAAGATTTTTTTTCTAAATATGAATAATCTTTTGAAAAACAAATGGATGCGCCTTAACCTCGCTTTGGTAGGAGTGTTATTATGTGCTGTCACAGGATGTGTGTTTTTAGATGGCTATTCAATTGCACAAATAGGGCCTGATGGTAAAGAGGTGTATTATGCCAAGGCGGGCGAAGAGGCTACATTTACTGTTAATGGGCATATTGAAGCTCGCATACAGGGAAACGATGGCGTAACCACCAACCTTGTGTTTGCCATGCTTGTGCCTAAAGATTGGGAGATGGCTAAACATGCTACCGTAACATATAAAACCGATTTGGCCGACGACAGAGAAAAAGAATTGCCCATGGTGGTAATGCCCTCAACATCGCTGCCTAAACAGGGTGGCGGGCGCACCTGGGTGCAATGTTTGGCTAACGAATATGGCGTAGGTCCTAACGTGCTTGACGACATGGAGTGGGTGGTATTTCAAACGGCTCAGAAATGGACCATCATGAATAATCAAGACCCCACTTATCGCATCTTTGTACGCACTAAAATGGGACGCAAAAACCTGAAGTGTAAGTTAGGCTTTTTTGTAAGCCATACCGATGATGGTTTTGGTGGTGGTACCGATCATAAGAAGGTGGTGTTTGCAAACGAGTGTTTTGAGGTTGTAGGGGGACAGGGTATGACGCTTGATTTCTGTAATAATCATTATAACAAGGTTACACCCATGACGGCATTGCAAAACGATTATGTTACCATTTCGTTTATTGGCGATGCTGCCGATAACCTGCTAGCACAAAGCAATATGGTATATCTGCAAGGCGAAGCTGTAACTACAGACGGGCGTGTGTATCGTATAGATAACCGCAACGAGAAAACGCTAATGAGCCAGCCTAACAAGCTGACTAAAACTTTCCAGCTAACAATATGGCCTTGTGGCTTTTTTGGTGTGCCTACCGATCAGCAGATAGACCACATTTGCTACTGGTTTAGCAATGCTGATGGCTCAATAGTTATTACACAGTCGGATGATAACTTTGTGCAACAGGGCACTCCTTATCCAACGGAAAAAGAACTCTTCAATTTCGTATTCTCTTGTGAATGATAAATCTTTAAAAACAAAACAAGATGAAGAAACACTATAAAAAACATATATTATGCCTAACGCTTGCTGCATTAGCTATGACGATGCAAGCCAAAGACACTGACAACAAGACGCGCGTGCTTGTCTATGATACGAATAATATGCCTATACCAGGTGTAGTTATTCAGGTAAAGGGAAAAGATAAGCAAACCACTACTGATGCCGATGGGGCATTTGTGCTCGACTTTAACGATAACGATATGCTAGTGTTTAAACATATTGGCTATCTGTGTCGTGAAGAACGTGTGAAGGTAAAGAAAAACCATACATATATTGTGCATCTTACAGATCGTTTCGCTACCGACGATGCTCCTGTAACTGATAAAATGGGAATGTCTCAAACTGATGCTACGATGCTGGGCTCCACTGCTATGGTACAAGGAAAAGATATGGAGAAATATCTTTCTACCGACATCCTCACCTCGTTGCAAGGTCGTATGGCAGGCTTCAATATTATGCAATATCGTGGTTTCGACTTACAACGCACTTCGGTAAACACATCGGGTGACCTTATCGGAAACAGACCTGCCAGCTACGGAGCATTACCCTTTAGCGATAACACACGTTTTAGTTTGTCGGCTCGTGGTATGGCTCCAGTGGTAATAGTAGATGGTATGGAGCGCGAATATTTATCGCTCGACCCCGAGGCCATTGAGTCGGTAACGTTGCAACGTGATGCGCTCTCAAGCATGTTCTTGGGCATGAAGAGCTCGCGTGGCGCTCTTATCATTACTACAAAAACCCCTACAATACGTAAACCTCATTTCTCGTTTACGGGCAAATGGGGCTTGCACAGTAATGTGAAAGAACAAAAGCCGCTTAGCGCCTCAGAGTATTCGTATCTGCTGAACGAGGCTTTGCAAAACGATGGTAGCAGCGCCCTGTATTCAGTTTCCGACTATCAGAAATATCTAGATGGTACGCAGCCCTTTACACACCCTAACGTAAACTGGTATGATGAACTGATGAACAAGAACGCTTTGTCGCAGTCGTATAATTTAAATGTTTCGGGTGGCGGACGTGTGGCTCAATATGTGGTTTCTTTAGGTTACACTAACGAGGAAGGTCTGTTTAAAACCAATAAAAATAATGGTTACAACACCAATTTCAACATAAATCGCTATATGATATCGTCGAAAGTGAACATAAATATCACACCCGACTTTACAGCACAGATGAACGCCATTGCTCGTGTTATTGAGGGCAATCAGCCTGGTGGTTCAGGCTCGGGCTATAGCGATTTGTTGCTTAAAATTTGGCGTACGCCTAACAATGCATACCCTGTTAAGAACCCTAATGACTCGTGGGGTGGCACTATCTCATATACAAACAACTTGGCTGCACAGGCTTGGGAGTCGGGTTATCTCAATGATAATACCCGAGACATTATGGCCAATATCAAATTGAAATATGATTTCAATAAATTGGTAAAGGGATTATCTGCTCGTTTTATGGGTAGTGTTACAAATCAAACACGTACGGCCATAGTGCGTACAAAGCAGAATCCGGTGTTTAAATACTTGATTGACGAAAATGGTAAGGAAACGTATACGCAATATGGGGCTTCGGTATCGCAGAGCAACGCGTTTCGCCATGTTGCCACTTATCAGAACCTTTACGGACAGTTGGCCATCGACTATGAACGCCACTTTGGTAAGCATCATCTTAAGGGTGGCTTGATGGCTGACACACGTCATGAGGTGGTGCAGTATGACTTGCCTATGATACCCTCGAATATTATGGAGAGTGTGAAGTATGACTATGACCAAAAATATATGGCCGAGGCATCGGTAGTGCAGAGTTACTTTAATCGTTATTCGCCAGGAAACCGTTGGGGAACATTTTTTGCGGTAGGATTGGGATGGAACATGAAAAAGGAGCGCTTTATGCAAGGGGCTGAGTGGCTGGACAAATTGAAATGGCGTGCCACCTACGGACACACGGGTAACGGTATTGACAACTCGGGCTATTATCGTTATCGCCAAACCTTTTCGCAAAATGCTACAACATCTTATCCACAAGGTTCATCGCAGAGCAATGGCATCTTTACCAACGAGAATACACCTCTTTACAACCCTTACCTAACATGGGAAAAGGCACATAAACTGAATGTAGGTGTTGACTTTGCCTTGTTGAAACATCGGCTGAGTGGTACTGTTGATTATTATAATGATAAGTATACTGACTTGTTGCAGACACGAGGGAAAAGTATCGCATTGCTCGGAATAGAATATCCTACTGAGAATATAGGTAAATCGCGTCGTCAAGGCGTTGAACTGTCGGTTACATGGCAAGACCATGTGGGGGCTTTCAATTATTATGTTACAGGAAATTGGAGCATAGAAAAGACAAAACTGCTGTTTATGGACGAGCAAGCTACACCCTATGACTATATGCGCCAAACGGGTAGGCCATTGGGCGCGATGTTTGGGTTGCAAGCAAACGGCTTCCTCTCGGCTGAGGATATTGCTAACAACTATCCTGTAATGAATGGATATGATGTGCAACCTGGCGACGTGAAGTATGTCGACCAGAATAATGATGGCGTGATTGATGAATATGACCGTGTAGTGATAGGTGGCGATAAACCTCTGCAAAGTTTCGGCCTCGACTTAGGCTTTGAATGGAAAGGCTTTGAATTTTCAATGTTGTGGCAAGGATACTATAATAGAGATTTATATGTTAATGACCGCACATTGGTAGAAGGTTTTCAGGCCGAAGGACAAGGATACGGACAGGCCTACAAGAATATTTTGGGGCGCTGGACACCTGAGACAGCTGAAACAGCTACATATCCGCGCTTGTCGGCTGGTGGAAATACCTATAACTATGGTGGCTATTGGGGATCATCACTATGGATGCATAAAGGCAACTTCTTGCGGTTGAAAAATGTACAGTTAGCTTACAATATTCCTACAAATGTTTGCCAAAACGTGCTTGGTGGCCTGCGTGTGAAATTGTTTGTAAGTGCACAGAATGTTCTCACGTTCTCAGCTTGCGACTTGGTTGATCCTGAGGTGACCTTCACTTCATCACCTATACAGCGTTGCTTCTTCACAGGTATAACCCTAAACTTCTAAAACATTTTAACAACGAATATTTATGAAACGTAAAATAAATATATTAGCAACTATTGTCTTTGGCGCAACGCTTTTCACGTCGTGCATGGACAACTATGAGACATTGCCTGCCGATGAGTTTACGTGGGAATATCTGTTTTCGCCTACTGATTCGGTGGGAACACAATCGCGTCAGTTGCTCAATTCTATCTACGATGTCATGAAAACAGGACATAATCGTGTGGGAGGCGATTATCTGGATGCTGCCACTGACGATGCTATCAGCAGCAAAGCAGATAATGATCCTGATGTAACGCGTATCTATAAAGGAAGCTACACTGCCAGTAACCGTGTGGGTAGTGACATGATGTGGGATGAATATTATGCAGGCATACGTAAAGCCAATATTTTACTTAATGGTATTGACCGTGTGCCATTTCGGCTGACTTATGTTAATGCATTAGGGCAGACACGTCCGTTAGGGGTTTCAATGAAGGCTGAGGCTCGTTTCTTGAGGGCTTGGTTTTACTTTCAGTTGGTACGTCGATATGGTGGCGTACCGTTGATGGGGGATAAGGTTTACGGATTGAATGACAACCTTGAACTACCGCGAAACTCATTTAACGACTGTATTGATTATATTGTAAAAGAACTTGATGATGTGCAAGATTCGCTGCGTCCGATGCCTGTTGTTAACATGTCAGAGTATGCACATGTGGCAACAAAGCAAGCTTGCCAAGCATTAAAGTCGAGAGTGTTGTTATATGCTGCCAGTCCGCTGTTTAATGGTAAAACACTTGAGGCTGGTAATGAATTGGTGGGTTATAAAGACTATGATAAAGAACGCTGGAAACGCGCGGCCGACGCTGCCCGTGATCTTATCTATAGTGTAGGACATAAGGGCACTGAAGATCTTATCTTAACTGAAGATATGCGCGACGTTTTTCTCAATTATTATAGCTATGGTGCCAATCCAGAGCTCATCTTCTTCCGTAATGATGGCAAGAGTAAGGCCATAGAAAGCGCTAATGGCCCGTTAGGATTTACTGGTGGCAATTTAGGTAACGGACGTACTTGTCCCACACAAAACTTGGTTGATGCCTTCCCTATGCTTGACGGTAAACCCATTGGTGAGAGCACCACATATCCTTATGATGACCAAAAACCATATGCCAACCGAGATCCAAGACTTGATATGACGGTTTTACACAATGGTTCAAAATGGTTGGGTACAACATTGGCCACTTGGCAAGGTGGTGATAATAACCCTTCGAATGGTAGTAGCTATTCGAAAACGAGCTATTTTATGGGTAAGTTTATGGGCAAGTTTGCTGATGCTACATCATATAGCGAGCACACACGCGTGTGGGTAATGTTTCGTTATGCAGAGGTATTACTTAATTTTGCTGAGGCAGAAAATGAATATCTCGATACCCCTTCAAAAGAGGTGTATGATGCTATACGTATGTTGCGTAAACGTGCTGGCATTAAGGCAGGAAAAACAGGCTGCAAGTATGGTCTGCCTGATGGCATGACCAAAGATGAAATGCGTAAAGTGATACAAAACGAACGGCGCATAGAGTTGGCTTTCGAGGAGCATCGTTTTTACGATATTCGTCGTTGGCGCATTGCTGAAGAGGTGTTTGCCAAACCCTTGCAAGGCATGAATATAACGGTGGGATCAGGACAAACCGTATATACGCGTGTCGACTTAATGACAACAAAGTTTAGTGCAAAAGACTATTTGTATCCTATCCCCTATAGCGAAGTGATCAAGAATAAAAATATGAAACAGAACCCTAATTGGTAACCGAATATGAAACGACTTTTATTTATACTGGTATGTCTCTGTACATACGCTATAGCTTTCGCACAGAATATCACTGTTAGCGGAACGGTTACAGCTTCTGATGGTGGCGATGCGCTCATCGGTGTTACGGTGAAGAGTGTCAAGGGTAAGGAGGCTGCTGTTACCGACTTTGACGGACGTTATACCATTAAAACGCAAGTAGGACAGAAACTGATATTCTCGTATATCGGTTATCGTGAGTATACTGTTACGGTAAAGGGAGCGCTACTAAATGTGGTGATGCAACCAGATAACAGCAATCTTGATGAGGTGGTGGTAGTGGGCTACGGACAAGCTAAGCGCCTTACCATGACTGGTGCTGTGAGCGCTGTTAACGGAGCTGAGCTGCGCAAAGTGCCTGTGAGCAGTGTGCAAAACACGCTGGCAGGAAAACTGCCTGGCTTCTTCTCGCAGCAGCGTAGCGGACAGCCTGGTAAGGATGCTTCTGATTTTTTCATCCGTGGCGTAAGTTCTTTAAATGATGCGGGTAACAAACCGTTGATTATTGTTGATGATGTAGAATATAGTTACGATCAGCTGTCGCAAATTAATGTGAACGAAATAGAAAGTATATCTATATTGAAAGATGCCTCAACAACCGCTATCTATGGTATTAAGGGTGCCAATGGTGTGCTGGTGGTGAAAACTCGTCGTGGTGTAGATGGTGCTCCGAAAATTAATGTGCGTATGGAAACCGGATTGCAAATGGCGGTTCGTACACCTAAATTTCTTAATTCGTATCAGACCGCACAATTGGTAAACGAAGCCTATAAGAACGATGGCCTAACCCCAGCATTTACAGAAAACGATATTGAACATTTTCGTACTGGTGACGACCCTTATGGGTATCCAGATGTAAACTGGTATAATGAAATATTTAAGAAAACAGCTATGCAGTCGAACATCAATGTTGATGTATCGGGTGGTTCTGAACGTCTAAAATATTTTGTCTCGGTGGGCTACTTCGGCCAAAACAGTTTGTTACGCGACTTCGATTCGGGCGACGATTTGAACAGTAGTTATCGCTATCGCCGTTTTAATTTCCGTTCAAACCTCGACTTTCAGGTTACAAACAATCTCTCAATGCGTCTTGATGTTACTTCTCGTTTCATGAATATCAATGAGCCTCGAGGCATCAATGCCGTAGGAGCTATCTACGACTTTAATGAGATGCATCCCTATTCGGCACCTGTGAAGAATCCTGATGGAACAGAAGCTTATCTGTATGACACCAATTCTCGACGTCCTACACTTAATGCACGTCTTGCCAATGAGGGGTATAACCGTACGCGCCGTAATGACAATAACCTTCTTTACAGTGCCAACTGGAAAATGGATTTTCTAACAAAGGGCTTGTCATCAAATCTGCGTGTGGCATATTCTACAATTGATGAGAACGCGCGTTCGGCTTGGCGCAACTCGTATCCCACCTATCATTATAATTCAGCAACAGGTTTATATAATATTAATCCTGATGGCGTTTATACAAAGGGGGTTCCCGCTATTACTGTTGACCCGCATACGGCTATTAAAGATCTTAATATGATGGCCTCAATCAATTATGCTCGCGTGTTTAATCAGATGCACGATGTAAATGCGATGTTGCTATTCAATCAAGAAAGCAAAACGGTAGAACTGGATAGCCCATCATGGGTGTATTCGCCGCAGGTGCCCACTAAGTTTCGTGGCACAACGTTGAAGTTGAGTTATAAGTTTGATAGCCGATATCTTGTCGATTTCAATATGGCTTACAATGGCTCTGACCGTTTTAAAGCAGGACATCGCTATGGCTTCTTTCCTGCCATTGGCTTAGGATGGGCTATCTCTGAAGAGTCATGGTTTCGGAAGCACGTAAAGGGTGTAGACCTTTTGAAGCTGCGCACATCGTATGGCTTAGTGGGTAGTGATGTGGCTATGGGCAACCGCTACCTTTATAATCAGGTTTATGAAAATGGTAATAGCTATTATTTCTCTGAGTATGAGGCAGAAACTTTTCCTGGATATAAGGAAGGAGCTTTGGGTAATGACAATGTTACATGGGAAAAGGCGAAGAAGTTTGACCTGGGTATAGATTTGAACCTTTTCAATTGTGTCTCGCTTACTTTCGACTATTTCTATGATAAACGCTATGATCAGTTGGTATATCGTAATGACATTCCGCTTATCTTAGGTGTAGGAACCTCGCCTGTTAATATTGCTCGTACCACAAATCAGGGCTTTGACGGACAGATAGGTTATCGACAGAAGTTTGGCGATTTCCAGTTTAATACTAATTTTGTGTTCTCATATGCTAAGAACAAAATTGAATATCAGGCCGAAGCTCAGCAAATTTATCCTTGGTTGGCATCTACAGGTCATTCAATAGGTCAGCCTTTCGGCTATACTTGGGAGGGATACTATACGCCCGACGATATTGCAAAGATAAAGGCAGGTGCTACCGACGCTCCCGCTGTACCTAATACAGATATACCAGTTCAGGCTGGCGATTTGAAATATAAAGATTTGAATGGCGATGGTATTATCAACGATTATGACAAGAGTGCTATAGGTAAGCCCAATCTACCTAACACTACTTTGGGTTGGACCGTGGGTGGTTCTTGGAAAGGCTTAACGCTTAGCGTTTTGTTCCAAGGCTCTTTCAATTATAGTTTCAGTGTGGTAGGAACGGGTATAGAACCCTTTAAGAGCCAATTCCAGCCTTTACACTTGGAACGTTGGAACTTGGAACGATATGAGAATGGAGAGCCTATAAATTTCCCGCGTCTTACGAGCAATGGCAATACAGTAAATAGTGCCCAGGCTTATATGTCAGACTTTTGGCTTGTTGATGCGTGGTATATTCGCTTGAAGACAATTGATCTATCATACGATTTCCCAAAGAAGTATACCCCGCGCTTCCTTAGCGGTCTTCGCCTCTATATGAATGCATATAATCTTTTCACCTGGACCAGCTATGATAAGTATCAGCAAGACCCGGAAATTAAAACAAATTCGGCTGGTGATGCATACATGAATCAGCGAGTTATAAACTTTGGCATTAGTTTGTCTCTGTAAGGTTGAAAGAAGAAAACTGATATATATTTAGGTATAAGAAGAAAATGGAAGCATATTTAAGTCCAGTGAAGGATTTTAATATGCTTCTTTTTTTATCTTCTGTTATCTTCTCGATTCTATTACTTCTTTTGATTTTTCAGTATCTTGCTCTCATCGTTTTTTATTTAGTACTATCGTTATTTGGTATATTAAGGCAATAGTGTAGATGTCAAGAATATAATGCATCCTCTTCTTTTTATAGGTATATAAAAAGCCTTGCAAGCACATCTGTAACACTTGCAAGGCTTTTTGTTGGGTTATAAGTTTTTTTGAAAAAACGTCGTTTGGTGGTTCTATATTGTTTTGTTGATGAAACAATAATGTATGTTATTTATCTTTCTTACCGAAGATAGAGAAGTGGACGTAGCGCTTAGGATGCTGACGGAGGTCGATGACGAGCGAGTCGGCATTGCGCATGGTAGAGCTGAGGTTGTTATACAGCGATGGGTCGTTCATGAGCAGACCGAGTGTGCCGTCTTTGCTGTTCAGCTTTGCCGTGAGCTCTTGCACGTTGGCAATGGTTTGGTCAACCTGTTTCATGGTAGAGGCTACATCAACAGCCGCCAAGTTGGCTGTAAACTGTTGTGTGTTGTCCAGCACCTTGTCGGCTTTGGTCATCATGGCAGGCATGTTGCGGTTTACGTTTGCCATCAGCGTGTTCAGCTGTTCTGTAGAAGTGGTGAGGTTGGCCGTGATGTTTTGTACATTATGCAGCGACTCTTTAATGGCGGGATCGGCCAAGATAGTGTTCAGGCTTGTCATAATGCTGTCGAGCTTGGGCAACATCTTCTCAATGGTGGGAATCATGTTTTGCAGTTGTCCCATGGCACCATTGTTTACATTGCCGTTAAAGGTTTCACCAGGGTTCACTCTTTCGCGAGGGTTGTTTGCCAGTAACAGGTTTATCTTTACGTTGCCTAACATATCGCTCTCAATCTCTGCCGAACTTCCTGCTGGTATGCGTAGCTGTTTGTCTACACCAATGATAACCTTAGGGCCTTTGGTACCAGTATAATCGTAGATGATGCTTTTTACCACACCCACCTTATAGCCGTCGGCATAAACAGGGCTTGATGCCGAGAGACCAGTGATGTCGGTAAAGTTTACACCATACTCGTTTTGCGACGAAAACACGTTCAGTCCTTTCAGAAAGTTCATTCCAAAGAAAAGAATGACCACTCCCACTATTGCCACGAGGGCAATTCTAACTTCTTTTGTAAAGTATTTCATCTTGTTCCTAACTATATTTGCGTTATTATTTGTTTGTGTTCTCTCTTGTTACGCGTTACATTTTATTTCGCGTTATCACTTGTCTTATATGATCACTTGTTTCTGTTGCTTTTGAATAGTTTTATTGCTTCGTTCACATCCATACGCTGTCCGTCTTTCAATGCGATGATGAAGCATGAGGGAAACTGTTCAACTACCTCTTTACGCAAACGATAAATCTCGTTATAGTTGGCCGAAGCACCATAGGTATATTTATAACTGTTGCCTTCAGAATAGAAATCGACTCCTTTCAAACCTTTAAAAGCGGCATCATCTGCTTTCAACTTGCGGCTGCTGGTCATGATTTGTATCTTGAAAACAGGTGCACTTTGCTCTACATTCTGAGCCACAGATGCAGGCTTTGTTTCTTGAACAGGCTTTGGCTCTTGAACAGGCTTCGTCTCTTGAGCAGGCTTTGGCTCTTGAACAGGCTTTGCCACAGACGTAGGCTTGGCAGCAGTTTGCTTCACCTCTTGTGTTGGCTTAGCCACAGGCTTGTTGTTTGTAGCCTTTCCAGCTTTTTCATCAAATGTTATGATGTCTTCTTCCAAAGCCATTAGGCTTTGTTCGCTTTGGACATTTGTCTTTGCCTCAGACTTGGTATTGTTCTTTACTCCAGGCTTGGTATCATTCTTTGCCTCAGACTTGGCATTGTTCTTTGCCTTAGGCTTGGTATCATTCTTTGCCTCAGGCTTATTCTTTGTTTCATTCTTAGCTTCTACCTCATTATCAGCCTCGGGCAGAGGCTTGTATGGAATGGTGATGCCACCCGCCTGTTTGCTCTTATACTCGATGAAGGCGTTGTATATGCCGCGTCCTATGCGGTCTACCATGTTGGGGTCGTTCAATGCTTTCTCTTCGTCAGCAGTAGTGATGAAGCCCAACTCGATGAGGCATGCTGGCATTGATGTGAGTCGTAGCACGGCAAAGTTGTCTTGGTGCACACCTTTGTTTATGCGTCCTGCCATTGAGCACACGTTACGTTGCAGTAGTTTAGCAAATTCAACACTTTGCTGCATGTTATGGTCTTGCACAAACTCGAACATGATGTTGCTTTCGGCCGAGTTAGGGTCGTAGCCTACATAGTGCTGCTTATAGTCTTTCTCCATGAAGATGACCGAGTTTTCGCGTTTGGCCACATCAAGGTTTGTCTTGGTGCCATGCGATCGTCCGTCGCCCAGCGTGTAGGTTTCAAATCCGCGTGATATTCGTCCTTTAGGCAGAGCGTTTGTATGTACCGATACAAACAAGTTTGCCTTATTGCGGTTTGCAATCTCGGCACGTTCATACAGCGGAATAAAAACATCTTTTTTGCGAGTGTACACCACGCGCACATCGGGGCAATTGCGTTCTACATACTTGCCAAAGGCTAATGCCACCGACAGGTTAATGTTTTTTTCATACGAGAAGGAACCTTTAGCTCCCGAATCGTGTCCGCCGTGTCCAGCGTCGATAACAAGTGTAAAGCGGTCGGTTACTGCCGCGTGCAGGATGCCAGCGGTAGTGATACAGAGGGCGAGAAATAGGGCCTTTATAGAGTTCATGAAACTAATGTACATACGTTGTTGCAAATTTAAGCATTAAAGTTGGAAACCCCAAAGAAACGTTCAGTTTTTTCGTTTTTAGTAGGCGTATAACCTTATAATAGCTTTGTTATAACTGCAGAATAATCATGCAATAACCTTATGATATCTGTTGCAATAACCTAATAATAATAGCTTTTATGATTGTTTGTTATCGTGTCATTTCTACCTCAACGCCAGCCCCAGCACATTGTGCTCCCATGGGCGGATTGAGCTTGGTAATGCGCACCTGCACGGCCGATATGTCGGCAAACTGTTTCATAAGATGTTGTGCAATGCGTCCGGCCACGTGCTCTACAAGTTTTGAACTGATGCCCATTTCTTCCTTTACTATGTCATACACCATGGCATAGTTTAGTGTGTGCTGTACATCATCGGTGGTAATGGCTTTGTCGATAGGATATTGTGCCGACACGCTTACCAAATAGTCGTTGCCCGTCAGCTGTTCTTGTGGCATCACGCCGTGGTAGGCATGCAGCTGTATGTCGTTTACAAAGATGGTGCTGTGTGTAATATGTAATGCTGTCATTGCTTTTATCTATGATGAAATAAAAAAAGGAAAAGGGTGCTGTTGTGTAGCGCCCTTTTCCCGATATATGATAATCAGTGTTTCATTATCCGCAGCGCGAGGTGCCACAGTTGGTGCAGATGAGGCATCCTTCTTGATAAACCAGCGTCTCTTGTCCGCACACGGGGCACACCTTGCCTTTAGCCTTGGTGCCATCGACGATATATTTCTTCAAGGCACGTTCAACACCTATCTTCCATGTGTTGATGCTCTCGCTCTTCAGTTGTAGTGAACCTACCAGTTTGATAACATTTTCGATAGGCATACGATAGCGCAGCACGCCTGAAATTAGCTTAGCATAGTTCCAATATTCAGGGTTAAACTTCTCGCTCAGTCCCTCAACGGTTGTTTTATAGCCGCGTTTGTTCTCAAACTGAAAGTCGTAGCGGTGGCTACCATCTTCCAGCGTTTGTTTGATGATGCGTCCTTTCACTACTGTTTTAGGCAGTGAGATGCCCTCTTCATCGTCTTGCAGACCCGTGAATATTTCATACGGATGCCCCTTCAGCAAGCCTACAAAGGCCACCCATTTTTCTTTGTTGTTTTGGAAGCGCACCACGTCACATTCCAGTTCTCTTGGGCGCACCTCTACTACCTCGGCGTGTGGGGCAGGAGCGGGTGTTTCGGTCTTCTTTTCTTTCTTGCTTACCGATACCATTACGCCCGCACGGCTTCCATCGCGATAGATGGTGCAGCCTTTGCATCCCGAGCGCCAAGCTTCTACGTAGAGGCGGTTTACCAGTGCTTCGTCAACGTCGTTTGGTAAGTTCACCGTTACGCTGATGCTGTGGTCAACCCATTTCTGTATGGCACCTTGCATGCGCACCTTCATCAGCCAGTCAACATCATTTGCTGTGGCTTTATTGTAGGGCGACTGTGCTACAAGATTGTCAATTTCGGCTTGAGTATATTTGCGTGTGGTGTCGATGCCATTTATGCGCATCCACTCTAAGAACTTATGGTGGTAAACGATATACTCTTCAAACGAGTCGCCCACCTCGTCAACAAAGTCAACATGCACATCGGCGTCATTAGGATTTACCTTGCGTCTACGTTTATACACGGGCATAAACACGGGTTCAATGCCGCTGGTGGTTTGCGTCATCAGGCTGGTGGTGCCTGTGGGGGCAATGGTAAGACAAGCAATGTTGCGTCGGCCATACTGCACCATGTCGTTATACAGCTGGTGGTCGGCCTCTTTTATGCGCTGTATGAAGGGGTTGTTTTTCTCGCGTTCAGCATCATATATGGCAAAGGCTCCGCGCTCGCGCGCCATTTCTACCGAACTGCCATAGGCGCTTAGTGCCAGTGTGCGATGCACGCTCACGCTGAAGTCGGTAGCCTCTTGTGTGCCATAGCGCAGCCCCATGGCTGCTATCATATCGCCTTCGGCCGTGATGCCCACACCCGTTCTTCGTCCCAGGCTACTCTTGTTTTTAATTTTCTCCCACAGATGATATTCGGCATGTTTCACCTCATCGGTTTGTGGGTCGGCCTTCACCTTTTCCATGATGGCGTCAATCTTCTCCAGTTCCAGGTCAACAATATCGTCCATGATACGCTGAGCGGCGCGCACGTGCTGCTTCAGTTTGTCATAGTTGAACGATGCACTGGGCGTAAACGGGTTTTCAACATAGCTATAGAGATTTACTGAAAGCAGTCGGCACGAGTCGTAGGGGCACAAAGGTATCTCACCGCAAGGGTTGGTGCTCACGGTGCGGAAACCCAGGTCGGCATAACAGTCGGGTATGCTTTCGCGCAGAATAGTGTCCCAAAACAGCACACCTGGTTCGGCGCTCTTCCATGCGTTGTGTACAATCTTTTCCCACAACTTCTTAGCCGAGATTTCCTTCTTTACAAGAGGCTCAGCAGCATCAATGGGAAACTGTTGCACGTAGGGCGTATCGTCGATGGCAGCCTGCATGAATGTATCGTCCAGTTTCACTGACACGTTAGCGCCTGTTACCTTACCCTCGGTCATCTTTGCGTCGATAAAGGCTTCGCTGTCAGGGTGCTTAATGCTTACGCTGAGCATCAGTGCGCCTCGACGTCCGTCTTGTGCCACCTCGCGGGTCGAGTTGCTATAACGTTCCATGAAGGGCACCAAGCCCGTTGAGGTGAGTGCCGAGTTGTTCACAGGCGACCCCTTCGGGCGCAAGTCAGACAGGTCGTGGCCCACGCCACCGCGACGTTTCATTAGCTGCACCTGTTCTTCGTCAATGCGCATGATGGCGCCATACGAGTCAGAGTTGCCCTCCAAGCCTATCACGAAGCAGTTGCTCAGCGATGCCACCTGGTGGTTGTTGCCTATGCCCGTCATGGGGCTTCCTGCGGGTACGATGTAGCGGAAGTGGTCTAACAAGTCGAACACCTCTTGTGCCGACATAGGGTTAGGATATTTCTGTTCTATGCGTGCTACCTCGTTGGCTATGCGCCAATGCATGTCTTGTGGGCTGCGCTCGTATATATTGCCGAAGCTATCCTTCATAGCATACTTGTTCACCCACACGCGGGCGGCCAGTTCGTCGCCAGCAAAATATTTCAATGACGCCTCGTAGGCTTCCTCGTAAGAGTATGTCTGTTTTGTTTCCATCGGAAAATATGTGTATTGTCAGTAATATAGATTGCAAAAATACAATTAATATTTGAGATAACCGCACTTTTATATCGATAAGATTTTGCTAATGTTATTAGGCTCTTGATAATGTAAAAAGAGGCAAGCATATTTTATGGTCTCGGTTTTTTCCACTACCTTTGCAATTCAATATATAAGGAAAAGATAAAGATGATAGTATGTATCGCCGAGAAACCCAGCGTAGCCAAGGACATAGCTCGCATTATAGGAGCCACCAGTGCCCGCGATGGTTACATGGAAGGAAACGGATATCAGGTGACGTGGACCTTCGGACACCTCTGCACCCTTAAAGAGCCCAACGATTATACCGAGAACTGGAAACGGTGGAGCCTGAGCGCTCTACCCATGATACCTCCACGTTTCGGAATAAAGCTTATCGACGACCAAGGCATCAAGAAGCAGTTTGCCGTTATACAGCGCCTTATGCAGAGCGCCGATGGCATTATTAATTGTGGTGACGCTGGCCAAGAAGGTGAGCTTATACAGCGCTGGGTGATGCAGATGGCGCAAGCCAAATGCCCCGTGAAGCGTTTGTGGATATCGTCGATGACCGACGAGGCCATACGTGAGGGCTTTGCCTCGCTGAAAGACCAAACCAACTATCAGCCGTTGTATCTTGCCGGATTAAGTCGTGCCATTGGCGACTGGATATTGGGCATGAACGCCACCCGTCTTTATACATTAAAATATGGGCAGAACCGCCAGGTGCTGTCTATAGGCCGTGTGCAAACCCCCACGCTGGCCCTTATTGTGAACCGCCAGAAAGAAATCGACCAGTTTACGCCCGAACCCTATTGGGTGCTTTCTACCATTTACCGCGACACGTTGTTCACGGCCACAAAAGGAAAGTTTACGAGCAAAGACGAGGGCGAGGCCGCCTTCTCAACCATTGCCGATAAGCCTTTTACTGTAACATCGGTTGAGAAGAAGAATGGCACCGAGGCCCCGAAGCAACTCTTCGATCTTACCTCGTTGCAGGTAGAGTGTAACCGCAAGTTTGGTTATAGCGCCGAGACCACTCTGAACATTGTACAATCGTTATACGAGAAAAAGTTGTCAACCTATCCGCGTGTCGACACCCAATACCTCAGCGACGATATCTATCCCAAGTGTCCCTCTATCCTTGCTGGCCTTCAGGGTTACGATGATGTGTTGGCACCGCTGAAGGGCAAGAACCTGAAGAAGAGCAAGAAGGTGTTCGACACCTCAAAGGTTACCGACCACCATGCCATCATACCCACGGGTGTGCCCGCCCGCGCCCTTACCGACCTTGAGCGCAACGTATATAACCTCATAGCCTTGCGCTTTATAGCCGTGTTCTATCCTGATTGTAAATTTTCTACCACCACGGTGCTGGGTCAGGTTGAAGAGGTTGAGTTTAAGGTGAGCGGAAAAGAAATATTGAGTCCGGGATGGCGACAGGTATATATGCGCGACACACAAACCGCCACCCCTCAGCGCAATGCCGACGATGCCGATGACACCGACGAGAGCAAGAAGGGCGACGAAGAGCGCACCCTGCCTTCGTTTGTGAGAGGCGAGAGTGGCCCCCATACCCCCACACTTACCGAGAAGCTTACCACACCGCCCAAGTATTATACTGAGGCTACTCTTTTGCGTGCCATGGAAACGGCAGGCAAGTTTGTTGACGACGAAACCCTGCGTGCTGCCTTGAAAGAGAACGGCATAGGTCGCCCATCATCGCGTGCAGGCATTATCGAAACCCTGTTTAAGCGCCGCTACATTAGGCGCGAGCGCAAAAACTTGGTGGCCACGGCTACGGGCATCGAACTAATCGACACCATTCATGAAGAACTATTGAAAAGTTGCGAGCTGACGGGCATCTGGGAGAAGAAGTTGCGCGACATCGAGCATAAGAAGTACGATCCCGCACAGTTTATTAACGAACTGAAGCAGCAGATAACCGAGATTGTGAATGATGTGTTGCGCGACAATAGCAACCGCCATGTCACCATCACCACCGATGAAGATTTGAAGAAGAAGCGCCCCGCCAAGCGCCGCACGGCAACAAAGGGCAGTGGCACTACGGCCCCCTTAGTGGGCACACCATGCCCCCAGTGTGGTCAGGGCACCATTATTAAGGGCCATACAGCCTATGGTTGTAGCCGATGGCGTGAAGGGTGCACCTATCGCAAGCCCTTCACGTCATGATGCTTATATGTTTTTAATCTTGAAAGTAAACGCGCTTTACGCGGTTACTGATACCTGTGAGCACCTCGTACGGAATAGTGTCGAGCACATCAGAGAGCACCGTTACGGGCAGATGGTCGCCAAATATCTCTACGCTGTCGCCCTCATGGCAGTTGATGCCGGTTACGTCAATCATGGCCACATCCATACATATATTGCCCACGTAGGGAGCGCGCTGCCCGTTCACCAGGCAGTAGCCGTGGCGGTTGCCCAGTCGGCGGTTTAGGCCGTCGGCATAGCCTATAGGTATGGCGGCTATCACGCTGTCGTGGTCAAGGGTGCCTTTGCGGCTATAGCCCACAGTGTCGGTAGCAGGCACGTTGTGCATCTGAAGAATGGTGGTGCGCAGCGTGCTTACATTGTTTATAATATGGTTGTTGCGCGAGTCGATGCCGTACAGGCCCAAGCCCAGTCGGCACATATCTAACTGTCGTTCGGGGAAGTGTTCAATACCTGCCGAATTGTCGATATGTCGAATGATATGATGCGTAAAGGCCGCCTGCAATTGCTTGCTGCCTTTATCAAACAGCTCAAACTGGTGTGCCGAGAAGCTGTCGAAGCAATCGGCATCAGAGCCTACAAAGTGTGAGAATACCGAGCGTGGTATGAGGGCGCTTTGATGTTTTAGGCGGTCGATAAGGGCCTCCATATCATGTTCAGGGTCAAAGCCCAAGCGGTGCATGCCTGTGTCGAGCTTGATGTGTACGGGGAAACCTGTTACACCCTCGCGCTCGGCAGCCTTTATCAGCGCGTCGAGCAGTCGGAACGAATACACCTCAGGCTCCAAATCATAGTCGAACAGCGTCTTAAACGACGTCATTTCGGGGTTCATAATCATAATGTTCGACGTGATACCATTTTTGCGCAGCGTCACACCCTCGTCGGCTACCGCCACCGCCAGATAGTCGGCATGGTGGTCTTGCAGCGTCTTGGCTATTTCTACCGCGCCGGCACCATAGCCGTCGGCCTTAATCATGCACACCAACTTTGTTTCGGGCTTCATGAACGAACGATAGTAGTTCAGGTTAGCCACCACAGCACTAAGGTTTACCTCAAGGGTGGTTTCGTGCACCTTCTGCACCAGTAGTTCGGTTAGATGGTCGAAGCCAAACTGTCGGGCACCCTTCAGCAGTATCACCTCGTCGTGCAGCTGCTTAAAGGCATCGCTGCGCACAAAAGCCTCTACCGAGGGGTAGAAGCGCTGTTCGGGCAGATGCAGACAGTTGGCATGGTCGCAAATGTCAGGGCCAATGCCAATAAGCTTTTGCACGCCACGCTCGGTGCAGAGGCGCGACACCTCCGAGTAGAGCTCGTCAGGGGTGAGTCCCGACTGCAAGATGTCGCTCAATATCAGTGTGCGTCGGCGGTTCTTGTGGTCCGGACGTCGGTTCATAAAGTCGAGGGCAATGTCCAGCGAGTTGATGTCAGAGTTGTAGCTGTCGTTGATGAGGGTGCAGCCATGTTGCCCTTCTTTCACCTCAAGGCGCATGGCCACGGGCTCGAGGGTAGCCATACGTTGGGCCAAAACCTCGGCGCTCACGCCCAGGTGTAGGGCGGTGGCGGCACAGGTGATAGAGTTCATTACCGACGCATCGTCGATAAAGGGTAGGGTGTAGTTGTGTGTTTCGCCTTGCCACGTATAGGTAATGGTGGTAGCAGCGTCGCTCTTCACAGCGCTGCTTACATACAGCGCGGCCTGGGCATCGTGCATTGACCACGCCAGGCGCTCGCCTTTGATGTTCAGCTGCTGCATGCAGTGTTCAACCAGGGCATCGTCTTTACCATATACCACACACTGGGCATCGTGAAAGAGCTTGAGCTTTTCGTTACACTTCTCTTCCATCGACTGAAAGTTTTCTTGGTGTGCTGCGCCCAGGCATGTAAGCACGCCAATGGTGGGTTGTATAATGTCGCGCAAGGCCTGCATCTCGTTGGGCTCACTGATGCCTGCCTCGAAGATGCCCACCTGGCTCTGCTCGTCGAGCAGCCATACTGACAGGGGCACACCTATCTGCGAGTTGTAGCTACGAGGCGAGCGGGCCACAGCCATCTGTGGTGCCAATATCTGGTTTAGCCATTCTTTCACTACGGTCTTTCCGTTGCTGCCCGTAATGCCTACGATGGGTATCTGAAACTCGTCGCGATGGCGTTCGGCCAAACGTTGCAGTGCCTCTCGGCTGTCAGTCACCTTCAAGAAGTTAGCATCAGGATAGCGCTCTTCGTGGTCTTGCGGTAGGACCTCTACCACAAAGCTACGCACGCCACGGCGGTACAGGTCAGCAATGTAGCTGTGTCCGTCGCGGCGCTGGCTCTTTAGGGCAAAGAACAATGTTTCTTCAGGAAAACAAAGCGAGCGACTGTCTGTGAGCAGAAAGCCTACGGTAGCTTCTCGGTCGCCATATCGGCGTGCGCCGATGAGCGTTGTTACTTTTTCGATTGAATAAGTCATATAAATATCTGTTCCTTCAAAATTTTTATTCTCGTGTAAAGCAAAAGCCATGCATAGTCATCTTCTTTACTATACATGGCTCTCTCTATTTGTATGTTAACAATATGTTTTTGTTATGTTGCAACATGGTGTGCGCGCGTTTAGGCATTATGCCTTTTTCAGCTTAAACGAGTTTTCAATGCTCTGTATCTCGTCAGAGAAGTTGGCATCGGTCTTCAGTCGGCGCTCAATCTGTGCGCAGCTGTGTATCACGGTGCTGTGGTCGCGGCCACCTACCAGTTTGCCTATGCGGCTGGCGGGCATCTTGGTATATTTCTGTGCCAAGAACATCGACACCTGACGCGCCATCACATAGTCGCGTTTGCGGCTACGGCCGTTTACCTCGGCCACGGTAACGTTGAAGTGGTTGCACACGCTGTCAATAATATCGTCAATGGTGAGGGGCTTTTCGTCAACCTTTACGGCACGTTTTATCACACGTTCAGCTAAGCATAGGTCAACCTTGCGGTTGTAAACAATGCTGAAAGCCATGAGCGAGTTGACCACACCTTGCAGGTCGCGAACCGAGCCATTGGCATTTTCGGCAATATATTCTATCACGTCTTTCGGTATCTCCAGCCCGTCGCGATACACCTTTTTGTCAAGTATATCCATGCACAGCTGCACGTTGGGGCGCTCGAGCGGAGCTATCAGTCCGCACTTAAAGCGTGTGAGCAGACGGTCCATAATGCCTTGCAGCTCAACGGGTGGGCGGTCGGCAGCCAAGATAATGCGTTTGTTGTTGCGGAACAGGTGGTTGAATATGTGGAAGAAGGTGGTTTGTGTGCCCTTCTTGTTCTCCCACTCCTGTATATCGTCAACAATCAGCACGTCGATGGTTTGGTAGAAGTTGATAAAGTCGTTTATCTTGTTCTGTATCTGGGCCGAGGTGTATTGCACCTCGAAGGTGCGAGCGCTGAGGTACAGCACACGCTTGTCGGGGTACAGCTGGCGCGTGCGCACACCAATAGCATTAATAAGGTGTGTCTTGCCACTGCCCGACGGGCCGTAGATGAAGAAGGGGTTAAACTGTGGGGTGTTAGGATGTTCGGCCAACGACTCGCCCACAGAACGTGGCAACTTGTTGCACACGCCTTCTATATAGTTGTCGAATGTTTGCTTGGGGTTGAGCTGCGAGTCGAAAGCGGCTACCTGGGGCTTGGGCTGCTGTGCCAAGCTGCGAGGGCGTGCCGATCCGCCAGGGGTGCCATCGGTTTCGGGCTCCGACGAGATGGTCTGGCCCAAATGGTGCTCCTGATCGGTCACTACACGGTAGCGCAGACGCACTTCGGGACAGAAGTTGTCGCGAAGGGCCTTACCCAGTAGGTCTACATAGTTTTCCTCCACATACTCGCATACAAAAGGGCTGGGTACTTGAAGTAAAACCGTCTTCGTTGTCTCGTTGTACGATTCGAATACGATTTTCTGAAACCATGTATTGTAAACCTGCTCCGTGACGTTGGCTCGTATCAACGCAAGTGCCTTATTCCACGGAGAAAGTGTGGGTTCTACCATTCGTTATTATATTATTTAGTCTTTCGACGATGTTCAACTTTTAGGAATTGTCATGCAAAATTATAAAAATAAATGTACATTGGAAAGCGAAACCAATAATATTTTTTTTACATTCATAACCTCAAAGCCCTCTTTTTAACGTTTCACGACATATAAAGATGTTACTGACAACCAATTAAGCGTGAAACCTAAAATATGTTATAATATTTTCACATATCGCTTTCTGTACCGTGGTGTCAGAAGATGGCAGCTGCAGCGCGTATTTTGTTTAAGACCTTTTCCATGTGATTGTCGTGCCGAGCTGTTTGAAGGTTATATTCGCTTTGCATGTTAACAAGCAGATAGGCTTTTATGTTGAGGGCGGCTTCAATGCGTAGGGCATAGTCGGTTGTAACGGCACGCTTACAGTTGAGCATCTCGTTTAACACTGTGTAAGAACAATCAATGATTGAAGCAAACTTGCGCTGTGATATTCCTCGGGCTTCAAGCTCATCCTTGATGATCTCTCCCGGATGAATAGGGGTAGAGGGGATAAGGTCGCCCAGTGTGTATGTTGTGTCTTTTATCATATTATGCGTATTTATTTGTAATGATTGCTGATATCCAAAAGCAAGCAGACTTTTATAGTAATAATGTCTGATTGTTCCTTTACGATAAATTCTAATCGGTATTGTCGACCGCATCTCACAGATGAAATACCTTTTTTATCTCCCAATAGAACTTCGTAATTTAATGATTTAAAAACAAATAGGTCTTCAATGCATTTTGCATTTGCTAATAGTGCGACAGCTTTTTGATAACTTCGCACTACTTCAGGCTGATATCTATGTTTTTTATCATTAGTTTTGCCTTTGAAATATAAATCAAACAAATATTCTTTGTCAAATTCTATATTCATGGGGCAAAGATACAATTAAAATTTAATATTCGCAAATTTGCGAATAAGTTTGTTCTTGAGTAATTAAGATAATCTATACTTTCGTGATAAATAATCCCCCAAAAAACAATCGTCGCCTTCTTACTATTTCGAGTAACAAAGTAAGAAGGCGACGTTTTTCTTTTGATTTTTTATTTCTTTTTTATTTCATATCCTATTTTCTTGAAGGCGGCCACAAAGTCGTCATACTTTGCTTTCTTACAGTCGTATACAATCGTTACCTTTTGGTCGTCTATAGAGGTGTTGATGTCTTTAGTGCCTTTTACAAACCTAATGTTCGATTTTATTTTCTTCTCACAGTTTTGGCAGTGCATCTGCGGCAGTGTGGTCACTACTAATGTGTCGGTTGAAGTTTGGGCAAACGTGTTGCCAGCAAGAACGAGCATAAATGCTGCTAAAAGATTTTTTTTCATATTATCCGTTTTTTTGAAATGTTTGTGTATGTAATTATAGTTTCTCAAATTTAAATCTCACTCCGATATAAGCCATTGCTCCAGTAACAGGGCCCCATACCTGGGTGGCATCAAATGCGGCGCTCCAAGGCTGGTGCGCGTTCACGATGGGGTTGGCAATTTTATAATTGGTAAGGTTCTCGCCACCAAGATACACACTGAAGTGGCGAAACTCTCGCGTCACTTGCGCTTGTAGCTGGAAGTAGGCGGGATAATGGCTTAGGTCGTATAGCTCGCCGCCACCATTTAGTTGCCCTGTAACATCAAATTGCCATAGTTCGAGCGGCGTCTTATACGATAGCGTGAGCAGACCTTTGTAGCGTGAGGTGAGTGGCTTTTGACGCAACACCCCATCATCATAGGTACACTTCACGTTGTTAAGGCGGAAGGCAGCAGTGGCTGTCATGCCACTAAGCACGGGGTAGGTGGCGTCCACTTGTAGGGTGTGGCTGTAGCTTTTGCCATCGAGGTTTTCAAACGAGAGGGTGAGAGCCCCCTTCGCACCGTCAAAGTTCATCACCATTTGATGAACAAAGTGGGTGTAATAATACTCGGCGTTCAGCTCTAATGTTTTGCTCCATAGCGGAATGTTCATGCCTACTGATGCTCCCATGTTCCATGCTTCTTCTTGCTTTAGGTCAGTGGCAATCATGATTTGTCGGCCACTTGCCAAGAGCGATACATTTTCGGCCAACGCGTGTGGCGACCGATAACCTTTGCCTACCGATGTGCGTATGGTGATAACCTTTGAGGGCGAATATTTTACGTGCAGTCGGGGTGTGAAAAAGCTGCCATAAAGGCTTGAATGATCCCAGCGCACGCCTGGCATAATAGTTAGTTTATCGCCCCATTTATATGTATACTGAGCATAAAGGCCAGGGGTGGTTTCGTGTGTTACGTTTCTTTCGGCCTTCTGTAATGTTGCTAATGGGTTGAAGTGTTCGTCATAATAATCGTGGTTGAACGATGCGCCCACACTAATATTATGCTTGTCGTTAATATCTGTTTCAAACATCAGTTGGGCATAACCATTCTTCTGCGTAACATCATATTGCGTGGCTCCAAAAATATGGTCGGCATCGTGCCACGAGCCATGTAGCATCAAGGCTATCGAGGTGTTATGGTCGGCGTTCAGCGTGAAACCGTTTTTCCATTGCATCTCATAGCGGTTGGTCTTGACCGATGTGGTATAGAGCGGTTCCGTCAAGGCCCCACCAGCATGCTTTAGGCTTTGTCCGCCCTCGTGCTCATCGTGCAGGCCGCGCAACATCAGCTGGCTAATCCAACCTTGCGACACATACGCCCACCTGTGCATTAGGTTATACTGGCGCAGCTTGGGCATATCCATAAAGCCGTCGGCATTGCCATCGTGAGCCATCTGTCGGTTTTCAAAATGAAGAAGGGTGGCAGTAGAAAGACGGTCGGTAAGATGTATGCTTCCATCAAGGTTTACCTCTGTCTTCAGTTCGCTATCCTGATAAACATTAGCCCGCACGCCATCGGTGCCTTGTGGCTTTAAAAACTCAATGTTTATTTGCCCTGTGGTGCTTTCGTATCCGTTTTTCACGCTCGATGCTCCCTTGCTTACCTGTATCGACTGCATCCAGGGGCCAGGCACATAGCCCAAACTGTATGGTAAGGCCGCACCGCGCAAGTTGGGTATATTCTCGGTGAGCATCTGCACATACGTGCCACTAAGCCCCAGCAGTTTTATCTGCTTGGCCCCAGTGGTAGCGTCGCTGTAACTTACGTCTACCGAGGGGTTTGTGGTAAACGACTCGCCCAGGTTGCAACAAGCCGCACGTATCAGTTGGCCTTGCCCTATGATATCGGTGTTATCAATTCTGTATTTCGATTTTATACCATTGGTGGCCTTTACCACCACGTCTTTCAGCTCTTGTGTGTTGGCTATGCTGTCTGTTTGCGCCAATGTGTGCTGCGACACAAACGTATAGCCCAACAATCCTATCAACAATCTTTTCATATACCTATCCTTTATAACAATCTTCTTATCCTCTTAACAATCTTTATTTCAGTTTTCTACAACTCGTCTAAGGGCCTTCTGTTGTGCTCTCTCTGTAGGCGAAAAGCCTTTGGCGTCATACCCGTCACTTGCTTAAACTGTGAAGAGAAATGTGCCTGCGAACTGTATCCCAGTTTGTAGGCTATCTCGCTTGTTGAAAGCTGACTGTAGCATAGCAACTCTTTCGCATATTCAATACGATGCTGAATAGAAAATCGCTCGATAGTGATGCCTCTCACTTCAGAGAACAGTTTGCTCAGGGTGCTGTAGTCTTTGTTGAGAAAGCGTGAAAGATAATCGCTCAGTTTGGGCCGTTCATTGTTCGTTCTTACCCATTCTAACACGGCTATGCGTATCTGCTCTATTAACCTGAGTTCGGGATAAGAAATATGCTTTAAAAGTTGG
>UMFW01030160.1_pt1 | contig 53215 bp, 46 predicted proteins | sample 1965111 | NCBI WGS metagenome assembly UMFW01 (sample SAMEA4836056, study PRJEB28245) | human gut metagenome | biome: gut microbiome; material: fecal sample | place: Denmark | collected 2008
GACTTCCACCCGTTAGACAATGCTCATGCCGAGCATACTATTATTATGCCTACGACAGAAATGTCGTAGGCATTTTTTTTGCGACTACTACTCCTTGTCTAAGTGAGGGTGTGGAAAAGTAAGAGCCAGTACTTGGCCCAAGTACTGCAGTAATCTCCATCAAGTACTGGAGTAATCTCGCCCAAGTACTGGAGTAATCTCCTATGAAGTACTGGAGTAATTGGCCCAAGTACCAATGCAAACTGCTTGTTTTGCGAGTTTAAAAACCATGGTTTGATGATTTATAAATATTAGTATTTCGAATAATTTAAGGGCAAACTTATATTATGCGCTTATACATAATGAGTTATAGAAATAACTGTATCGTAAATAAAATTATTTTCAAAATAAAATTGTAAAAAGTACAAAATTGTTTGGTGGTTTAAAATATTATTCCTATCTTTGCAATGTGAAATAAATGAGACACAATTAAGATGAAAGAAAGTGATGCCTATCTTAGGTTGGTGGACTGCGGAATTCGTCCATCGATGCAGCGTCTTTCGATAATGGATTATCTGTTAAAGCATGCTACGCATCCCACCATTGACGATATATATAAAGATTTGCTGCCGTCTATACCCACGCTGAGTCGCACCACATTATATAATACGTTGCGCCTCTTTGCTGAAACCAATGCAGCACAGTTGCTCACCATCGACGACCATCATCAGTGCTACGATGGAAATACGAAGGAACATGTTCACTTTTTATGCAAGAAATGTGGACGAGTGATTGATCTCTTTGATGTTCCTGCTCCGAAACGTAGTGAGGTAGGTATGGTTGAAGGCAATAGGGTAGACGATGTACAACTGTATTATCGTGGCGTTTGTGCCAATTGTTTGAAACAAGAAGAAACAAAGTGTTGAGGCTTGAAGGTAAAGCGTTATGCTGGAACGGCTAAGTGTTGATGCTTGTGAAAGATAAATGAAATAATAAAATAGATAACATATACAATAACATTAAAAATAGAACATTATGAAAAAGAAATTTATTTGCACAGTTTGCGGTTATATTTATGAAGGTACAGAAGCTCCTGAGACATGCCCCGTATGTAAAGCACCTAAGAGCAAGTTTAAAGAGATGGACGTTGTAGGCGATGAGCCTACTTTCGCTACCGTTCACACTCTGGGCGCTGCTCGCACTGAGGACGCAAATGCTGAGATGATAAAAGACTTGGAAACCCACTTCAATGGTGAGTGTGGCGAGGTAGGTATGTACTTGGCTATGAGCCGTCAGGCTGATCGCGAGGGCTATCCCGAAATTGCTGAGGCTTTCAAGCGCTATGCTTTTGAAGAGGCCGAGCATGCAAGCAAGTTTGCAGAATTGCTGGGCGATGTATTGAAAGATACCAAGAGCAATCTTGAGGCTCGTATCGCTGCTGAGCGTGGTGCTTGTGAAGACAAGTTCCGTATTGCAAAGAACGCTAAGGCTGCTGGCATGGATGCTACCCACGACACTGTTCATGAGATGGCAAAGGACGAGGCTCGTCACTGCGCTGGCTTCATGGGTCTCTACAAGAGATATTTTGGTGAATAATTAAATTGCCGACACAAATTTCGACTAATGATTCAGGGTGCGCTTGTTATGTAACAAGTGGTCCTCCACAATAAAAGGATGAACATTCATGCTCAATCAATTAACGAATTGATGATGAGCATGAATGTTCATCCTTTCTGTTTACTAACATTTCTGTTTCGCGATAGCAGTTGTTTCGCGATAGTCACTGTTTTATGATAATCACTGTTTCGCGATAGTTAGTGCCTTATAGCTTGCTATTCGATTATTGGTGTTATTGTCAATTCACGCTCCCCCTCAATGTATGGCAACAAGGTGTTTGTAAACTCTTGCTCAAAGTTAGGAGTGAAGCTGTTATTTCCAATATTTTGTTGAATAGCGTCAATAGACCAAAAGCGGCCACCGTCTAATTCTTCCGACGATGGCTTAACCTCTCCGTCGTATGTCGCAGTGAAGACATGAACCAACTCGCGTTCACGAGCACTTTCGAAGACGTATTTTTTTATGAAGATAGGCTTATAACTGTCAACGCCCAATTCTTCGTGCACCTCGCGATGGAGGGCAGTAGCAATGTCTTCGCCAAAGTCGACATGTCCGCCACAAGCAGTATCCCACTTGCCAGGTTGAATATCTTTCCAGTTGGGGCGCTTTTGTAGATACAGTTCGCCTTTGCTGTTAAACAGATGCAGATGAACCACCGGATGTAGCTTTTTGCTGCCATCATGTGCTTCGCCTCGGGTTATGCTTCCCAGCACGTTACCTGTTTCGTCAACCAAAGGAAAACGTTCGTTTTTATTGTCCATATATAGCATGTTATTCTTAACGAATAATCTTATCAAAGTGTTTTTATCAATGTGTTTTGTCTATCTACATTCTTTTCAACGTATCTTCTCTTTGGTGTATTCTTCTTTTTGTTTTTGAATACTATTTAATTATAAGTAGGTGTTCATAATTATTTATATAATAACAGCATCACCTACCATGGCATCTATAACCTCATATAACAGTTACGTAGGAGCCACTACGCGCCTTTATATCTGAGATTATATCTACCATACTATTTAATACTCTTAAATATAAAAATAATTAAGAACACCTACTTATCGTTGAAAATATTATAGTTTCATCTTAAATATTTGGGCATTGCCAAACACGGTTTCATCAATCTGTGGCTCTACTCTAAAGATGCCGAACATGGCGCTGCCGCTACCACTCATTTGTGCATAAACAGCTCCTTGATTGTATAGTGCTTGTTTGATGTGGGCCAAGATGGGATGTGCTTTGAAGGCTGGTGCTTCAAAATCGTTTGTCAGATTATCTTTCCATGTGTCGATAGGCATACGCACGGCATCGCGACAGCAGATGCTGGGCTTTTGTGGCACTATTTGTTGGTAAGCTTCTTTTGTCGATACTGCCACATCAGGTTTTATTACAACAAGATGATAACCATGCAGATTGCCTTTAGGCGAGTCGGCAGGCGATAATATATTGCCTATGCCAGTGGCAAACGATGGTTCTGAGGTGATGAAGAAGGCACAGTCGGCGCCAATCTTTGCGGCATGTTTTTCCATCTCGGCAATGCCTATGTTCAGTCGGAAACGTTCGTCCAGCAGGCGTATCATATAGGCGGCGTCGCTTGATCCGCCTCCTAATCCTGCTTGTGAAGGAATGTGTTTATAGAGATGTGCGTGAACGCGCGGAATTTTATATTCGGCGGCAATGCTATTGTAGGCTTTCACCACAATGTTGTCGGCATCATTACAATCAATGGCGTTGCCTGTTACTTTGAGGTCGCAGTCTACGGGCGATGGAAATCGTTCGTCCATCAGCTTTATTTCTAACGCATCATATAGGGGGATGGGGTAGAATACGGTTTCAATGTCGTGATAACCATCAGGGCGTTTGGCTACAACATTTAGTCCAAGGTTAATTTTTGCGCAAGGAAATGTAATCATAGGCTTTCAAATATAAAAAGAAAGATGACAGGAAAGGTATGAACACTTAACGATGCTGTTGCATCCTTCTGCGTCTTCTTTCCTGTCATCTTTTAGATAATGTAATTATTTGTTGTTCTTAATCTTGTCTACGTATGCATCGATAACAGCTACGGCTGTAATGTTAACGATGTCGCGTACTGAACTTTCAAAATCGGTGAAGTGGATAGGCTTGTTCAATCCCATCTGTATCGGGCCGATAATTTCAGCGTCGGGGTCAAGTGCTTGCAGCAGCTTATAGCTGGCGTTAGCGCTACTCATGTTGGGGAACACCAGTGTGTTAACATCCAGGCCCTTCAAGCGAGTGAACGGATACTTGTCGTCGCGCAGCTGCTTGTTCAAAGCAAAGTTTACTTGCATTTCGCCGTCAATAGCTAAGTCGGGATATTGCTTTTGCAACTCTTCAACAGCATTGTGCACCTTTACGGGGCTGCCTTGCTCATCGGTACCAAAGTTAGAGTAGCTAATCATGGCAATGTGTGGCTCTTCGTTAAAGAAGCGCACGGTGTGTGCCGAAAGTTTAGCAATATCTACCAGCACGTTCTCGTCGGGGTGACGATTGATGAGGGTGTCGGCAATGTAGAATGTGCCCTTTTGTGTGTTGAGGATGTGCATCGCACCGAAGTGTTTGTATTCAGGACGAATGCCTACAACCTCTTTTGCTACCTTGATGGTGTTTGAATATTTTGTGTAAAGACCTGTGATGAAGGCGTCGGCCTCACCCGTCTCTACCATCATCATACCAAAGTAGTTGCGCTCATACATCTTATCATAAGCCTCCTCGAAGGTGTAGCCTTGACGTGCACGCTTCTTAGCCAGATGCTTAGCAAAGTTGGCACGGTGGCGTTGCTCTTGGTCGGCACGCATATCGATAATTTCGATGTCGCTGAGGTCGAGTTTCAAACGTTGGGCCAAACGGTTCAAGCGGTCGGGGTTGCCCAGCAAGATAGGCTGGCAGATGCCTTCAACCTTAGCCTGAACGGCAGCCTTCATCATGGTGGGGTGACCACCTTCAGCAAACACTACGCGCTGTGGGTGTTTGCGGGCGGTGTCGTGCAACTTGCGTGTGAGTTTCGACTCCTGTCCCAGCAGCTGCATGAGGCTCTTCTTGTAAGCATCCCAGTCGGTAATTGTGCGACGGGCTACTCCACTCTCAATAGCAGCTTTTGCTACGGCAGCACTTACCTCGGTGATGAGTCGTGGGTCGACAGGTTTCGGGATGAAATAATGCGGGCCAAAGGTGAGGTCGTTTACATGATAAACGTCGTTCACAACATCGGGTACAGGCTGCTTGGCCAAGTCGGCGATAGCATGTACGGCAGCCATCTTCATTTCTTCGTTGATAGCCTTGGCATGAACGTCGAGAGCACCGCGGAAGATATAGGGGAAACCAATTACGTTGTTAATCTGGTTGGGATAGTCGCTACGTCCGGTCGACATCAGCACATCGGGGCGGCTTGCCATCGCATCTTCATAACTAATCTCTGGCACGGGGTTTGCCAGCGCAAACACGATGGGCTGGTCGGCCATTGAGCGTATCATGTCTTGTGTCAGCACGTTGCCTTTCGACAGACCTACAAATACGTCGGCACCTTTAACAGCTTCGGCCAAGGTGTGTACGTCGCGACGGTCGGTAGCAAACATCTTCTTCTGCTCGGTAAGGTTTTCGCGGTCAGAGGTTATCACGCCTTTCGAGTCGAGCATGACGATGTTCTCTATCTTTGCGCCCAGTGCTACATACAACTTTGTGCAGCTGATGGCAGCGGCACCAGCGCCATTTACCACGATCTTTACTTTTGCAATGTCTTTGCCAGCAACCTCAAGTGCGTTCTTCAATCCTGCTGCCGAGATGATGGCGGTGCCATGCTGGTCGTCGTGCATCACAGGAATGTCGAGCGTTTTCTTCAGTCGCTCTTCAATATAGAAACATTCGGGGGCCTTGATGTCTTCAAGGTTGATGCCACCGAAGGTAGGAGCAATCTTCTCTACGGCCTCACAGAATTTCTCAGGGTCTTTCTCGTCAACTTCAATGTCGAAGACATCGATGCCACCGTAAATCTTAAACAGCAGGCCCTTGCCTTCCATGACGGGCTTACCGCTCATTGCGCCAATGTCGCCCAAACCCAATACGGCTGTACCGTTAGAGATAACGGCCACAAGGTTACCTTTGTCGGTGTACTTGTAAACATCGTCGGGTGTGTTTTGAATTTCCAAACAAGGAAATGCTACACCAGGTGAATAAGCCAAACTGAGGTCTGTCTGGGTGTGGTAGGGCTTCGTCGGCTTTACTTCGATTTTTCCAGGACGCCCATTCTGGTGATACTCCAGGGCCGCCTCTTTTGTAATCTTGACCATAATTATATCCTTTAAATGTGTTTTCTGAAAACAACTTATTGTTTCGCCTATCTCTGTTTCTTTTTGTGGGATGTATGTAATGATTTACTATAAGTAGACCAGTTATTATTGCACAAAAGTAATAAAAACTTTTGAAAAAATATAGGTTTTGTTACTTTTTTTGTAACTTTGCGACAAAACATAATACTTATGCAGAAAATAAACTGTCAGACTGCTTATCGCCGTGAATTACGCAACCGTATTTTGTCGGTTTCTATGGACGAGTTTCATGCCCATGGCGTGAGAGCCGTGAAGATGGACGATATCGCGTGCAAACTGTCAATCTCGAAACGTACGCTTTATGAAATATATGCAAATAAAGAAGAATTGTTATTGGAAGGCATTGAGCATTTTGAAATGGCGATGAACCGTCACATGAAAGAATATACTGCCGATGCTTCGCATAATGTTATTGATATCTTTCTTGAATTCTTTCATATGAAGATAGAGCATACTGCAAGCATGAACCCATTGTTCCTTGATGAGCTGAGCAAGTATCCTAAGGTGTTAGCGTTTTTCGACCAACAACACTGTAAGATGCGCCAAAATCAAAATGCTTTTTTAAAACGTGGTGTGCAAGAGGGCTATTTCCGTTCAGATATTGATTATGATATTGTTACAAGAATAGGTGATGCCGCAATGGATTATGTTATGCGCACGCAAATGTATCGCACCTATAAGCTCGATTATTTGTATCATAATGTAACCTTGGTCTTTCTTCGTGGCATTTGTACCGAGAAGGGTGTGCTGTTGCTGGATAAGAGTTTGTTGTAAGATAGCAGATTGCTGATGATGCAATAATATAAGCCACGACTTGTTCAACAATGATGTTGCAAGCCGTGGCTTATTGTTTTAAATCTTAGAACCTTAGTTTCTTTTGTTATCTAAGTTCTTAATTTCTTATTTTCTTAATTCCTTATTATCTTAAATTCTTTGTTATCTTAATTCTTTATTTCGTATCTTCTTCACTGTTTATGCTCTTATCTTCTTTTACTTCCTTTCCTTGATAAGGTCGTGCCGATAGGCATACAGCAAGTCTTGCAGGTCAGAAATCTGACGTTTCAGCTCAGTACCTATATCGGTGTCGGCCACTAACATTCTGCGATGCGACATCTCTATGATGTAGGTTGTGCTACGAATGTCAAGACACTTGCGAATGGCGTCGGCCGTACTGGTGAATGGTTCATGCTGTACAAGCTGGAAACCGCGGCTGTGATAGATGAGCGTGTAGCCAGCTATGCCCGTTTCTTTATGATAGGCCGAAGAAAAACCGCCATCAATCACCATCAACTTACCATCGGCTTTAATGGGGTTTTCGCCGTTTGCTACGTGTACAGGTACGTGTCCGTTGATGATGTGTCGGTTGGGGCCTGTCACACCGAAGGCATCCATAATGGCATCTACGATGTCGGGGTTATCGCGCAGCAAGAAGTAGTTGCCTTTTTCCTCCTTATGTGTTTCTTTATCGGCAATGAAGTAGCGTTCAAACGTAGCCATCTTCGACTTGTCGAACAGCGGGCTATTAGGTCCACACCAAAGGTAGAGAAAATAGTCGGTAGCATATTTTCGCTCCTTGGGTGTAGCATCGTCTTGAAATGCTTTCCTAATGAGCATGCCAATATTGTACAGCAAATCTTTGCCTTTATATTTTCTTCCAGGTGCAATTTCTACTTCTTTCAGTGTTCCATCTTCGTTCAGTGGGATAGAGGCGTGAAACAGCAGATTGTTGTTAAACACCGCATACATGCAACCATGTTGTAGCAGCAAACGTATGTGCTTATGCAGCTTCTCGCTTACGCGGAACGTGTGCACCAACTTCTCCATTAAGTCTTCTTCCTCTGCGCTCAGGCGGTAAGGGTCTTTGGGGTCGATGGTAACAAAATTGTTGCTGCGCAATTCATACTGTTTTCCATCAATATCGATGGTGCCGTCGGTATAGTTGATGTGGTTGAACAACAGACGGTCGGCCATGTTCCATTCAGGATGCTTGATGAACAGTTCGCCCTCAACCTTAAATTGTAGAATGGCTATTGCCTTGTGCATCAGTGTGATGAGGCGTCGCGTCTTATCATCAACGTCGTTATCCTTGCTTAGCTTTGGCTCAAATTCGGTACATGGCTCATCGCCATACGTCTCCATGGCAAAGGTGGCCAGTGGCACCAGATTGATGCCGTAACCTTCTTCCAGTGTAGAGAGGTTTGCGTAGCGCAACGACAATCGTATGACATTGCAGATGCAAGCCTTGTTGCCAGCCAGTGCGCCCATCCATAAGATGTCGTGGTTGCCCCATTGTATGTCCCAACTATGATATTTTGCCAGTGTGTCGAGAATGATATGTGCCCCCGAGCCGCGATCGTAGATGTCGCCCAAGATATGCAACTGGTCAATTGACAGCCGTTGTATAACGTTACAAATGGCAATGATAAAGTCGTCAGCGCGTCCTGTTGAAATAATGCTGTCGATGATGCCGTTTATATACGCAGTTTTGTTAACGTCGTCGGTGCGTTCATGCAACAACTCTTGTATGATATAGCTGAAGTCGGCGGGTAACGACTTACGCACCTTCGAACGTGTATATTTGCTCGATACCAGTCGGCAGATAGAAACCAAATAATGAATGGTGATGTGATACCAGTCGTTAATATCTGGTTCAGAAGCCTTTACCAGTTCCAACTTTTCGTCAGGATAATAGATCAGGGTGCATAGCTCGCGTTGTTCCGACTCGCGTAAGGTGTTTCCAAACAAGTCGTTCACCTTTCGGCGTATGTTACCTGAAGCGTTTTTCAGCACATGTCTGAACGCTTCATGTTCGCCATGCACGTCGGCCAAGAAGTGCTCGGTACCCTTCGGTAAGTTGAGGATGGCTTGTAAGTTGATGATTTCAGTGCTTGCCTCGGCAATCGATGGAAACGATTGCGATAGCAACTTTAGATATTTTACATCGGGTGTTGTTCTTTCCATATTATTGGGGTTTTGTGGGGTATGATCGTTTGCGTGAAAATTATATTTTGTGTGTGCGGCCAGTGCCATCATGTTATTTTAAAGTTTATTTACAGCGTTTATTTTCAACTGCTTCTTGCTTCGTTTGATGGGCATGAAGCCTTCTGTTAGCAATGATTGCTCTTCCAGCAATGCCAGCAGTTCTTGGGTGAATGTTGTTATGCCCAACTTGGGCAACAGTGCCGCCAAGCGGTCTTCGTCATATTCGGTACGAATGAGCAGTTGTGCCGTTTCTTCCAATCGCTTGGTAGTTAGTAGTCCGCGTGTATTCAGATATTTGTCGTACAACAGTTGTTTGCTCACCACAGCTACTTCATCTGCTGCATCGACCTTTGCCAAAGCCAACTTTTTTTCTATTGTTTCCTGCACTGTTTGTTCATGTTTCGCCATGGTAGTGCTATACAGATGTATCAGAGCATTCGTCATCTCTTTGAACGAAGTAGCACCCGTAACTGCGGCATTGGCAATAGTGGCTACTTGAAGGTTGGGCACTGTTGTTTGTAGGGATGCTGCTTCGGTTTCGCCTATTGCGTGTACGGCTGTAGCCCGTTTCAGTACTTGCTTCTTTAGTATCCGTCCCGATTTTTGTTTCAGTTCAGCATGTTTCTGAGTGTAGGTTGATAGGGCGTTGCACACTGTCAATACCGTTGGTATTTTCAAGTCGTGATAGCGGTCAAGCAGGTGGCGTGTTTTCCAGTCGAACTCGCCAAACAGATGCACAATGTCAGGGTTCTCATCGCCTATATGGTGTGCTGTGTCTTGGCTTATAATGCTACGCAACCCTTCTACCATGTCAAGGTATGCTTGGCACGAAGGGCCTTCAGAGGTGAAAACGATGCTTATATTCATATAACTGGGGCTTATTACTGATAACAATATAACGCTTGCTTATGAAAGCACTTGTTCACGGAAGCGCTTGCTCATTGTATAACGCTTGCTCATAGAAACGCTTGCTTATTCTTATTGCCAGAAGATTGAGTTTACAGTTTATGACTTGAGAACACGTGTTTATCGGCATAAGCATAGCGTATGCGATAGAAGAGGCTATGCCAAAAGCCGCGAAGCTCGTAAGGAATGGCTCGCCAAGCCGACAGTTGTGTGTCGAAGCGTTTAAACATCTTGTTGGCGATGATGGTTCGAGCCACCAGCGTGCCGATAAAGGCCACACAGGCTGCAGCCAACATAATCCAGTTTTGTGAGATGGCCGCCCATGTGCCAAATGCTATGTCGGCAATATAGTTGGCATACAGACAAAAGGTGTCGAACATATGCAGAGCCCTGTAGCGGTTGATGCCTTGCAGTGAGCCACGATAATTGATAAAACCAATCTTTTCGATGCGCCATGCGTTCTTGCTGGGGGCATCTTCTTGCATCCATGCGTCGGGGCTTGTTATTACGGCAGCGTTGCCTTTTTGGGCATATTTGTTTACGATAAAGTCGTATTCACCCTGAATAAACTGCAAGTTTCCACGATAGCCATCGTTGTTGATGAAGAGGTCGCGGCGGAACATTACATTGCCCGCATTGGCACAAAAGGCCTTGCCGTTATATGCCATGCGTAGAAAGTAAGTCTGCTCGCGTAAACGTTCAAAACGATAGAAAAGTTTAGCCTTGGCCTCATAGTTTGAGTAGCCCAGCACCAAGTCTTTATCGTTGCTGCATCCTGTAGCCATGGCTTTAAGCCAATGGTCAGACACGGGGGTATATCTCGAGTCGGTAATGATAACCCACTCGTTGTGAGCTGCTTTTACGCCAATGGTCATGGCCAGTTTCCCCCTACTCATAAATAGCGAACGCTGTGGCACAAAGGTGGTATAGAGCGTCGAGTTGGCCGCATAGCGTTTCAGCACGTCTTCTGTTTCTGAGTCGCGATGCCCTGCAACCACAATCACCTCGAAACCAGGTTCATAGTGTTGTGAGAGAATGGCCGATAGATGGTTGTCCATTTGTTCGGCCGTACCGTTCGACACCACTATCACCGACAGGCGTGGCCCCACATTGTCCTCATGGTCAGCGTTATCTTCGTCGCAGGGCATATCGTTATGTCCTGGGCGAAGTCGGAAAAATGGGTTTGCCACCAATGTTGTGATGATGGCCAAAATAATCAGTATTGTTGATACAATGACAGTTAAATTATCTACAATCATAAATCTTCAGTTACATAGCCTTTTGGTAGTTGGCGGCAATTGTATTGGCTAGCCATTATCTCGCCGTAGGCTCCTGCCGACCGTAGCGCTATTAAGTCACCGCGATGGCATTTATTGATTTCAATGCTTTTGGCAAACACGTCGCTCGACTCGCAGATGGGTCCCACCACGTCATACACCTCGCAAGGTTCGTCGCTGCTGATGTTTTCAATCTTGTGGGTAGCCTGATACAGTGCAGGACGAATGAGATCGGTCATGCCCGCATCAACGATAGCAAACTGTTTGCAGGTGCCTTGTTTGACGTATAGCGTGCGTGTGATGAGCGCGCCACATTGTCCCACCACAGCGCGTCCCAGTTCAAAGTGCAACTGCTGTCCTTCGCGCAGCACGAGGTGTTGAGCATAGGTGTTGAAATATTCTTTGAAATTGGGTATGGGTTGCCCGTTAGGGTCGTCATAGTTGATGCCCAGTCCGCCACCTACATTAATGTTTGCAATATTAATATCTAACTGGTCCATTTCATCCTGTATCTCGTTGATGCGATGGCACAGTGCAACAAAGTCAGACATGTCGAGAATTTGCGAACCGATATGAAAGTGCAAGCCGATGAAGTGTATGTTCTTCATCTTCTTGGCCTTGACAATGGTGGGCACCATGTCTTGCATAGCAATGCCAAACTTGTTTTCGGCCAGCCCCGTAGTGATGTTGGCGTGTGTGTGTGCTCCCACGTTAGGGTTGATGCGCAGCGCCACGCGTGCTACCTTGCCTTTAGCTTCGGCCAGCTCGTTGATGACCTCCAGTTCGGCCACACTTTCAACGTTGAAGCAGCTGATGCCAGCGTCCAGTCCGAGGTTTATTTCCCAATCGCTTTTTCCTACACCAGCATACACAATATCTTCTGCTTTAAATCCTGCATCCAGCGCTGCCTTTATTTCGCCACCGCTTACGCAATCGGCGCCCAAGCCCGCTTGTTGTATGATGTTCAGAATTTTAGCGTTGGCATTAGCCTTTACAGCATAATGCACATGATAGTTGCTATGCTTGGCTGTCTCAGCGTTGATAGCTTTCAAGGTGTTGTTCAGCACCTTTGTGTCATAATAGTAGAAGGGTGTTTGTATGCCTTCGAATTGGCCAATTGGAAACTGTCCTTTCATCGTTTTTCTTTCAATCGTTATGTAAATCTCTCTCTGTTATCCTTTTTTTATTTAAACAGCACGTTGCTCAAGTTTTGCAAAGCTTTTTGCTTGTCCGACTCTTTGATGAGGAACGAGATGTTATAATTAGAGCCGCCATACGAAATCATGCGCACGGGTATATCCTTCATTGCCTCAAGCACCAGTGTTTCAAAGCCCAGGTTGCTCCAGTCGAGGTCGCCCACCACGCACACAATGCACATATCTTCGTCTACCGTTACGGTGCCATACTTCTTCAGTTCGTCAACAATGGCGTTCAGATGCTCAATATTATCAATGCTCATTGATACGCCTACCTCGCTGGTGGCCACCATATCGATAGGTGTTTGGTAGCTTTCAAATATTTCAAACACCTTGCGTAAGAAGCCCGTAGCCAGCAACATACGGCTCGACTTGATTTTAATTGCGGTGATATTGTCTTTGGCTGCTACGGCCTTTATCTTACCCTTAATGAGCACGTTGTCAATGATGGTTCCAGGAGCCTGAGGGTCCATAGTGTCTTTCAAACGTACAGGTACGCCCGAATATTTGGCAGGCTGCACACAGGTGGGATGCAGAATTTTAGCGCCAAAGTAGGCCAACTCGGCAGCCTCCTCAAAGTTCAGCTGACGTATAGCGTCGGTACCTTCAACAAATCGTGGGTCGTTGTTGTGCATACCGTCAATGTCGGTCCATATCTGTATCTCTTCGGCTTGCAGTGCCACGCCAATGAGCGATGCTGTGAAGTCGCTACCGCCACGTAACAGGTTGTCGGTCTCGCCGTATGCATTACGGCAGATGAAACCCTGTGTGAGGTATATTTGGTAGCCTTCGTTATCGGCCATTATGTTTGTAAGCTTTTCTTTGATATACTGTGCGTCGGGTTCCGAGTTCTTGTCGGTACGCATAAAGTCGAGCGCAGATATCAAGATAGCTTTGATGCCTATTTCTTCAAGATAATTAAGCATCATGTTTGTGCTCATAATTTCGCCCTGAGCCACGATGCTTTTCTCTTCAAAACTGGTGAAGATGTCTTTGGTGAACGAGCGCATATAAGCAAACTCGCTTTGCAGGAATGTGATGGTTTTCTGCTTATACTCGTCGGTGGTAAACAGCTCTTCAACGTGCTGCATATACGTTCTTTCAAGGTTGTTGATAACCTCGTTAGCGCCGTCAGAGTTTTTCTTATACAGATAGTTTGAAATTTCCAACAGCGTGTTGGTCGTACCAGACATTGCCGACAATACGACAAACGTAGGCTCACCTGATTCAGTGATGAGCGAGGCCACATGCTTGATGTTTTTGGGAGAGCCGACCGATGTGCCTCCAAATTTCATTACTTTCATGTCTATCTTTATTTATAGGTTGCTATTAATGATGTTTCTTCTATTTATTATGTAAAATGTTGCGGTAGGGGCGAAGCCGAAACTGCTTTCTATTAACTGTTTATCTTTTGCAATTCGCCTTTTTCACAGCGATACACTATGCCAGGGTGCTTATCAACGATGGGCAGATTGTGTGTCGACATTACCACGGCAGTGCCTGAACTGGTGATGTCGTGCAGCAGACTAACAATGTTGTCGGCTGTTTCGGGGTCGAGGTTTCCGGTGGGCTCGTCGGCAACAATCATTTTTGGTGTGTTCAGCAAAGCGCGTGCTATGGCAATGCGTTGCTGCTCTCCACCCGAAAGCTCGTGTGGGCGTTTGTCTTTTTTGTCTTCCATGCCCACTTTTTCCAGCACCTCGGTTATTCGTTTGTCAATGTCGTCGTTGTTTTTCCATCCTGTCGATTTCAGTACAAACCTTAGGTTGCTGTACACAGTGCGGTCGTGCAACAACTGAAAATCTTGGAAGATGATGCCCATCTCTCGGCGCAACGCAGGTATCTCTTTGCGTTTTATGTGTATGAGGTCTCGCTCCAGCACCTCGGCTTTTTCGGCCTCGTCGCTGTAGATGTCGAGCTCGCAATACAGGGTTTTCAGTAGCGAGCTTTTACCCGATCCTACCTTACCGATGACGTACACAAACTGTCCTTCGTCGATATTCCAATCAACGTCTTTCAATATCAGTTCTTCGTCCTGGTAAATATTTACTTTACGATAGTCTACCAACATATCTGTTATGTGTGTTAATGCTTATATGCTTAGTGTTTATGCCAAGAAGGGTTGTGGCGCACCTGAAGCTCTTTGGCAATGTCTTCAATGCGCAAGCCCTTGCTTGTAAGCAGCACGATGAGATGATAGAACATGTCTGAGGCCTCGTATATCAGGCGTTCGTTGGTGCCATTAGTAGCCTCAATTACCGCCTCAAGAGCCTCTTCGCCCACCTTTTGTGCCATACGGTTCAGCCCGTCTTTAAACAGGCTGGTGGTGTATGATCCTTCAGGCATCTCTTCGTGACGCTTGTTTATAAAGTCTTGCAATTCAGTAAGAAACAAAAGCGGATTGGCAGTATTGTCTTCGCCCCAACAGGTGTCGGTGCCTTTATGGCAAGTAGGCCCTTCGGGGTTTACTTTTACCAACAGCGTGTCGTTATCGCAATCGTTCTGTATGCTAACCAGATGCAGATAATGTCCTGATGTTTCGCCCTTTGTCCACAGACAGTGTCGCGAGCGCGACCAGAAGGTCACCTTCTTTGTCTCGATGGTTTTCTGATAGGCCTCTTCGTTCATGAAGCCCAGCATCAGTACGTTTTTGGTGGTGGCATCTTGAATGATAGCTGGCACCAGTCCTCCCATTTTTTCAAAATCAATCTGCATCATGTTTCTTCTTGTAATGTCGTTGTATTTGTGTATGTATATATAATAAGGTGTAAAACCTTTATTTGCTTTTTCCTCTTCAGGCTTACAGCCTAACGTTTATACCTTCGTGGGCAAGATAACGTTTTAGGTCGGGTATGGCTATCTGCCCGAAGTGGAACACGCTGGCAGCCAGTGCCGCATCGGCCTTACCCAGTGTGAAAGCCTCTTTTAAGTGCTGCATGGTGCCTGCGCCGCCGCTGGCAATGATAGGTATTGAGAGACGGTCAGAGAGCTGTGCCAGCGCCTCGTTGGCATATCCCTGCTTCACACCGTCGTGATCCATGCTGGTAAATAGTATCTCGCCAGCGCCACGGTCGGCCACTTCGCTGGCCCAGTTGAACAGGTTCAGCGGTGTGCGTTCGCGTCCGCCTTTCACATAGCAGTGCCATCCGTCGTCATCCAGTCGGGCATCGATGGCACACACACATACCTGTGAGCCAAAACGTCGAGCAATGTCGTTCACCAACTGTGGGTTTTTGATGGCCGCCGAGTTGATGCTCACCTTGTCGGCACCCGCCATTAGCAAGCGTTCAACATCGTCAATGGCGTTGATGCCACCGCCCACGGTGAAGGGTATGTTTATCTCTTCGGCCACGCGTGTCACCATATCGGTGAAGGTTTTACGTCCTTCAAAGCTGGCTGTGATGTCGAGGAAGACGAGCTCGTCGGCACCCGCTGCGCTATACATCTTTCCCAGTTCCACAGGGTCGCCCGCCCGTCGCAGGTTTACGAAGTTGGTGCCTTTCACTGTTTCGCCATCCTTCACGTCGAGGCAAGGAATGATGCGTTTTGCCAAGCCTCGTTGGGCCGAGAGGTGTTGTGTTTTTGTCATAGTTGCAATGTTTCAAGATTAATGCGACCCTCGTAGAAGGCTTTCCCAAACACTACGGCAGGTATGCCCGCTGCGTTCAGCGCCTCGATGTCGGCGTTTGATGATACGCCTCCGCTGGCAATGAGGTGCAAGCTGAGGTAGCGTTGCATGATTTGCCGATACAGGTCGATGGCAGGGCCTTCGAGTGTTCCGTCTTTCGATATATCGGTGCATAGCACCTGTGTAACGCCCATGGCGGTGTAGTGGTCGAGAAAGTCGAAAAGGTCGGTGCTCGAGTCTTCCTTCCATCCGTTTATCGACACCTTACCGTTGCGCACATCGGCCCCCAATATTATTTTATCGGCCCCGTAGGTTGCCAGCCATTTTGCGAAGAGGGTGGGGTGGCTCACTGCAATGCTGCCCACCGTTACCATATGTGCGCCGTTGCTGAAGGCTTTTTGTATATCATCGTCGGTCTTGATGCCACCGCCAAAGTCGATGCGCAGCTGTGTGCGCTCGGCAATGCGTTTCAGCGTATCAAGGTTTACCACGTGCTTTGATTTGGCACCGTCAAGGTCAACCACATGTAGGCGTCGTGCACCCAAGCGTTCAAACGTTTGCGCCATGTCGGCAGGATTATCGCCGTAAACGGTCTTCTGGTCATAGTTGCCCTTTGTAAGACGCACACACTGGCCGTTGATGATGTCGATGGCAGGAATAATTTCTATCATAACTCTAAAAAGTTTTTGATGATTTTTTCGCCTGTGGCACCACTCTTCTCAGGGTGAAACTGTGTGGCGTAGAAATTGTCTTTATGTAAAGCCGCGCTGAAGGGTGCTATATAATCGGCCGTGGCGGCAGTAAAGTCGCACAGGGGCACATAGTAGCTATGTACGAAATACACAAACTCGTCAGGGGCGATGCCTTTGAACAATGCCGACTGGCAATTGTAAATGCTATTCCATCCCATGGCTGGCACCTTGTCTTCGTGTCGTTGGGGCACAAAGCGTTTTACGTCGGTGGGGAAGATGCCTATGCAGTCGGTGTTGCCCTCTTCTGAGTGGCGGCACAGCAGTTGCTGGCCAATGCATATGCCCAGCACGGGTTGCCTTAGGTTTTTTATCACCTCGTCAAGGCGGTGCGCCTTCAGATATTGCATGGTGGTAGCCGCCTCGCCTTGTCCTGGGAACAAAATGTGGTCGGCCTTCATCAGTGCTTCAGGCTCGTCGGTGTAGGTTGGCGTTACGCCCAAGCGCTTCAGCGCGTTCACCACCGAGTGAATGTTTCCGGCGTTGTATTTTATGATTGCAACATTCATCTTTTCTCTCTTGTTTGTGTTGTGATGTTGTTGTCTTATGTCCACCTCTTACTGAGGTGTGATTAATATAGTATGCAAAGATAATAATTTTCTTCAACAAAGTGTATGTAAAGAGGCGTTTTTTCACCTGCAATGCTATTGTTTGCTTATAATTTGAATTTTTATGTAAGCAAAATTCGAAAAACTGTAACCGTTGATGTGTTCTTGATGCTTTGCTAATGTCAAACTGGCGAGAGAGGCATTTCTTGTTGTTGTATATTTATGCAAGAAACTGCATAAATATACAAAAATGAGTTTTTAGGGAATTAACTTATGTTTGTATAAGAAATGTGAAAAATATTATAACCTATAAGCAAATATGTATGAATTGCTTACACTTTTCAAAGTTGATACTTCTCGTTTGAGAAAGCATGGGTTTTAGGGCCTGAAACCCATGCTTTCAGGCTGTGATATGCTGGGTTTTACGATGCGAACCCCATGCTTTCAGACTGTAATTTGATGCCTTTCAGAAGACGCATACAATATTGCATATTTATGCATAAAATGCATCCTCATTTTCGTCAATATCAATCCGAAATAGTTAAAAAACATTATATCGCTTTAAAGTGTAGTTTTTTATATCTACCTTTGCACATAATAATATATTATTACTTATTATATCTTATTTTTTACTTAATTGTTGAGAGAGTTTGAATGGTGAGCCAATCGAGAGAGGCGGCTTATTGTTTTTTGGCTTGACTTAGTTCAATTTTTTTGATTATGAAAAAAAGTTTTATCCTGACCGTGTTGCTCATGGTCGTGGCGTTAGTGCCAATGCAAGCCTTCAACGTTACCGTGAACGTTGACGACGCTTCAAAATTAACATTGTATTTAGGATCGTCGGCCCAGAGTTTGTCCAATGGCGACAACGTGCTTGATGTGAAGACGGGCGACCGTCTGTATTTCTCGGCGAACACTGGTTTCGTGCTTAAGCAGGTGAATAATGGTACCTCTGACGAGTATATCTCTTCGCTCACCAGCTGCATCGTAAATCTTGACGAGAGTAAGCATGATGGCGCTAAGTGGGTGGTAACCACCGCCACGCTTGACGAGGTGCGTACCGCAGTGTGCAAGGTAACAGTCGACGATGCCTCAAAAGTAACGTTAGGCACCTCGGGCACCTATAGCAAGCTGAATCTTGAAAACGGTGTAAACAATGTTAAGTTTGTGCCTGGTATCGAGTCGCCACTGGTGGTTTCGGCCAAAGATAGCAACACATCATTATATAGCGTGACGAAGAACGGCACTTCAGTATCAGCCTCATACGGCTCATACCGCATCGACGTGGTTGATGGCGACGAGATTAATATTGAGGCCAATTATCCCAATATCGATTATGCTGTGAAGTTTAACCTCAGCGAGAAGGCCGACGGCTTTATCACCGAGGTGCTGGTAAACAACGTTCCTGTAACCAATTATCTCGACGACAACTTCACTGTAAAGGCAGGCTCGAAGGTTACCATTAAGGGCAATACCAACGATTATAAACTTGAGAGCTTCAAGGTAAATGGTAGCGACATCGACTTCTACGGCAGCTACGAATTTATGGTTACTGCTGCCAGCACCGTTAACATTGTAGCCCACAAGTATGGCAACATGACTGCTCATGTAAACATCGACGACGCTTCGCACGTAACCGTATATAAAGGCTACTCATATTATGGCAACAAGGCCGATGTGAAGACAGGCTTGAACGATGTTGAAATTCCTGAGTCGGCTCCCATCCTCTGCATTGCTGCTAACGATGGTTTCCGTTTGGTAAGCGTTACCGATGGCACCACCGAATATACTGACCGCGACGGCTTTAGCGAGGTAAACGTCAAGGCTGTTGATGGTATGAACCTTACGGTTACTACCGTTGCATTGGTGCGCGACAAGAAGGCCGTGGTGTATGTTGAAGATGCCGACGCTCCCTCAATGATGCGTTTCATGCGTAAAGACTACACTCAGCAGAAATTGGCTACAGGCTATAACACCGTCGAGTTTTACGATGGCGACAATCCTTTCAGCACCTCGGTTCATGGCACCACATCTTTTAACGTGTATAAGAACGACGAGCTGGTAACACCGCCTTACGCTGGCGCCCAGACTTACTCGCTCACCCTTGCCGATAACGATGTTGTAAAACTGTTCTTTACCAAGACACCTGCCCAGGTTGAGGCCACCATCAACGTTGATGGCGATGCTGAGAAACTGAACGTAACAAAAGACCGCATCGTTTCTGTTACCAACTTTGCCAGCGCCCTCTCATGTCTTGAAGGCACCGAGGTGGCTTTCAGCACGGCTGATGGATATGCTATCAAGGCTATCGACATGAACGGCACCGCTGTAACAGCTGAAACTGATGGTTCATACAAGGTGGTGGTTAACAGCAACAGCACCATTAATGTGAAGGTGGCTGTGGCTTCAGGCATTGGCAGCGTAACCACATCGGCACAAAAGGGTGCCGACGTTTATACCGTAGCTGGTGTGCTGGTGCTGAAAAATGCTACTCCCAGTCAAATCAACGCACTGGCCAAGGGCCTCTACATCATCAACGGTAAAACCGTGGTGCGCTGATAACCCATAATGGCGATAATTTTTTATTCTATCAATATTTTATAACGAATGATTCGAACAATACGATTGTTTATGGGGCTGGCCCTGTGCTTCTTCTCGATCACAGCACAGGCCAATACCCCTGATGACACAAAACTTTACGTCGTGACGAAGGCTGGAGGCGAAAAATCTTTCAGCCTGAGCAATGTAAAGAAAATAGTGTTTCAACCTAACGCGTTTACCGTTGTTCAAAACATGGGTAGCGAGTGTGAGATGGCTTATGCCGACGTAGTGAAATTCTGCTTCGCACCCCAATCAACGGGCATCACTAATGTGGCTACCACCATGCTGGCCGCTCGTTACAACAACGGCACGCTCTTCATCGACGGATGGAACGAAGGTAGCACCAACGTTGCGCTGTATGACGTAAGCGGATGCTTGCGCAGCGAGGTAAAGGCTTGGAATGGTGGCGCAATAAGCGTCGGACAGTTGCCCAAGGGCCTCTATCTGATGAGAGTGAAAAACTATTCAATAAAAATCATGGTAAAATAAACATCACACAAGTATATAATGAAATTACGTTTTAACATTATCACACTCGTAGCCGTGTTGCTGTGCAGCATCGCTGCTCAGGCCCAAGAACGCAATGCTAACCGTATGGTTTTTCATAAGGGTAGCAATATCTTAAAAACCTACTCGGTTGACGAGGTTGACAGCATCTGCTTCGACTATGTAGAGAATAAAGAAGTGGGTATTAAGGTGAAAAACATTGATAACTATGCCGTTACGGTGGCTTTCACTAAGCCCGACAACTGTAAGTATTATCTGGTGTCGGCTATTCCTGCCAACTCAAAAGAAGACCTCACTAAGTATGTGCTCTCTAACTATAAGGCAAAGTTAACAGAAGATAAAGAATATACATTTGAGGGCCTAAAATCGGGCATCGAATATTATATCATGGCGCTACCTGTTGATAAGTATGGCTTGTCTACCATCTTGTCAAAGAAAAAGGTTACCACATTGTCGTCTGATTATAAAGAGCAGGAGTCGCTGTTCTTTGATGTCGACTATTGGGGCGACGCCTATTTGAACGGATATCAAAACTTCGTTATACGTATGGGCGACTGTCCTCATAACGGTGTTTATCCTCAGGGCAACGGTCGTATTTTCAACTTCAGTATCTATAACAAAAAGGCCGACGGCACCACTGCTCCTATGCCGCAGATGGGCACCTACTCATATTATACTGGCGATACGCCCATTGATATGTGTATGGAGCACTCTGAGAGCATCTTGCTGGTTTATTCTGATTTTAAGGGCGATAAAGAATACACTGATAAAACGGTGAAGTATAAAGATGCCACACTGACAATCAACAAAAACGCTGATGGTACCTATACTGTAAAGGCACTGATTGAACAGGAAGATGGCGAACTGATTGCTCTTAACTACACTGGCAAATGCACCTATCGCGACCGCTCGTTTAAGGGATACACGGGTCCGAATGTAGATAAGGATCTTGAGTTTGAGTGTGACTGGCTCATCCCCTACGACCTTGATGGCACATGCTTCGAAATTATGGATGGTGGCGACCCCTCTGCCGACGGTGCTTCATGGTTCAGACGTAATCGTATCACCATTTTCTTAGCCGATGACAATGGCACGCTCTTGCCTCGTACAGGCACCTTCCTTGTAACTGAGGATGGCGCTAACGGCACCGTTCGCGCTGGTCTGTGGAAAAACTTTGGTGGTGGTGTTTCGGGTTCTGACGGTACACGCTACGAGTATAATGAAGGCATAGGCGGTATGTCTACGTTCGGCTTTATCAGTAGCGGCTCTGTAACCATCAGAAAGAACAATGCTACTGGCGACTATATCATCGCTACCGACTTTGTTACGGATAAGGGATGCAAGATTAACGCTACATATGTAGGTCCGTTTAAGAGCAATAAGGCTGCTTCGGCTGCAAAGAAACGTGTGGCCCGTGTAGCCCCCGCTGTTAAGTAAAAAATATAATTCTGCTCGCAATGCTTTGCATTGCTTGCCGTTTTTAAAAACATTAATTCCCATTAATTATCCATTAATTATCATTAATATGCGCTTCGCGCGGTTCTTTATTAATGTTTAATTAATGTTCAATTAATGGGAATTAATGTTTACAATAAAACGCGCAAAGCGCAAAAAGAGATTATATAATCTTTTTTTGTTAGCCCTCGTCGAGGACGCTTCTGTTTTTATCTCTACCCTCTATTCTGTAGGGTTATTCATGTCTTCAATCAGCCCCATATCTTCAAGCCGTTGCTTCAGTCGGCCGAGCAACGATTTGCCCCAGGTGGGTTTATGCTGATGTGCGTTTTCTGTTCGCACCTCAGGTTCAGGGTCGGGCGCAATCTCAATCTCTATTTTCGTCTCAGGCTTAGGTTCGGGTTCTGGTGTTTGTTGAACTTCAGCCGCTGGCTCAGCAACCGCTGCCTTAGCCTGTTCCAAAAACGTCCAGTTGTCTTTCTTCATTGGCTTATATAGCTTGGCTATTAGGGCCGAATAATATTCGTCTTCATGTGTTCGGTTTTCATCACTATATTGCTTCGACCCAAATTCATCGTCAAAGCCTGTTGCCAGAATGGTTACCTTAGCATCATCTTCCAGCGTGTTATCGTCTGACACGCCCCATATCACCTCTATATCGGGGTTTAGGGCATCCATGAAGGCGTCTATCTCGTTCATCTCTCTCACATGCAATGTCGACTTTCCGCTGGTGTATATGTTAAACAATATACGCTTGGCCTTGCTGATGTCGTTGCCGTAGAGTAGGGGCGAGTCGAGGGCATCAACAATAGCTTTCTCTACACGTCGTTCGCCGCTGGCACGTCCCATCGCCATGATGGCGCCACCACCGCTACGCATGGTCGACTCTACATCTTTAAAGTCGAGGTTAATGTCGCCCTCAATGGTTATCAGTTCTGATATGCTCTTGGTGGCGTTGCACAGTATCTGGTCGGCACGTCGAAACGATTCTTTTACGGTGATGTCTGAGTCGGAGTAGATGTCGCAAATGCGCTCGTTGTTCACAATCAGTATGGCATCAACATTCTTGCGCATCTCTTCTACACCCTTTAGCGCCTTGATAATCTTGCGCTTCTTCTCAAAGAAAAACGGAATGGTAACAATGCCAATGGTGAGCAACCCCATACTCTTGGCCACGCCTGCTATCACAGGGGCTGCACCTGTGCCAGTGCCGCCGCCCATGCCCGCTGTAACAAACACCATCTTGGTGCCATCGCTAAACAGGCGCTTAATCTCTTCAAGATGACTTTGGGCCGCCTTTCGACCCTCTTCAGGGTTGCCACCTGCTCCCAGGTTGCCAATGGGCAACTTTACGGGCACGGGCGAGGTGGCTAACGACTTGCTGTCGGTGTTGCACACGGCAAAGTTTACGTCTACAATGCCTTCGTTAAACATGTTGCGCACGGCATTGCAGCCGCCACCACCCACGCCCACAACCTTTATCAGTCCGTGGGTTTTGTCTTCTACGGGGCCAAAGTCGATGGCCGGCTTATGTGGCGCCTCTGCTGGGGTAGGGCTGTCGGGGCTGAAGTTTATAATGTGATGCGGCTTCGGCTCACTGTGAGTCTCGGCTGAAGTGTGGCCGTTTGCTGTGTCGTTGGGAGTGTCGAAAACGTCTATCATATATCGTCTTTTGTTCTTTCGTTTCTTGTTGTTATATTTTCCTTGTCTGCTCGTCACTCGTCTACTGTTTTGCAAGTTTTAAAGCTTGCAAAACCTAAATAATGACAATGCAAAGATAATAAGGTATGGGAAATGGTGCAAGTTTTCGCAAGCCTTGCAGAAAACTACAAATTATGTACTATTGTTTTGCGGGTTGCCATATTTGTCTTACTTTTGCAACGAGATAAAAAACAATGACCGAGGAAGAGCAGAAAATAATGCAGATGGCAACAACGGTGCGCCAATGGGTAAACCAAATGATTGCTAACGGACGTGCCGACATGGCGCTTCAAGCCATTGGTATGCCTAATCTTGAACTGTTGCAAATGGAGGCGGCACGAACAAAACTCAGTCGGCTACTCATCACATCCGACTACCGCTTCTTCCTCATCGACTATAACAATCGTGAGGTGGAAATGTCGCCCATACACAAGGCCTTATACCTCTTGTTTTTGAACAATCCCGAGGGTATAGAGTCGAAACATCTCTCTGAACATCGCGACGAACTGCTCAGCATCTACATGCGCATCTCGTCGTGGCTCGATGTAGAAAAGGTGCACGACGTGGTAGACCGATTGGTAGACCCCCTCGACAACGCCTTCAACGAAAAATGCTCGCGCATAAAAGCCGCCTTCGCAGCACTAACCGACGAATACACTGCCGCTTACTACGTAATATCAGGACACAAAATACGCCATCTCACCTCTTCGTCACGCATATGGTACGAACGCAAAAAAGTAATCACCCTACCACGTGAACTCGTGGTTTGGGAGAAGGGGTGAGAGAGGCTTGATAGGGCTTGTTTGTTTAGGGTCAGCGGGTCTTCTCGGTTAGTAACACTATATAACAATCTTTTTCGCGCTTCGCGCGTTTTATATTATCATTAATGTTTAATGACCCGCAAGCAATACGAAGCATTGCGAGTATTAATTTTTAGCTAAACGGATGCGCCCTCCAAGTAGGACGGTGGCCTCCGCGCCCCGTCCTCCAGCACCCAGTACTTTTAAATAGATAACCTCACATATTTAGTAAGCAAGAACTTGTTTACTAGCAGCATGTCAAAGCATGTGAAACCTGAGTTTTTTATAAAAGCGATGCTAACATTAAAAATATTTTAATATTTATTTTTTTAGTTTGAGAAAAATATATAAATTTGCGTTTGGATTATCATGTCTCAATCATAATGTTGAGGCAAGACGCGTTCTTGCATAAATATTATGAGACAGCTCACGCCGTGTGATGCATGATGATATCGAAAGAATATCTATGCAAAGCGGGCTTGGGTGGGAAGATAATCCAAGACATATTGAAGGCGTTTACTCAACGCTAAGTTTGAGACACATCGAATCTAGCAAATTCAACAATCTAAGTCTTGAACGTAGCAACGGTAGATGTCCCGGGGTGTGATTACATCAATCCCGTGGAGACCTTGTAAGCATGTATTGTACCCATATGGGTATAGTATGCTTGTTTACGGAGGTCTCTTTACGGCTGCGTATATCATATCGGCGTGGGCTCTGACGTTGTCTGTTCGACTTAGATAGGCAGTGCTAGAGCCTCGATGTGTGGGACGGACAACAGGACGACTCACGCTTTTTTTGTGTCTGTGTATCAAGTCAAGTCTTTGATAAGGTACCATCACGATATGGAGAAACATTGCGCCACATCAGATGTAAAATGCACAGTAGGAGCCGACCTATCTCCTCAAAGCGCTGGACTTACCACCAACGTTCTCCCCGAAGTTCAACAGCCAATTAAACCTATGAACTCACAAACAGGGGTGTCCACCAATTGTGCACTGACAACAAATATTAATGAACGAAGCAATGAGGATAAAAACCTTCCTCATTGGTATGCTCTGCGCACAACATATGGTAGAGAGCAGAAAGCATACGATTATCTTGTTAGCAAGCACATCATGGCTTTTTATCCTACAATGAAAAGGGTAAAAATTGTTGATGGTAAGCGCATCACTACTGACGAATCGCGCATCCCCAATATCTTCTTTGCTTATGCCACAGAAGAAGAATTAAAAACTTTTGTTTACGACAACGTTAACCTTCCTTACCTCCGCTTTTATTATCGACACGTTCATGTAGGTAAAAAGATTGTCAAAGAACCATTGATTGTACCCAGTAACCAAATGAACAGCCTAAAAATAATATGTGCCGCCGACTCTGACGACATTGTAGCTTCGACAGAAGAACTAAGAAAGTTTAAGGTAGGGCAGAAGGTGCGAATAACAGAAGGAAAGTTTAAAGGAGTGGTCGGAATGGTAGCCCGTTATCACAGCCAGCAGCGTGTTGGCATTGTCATTGATGGACTGCTAACGGTGTGCACAGCATATGTGCCTAGTGCGTTTGTGGAGAAACTAATTTAAAACTATAAAATATGAATAGTAGAATTTTAAATTTTATAACTGGAGTAATATTGCTTTTTAGTGTTAGTGGGTTGTATTCATGCAAAAAAACTACTCCTACTCCAGTGGACACAAAGTATATTAAAGATTTTCATATGACAAATTTCCTTCATTCTGCTAATATGCTTGAAGAAGGTAAACTAGCGTTGTATGTTGATTATTCTACTTGTATCGCTGAAGGCATGAAGACCTCTGCCCTTTATGTTAAACTCGTTCCGTCTTTTGTAGAAGCTACAAAAACCTTTTATTCAATAAAAGGAGATTCTATAAAGCAAGAGATTCCAGCAGATACATATAATCGCCTCCTGAATATACACGAAGTTAATTATGCGGATTTAAAATCTGCAGCAGAACAAATTGCAAAGGGTAATACAGAAGCTGCACTTCTGACTGATGGCGAATACTATAATCCCACAATGGCTGGTGCCAATCCTAATAATCCATATTTGGCAGACGCTTTTAAAACATGGATGAAAAAAGGGCACGATATCTTTATTCTCTCTGAGCCTTATATAGAGACCAATAATGGTCTTCAATATAACAAGAAACGTTTTTATTTTCTTTTCACAGATACAAGGTTGAAGAATAACATATATGACCGTATCGCTCAAACGGCATCTTTAGAACAATTCCCAAATGTTCAGATTTTCCATCTTTCAGCAGACCATCCTAACATTATGGCAGAAGGAAACTCTTCACAGACAAATGATTTGCTTGCTGCAAACATTGAGCCTTATGGTATTTTTGAGATACAAGATTGGACTTTGGATTGGAAGCAAATAGAAAAATATATCAAGGACGCAGTTGATGAACAAACTGGTAATCCACTTCCTAATGGTGATTTCGTTATTAAGGGCTTAAAAGTAGATAGAAACTCGTTCGGTGGTTATAAAATTACAGACATTGATGTGAAAGTATATGACATGAATATGGCATATATGGATTATTATAATCAAAAAGTTTCTGGAGTGAAAGTAGGTGCTCTTGGTAATAAACTCCCTGAGTGCCCCAATTTTCTAATGGTTGATCATAAGGAATTTGAACGCCATGGAATGATTAATCTCTATTTTGACATCATGAGTTTTACCCCTGCTTTTCTTATAGGAAAACCAAACAACTATTTCAAGATAGATTTCTTTATCACTAAAACCGAAAACGTATTTTCAAAGTATTCTTCCATGTTCACTTTTGATCTTCTTGGGCACCCAGGTGTTACCAACAGTTCTGTGGTTACAAGCGTAGAACAATGTCTTGTTGATAAAGATTTGGAGAATCAAATGAAGCATTCTCCTTTCTATACAATTTATGTTAAAAGCAATAAATATTAATAATTATAGGACATATGAGATACACTACTTTTCCCGCTGTTCAGTCTTTACAGGACGAAACTATGGTTTATGCTGCGATTGTAGGTGCAGTAGCTTTAGGTTTTTCATTTTTAGTTGCATCATTGATTGCCTTTAGAGGTGGCAATGATCGTTCTTACATCACCCGTAGAATTTGGTATGTAATTATAGGTCTTGCTGCAGCTGCATTTTTCTACATATACAACGATCTCTTTGTTAAGCCCAATATTACAAATGTAGGTTGGCAGAGTATGTTCTCTGATACAAATTTCATAAGCATCTTTATTAACTTGGTGGTATATCTTGTTGGGGGTATAATTCTCATGTTTACCTTCAGACACAAGAAATTCGGTTCCATTCTTGGCAAAGAAAGAAACGCATAACTCAAACAGAATCTAAACAATCACAGAAATATGGCAAAACAATATTTCGTTATGGGAATTGGCGGCACGGGCATGCGCTGTATTGAGTCGCTTTTACACCTATGTGCTATGGGCATGTTTGACGACACCGAAATTCATCTCCTTGCACTCGATACAGACGTGAACAACGGTAATTTTGGCCGTCTGAAAGCCGTTAAAGACGCCTACAACAAAGCAAAGGGCGGCAATAACAACACTCAGTCTGCACTGGGCGATACTTTCTTTTCTGCGAAAATAAGCTATTACCAGTTCTCGCCAGACTACCAGCAGAATCGTACTTTCAATGCAGTATTTGACTACAACAACACCAAGTACAACAATCGAGAGGCAGCCGACCTAGCCGATTTGGTCTTTACCAAAGAGGTTGAGAATTTCGACCTACTTCATGGCTATCGAGCTCAGACACATCTTGGTTCCATGATGATGTATCATTCCATCATTGCGGCAATGGGAGATCCAAGACCCAATGACATGAAGACATTCATTGCCCAACTGATTTCTGCTACACAAAGTGGTGCTATTCCACGAGTGTTCATCCTTGGTTCTGTGTTCGGCGGCACAGGTGCGTCATCAATACCTATCATTCCAAAGGCTTTAACTGATGCTGCATCAGTCATGGGAAACGGGGGAGCCAACATTCTTGCAAACTGTTATTTTGGCTCCACACTTCTTACGGCTTATTTCTCGTTCCCCACCCCTACCACAAATCAAATACTTCAGGAGAAGGTAATAGCATCCAGTGACAAATTTGCCCTAAACTCACAGGCGGCCATGATGTTCTATGACGATGACACTACGGTAAAGAGCACATATCAGAAATTCTATATGTTGGGGACGGACAATCTCAACTGGAATCCAATGGTCAACAACACAAGCACGTCAACTATTACTGGAGGCCAAGACCAAAAGAACGACTCACATTTCATTGAACTTCTTGCTGCCTGTGCGGCTCTTGATTTCCTTAATGAGGACGAGTCTACACTTCAAGCCAATAAGAACAATGTCGCAACAGATTATGTGTGCCGAATTGCCGATACCAAATTCAACTTTGAGGATTTTGCAGGCACTAACAGAGCCATGGAGTTTGCAAAAAAATTCGGAATGCTTCTTGTGTTCTCATTATTCTGCAATGGCACAGACGATTTTGTTGAGAGTGTCAGGTCGGGAGGGCATAAAGAAATACAGGAATTCCGCAACATGAGTCCAGATCAGGTGCTGGCTCTGAAGGAATATTTCAATTATTTCTTCTGCCGTAAGGAAAGTGACGGACGGCTTGCAGAGGGATGGCTCTATCAGATTCATCGCTCTGCTGGTGGTGGAGACCACTTTCTTTTTGGTGCAGGAATGTTTACTGCTTTCGACATGAAGTCGCTCATGAAGACAGAGTGGAACAAAAAACTCTACAGAGAAGATGACATTGCAAGAGACAAGAAATACTCTTACGGCTGGTTTAGTGATAAGTTTGACAGTTTCAAGTCGAAGTTCATAGAAACACGAGATAGGAACAAAGAATGGTCGAAGATCACGAACTTGGGCGAACAGTTCTACAAGTTGACGTTTGACACCCTTAAAGCATTGTACAATTTCTAACAAGCAGCAACAATGGTAAAAAAAGCATTATTAATCCCAAGCAACGTGCAAAGTCCAAATGGAGCTACAGGAGTCTGGAACAACATTGGTAACATAGCTTCAGCTTATATAAAAGGTATTCAGACAGGAAAACTGCTTAACACAATCAATGCCCAAACACTTCAGGCCCTGATATCAGGAGTACCTTCTCCATGGGCGCGTGCGAAACTTTTCAAATATGCGCTTGATTGCTTCGGCAATCCTGTGACATCTGCTGCAAATAGCGGTCTGAACCAATACTATAACATTTTAGTAAGTGAATGGAAGGGTCTGTTGGCTGTCATGGCACTGTTCCCTGGACGTATTACGTTCTCCGAACCATTGTCCCTCAATACAAATGGCGGTCAATACGACATAGCATCAGCATTTGGACGAATGTTGTTTGAGGACGCTGACATATGGAGCAACCAAAACAACTTGGTCAAGAACCCCGGAGCGCAGCCGTTCATTCAACTGATATATTATCGTGGGAAACTTGTTGGCGGCACGTCGCCGCTGACAGCTGTGTTCACGGGCGTTGACTACAGCGATCTCGGAACACTGGCAAGCGACATTCCATGGTATCGTAACGGAATTTTCGAGTCTCCCGACCGTTATCTTGACCCACAGCAGTTGCAGAAACTATACCATTTTGTCAGAAACATGAATGCCAATGCGCAGAGTTTTGTCAATATGGTCAATTCGCAGCGCGGCAACAAACCCAAAATAAATTTCACGCAATTTCAGGCTGTAGGACAGAACTGGGAGCAGCAACTACAAAGAATGGCAAACACTCAGTTGCAGCCAGTTGGTCCTATTGCAAAATACAACAATTTGGAGATTCCGTTCAAATTGCTGTTTGACAGCAATGTACCACTGTATAGAACATCAAGCGGAACTTTCACGTTCACCAATACGCCTAATGTTGTCCAAATTGGCGACATCAACAGCCTTTTGAGCGATGACAAATTTGTGATTGGATGGTCAGAAGACTCCAGTACGGCCCATTCCATTTATAACGGCCCTGTGTATCTGATGAAAGTTCACGAGCTTAATGCGCAGACAACACATTATTTCAGTCTGCCGTTGTCAGAACAGGCTATAGAGATATTTCACAACAGTTTGCCAGGCATTCTCGGATATGTACCCAGTCAAGGCGTGTCCATGGAAGGCAAACTAAATGACAAGGGACAACTTGTCGTCACTCTCACATTGCAGGTTGATGGACATGCCGTACAACTTAATCCTAAGGAATACAAAGTGCAATGGCAGCTAAGGCCACAGAAGGTCATCTTGTGGCCAAACTTCATCGCAGACGAATGGACACGCTATTACATATATTCCCAAAGAACGGATGCTTCCCAACCAGAATTCTTGCCATTCTTCAAGGATAAGAATAGCGGTGGTATCATAAAAGACCGCTTTGGCAAATTCCTTACGTCCAACAATCTTGCCAACGCAGACATGACAGCACCGTCTGTTAGTGTCAGATCATTGGTGAAGACGCCTGCTGATGCTGGCAATACTCTTCCTGCCGACTATGAGATTTGCTTGATAGATACTCCTGTATTAGGATTGAAAGCCATGATTACCCAAGGTGTCAGCACCATATGTGCAGGATATCTTATTACACGCCAAGATGTGATACAGGATTACAGTACTCGCCAGAGGTCAAATACGGCTACTGTTGGTTTTGACTTCGGCAGCAACAACACTTGTGTGTTCTACCATGACTCGCAGAGCAACCAGACAAATCCTGTATGTTTCAAAAACTATCGGGCTATGCTCGTTGGACAGGAGACGATGGCATCTGATCGTGTGGCTGAGCTTGATGAACTATTATTCTTCTCAAACTATGAGTCAAGCAACGGACAGTTCAAGTCCTGGTTGCAGGAACATGATGGACGGACAAATCAATTTACGCAAATGGATGAGATTGCTGGTGGTGTGCCTGTGAATCGCCCAAATGTACAGGTGAACAAGATGACCGACCGTATAATTGAAACACAAGCTGGTGTGCTTCATTATAATATGAAGTGGCTCAACGATAATTTGGGATTGCAGAAGAAACGTGCTTTCATCAAGTCTCTTTGGTTGCAGACGTGTGCATATCTGTTCACCAATGACATTCTTCCAACAAGCATAAAATGGAGTTATCCGGGGGCTATGATGATGCGTGACGTGAATGACCTGCATCAGATATTCCTTGCATTAGGAAATGTTACACCATTGCAGATGGCGAATGTCACCGTTGAAAATGGTATGACTGAGGCTGAGGCTGTGTGCAGCTATGCTGTAGGTCTGCCTGATTTCGGATTGGCGGCAAACAGTATGTTCTTGGGGATTGATGTTGGCGGTAGCACAAGTGATATTTTACTGTTGGCACGTGATGCCCAAAACAACGGGCAACCAACACTATTTACGGAAAGCAGTATAAGACTGGCGGCTGGCGTGTTCTTCAATACTCTGAATGGTTCTGGTGTTGGCTCACAGCAATTCCGAAATGCGCTTGTCACGTTTCACGGCGGACACAATACTAGCGTGAACGTTATGAACATAAACGAGATAACCAGACCGGAAAACCGCAATAAGGCTCCTTATTATCTTAACTGCATTTTCGACCAACTAAAGCCGGAGGAATACGATAGCTTTTATCAGTCATTGGCAGCAAACGCACGTTTTGTGTTCACCATTCCTGCCTACGTTACTGGCGGTCTGCTGTTCTATTCAGGAATGCTTATAGGAAAAGCTCTGAAAACAGGTAAACTCCCTGAAACGCTGCAACAGGTTGACATTCTTCCGTTTGGCAAAGGTGGAAGACTTTTCCATTGGCTTTATCAGGCTGTAGGGCAGCAAAGCACAGACTCCTACTATGGGGAATGTCTGAATGCTGGCATTAAGTGCATCATAAAACATGAAGTAAGAGCGGTTTTGCGTAGCCAGATAGCAGCAAACAATAAGACAGAGGTTGCAAGAGGTCTATGCGAGCCTACACAACAGTTTGTCAAGACTGCAGGACTTAGCACTGAAGATATTTGTGGTGAGCAGAATGTGTATTTCCGTAATGGCAGTACACGCGAGCCTATTGCTGCAGACCAAACACTTGATGGAAAATATTTTCATAACCCGTCACAATTCGAACTTACCGAACTTGAAAATTTCAGTAAATTCATGGATATGTTCCTGAATTTCGTCTGCCATGAGACAAATGTGTCAAGTGACAAAGAGCAACAGATGCGACGGGATCTTCAAGACTTGCCGGGCTGTATTGCCAATTTCATAACAGGCGATCCCGAATATCAAAAGGCATTGAACGCAGGACAGGAGAATTTTCCTTATCATCAGTCAATGATTGTTACTGAAATAGCGGCATATCTTCAAAAAATGATACAGCAAATATTCTGAGCATGAGAATACTTTCACTATATATTGACAAATGGTATATTGTTGGCACCATAATGGATGGTGCCAACAGAACACCCTTGTCGCTTAGCAATGCTGAAGATAGAATTTGGCTGTATTTTTACAGCAACAGCACGACGAATGCTGTGAAATACAGTCTCAGCTATAAAGATGAGGCTCTTGCTGGCGAAAATGGTTATTATGCAGATGTGTTTGAACTTCTGCCTGACTATAAAGAATATCATTACGAAAAATATGGTGCACGCAAAAAAATGTCAGAAATCTTCACCGATGCAGGGATCTTCTCTGACATTAGGAAATCATACGGTGACGATTCTAATAATATACCGGTGTATGTTTCTTTTTCCGAAGACATTGATCTAGTAGCACGTGGGATATTCTTGGAAACATTGAAAAATGAGCGTTTTGATGTCTTGCAATACACATTGCCTATAGAAAATCTTGTTTTGGAATATCTTATAAGGCATGGGAAGATTGCAGATGACGATCACAAGATGCTGGTTGTCAATGCCTGTAATGAGAACTTACGCTATTCTATTTATGACTTGTACTCCAATGCCTTGTCGGTAGTTTCGCAGAAATGCGAACCGGGGTATGGCGTAGATAGCCGTATACAGGCTATTGTGGAGGAAGTGATGGAATACATGCAAGCTGACACACATTTTCTTACCGGGGCAAATGACGAATGGCAAGAAGAGATGCTGTATCTTTCGCAATTTGCCAATTTGTGGCTGAAGAAAATCGACAGCTCTTCCGATACCGCTCCAGTTGCTCTTGGCAACATTCATTTCAAAAAGCAAGCTAACAATGAAGTCCCAGTCGTGGTGTCTGCCTACAATCTTAATGACCGCACGAAAAACATCATTGGAAAGCTGGCAGGCAAGATTGTTGATATGATAAGGGAGTCGGGCATTCTTCTGCATCAGATATCGAACATCGTTTTCTTGGGTGACGTGTTTTCAAACCGTGCTTTTACAGATTCCTTGCAGCAGAAAATCGGTGTTACCTCTGAAAATGTAGCACTTTTCTCTGAACTACTATTGCCGGAAACTGTGGCTGTATACGACAAATGGGAAGAGGATGCATTTGATGATGAGAAAAAGAAATTTCTGGAAACTGCTCGCAACAAGTACACCCAAGACCGTAAAAAATATGTTGAGCAGCAAACGCAAGAATTCAAGAAAAAAGCGCAGGCTGCCGAAGAAGATGGTAGACTGCAAGATGCATTAGACGGATATGAGCAAGTTCTGAGAATTGACGGAAACGACAAATTTTCCAAGGCTCGGATTGAGGCGATTCGTCACCAGATGGAGGAGAATAGAAAAATTAAAGAGCAGATTGATGGACTTCTGGAAAAAGCCCGTCAGAGTTTTCTCGCAGGCGATTTTACTGACGCTATAAGAAACTGTGACGACATTCTCCGTCTGCAAAGCGACAATGTTGATGCTAAGAAGATGAAGGAAGATGCAGAAGATGTGTTGAAACGCCGAGAGTTGTTGGAACGATACATCGACAAAATGGACGAACTCATTACGGAGAGTCGTTTCTTCGATGCCAACAATATTCTCCAAAAGGTTGATGCACTCAATGTTAATGACATTCGCTTGAAAGAAATCCGCGACAAGATAGAAACTGGCATTGCCAAACTCCAGTTACAGGTTCAGGACAAGAGCCTTGCTTATGAGACGGCCTTTCAAGCTGGTGACTACCAACAATGTCTGCGCCTCTGTGACGAGCTTTTGACAATAGGTGCTGACTGCTCCGTCTGGACAGGAAACCGTCAGGTTGTCATGGAAAAAATAAGACAAGAACAGATTTTCCAAGACAATTATGAACTTGCACGCAAGGCACGGTTGGAACATGAATGGAATAAAGTCGTGGAATATGCTGAGAAGGCACTTGCTGTAAAAAACAATTCTGAACTTAACGGGTGGATTGTAGAAGCAAGGGAATCATTAATTAATGAGGATTTAAAACACAAGCAAGAAGAGTTTAACTTGGCTTTTGTTAATGAACAATGGAATAGAGTTGTTGAGTTGTATAATTCAAATGAGATTCTTCATAAAAAATGTTCCAATTCAAAAATGTATGACAAAGCAAAGCGTGTCCTCAAAAGTAGTAGAACATCTATTCCTATGGAAACACATCCAATTAATGCCAAAGAAGGAACGAAGAATCCACAAACTGAATTGACAAAAAATAATCCAGTGAATTTTGGAAGTTCTGTTCCTGTGAAGAAAAGTAGGCCACAACCAACTCGTCCTAATGTCTCCGCTCGACCCCAAGCAAAGAAAATAGATGCTACGCAAAAGGTTCAAAACGAAAATACAGCACACCAACGACAAAACCGCATACCATCAAGTGAGGGACTCGGCAAAAATAATAAAAATACAAAATACACGCGAAACCAAAAAGTTATAAATAAACCGAAACGCTAAATTTAAATATTATGGCAGAAAAAAAGAAAAAATTATTCTCAGCTGATGATTTTGATAAGATAATCAGCGTCGGAGAGCAGTTGGTCTTTGATAAACAAGATCTCAACACTGTGAAAATAGACTTGATATGGGATTGTCCGAATCCTGAAACGGATGTAAAAGACTTGGATGTATGTGCATTTTTGTTGGGTGATGATAATATGATGAACAAGAGAGAGGATCTTGTTTATTTCAAATCACAGCACCGTTGGATGCCTGAGTTACCTCTCAACGATCCCAACTTCAATCCACTCAAAGGAAGAATTAGTGGTACATGGATAGAAGAGGGATTTAAGAATCCATTAAAATGGATGGAGGTAACACTTCCTCTTTCTGGAGATAAGGCTGTAATAGGTTCATGGGACGACATGGCAGATGGCGGCACTACGGAATGCGGAGAAACCCTACATGTTATCTTGAACGAAGTTGATGTAAGTCAACATTCTTCTATTGTTCTTGCAGCTGTAGTGGCAAAGGATGAAGTGAAAGCAGGAAAGTCTTTTGCTGACGCCAAGAACCCGATAGTACGCATTTATGATGCGGAAAAAGACGAGCTTATTGCTGAATATAAACTGGCAGAGAAATTCCCTAGTAAAGATGCAGTATGCTTTGGACGTCTGGTATATGATGAGAACGAAATGCTTTGGAGCTTTGAGCCTATGGCGAAAGCATATAACGGCGGCATGCAGTTCCTGGCGACTGAGATTTACGGATAATTTACAACTTGCTTATGAATAAGAGTAAAAAACTCTTCAATTCAGAAGATTTCGACAAGAAAAAGCCTTTGTTTGAGCCAGAGGATTTTGACAAATCGGTAAAAGAGAATCAGAAGGATGAAAAGGGACAAGTACCTGTATCAGAAAACGATTCATCTTCTCCTGATTCTGTAAGTAAGGCAAAAATCATTGGTGGTATTGTCGCTGCGGCATTCATCATTGCCGGTGGCATCTTCTTTGCCAATAATGACAAGGCTAATGACAGCGGCAGCAATAAGCCAGCAACAGAGACCGTTGCACAAGAGGGAGAGAAACATAACGCAGACTGCAATGACTCCACTACAGAGCTAAATGGTAAGACTGACGCCAAGGCTTTGGCAGACGCAGAAGGAAAGCCTTCCGCTAATGGAGATAACCCCAAGCCTTATGCTGCAGATGAGAGCCATGTAACAACATCGACAGGGAAGTCTCCGACCTCTCCTTCTGAGAAATCTGACAACAATGTGGATGGCGATGTTGAAACGAATGCTCGACGAGTTATTCGTGGCGATTTTGGCAATGGTCAGGAGCGTAAGGATAAGTTGGGTTCTTCATACTCTGAGATTCAGGGTAAGGTTAATGAAATGTATCGTCAGGGTCTTGTACATTAACCAAAATCTCAAGGAACAGATAAATGTCTGAAGGGGCATTACTTGTCATGAAAGTAATGCCCCTTTAATAAAAACCATATTAGGCAATGAATATTCGTATCACAATAATGGCATTAGGGCTTCTTGCTTTTACCTCTTGCCATCATAGGGAAAGTAAAGATAATTCTGTAGTAGAACCTACGCAAGCCCAGCAAAAGCTACTTGATGCAGGTTGGACAAATGAAACACCAGATGAAGATATGAGTGAGGATTATGGTATTAAACCTATTTATGGTATCCAAGACAACTATTTTGACATCGTTATGGGAAGCGGATGCAATGTGGCTGTAAAAATCATGGAATTAGGCACAGACAAATGTATCCGTTACGTCTATGTTGCAGAAAACACAACTACAACGGTTCAAGAAATACCACAGGGCGTTTATTATCTAAAGCTTGCTTATGGATATGATTGGATGGAAAAGGAAACGGAAGATGGTAAACAAGGAAAATTTACACGTAATGTGTTGTATGAACGGAGCCAAGATACCTTTGACTTCGGAATAAAAAATTCTAAAGATGAAATAAATTATCGTCTGGATATAAATGTTGTTGATAGTAAGTTGGAGAATAATTTCCATACGATTCCTATCGATGAAAAAGAATTTATGAAATAACATAAATGACTGCAACAATGATTCTGTATATAATTCTAGCGCTCATACTATGGTTTGTTGTCCCTTTGTTCATAGAAGGACATGTAAGGAAGAAAACTGATAGAAAAGCTTGGTCAATGTTGTCTCGTATTGTTGCTATAACATTAGCTATATTGGCAATGTATAGATTGTTGTCGTAAAATAATTTATCTTATGAAGAACTCAGAGAAGACAGCTGTAGTCAGGATATTTGTTGACCTGATAAAGGCAGATCGAATCATAGATACAGGTGAAATGGTATTTTATGATGAGATGCGCAAGAAATATAATTTTGCGCAGGAGAATGAAGTGGCTGCAATGGCAATGAGTTTTTCAGAGGCAATCTCCATATTGAAGATGTCTGCAGGGGATTTGCGGAGAGAGGTTCTAGCAGATTGTACGGATGCAACGGTGAGTGATGGCTTTTGTGCTCATTCAGAGGCATTGTTGCTTATTGCTTTAAGACAGGCTTTGGGTGATGAAGAATCAGACAATGTAAGCGTTATATCCATTCCTAAAAAGAGTTTCAGCGTTGATGAGTCGACGGTTTTGTATGTTGAATCTAAGTTTGATGTTGAGACAAATCAGCAGATTGTTGATAATTACAGGAATGTATATAAAGAGTTTCTGTTTTCAGGTTTCCAATTCGTTTATATTCCTAATGTCATCCACCATTATAAGGAAACGGATAAAGGGAAGTTCCGTAGGATGATTTCTTTTCTTGCACCTTCGTTTTCTATGGATGGTGTTGAAAGTGTGATGGATGGATTGCTGTCGATGACAACGGAAAGTTTCTGTAAGGATATATTGTGCAACAGGTTGAATCTTGAAAACTTGCGTGAAGTAAATCCGTCGTTGTTGATAAAGATAGGGAATGATTATGTCGGAGATGTTGAATATTCCAATCTCCTTTGTGTTGAGATAGAGAATGGTTTAGTAGATTTTGTCAAGAAGTTCGTTGATGATTTTTCTTCTATGCTTAGTTCAGACACTCTTACGGTTCCAATCGGGAGAGAGGCAAATAATCAATATCTTTATTATGGTTTTTATAAGCAATTGCTGGATATTTTCTTGAGACGCAATAATATAAGAAGTAGGATTGTAATTGATCCGAACCGTGAAGAAATATGCTTACTGGATATCGGTCAGAAACTTAATGGGTTAAGTCGTCGTGACAAGGCAATGTATGTGTTGTTCCTTATTCTAATGAATGATAATGGCTTCTCTTTCAATTGTTCGAGTTCTAAGATTCAGATGCAGAGGTATAAAGAAAAGACTGTCAGATTCCAAAAACAATATGAGATCGTGTATGGCTTTATGGGAGGCGATAAAGATAAAACTCCAAATGTGGGTTCTGCAGAAATTCGTCGTCCAATATTTAGCCGTATAAAGAAAAGTCTGATGGTTTTGTCGGATATGTTGTATAATGTTAATGATTATTTGATAGCCAAGAATTCGTATGGAACATACAATGTGAATATTGAGGCTGACACCGTATATGTAAAGGATTGGAAAACAAACCGGCTGATACCATTGCTTGAGTCTGATATTATGAAAATGTTAAAAACTTACGAATAAGTGTTTGTAACGTTACATGTTTATAAGATAATAACGAATCAGTTTACGGTTGTAATGTTTCGGATAATGTATGAATAACTTAAATGTGGCTTATCTTTGCAGCAGAAATTAAATAATAACAATTAATAATTACAATTATGAAAAAGATTTTATTTGCATTAGTTGCAATGATGGCAACATCAACAGTGTCTTTCGCTCAGTCGTTTAACTATGGCAACAATCGTAGTAATACAACTTCCACATACGGAAGCTATGGTACAAACAGCAATATCACAACTGTTAATGGTTATACTCGTAGCAACGGTACTTATGTAAATGGTTATACCCGGACTCAGAAGAACAATACTAATCATGACAACTTTTCTACTTCTGGAAACTATAACCCTTATACAGGCACAACAGGTAGCCGGGCAAGAGATTATTCTAACCAATCATATAATTATGGCTCTGGCCGAACGATACAGACTGGTCCTCGTGGTGGCCAGTACTACACAAATAGCCGTGGCAACAAGGTCTATGTGCCAAAAAGATAAGTGTGAAATAATGTTAGTAACAGATTAAAAATGACAATCATGAAAAGAATATCATCGCTATTGGCTGTGATGGCAATAATTGCGTTCTGCTCATGTGGTGGTGGCACAAGGCCAAATTCCGATAACCGTACATACGAGAACGCGTATAGTTCTTCTTCAACAGAAACAGCCACAGAGACCGACGTACCATATTTGAACAACAGGTTACAAACAGGTGCTATTCCTTACAACAATAATGCTTGTGAGGGAGACGAATCAACAATCAGTGTGTCTACATCCTCCAGCTCGGAATGCGATGTCGTGGTTATTGTAAAGAAGAACAACCTTATTGTCAGAAATGTTTACATCGAGGCTGGTGACACTTATGAATTGTCAGTTCCTAACGGAACTTATCAAGTATTTTTCTACGGTGGAAAAGGATGGAATCCCCTGAAGAAAGTTGCTCATGGGTATGTCGGTAGCTTTGTCGCAAACGAGTCGTTTTCTAAAGATACATCTGTAACCTTAACTTATCAAGGTGTCAACTATGAACTGATACCACAACCCAATGGAAACTTCAGTACAAAACATAGCAGCGCATCAGAAATATTTTAAATAATGCAAAATATGAGAACAATACTATTATCAATTTTGATTGCATGTTCTTCTGCTTTATACGCAGACAATATCAAACGCCCTGACAGCTACAATTACACGCGTGGCATAGAGGCCATACAGAATAACAATACAGAGGAAGCATTAAAATATCTCAACCAAGAGATAAGTGATCACCCTGAAAACGGCTATGCCTTTGCATGGGTAGCATTGGTAAGGGTTTCTACTGAAGAGTTTGGGCGTGCCTTAACGGCATCAAACATCGCAATAAAGAAAATTCCATCTAAGGACAAAGAATATAAAAGTTTTGCATATTCAACAAGAGCGCAGGTCTTTTTAAATTTAAACGATACTGTTCACGCATTGAAAGACTATGCCCAAGCAATAGCATTGACTCCAGAAGATGACCGTTTGTATAATACCAGAGCACAGGTATATTACGAACAAGGCAAATATGATTTGGCAGATAATGATTATCGAAAAATGATCTCGTTGAAAGAAGGAGACGTAATGGGCTACATGGGATTAGGAAGAAATGCTAATGCTCAAAAGAAATATGAAGATGCCATCAAGCTGTTTGACTATGTGAATAAACTTGAGCCTTCATACTCGTCTGCTTATTCGTTCCGTGCCGAAAGTTATATCGGTCTAAAGAAATACGACGAAGCAATTGACGATATAATAACAGCATTAGGTATTGACCAAGACAACAAGGCTTTCTATGAACTTCAAATACTTGCAGACTCGGCATTTGCCCAAACTGTAACAAAACTGAAGGTGCAGAAACTGAAAGAGCCCAAAGAATATTCATGGCCATACGATCTTGGCGTAGTATATGAGAGAACAGACAGATACGTTAAAGCCATACCGTTTTATAAAGAATCGTTGGCAATAGAATCTAACAAAGAAACAGCAAACCGCATATCCAACTGCTATAATGAAATCGGTGACTACGATAAAGCGTTGGAATATTGCGACCAAGCGATAGCGTTAGATTCGACCAAAACCGATTATCTGTATTTCAAGGCGAATATACTGGATAATGCAGGACGCTCAGAAGAGGCTATTAAAGTAATGGACAGTTACATAGCACAAAATCCCGAAGAATACTTTCCTTATTATAGAAGAGGTTGGTTCAAAGATCATTCGGGAAAGACCGATGAGGCTATTGAAGACTATACAATGGCTATCACTCTTCAACCCAATGATGCTTACCAATATTTGAACCGTGGTGTATTGCTTTTGCAAAAAGGTGATAAGAAAAAAGCAGACGAAGATTTCAAACAGGCTGTCCGTTTAGATTCTGTCCCAGATGCACCAGAATGCGCATTCTATGCCTATTACTACTTGGGGGATATGAATAAGGCTATAGAAATGCTGGATAAAGCTTTAAAGAAAGATGCCAAAGCCTACTACTATGATGCAGCATGCTTTTATTCAATTATGAATGACAAGGATAAGGCCATTTCTTATTTGCAAAAAGCATTGGAGAATGGCTATAGAAAATTTGCTCACATCAAACGTGACAGAGATCTCAACAATATACGTTCTACAGCAGAATACAAAGCGATCATGGATGAGTATGAAAAGAAACACCAACAAGAAATAGCGGAAGATAATGATGAAACCGTGTACGAGAGTAAAACCGAAGAAGTGCCTTTTACGAAAGAAGGAAATGTCTGTAAGGTGAAGTGTACCATCAATAATTTGCCGTTACATTTCATCTTCGATACAGGTGCCTCCAATGTTTCTATATCATCTGTTGAAGCCACATTCATGCTGAAAAACGATTATTTGGCTGTCTCCGATATTATTGGAAGACAGAACTATATGACTGCCGATGGAAATATTACAGAAGGTACTGTCATTAATCTTCGTGATGTGAAACTTGGAAACATACACCTCAACGACATAAAGGCTTCTGTTGTCAAGAACCAGTCTGCCCCATTGCTTCTTGGTCAAAGCGTATTTTCGAAATTAGGAAAGATAGAAATAGACAATGATAACAAAGTACTGAGAATAACATACCGCCAAAAAGTAAAGCAAGAAAATTAGCTCTAAATACGTTGATAATCAAATCAAAGAATATGGGGTGTAATATTGCAAGAGAGCCATATATGGAAAGAGGAATGTAGGCTGTAACATTATGGTTTTTCCTATTTAATGCAAAAGCCTTCATATCTTTGCATCAGAAAAAGAAACAAAACAATAAAAATAACGATTATGAAAAAGATTTTCTTCGCATTGGTTGCAATGCTGACAATTTCAATGGTTTCCGTAGCACAGTCCTACAATTATGGCAGCAATCGCCGTCGTAGTACAACAACTTCTACATATGGTATCTATGGTACAAATCCAAGTACTACATCTGTTAGTGGCTACACACGCAGCAATGGTACCTATGTGAACGGCTACACTCGGACACAGCGTAATGGTACTAACCATGACAACTACTCTACTTCAGAGAATTTTAATCCATACAACGGCACAACAGGCAGTCGAGCAAGAGATTATTCTAACCAATCATATAATTATGGCTCTGGCCGAACGATACAGACTGGACCTCGTGGTGGACAATATTATACGAATAGTCGTGGCAATAAAGTATATGTCCCCAAAAGATAGTTGCAGATTTATTCTTCGTAGACGAAATATATTGAAGCGTAAAATAGTTTTTTAATATCGATAAAAGTTTTTGTGCCATGTATAGAATTTTATTATTCCAGATAATTGCATTGTTATTGTCCTTTAGTACAGACTGTACAGCCTTTACAAGATATGTAACAAATAACTTAAATTTACGATATGAGGCAAATGCGCATTCATATATACTGACAGTGATTCCTAAAGGAACAGCCGTAACTATAGATGAGGATTGTGACTGTAAGTGGGTTCCTGTTGAATATAATGGATATGTCGGATATATTTCAACAAAGTATCTGTCTAGTAAACCTGTTCGTAAAACTTATACGTCTCGTAGGGGAACTTCTGTACGAAAAGTCGGCAATTCTTCCTATAATCGACATGGTAGCATAAGGCATTATACAAACTCGTATGGTAACCGAGTCCAATCTCCAACTTATTATGACTCACGACCAGCAGGAGCTACTGCTCTTTGTCGGGATGGTTCTTATAGCTTTAGTCAAAGCAGGAGAGGAACATGTTCGCATCATGGCGGAGTGGCAAGATGGTATTGACATAATAAACGTAAATACAGTTAGATTATTATAGAAGGAAAATATAATATATGTTTGGTTTACAATTGGTATAACATTTAAATAAAAGAATATGGGAAGAGAACAAGTTATCAATGAGATACGACGGTGGTATTCTTCAGCTGGCGATGAGTGCAATAAGTTGCTTTGCGATAAAGGACACACTAAATTGAAAAATAACCATTTTGTTTTCGGAGAGATACCGTTATGCTGGAAAGCAAAAGACTCGTGGGGATGCCCGTTTGACAATGACATAGAAGAAGGCTACACATGGGTATGCTTGACCGGTTTTGTAATGGCAAATGGTGAGTTTAGGGCTATCTGTTACTTCTATCATTCTGGACCTCCTGATGGTGATTATTGTGAAATGGATACAATACCTGACGGTGTTCTCTTTAGCGCATGGTATTATCTTAGTAAGCATTTTGGTAAAAAAACAGATATAATGGAACAAAAACATCACTACATTGGCTTGACCGATGCCCAGGTGCTCGAAAGCCGCAGAAAGAATGGTGCCAACGTGTTGACACCGCCAGAGAAAGAACCTTTATGGAAACAGTTCTTGGAGAAGTTCGGCGACCCCCTCATCATCATCCTGATGATTGCCGGTGCATTGTCGATAGGTATATCATGCTATGAGTTCTTCGGACTCGGACAGGGTGCTGCTGTATTCTTTGAACCAGTAGGAATATTCGTTGCCATCCTTCTCGCAACGGGACTTGCCTTCTATTTTGAGTTGCAGGCTGACAAGGAGTTCACGATTCTCAATCAGGTGAACGATGATGAGCCTGTAGAGGTGATCCGCAATGGCAACACTACGCAAATTCCTCGTAAGGATATTGTTGTTGGCGACATCGTGATTCTCAATACCGGTGAGGAAGTTCCGGCAGACAGCGAATTGATCGAGGCCACATCGTTACACATGGATGAGTCAACATTGACCGGTGAACCAATGTGTGGCAAGAGCGTCGATGAGAAAGATTTCGACAAGGCTGCTACCTATCCTACAAACCATGTGATGAAAGGCACTAAGGTTATGGAGGGTCATGGAATATGCCGTGTACTTGCTGTTGGTGATAAGACTGAGCAAGGTAAGGTGTTTGAGGCTGTACAGATTGATGACAGCGTGAAGACCCCGCTCAATGAGCAGCTCGATGGATTGAGTGACTGGATTACCAAGGTAAGCTATGGTTTTGCCGCACTTATTGTCATCGGACGTATCATTATGTACTTCGTGACAAATGGAACCGACTGTTTCGGCTCAATGGAGCAGGTCGCTCCGTTCATAGCATACGTTCTTCAAACATTGATGATTGCCGTGACACTTGTGGTTGTGGCTGTGCCGGAGGGACTGCCAATGGCTGTTACCTTGAGCTTGGCTTATAGTATGCGTCGTATGCTCAAGACAAACAACCTTGTAAGAAAGATGCATGCTTGTGAGACAATGGGAGCAACTACAGTTATATGTACTGATAAGACGGGAACGCTGACGCAGAATCTGATGAGCGTGGATGAGATGAAAATATATGGCGATACGCCGAAGGAAGTTATTAATGAGGGTATTGCCGTAAACTCTACTGCGTCCATTGATTTCTCAGACAAGAGCAAACCGCAGATTCTTGGCAACCCAACGGAAGGAGCTCTTCTTCTATGGTTGAACAACAAAGGCGTAGACTATCGTTCGATACGTGAGTGTGTAAAGACTGTTGCAGAGGTGCCATTCTCTACAGAACGCAAGTATATGGCAACCATAGTAGAGTCTGTAGCATTGAAGGGCAAGAAGGTGCTTTATGTGAAAGGTGCACCCGAGATTGTGTTCGGTCTTTGCAAGGAAACATCTGTAAGCAAAGAGGATGTTGAAAAGCAACTGACAGAATATCAGAATCGTGCCATGCGTACGTTGGGCTTCGCCTACCAGGTCTTGAACGATGGTGATAAAGCGATTGAAGACAACAAGATAGTAGCAGACAAACTCTGCTTCATCGGAATTGCAGCTATTGCAGACCCAGTAAGACTTGACGTGCCCTCTGCTGTAAAGGAATGTGTTGATGCCGGTATTAGTGTGAAGATTGTAACTGGTGACACTCCTGGAACAGCAAAGGAAATTGCACGTCAGATAGGCCTTTGGGATAATGCGAAGGATACGGAGCGTAATATCATTACAGGTCCGGAGTTTGCAGCATTGTCGGATGAGGAACTTCAGGAGCGCATTCTTGACTTGAAGATTATCTCTCGTGCCCGTCCTATGGACAAAAAACGCTTGGTGGAAACCTTGCAGAAGAAAAATCAGGTGGTTGCAGTAACGGGTGACGGAACAAACGATGCGCCAGCTCTCCGTGCAGCCCACGTCGGTTTGTCAATGGGTGATGGCACAAGCGTGGCAAAGGAAGCATCCGATATTACAATCATCGACAACTCGTTCAGCAGTATCGGAAAGGCTGTTATGTGGGGACGTTCGCTATATCAGAACATCCAACGCTTCCTCCTGTTCCAGTTGACTGTGAACGTTACGGCTTGTTTCCTCGTTCTTTGTGGTGCTTTCATGGGCACAGAGTCTCCTCTTACCGTTACTCAGATGTTGTGGATAAATCTCATCATGGATACCTTCGCTGCTATGGCTCTTGCCTCACTGCCGCCATCTGAGAGTGTGATGAAAGACAAACCTCGCGATCGCAATGCGTTTATCCTCAATAAACCAATGCTTCGAGAGATTATCGGTGTGGGTGGTTTCTTCTTCCTGATGCTGCTCGGAATGCTTTACATCTTCCAGCATGCAGAAGTAACTCAGCTTACCGATTTCCTTCATCTGCAGTTAGGTGCAAAGGGACACGTGTCTACATACGAGTTGACACTGCTCTTCACAATCTTCGTGATGACCCACTTCTTCTATCTCTTCAATGCCCGAGCATTTGAGACAGGTAAGAGTGCTTTGCATTTCAAGGGATGCAACGGCTTGCTGACAATTGTGGCAATTATCCTTATAGGCCAGATTGCAATGGTTGAAGTACCAGGTTTACAGCAGTTCTTCAATGTAGAGGGATTGAAACTGATAGACTGGGTGATAATCATCATTGGTTCTTCATTCGTACTTTGGGTGCGTGAAATATGGCATCTGCTGACAAAGAAATAAATATAATTGGTGAAACTACATAAACTATTATTATGTAGTTTCACCATAATTCATAAAACAAATTGTAATTATTCATTACAGGCATAGTTTTCAAAGACACTAAGATTTTTAATAAACATGGGGAAAACAAACACAAGGATTCCTGGTCTTTCGTTTTCTTGGAAAAGGGCTTTAGGTATAACTCAGGCAAAACAAAAGATAGCTCGCCAAACAGGCATCCCAACATCTAAAGCGGGGATAGAACGTAAAATAGGTAAGATGATATTAGAAGCGTTATTCGGTAAGTAATATGAGTAATAACAACAATCATGACATTAAAAATGTCCCTTTATTGCATCTTGTCATTTCAACAGGCTTTGGAACAGGTTTTGTTCCTATAGCTCCAGGTACAGCAGGCGCATTTTTGGCTTTGTTAATATGGATAGGGCTATATTTTTTACTTTCTCCTTTATTGCTATTCCTTGCAACGTTATTTTTAATAATCAGTTGTTTCGTCGTTGGCGTTTGGACAGACAACGTGATGGAACGATACTGGGGATCAGATCCAAGAGCAGTTGTTATTGATGAATTTTTTGGTACATGGATTGCCGTTCTTGCGGCAACTTTTGTTCCAGGCCCCAGCTATCTAACAATATTATTAGCATTTATTGGATTCGTTCTTTTTAGAGTTATTGACATAACCAAACCGCTTGGTTGTCGTTGGATAGACAAAAATATTCATGGAGGTTTAGGATGTATGCTTGATGATGCCTTGGCAGGAACTTATGCATTTCTATTAACTTTATTAATAAGCTTCGTTGTCCGCTAAAACTATAATACGCACAAATATACTGCCCGAAGTCTTCTAAAATTAGACTTCGGGCTTACTTTTTAATAAGTAAGCCTCTCTAAATAAACAAGCTTGGTTCAGAATGTGTATCTTTAGTCCCTTGAACTATTCGAAAGCACTCTATTGCTTCTGTGGATATATGTATGAAATTGAATACCTTTGCACTGTAAAATATAAAATAGAGAAATGGCAAGTAGTGCAGATTTTAAAGGATTCGTTTGCTGTCAAACAACTTTTTTCGTGTTGTAGAAAGCAATAATAAAACGAGATCACAATAGCGTTATTGATTTTCTACGATTAATTTTCTGTAATTATATAATGTGACATAACCGATATCGCAGAAAATAATGTATTTTTGTAGGCAAATTGTAGATAAAACAAGACATGATAGCTTGAGGAGTCAGAGGCTACAGGAAATCAACATTACAAATGTAATGTTGTATTACTGCACCACGAAATATAGAATAATTCCTGTTTTTAGGGCGCGAAAACTTGGAATTATTCCTGTTTTGTGTATATGAAAATTCGGAATAATTCCTGTATTTGTGGTGTAAAAACTCGGAATAATTCTTGAAAAGTTCTTTTGATGGAAGATTTTTTGTATCTTTGCCTAAGATATAGATAGGCTGCATCTCGGCATGATATTCAAGCAAGCTTTATATTTTGCTCTCAATTTGCACTATCTAATAAACTTTTAAAGGTAAGGATATGTTATACAGAAAGTTTGCTGCACACTTAGAGCAATTTCTTCAGAATGAGCCCAATAAGATACTGCTGGTCAATGGGGCAAGGCAGATAGGCAAGTCGTATATCGTTAGATATGTGGGTAGCCGCATGTTTAAAAACTTTGTAGAAATAAATCTCAAGGCTGACAAGGAAGGTGCTGGTATTTTTGCCACGGTAAGAAGCAGGGACGACTTTTATCTTCAGTTGGGGGCTTTGGCGGGCAACAAATTAGGGAACAATAAGGACACATTAGTGTTCCTTGACGAGATACAAAGTTATCCGCACCTTATGACGATGCTGAAGTTTCTGAACGAGGATGGGCGATATCGTTATATAGCCAGCGGATCGGAGCTTGGTGTGGCCCTGACACAAACGCCATCGGTGCCGATAGGAAGCATTGCCATAGAGCAGATGTATCCGCTTGACTTTGAGGAGTTTCTGTTAGCAATGGGATGCGCACAGGCTACCATTGATGGGGTGGAGGAGTGTTTTAAGAAGGGACAATCTCTTAACGACTCGTTACACAACTATATGTTGCAACAGTTTAAGATATACCTGCTGGTGGGAGGTATGCCTGATGCCATCAACAAGTTTATTGAAAACCGAAACATTGCCCACGTACGTGACATTCAGCGCGATATTCACGCCCTTTATCGTATTGATGCTTCGCAATATGATGATGAGAAGAAATTGGTGATACGTAATATTTACGATTTGATTCCCTCGAATATGGAGAACAAGAAGAAGCGTATCGTCGTGAAGAACATTGAAGGCAAGGCTGGTCATAAGCAGTTTAGCGATTATGCTGACGAGTTTGAATATCTCACTAACTCGGGCGTGGCGCTTGCTGTTCGTGCCATTAGTAATCCTAAGTTTCCGCTTATCGAGTCGGAAAGCAAAAATTTATTGAAGCTATATCTTAGTGATGTGGGGTTGCTTACCAACTTGTTATATGCCACTAATATTAATGCGGTGTTGGGTGATGTGTGCAGTGTTAATCTCGGTTCGGTGTACGAGTCGGTAGTGGCACAAGAGCTTCATGCTCATGGATATGCGCTTCACTACTATGACAACAAACAACGCGGTGAGGTGGATTTTCTGATAGACGACTATTCAACACTGACGGTGCTGCCTATAGAGGTGAAGTCGGGGAAAGATTATAAAGTGCACAGCGCTTTAGATAAGTTTCTTGCAACTACTGATTATCACATTACGCGAGCCGTAGTGTTTAGTAACGAACAGAACGTACACATAGAACAAGGTATAACCTATATGCCTATCTATTATGTAATGTTCTATAAGAACGAACCTGTTTCAGATAGTGATTGTATCATACCTGAAGTGATGCAATAGTTGTTTAGTAATAATAACATATAATAAAAAGAAACGAGCCAAAGGTTGGTAAAAATACCAAGCACCTTTGGCTCGTTTAATATAAATATCTATTTCTCATGTTCTGGCTTGCTGACAGCTTTTGTCTTGGCAAGCGGTATTGCCGAGAGTTATGCGTTATCCGTAGATGATATTTCCGTTCTCGTCGCGATTTTCGTCGATGAACGACTTGTTATACTGAGTCATGCCGCGTAATGACATACCCATGTTTGAGAAGCCGCCATCGTGGAACAGAGTCTGCATGGTAACCTTGCGGGTGAGGTCAGAGAACATCACGACGCAATAGTCGGCGCACTCATCGGCTGAGGCGTTGCCTAAAGGCGACATACGGTCAGAGAAGTCGTAAAGGCCGTCGAAGCCCTTGATGCCGCTACCAGCAGTGGTGAATGTGGGCGACTGAGAGATGGTGTTGATGCGTACGCCTTTTTCGCGACCGTAGATGTAGCCGAAGCTGCGGGCGATAGACTCGAGCAGCGACTTTGCATCGGCCATATCGTTATAACCGAAGAAGGTGCGGTGCGAAGCAACATAGGTGAGGGCCAACACTGAGGCGCCCTCGTTGAGAGCATCAAGTTTTTTAGCTACTTGCAGCATTTTATGGAACGAGATAGCCGAGATGTCGAGTGTTTTGTCTAAGAAACCGTAGTCGAGATCGTCGTATGTACGTTTTTTGCGCATATTTACGCTCATGGCACATGAGTGTAACACGAAGTCGATTTTGCCGCCCAGTGCTTCCTGAGCCTGTATAAACAAGTTGTTAAGATCGTCAACCGATGTTGCGTCAGCGGGAATAACGGTGGCATTGGTCTTCTTTGCCAGTTCGTCGATTGTTCCCATACGGCATGCTACAGCCGTGTTTGTCAACACAATCTGTGCGCCTTCTTCTACGGCACGTTCTGCTACTTTCCACGCAATTGATGCGTCGTTCAATGCGCCGAAGATAATACCGCGCTTTCCTTTCAATAAATTAAAAGACATAAATTTTTTTCTTTCTAATGTAAAATTTCGGTGCAAAGGTACAAATTTTTGCACACTTACCAATGAAAATGTGCAAAAATGTTCTCTTTTACTTCTTTATTGGTTTAAGATACTCGTGTTTTAGAGCCTTTTGTATTGGTTTTGTGATATAAAAAATCCCCTTGACGGTTAATTCTATATAAGGTATAAACCGTTAAGGGGAATATATAATTATCGTTGTTGTTCTCTTTATTCGTCTTCTTCTTTACCTGCTTCGCGTAAGATGATGCTGGTAGCACCAAGGGTGAACAGTGTGCCATGGTGAATGATGCGACGCTCGCGGTCGCCAAGAATTTCGTTGTCAACAAATGTGCCAGTATAGCTGGGTCCATCGCGCAGTGTGTATTTCAGTTCGCCCTTCTTATCGCGACTTACATTGATAACGCAATGGTGCATGTCAATGCTGGGGTCGTTGGTCTCGATGGGGCACGTCACACCACTACCTTTCATGTATCGGCCAATGCTGTTGTCGCCCATGCGTAGTGGGATGATTTGTTTGTAATGGAACACGTTTTCAATTACCACGATGCTGCCACACTGCTTGTCTTCGGCTACATCTTCGGGGTTTTCTTCTTTTTGTCTGTCGCGCAGTTTCGATACACCTATGCGTATACCAAACTGTTTTCCGCATTGCGGACATTCAAACACTAACGATTGTCCGCTGGTATATTTTGTTTCGTCGAAAGTGATAAAGTTGTCACATTTGGGGCAACGTACTCTTTTCATGTTTTGTTTCCGTATAATTTTACGTTGTGCGGGAAATAAAATAAATGAGATAATTAGTTTGTGGCAGTGAGGTTCATAATCCAACTGTTGCTCAGCTCCTCATTCTTATTAAGGTGTTGCAACATTTTATGGGCATCGGTATATGATGCATACTTGCCATAAACCACTTTGGTGTAGCCAAAGCCAATAAGCACTTCGGCATCGGTAAGGCCCTCGGCATGCAGCTTCTTAACCCATTGCTCGGCTCCTGCTTTGCTCACACGGCTAGCTAACACGACCGTATAGGTGGGCGTTGTAGCTTCTTTAGCCTTGTGGGTAGCTACCAATTGATCTTCGGTGTCAGCCGTTTTAGGACATACTTCTAACGATTGTGGTTCGCCAGTGGTGATGTCTTTGGGCATAATTTTGGTGAGCAATGTGGTGTTAACCTCGGCGTTGGCAAGGTTTGTGGCCTTGTTGTTGGCAGGTTTTGGCATGAGGATAACTGCAATGAGAATGATGCACACAGCAGCAATGTCGCGCAACAGCCACAGAGGGGCTGTGCGTTTTGATGCTTCTTCTATAGAAACAACCTTTCCAGCATCGTTGGCTGCAATTTCTGTTGGTGTGTCGCAAACAGGAAGCGATACCACCTTGGTAGATGGTGTAACTTCGGCTTCTGTCGTTGTCTTCGCCATCTCAAAGGTGCTCAGCCCATAAAGATTAGGGGTGAGGATACCTGCCTCGCATGGCGTAAACTCATATTTGCCTTCACGATTAAGCACAAGTGTGCCTAATCCGCTCATCTCATATTCGCCTTCAGTGTCTAATATATGTTTTAGCTCGTTTACATCTTCTTCTATCCGTGTTAATGCTTCAGGATAGCTGATGTCATAAACCTCAATGAACGACTGCACGAGCAACGAGTCGTTCATAGTAAGTTGTGGGTTGAAGCCGAGCGTGCGGTGGGGTGGGTAGAACAAATGCGACTCGGCATCGTACCGTGCTTCCATGTGGTGAGCCAAAAACCCACCAAAGCCCGGAACAATGACGCAATCATTGCTCAGCAACAACTTTGTTATATGTCTTTCAAAATCTATCACATTTGCAAAGATACTAAAAAGGTTTGTACTGGCAATTATTTTTTGCTATTTTTTAATAAGGTCAGTGAAAAAACGATGATTGTTTTGCTGTTCGGCATATTTGTTTTATCTTTGCACATAGGTTATAGGTGTGGCTTCATGCTTTAAACGGCATGCAATAGCACTGGAAGAAAGCCTGAAAGGGCCTAAACAACTTAAGAAATCGTAAGAAAATATGAATATAGCAATAGTCGGAACTGGTTATGTGGGCTTGGTTACAGGAGCCTGTTTTGCCGACACAGGTGTTAATGTTACCTGTGTAGATGTCGACGAGAAAAAGATAGCCGAGCTTAAGCAAGGTAAAATGCCTATATATGAGCCTGGACTTGACGAGCTGGTAACAAAAAACTATGCCGCAGGCCGTCTTCATTTTACAACATCGCTTGAAGCGGTGCTCAACGAACAAGATATTATTTTCTCGGCAGTGGGTACTCCTCCTGATGAGGATGGCTCGGCCGATTTGAAATATGTGCTGCAAGTAGCACGTACGATAGGTCGCAACCTCAATAAATATGTTGTGGTGGTAACCAAGAGCACGGTGCCCGTAGGAACGGCAGTAAAGATACGTGATGTAATCAATGAAGAGCTTGATAAACGTGGCGTACAGATTGATTTTGATGTTGCCAGCAATCCCGAATTCTTGAAAGAGGGTAGCGCCATCAAAGACTTTATGAGTCCTGACCGTGTGGTGGTGGGCGTTGATAGCGAGCGTGCCAAACGATTGCTTACACGGTTGTATAAGCCCTTTCTGTTGGTTAATTTCCGTGTTATCTTTATGGATATTCCCAGCGCTGAGATGACGAAATATGCAGCTAACTCGATGTTGGCCACCCGCATTTCGTTTATGAACGATATTGCCAATTTGTGCGAAAAAGTAGGCGCCGACGTAAATATGGTGCGCGATGGTATAGGCAGTGATGCTCGTATAGGCCGACGGTTCCTGTATGCAGGTTGCGGTTATGGCGGATCATGCTTTCCTAAGGATGTAAAAGCCCTGGTAAAGACTGCCGATGACAATGGCTATAGCATGGAGGTGCTGAAAGCCGTAGAACGTGTGAATGAACGACAGAAGGCGTTACTGTTCACTAAGTAACAGTTAAAAAATAACTTGGTACAAAAATGCTAAG
>UMFW01005977.1_pt1 | contig 52022 bp, 18 predicted proteins | sample 1965111 | NCBI WGS metagenome assembly UMFW01 (sample SAMEA4836056, study PRJEB28245) | human gut metagenome | biome: gut microbiome; material: fecal sample | place: Denmark | collected 2008
TGGAGTCTAACGGTTCTTCTTCTATGGCTACTGTTTGTGCCGGTACTCTCGCCTTGATGGATGCAGGTGTTCCTATGAAGAAGCCAGTTTCTGGTATCGCCATGGGTCTTATCAAGAACCCAGGTGAGGACAAGTACGCTATCCTCAGTGATATCCTCGGTGATGAGGACCACTTGGGTGATATGGACTTCAAGACCACAGGTACCCGCGATGGTTTGACCGCTACACAGATGGATATCAAGTGTGACGGTTTGAGCTTCGAGATTCTCGAGGAGGCTTTGATGCAGGCTAAGGCTGGTCGTGAGCACATCCTCAACTGCATGATGGAGACTATCTCTGAGCCACGTGCTGAGATGAAGCCACAGGTTCCACGTATCGTAGCATTCGATATTCCTAAGGAGTTCATCGGTGCTGTCATCGGCCCTGGTGGTAAGATTATCCAGCAGATGCAGGAGGATACTGGTGCGACAATCACTATCGAGGAGACTGATGGTAAGGGTCACGTACAGGTATCTGCTCCTAACAAGGATTCTATCGATGCTGCTTTGGGTAAGATCAAGGCTATCGTAGCTGTTCCTGAGGTAGGTGAGGTTTACGAGGGTACTGTTCGTTCTATCATGCCTTATGGTTGCTTCGTAGAGATTCTCCCTGGTAAGGATGGTTTGCTCCACATCTCTGAGATTGACTGGAAGCGTCTTGAGACAGTTGAAGAGGCTGGCATCAAGGAAGGCGACAAGATCAAGGTGAAGTTGATGGAGATTGATCCTAAGACTGGCAAGTACAAGCTCTCTCACCGTGTGTTGATGGAAAAGCCAGAGGGTTATGTCGAGCGTGAGCGTCGTCCACGTCCAGAGCGTGGTGAGCGTCGCCCTCGTCGTGATGACCGTCATGAGGGTCGTGGTGAGCGTCCAGCTCGTCAGCCACGCCGTTACGAGCATCGTAATGATGAGCAGGCTCCTAAGGATTTCAACGATTCTTTGGATCACAACAATGATTAATCATCTTCAGAAAATGATGGATTAATCATTATCCGATTCGAATATATCATTTCGAATATATATATAATAAGGTGTATCTCAGCAATGGGATACACCTTTTATTTTTTTTTACTACAAGGAAATTCCTTAAAAGTTTTAATGAAAGTTATCGGGGCGTATTGGGCAGATGGTCAGGAATATGTCCTCTTTTTGTCTAAAATATAGTTGCATTCATAGGAATGCAACACCTAAATTATAGGAATGCAACTATTTTGTTGAGGAATGCAACACCTTTTTTCGTTTTTTTTCTCTAAATTTGTCAACCAAACCTATTGATTGAATTTGTTAATGATTCCAGACAGCGTTTTTAAATTACAGTAAAAGAGTGTTTGATTCCAGTCTGAATTTGAATTCCAGTAAGAGTGAATGGTCATGTTCTTTGATATAGGCAAGAGTGAATGATAAAGTTCTTCGATATATATTAATTCTAATAATAGTTTTTATGAAGCATTTTCTACAACAAATGAAAAGAGATGCCCTGGCTCCTCCAAGAAGAGCTTGGGCTATGCGGCATTGGGCATTGAGCCTGCTGCTATTGGTAATGTTACAGTTTGTGGGTTCAACAGCCAAGGCGCAAACGCCTTGGGTGAATGATGTGCATGGACAAAATTTTCCAGGAACGTTGCACGTTTATTTCAATTTCAACTTTTTCTGTTGGGATGGAGATAATGGTGCATACGATGATGAGGTGTGGCTCCAGGTGAACGGTAAAGATGTTATCAATCTTAAAACAGTATGGAGTCTTATTTCGGGTAGTCGTAACAACGAAGATAACCTGAAGAAGAAAAATTATAACTGGGTAGTTGGTACTCCAAAATCTTTTTCCAAAAATGGCTATAGAGGCACGGTCGCTCTCAGTAACATTCAAAATACAGAAGGCAAATGGATGGGTACTACAGTTGATCTTATTCTGGAACGTTGGATTTACAATAATTCAAATGAGATTACGATTCGAGGAAAGTGGAGATATAAGGACAACTCTACCAGTAATGACCTAAAAGTCAAAGTCGGAACATTCAACTTCCCTTCGATGTCTTGGCCTGACATTTATTTTAAGCGTACTGCCAATGGGGTAGTTCAGGCTTATTCCACGAATTTGCTAAAAGAAAAATATAATAACTGTGGAGGTAAAGATAAATCGGGTACTTTAAGGTATGCCTATCGTTTCTCGAAGAAATATGAGGGAAACGTAAATTGGCCAAGCGAACCGATCAAGATTGAAACTTATTGGGATAATCTCAATTCTACTCCCAAGAAGGTGAAAACGGATTTTGTGGATTGTACAGAATCTGCAACTTCGGCTTATGTGACAATGAAACTTGACAATTTTGAGGCTCATTGCCTGCATCCTTTTATCACTCGTTTTGCGCCCAATTATAGGTCATATCCTCTTAACGGAAGCCAATGTATAGAGAACAATGTCTATTTTAATAGAAGTTATGAGAGGGACCATTGGGTCAATGGATATCCACGTCCAAAGTCGATTTCTACTTCTACCAATTCCTGGACAAAGAATGTGATCCTCTCTTGGACACCGGAAATTGCTGATCCTAGCCATGTTACAAAAGAGGGTAAGTGGGTGGTTTTCCGCAGGAAGAGTGGTTCGAGCACTTATGAAAAATTGAAGGAATTGGCATATATTGACAAGCAGGTATCATATACAGATGAGGATACTAAGGACTACAATACTACTTATTATTATTATGTGGCATTCCAACCGAATGAATGGAATACTTCCATAATGAAGCCAGAGGATGCTACCAATTTGTATAAGAGTACTTATACGTCTATATCAACGAGCAACCCTCTGAAGTCTATATTGGCATCGAATAATTTGGATAATAAAATTACAGTGACTTGTAGTTTCTATCCTTTCGAAAATGCTACGTCTTCTAACCCTTATAAACTTCTGGTTTATCGCCGTGCAAAAGGTACTACGGATTGGGGAGAAGTCTTCCATGAGACAACTATTAGTGACAAGAACGTCACAAGTCATTCCTTTGATGATACCAAAATTGCCAATGCTTGCGTGAAATACCAATATATGATGAAAGTTGCAGCACAAGAAACAACTTTCACAAGTAACATATGTGATGGTGGTATTGATGGAAACTCTGAGGTGACTAGTGTCAATGCAAGCCGTGGAGCTTACAGCGGTACAGTGCGTGTCAACTGGGATGTCAAGCAAGTAGGTACAGACTTGACCTATTTCAATGTGCGCCGTCGCCTCTTAGGAAGCGATGCAGAATATCAAAATATATATACTACTTCTGGTGTGGCTGAGACTTATACATACGAGGATAATTCTGCTCAACCAGGCTCTTACTACCAGTATGAGGTGGAATGTTATCGCAAGTGTAAGGAAACAGGAACTATTAGTCCTGGTGCATCACAAGAAACGGATGGTTTTGCTCTTGCTACGGGAGTTGTCAGCGGTCGTATATCTTATGATACAGGCACGGCAGTGGAAGGTGTGAAAGTGATAGCGGAAGCAAATAATGCTGATGGAGAAAAACTGACGGCATTCCATGCGCTCAGCACTACCAAAGATGTGACCTGTCAGGTGGGTATTGCCAAGCCTAAAGAGACGATGGCATCTTTGTTCGGTAATCCATGGACTGCACAGACGTATATCAAGATAGACCAATTCCCGGAAAATGGTATGCACGTTTTCGCTACCAATTTTTTCTATTTTGCAGTTGGATCTACAGGTGATCTCAGTATAGGACTATCTTATCTTAAAAATAACAATCTAGAGATTGACCGCCGTTATTTGGACAAGAAAATTACAATAGCGGAGGGCAAGTTCTATAATGCATCTGTTTCTTTCGATGGAAATGCGACATATACAGTGCGTGTTATAGGGGAAAACGGAAAATTCCAAAGTGCCAAGGTGCAGATTTCAGATCCAAGTGCATATAAGATGGTTGATGCCATTTTGTCTGCAAATAGGGATTACTTGCCTGAATCTGGACTTTGGTATGGAGATAGCAGAGTTGATAACCAAACTTATTCTGGTGTCATCGACGAATGTCGCTTCTGGACAAAGGAATTGACAGACGACCAAATCAAGAAGAACTATAATCACACGCTGTCGGGCAGTGAAGATGGTCTCTACTTGTATTATAAGTTTGATGAGGGTATTACTAATCAAACCATAGCTTATGACTACTCGAAGACGGGTGGCGTCTCTAATGGAAACCATGGAAAAATCGTCGACATGGAAATCACCGATGACGTGCCTTCTGAGAATCAGTTGTCCTTGTCGGCTATTACTGATGTGAATGGTAACTACACCATCAGTGGCGTGCCTTTCTCTGGCGATGGTACCAGCTATACTATCCGTCCTTCCATGGGCGGACATGAGTTCTCTGCTGCCAAGGCAAACCGCTTTGTTAGTGCACAGTCGCTTGTTCACAATGGTGTTGACTTCCAGGATGTCAGTTCATTCCCTGTCAGCGGTGTCGTATATTATCAAGGTACTACAATCCCTGTAGAGGGTGTGCAGTTTGCCGTGGATGGTGTGTCTTGTACCAAGGACGGTGAGTTCATTCAGACCAATGAGAAGGGTGAGTTTACCATCAGCGTGCCTATCGGCAATCACTATATCAGCGCGAGCAAGCTCGGTCATGAATTCTGCAATGCGGATGGTAAGTCTTATAAGGGCAATGGATATTATCCTAGCCAGAATGAGGAGAGCAACAAGATGGAGACCATCGAGTTCACCCGAGATATTCCATCCATTACGTTCTATGATACCACGCTTGTACCTATCGTAGGTCGTGTGACGGGTGGTGCGGTAGAGAATGAAAAACCGCTTGGTTTGGGACAGTCTGTCAACAACATTGGTCAGGCTACATTGACCCTGAAGGCTTCTGATACTTATAGTATGAATGTAAGTCTGGAAAAGAATGGACAGGCTTATGAATATGTGACGGCAAAGACCGATAGAGTATTTGCTGTTCCTGCTGATGCTGTTTGTAACTCAACTACTACTGTGGGTTCCGGTTCTGCCGATAAGGCACGTATCATTACCATCAAGACCGACCCTAAGACCGGTGAGTTTGCTGCTATGGTTCCACCGCTTCAATATACTGTGACTGGAATTAATATTGACAGCAACAGCGATATCAGTTGGAATACGGCTGAAATCATCAATGCTACTGATCCACAGGCTACATCTGCCGATTCTATCAAAGTAGAGGATGGCTATAAGAAGTTTGAATATGTAGCATCACTGAAGAAGAGTTACCGCAGTTCGGCTATCCTGGATGTGGTACAGAAGAATGTGGAGGCTGAAGGTGCCTTTGGTGAACCAACCTATGAGCTGGTTGCTGAAGATGGCACCAAGAAATCGATAGAACTATATAATAAGGAGAAAACGTTTACTCTGCCAAAGACTGCAAATGCGGATGCCTATACCTTCGGTTATCCGATCTTCGTTCAGGGAGGCAACTACGAGTTCGACCTGAGTTTGTATGAAAAGTATTTCAACCATGACGCAGATGCTCCTGTCAAGGAGTCAAAGGTGCCATTGGCAAACAATACGGTGAACATCACCAACCAGATGGGATTTGGTACTTCTGTCTATGTCACTGGTGACAAGGACGGTGAGGTATATGAGTCTTCTCAGACTGAAATCGAGCTCGACTCTTTAGGTCATGGAACCTACTCTTGGCAAGCTGGTTCTCCAAATATCCTGACTCCTTACACCCGTACGCTCACGATGAGCTATCCTATAGATGGTGTGGAGAAAAATTGGAGTGGCAACGGATTCCAGGGCATTGTCTTGGGACAGTTGACTTCGGGTAGCAACTTCGTGACCTCTGGTCCTGACGAGGTGATTATGATTCTTCGTGACCCAGCAGGCTCCGGATCAAATGCTTATATCGAGGAAGGACAGTCCTTCTCTACCACCAAGATGCGTGGTGGAACTATAAAATATGCCAATGAGACGAGCGTCAAGGCAAGCATGGGTTGCGAAACTACCATTACAACCGGTACGGCAGGTATGGGTGCTTTGGTAACTAAAGATACCAAAATAGAAGTGAAGAACGAGTTGGAAGTGGGAGTCAAGATTGACGAAGAGGTGAGAATGGGAAATACCACTGTTCAGACCATTACCACTACCAAGCGTATCTCTACCAGCGATCAGCCGGAGTATGTAGGCGATCAGGGTGACGTATTCATCGGTTCTTCTGTGAACTACAATTTCGGCAATGCCCGACAGGTAGGTATCTATGCGGCTGATGCTAATAGTGTGCCAGCGCTGGAGAAACGCGATGTGATGAGCGTGGGTACTCGTTATGGTACTGAGTTCTCCTATACTCAGAACTATGTGGAGAATGTACTGCTGCCAAACTTCAAGAAGTTGCGTAACTCTTGCTTGGTACATGTGAACAGCTATGATGGCTATGTCAATAACACAGACAAGCCGGTTTATATCACCAAGTTGTCTGATACTGATTCCAGATTAGGCTCCAACAATAGTGATAAGAAAGTTTGGGGAGCCAAGGCTTCCAAGTCTGGTGAACTTAGCGGTGAGTCTTATAAGATGGTCTTGCCAAAGAGTGCATACAATGGTTCTCAATTGAAGGACGACTATGTGGCAAGCGATACCATCGCCTGGTATAATGCGCAGATTTCTGCATGGACACAGGTTTTGGCCAACAATGAGAAGGCAAAGGTGACTGCCATCGAGAATGCTGAGTACAAGCGTACGAACTATTCTTTTGATGCCGGTTCAAGTGTGTCCAGTTCTACCCAATCGGTGAACAGTAAGGATTTCACCGTGGAAAGCGAGACTTCGCTGCTGATTGTAGGTAGTGGAAAACTTGGATTTGCATTTGATGGAAATGGTGTTGAGGTTTTGACAAAAGAAGAAAAGGGAGGTAGCGCGACTACAAGTGATGGCAGCACCGAGGAGTCTTCTCGTGAAGTGGGCTTCTCGCTTGTAGAGACAGGTGATGCCGATGCACTTTCTATTGATGTCATCGATGCTCCTGATGGATTTGGACCTATCTTCTATACTCGTGCCGGACAAACCAGTTGCCCATACGAGGATGAGGTGAAGACCCAGTATTACAGACCGGGTACTACCATCCAGACAAAGACTGCTCAGGTGGAGCAGCCTCATCTCAGTGCCAAGGAAACTTCTGTGACAGGTGTACCAAGTGGCAAACCTGCTACATTTACCATCTACTTGCAGAATACCAGTGAGGCTGATATCGACAGTTACTTCAACTTGAATGTGGTCGATTCTTCCAATCCAAATGGTGCTGCTGTCAAGATGGACGGTAAGGATGTGACCGCTGGTCGTACAATTCTCGTACCAGCAGGTGAGACTGTAACCAAGACTTTGCAGATTTCACAGACCAATCCTGACATTTATGATTATAAGGATTTGCAGCTTCGTATGTCAAGCACCTGTGATAGCAATATCGAGGAAATCCTGAAACTCAGTGCCTACTTCCAGCAGACGAGCAGTGATGTCTCTCTGAAGTCAGCTGAGAGTGCCATCAATTTGGAGACTGGTACTTCGATGCATCTTACCATCAGCAATTATGATAAGAATGCTCGTGGTATGAAGAGCGTTCGCCTGCAGGTACAACAGCAGGGCAATCCGCAGTGGCTTACCGTGAAAGAGTGGGTAGTCAGCGAGAAGGAAGCGGCTGCTGATAAGAACAAGGGCTTGTTGTCTGATGAAGGTACATTCAATTATGTCTTCAGTATGGCAAACAATGATACTTATCCTGATGGACAATGGAATATCCGTACCATTACGGTGAGCAACTTCGGTGGTGAAGAGGTGACGAAGTCTTCTGAGGTCATTTCCTTCTATAAGGATATGGCTCGCCCACAGGTGATTAGCAATCCTAATCCATCTAATGGCGTACTTACCGCAGACAGCGAAATCTCCTTGACTTTCAACGAGGATATTCGTTCTGGTGCGATGAGCAAGGCTGACAACTTCTCTATCCAGGGAGAATTGAATGATGCACAGGTGGCTCATGATGTGGCTCTGAATCTGACAGGTGGCGAAGGTGCCAAGACCAATGCCAACTTCAATTTAAGCAATAAGTCGTTTGCCGTCAATATGTGGATGCGTTACTCTGCCAAGGGTGAGGTATTCTCACATGGCACGAAGGCTGGCAGAATGACCGTGAGCGTGGCTGATGATGACAAGATGGTAGTTGATGTCAATGGACAGAAATTTACCAGCGACAATGCTTTCAAGAAGAATACCTGGCAGTTTGTCAGCTTCAGTTATGATGCAGAGAAGCAGACCTTCAATGCCAATTATGCTTATGATGCCTTTGATGTTGTCTTGTTCAACAATTTAAAGGTTGGTGAGTACAAAGGCAATGGTCCTGTCACATTGGGTGAGAAGATGCAAGGTCAGATACATGATGTCAGTCTTTGGAATCAGGCTCGTCCTTGGAGTGAGGCTCAGAATGAAATGTACGAGCGGAAGACCCGTTATAGTGATGGCTTGATGGGTTATTGGCGACTGGATGAAGGTCATGGTGGTTTGGCTACCGACTATGCTCGCAGTCGTAATCTCGTTTTGCCTTCTGCTACAGCCTGGTATTTAGCAAGCAAGAATTATGCACTTGCCTTGGACGGAAAGACCGTTGTGGCTGTGGATGCTTCCAAGATTGCCACAACCCATGAGGAAAGCTATTTGGCTGAATTCTGGTTCCGTGCTGAGGAAAAACAGAATGGTAAGGCGAATGTCTTCGGATTCAATAACAAGGATAAGTTCGACATATTTGTTGATGAGGCTGGTTTGCTCAAGATGAATGTGAATGGTGCTGATTATGCAATCGGTTCTGACAAGGTGACTGACAACCAGTGGCACCATGTAGCTGTCAATGTGCTGAAGAGTACATCTGGTTCTGCTACGGTTTATCTCGATGGTGTGGCTAAGAAGCAGATGATGGCTTCTGTTCTTCCTGCCATCCAGACAAGTAAGTTGCTCTTGGGTGGTAAGTATGATGGTGCTCAGGCTACGGATATGCTGAAGGGTGCGATAGATGAAATCCGTATCTGGAAGGGTCGCCGCATGGGTGATGTCATCAAGAACAATATGTATGCTCGTGTCAATAAGGCAAGTGATGGCTTGATAGCTTACTATCCTTTCGAGGAGGGTGGGCTTGATGAAGGTAATTCACCTGTCATCCTGGCAACGCTCTCTGACCAGAGTGCTACACGCTCTGGGGAAGTTAAGCCAGTCAATGTGCCTGTAACTCTTGCGCCTACTTCTGATAATGTACCGGCATTGAAGTCTGTACCTGATAAACAGAATGTAAGCTTCGAATATGTGGCAAGCGAGCGTAAGATTCTGGTAAATCTCACAGAGCAACCACAACGTATCGAGGGATGCACGCTGACTGTAACGGTCAAGAATGTACGTGACAGTCACAACAACTATTCTGAGAATGTGACATGGGATGTCTATGTTCGTCAAAACCAATTGGTATGGAAACAGGATGAAGTGGAAACCGTGAAGCATGGTACAGAAAAAGTGAGCATCGAGGCTGAAATCAATAATAATAGTGGTACTACAGAGTCTTGGACTATAAGCGGTTTGCCATCTTGGCTCACTCTGGAGAATGAAACGGGCTATCTGCCTGCGCTCTCCAGCAAGAAGTTGACCTTTGTGGTTGATCCTGCTCTTGCCATCGGCAGTCAGGAGGCTACGATTTACCTGACCGGTAACTTGGGCGTACCAGAACCTCTGGTCATCAAGGTGAACAGTACGAGTGTGGCTCCAGACTGGAGCGTAAATTCTGCAGATTACGAATTTACGATGAATGTCAATGGTCAGCTTGAAATCAATGGTGAGATGTCGCAAGACGTGAATGACATCGTGGCTGCCTTCCGAGGTGACAGATGCGTGGGTGTGGCTAAGCCTGCTTACTTCTCTCGCTATGATGCTTACTATGTGCTCATGAATGTATATGGTAATGCTGAGGACAACGGCAAGGACTTGACCTATAAGGTATTTGAGGCTAAGACGGGTAGAGTTCTTCCGATGGTAGAGGTGAGCATGGACAAGGCGAACATGTTTGTGACCGACAATATCGTTGGTACCATCTCTTCACCTAACGTTTGGAATGCCCAGGAAAAGGTAGAGCAGATCCTGAATCTCAAGAAGGGATGGCAATGGAGCAGCTTCTATGTGAATCCTGATAATGGCAGTGCTGATGAACTTCTCGCAGGCATCAAGAATCAGGTGAACTATATGATCAGTGAAAATGGACAGTGGACTCCTACCAGCAATTCCATCAACGAGGTGGTAGCTGGCGAGATGTACAAAATCCAGGGCAATGCGCCTGTATCTCTGTCTGTTGTCGGTGATGCTATTGATGTTGCCAACGATCCTGTTGTCATCAAACCTAATTGGAACTGGATTGGCTATAAGGCTCCTGGATACGTTTCTATCGGCAATGCGTTTGCTGATCTCGAACCTCAGGAAGGTGATGTTGTCAAGAGTCAGACTGCTTTTGCTTCTTGGAACAGTAGTGAATGGGTAGGCTCTTTGGAGGCTTTGAAGTCGGGCGAGGGTTACTTGTATTATTCTACTCGTAATCAGCAGCAGACTTTCCATTATCCATCTGCAACTTCTTCTGCTGCAGCCAAGGAGACTTCTATGGCTAAGAGCATGAGACTGGGTGGTAATAATGCAGCGAATGAGAAAACTGAGATTGCTCAGATGCATCAAGGCAATATGAACGTCATTGCCCGTGTGGTAGATAAGCATGGTGCAGTCCGTTCGGATGCCGTAGTCAGAGTGATGGATGGTGATGGTGAACTTCGTGCCTTGACTGATGAGGCTCATGCTGATCTTTATTTCATCACGATTGCTGGTGAGAACAGTGGTGCTAACTTGCGCTTCATCGTCAGCGTGGATGGAATGGAACAGGTAATCCCTGGAACCATGTTCTATCGTGACGATGCGATTGTGGGCAGTCTTGACCAACCTCTCGTCATCGATTTGGCTTCTACCACAGGTATTGGCTCTGTCAAGACGGATGAGGATAGTTCAGAAGCAACGTATGACTTGAACGGTAGGCGTGTGGCTAAGCATGCTATCGAGACTGTTGTCATTCGTGGTAACAAGAAATTCGTTCATCTTAACAAGTAAGATTTATGAGAAAATTCTTTTTAATATTATGTCTGGTTTGTGCGGTACAGGGAATGTCCGCACAGACCGACATTCACGACAAGTATTCTTCCAAGTCTGAGGCTTGTGAGGATGGTACTTATCGAAAGTCTGACGGATATAAGAAATTTGGTCAGATTGGTTGGGAGAAGGAGAGCGGCTGGCGCCAAATCCAATATCTTGACCGTTATGAGCGTGAACATCGCATATACAATACCAATTCTTTCTTGTACTGTCAGGTGATGTGGAATGATGTTCTCCTGGAAGATTGTGAGATTGTGGCTTTTGATTCGAAGGGCTATGTAGTGGGCAATCAGTGTCCTGAACCTTTTCCGCAGAAAGCAGGCAACCTGCATCACGTGGCCATCATGGCTATCTTTGGGGATACGCCTCAGGAGAAAATTACCTTTAAGGTAATCAAGGGTGCTGGTACGGTTGCGGATCCTGTCTGTGAAAAACAGGCTGAGGAAGTTCATCTGTTTGTTCCTAATGGAACGACGGGACTTGTTGATGCTGATGGGGATGGTCGTCTGGATACCTGGAAGCCTGTTGTGCTCCATGTCAAAGAAACACCTACTGCTATCAGGGAGGTTTCATCAGACTCTGTGAAAGGTATAAACGACAAGATAGTCTATACTTTATCTGGCCAGCGCATCCACAAGGATGCAGTCTCTCCTGGTACAATCATATTGGTCAATGGAAAGAGATATTTAGTTAAATAAGTTGTATTCAGATTGTGTGCTTGCCTATGGCAATAAAGTGCCCTCAGTAAGGGCACTTTTGCGCCATAGGCAAGTTTTTTTCCTATCTTAGTCCTTTTTCTTCAACTCGTATAGGCATTTACCCTTCACCCTTCATCTTTTTGCCTGAACCCCCCCATAAACACTGGGGTTCTGGAGGTGAAGGGCAAAAATTCACCCTTCACCACCCATCTTTACCCTTCACCGTCTGTCATCTGAATGTTATTTCTGCCTTCATAGAAGCCTGCTTCACTCTTAATAGAAGCTTACTTCACTCTTCATAGAAGCCTACTTCACTCTTCATAGAAGTCTGCTTCACTTTTCATGGAAAGCCGGAAGATGCTAAAATAAATAACGGGTGGTGAAGAATGGCGAAAATTTTTACAAGACGAAGGGTGATGAAAGGTGGTGAAGGGTGGAAATGAGTAATTGTTTGAGTAACCGTCTGAGTGTCAGTTGTTTATGTGGCAGAGGTGAAGGGTGAGGCGCTTTTATACAAACGAAACGCTTTCTCGCAGGCGAGAAAGCGTTTCTAACTTTGTTATATCAAGTGTGACCACTTGATGTTTTATAACTCATGTCCGAGCCTTTTATTTGAATGGCATAAACCAGTTTTCTGGATTGCTGAGGTCTATGCTGAGATTCTTGAATGCAAGCTTGTCACGAAGCCAGAGTGAACCGTAGTTGGTGCCCCAATAGCTGTCTGTGTTCTTGTGGCGTGCAATGCGGCAGAGGTCGCCATAGCGGGAACCCTCCCAGGCAAGCTCCAATGCCATTTCATCGCAGAGCAGGTCTTCTACACAGTCCTGATTGATTCTCAAACTGTCTTCTGCTGTTGCATTAGCAGGATAAGCATGGCCCAACTGAGCCAACTTCTTGTCGATCTCATTCTGGAACTGATAACCGGAACCGTTGCCCATGGTAAAGCCAGCTCCGCGAGCGTGAATACCCTGATTACCCATAGAAACACCATTGGTTTCACTTTCATCATCGAAAACGACACGGTTTTCTGGAGTCAGGAATGGCAAGGTGGTCTTGAGGAACTGGATGCCTTCCTGGGTCATATAGGTGGTGTCCTCTTCCAAGGTATGATTCCAACCGTCCTTCAACACGGCGAATGCTACATCAGGATGACCCATGCGGTTTACTGCCTCAGCTAACTTCAGATAGATACCAGCTGTTCTGTACAAAGTGATATTGGCATTATAATACTTCAGAATGACCTTGGTCAATTCCACCTGTGTGCTAAACTTCACTCTTTCGTATGAACTGTGATAGCGCATATCACCAATAGAGGCTTTAGCGAATACCAGGTTCTTGATATTGAATTCAGAACTGCCGCTACCGTTTCCATTTGCATAGTAGAAGTCCTGACTGTTGCTCAAATTCAGATAAGCTTTGGTTGGTTCAAGAGAAATTTTCTCGTTTACTTCCGTACCATCTGATGAAGTATAGTAATTGTAACCGAAGAGACCTGGTAAAGCAGTAATCTCACCACGCAACTTATTGGTAGCCATTGCTACGTAAGTATCAGTTTCCAAGTCGCTCATATAGCAGACTTTCCAGTCTGATGTGGCAGAAACCGTATTGTAGTATCCCAACTTCAATGAATTAGGGTAGCTATTGTAATCAGGACTGTAGGAAGGTTTTGCAAAATAGTTGTTGACCGTCTCTTTGTTCTTCTTCAGGTATTTGAAGTAGTGCTCTACAGCCTTTGCATAGTTGCCAGATTCCAGATACAGGTCTGCCAAGATCAATCTTACAGGAATCATCATCTTCGCTGTATTGACCGTCTTGTTGTTTCCTGCATCATTGGTACCTGCGTCAAAGTTACCCCAGTTAGGTACTGGCAGATCTACATACTGCTCCAGGTCTGGAGCCAACTCAGCAGCAATTCCGTAGATATCTTTCTTCTCAGAACTTGCTGCATTCTCGATGCCGGCGATATCAGTCAACGGCTTGGTATAGAAAGGTACCTTGCCGTAGTTGTGGGTCAACTGGAGATAAGCCCATGCACGGATAGCCTTGGCCTCTGCATACTCCTTCATCGCAACTTCACTGGAACCGGTAATCAGCGTGGTATCACGGTGAGCAATGTAGTAGTTGCAGTTGTTGATGATACGGTAGTAAACGTATGCAGAATCGTACTTGTTGGTGCCGGAGTAATCGAAAGAAGCCAGTTTCTGCAAATCGGTTGAAGCGTCCTTCGTGGTGGTCAATAAGTCACCACGAAGTTCGTTGATAAGCACATTCTGGTCGATGGCCTGCTGTACACCCTTCAATATACCATTGATGTAGAACATGGAGTCCACTTTTTCATCAAGCGATGGATTGGTGATGTAGCGGTTGGATCCATCATCGAACATATCACTGCATGAGTTGAGTGTGATAGCAGCCATGAGTGCTGCAATAAAATATTTAATTTTTATCATTTTTTTATGCTTTGTGATTGTTGTACTTTTATTAGAGGTTGATCTTCACGCCGACAGTGAAGGTGCGACCTTGTGATACGCAACCTGTGTCAATGCCCTGGTAAAGAACTGCATTGGATACAGACATCTCTGGATCTCCGCCAAGATACTTGCTGATGGTGAAGAGGTTGTTTGCCTCTGCCCATACCTGAAGTCCCTGGAGCCAGGAAGAATTGACTGGTATCTTGTAGTTGATATTGAGGGAGCGGAGCTTCAGGTAGCTGCCATCCTCTATCCATCGGTCGCTGAAGCGTGAGTTGCCCATCTCGTCTCCATAAGAGATGCGAGGCATGTTGGTTACCTGGCCTTCTACTCTCCAACGGTCTGTCATGGCGCTGGTCTGGTTGTAGAAGTTATTGCCACCCTCGAGGATGCTGCGCTGATAGTTGTAGATATCATTGCCGATAGAGTAACCGAAGATTGCAGATAATGTCAGGTTGCCCCATGTAGCGTGAGCAAAGAAGTTACCATACAACTTAGGGTTTGGATTACCAATGATGGTCTTGTCGCTCTCATTGATGATGCCGTCGCCATTGAGATCTACGAAGTGCATGTCACCTGCCTTGAAATAGCTCTTGGCTCCGGTTTCATCTACCTGGTAGAGATAGCCGTCCTTGCCTGCTGCCTTTGCTTCTGCATCGGTAGAGAATACACCTGCTGTCTTGTAACCGTAGAATACGCCTGCACTGTGATTGACGAGTGTTGCGATGTTCTGGTTGCCGTAGATGCTGGATGTGTAGCCTACTGCTGCATTCTCCTGACCATTCAGGGCAAGGGTTGTGTTGTTAGGAAGCGACTTGATTACGTTCAGATAATGACCGATGCTTGCTCCTAATTCCAGAGTGAACTTGCGGCTGACGATAGGCTTGCCGTTGATGTGTACCTCTACACCCTTGTTGTCCAGACTACCCTCGTTGCTCCAATAGCTCTTCACACCTGCCACAGGAGTGGTGAAATCCTTCAATGTAAGAAGGTTGGTGGTGTGGTTGAAGAAGAAGGTGAAGTCCAAACCTAAACGGTTCTCCAGCCACTGGCTCTCGAAACCTGTATAGAAGCGGCGGGTCTTCTCGAAAGTGATGTTCTCATTACCGATATTGTTGAGCTGTACGGCTGGAATGTTGTTGTGGAGGAACTTCAACACTTCGAAGGATGTGCGGGCAGCCTTGTTGTTGATATTGTCATTTCCTGTCACTTCATAACCAGCGTTGAGGCGCAAGTAGTTGAAGTTCTTGTTCTTTGGAGCCCAGTTCTCATTGGTTACTACCCAACCAGCCTGAATGCTTGGGAAGAAGCCCCATGCCACATCACCGATTCGCAGACTTGTAGCCTTCTTGCCGAAGGTACTGCTGCTCTCCATAGAGGCTGCTACCTGTAGAAAGTAGCGGTTGCGATAGTTGTAATCTGCCTGAGCATACCAGGTGAGTGAGGTATTCTTGTAGTCATTACCTGTGGCATCCTTGAAGTCCATGCTGTTGGATACGTTAGGCAACTTGTCATTACCGGCTGTACTATACTGACCTGTAGGGTTGTTCATCTCATAGTTGTAGCTGAGGTATCTGAAACCACCCATTGCCTTGAGTGAGTGAGCACCGAAGAGGCGTGTGAAGTCCAGACGGGTATCACTCATCAGGGTTTCTTCCTTAGCGAAGATAGAAGCTGACTGCGTCTGAACTCTACCCAAACCTTCTACATAGTAGGTAGGAACACCGCCCTTTGGACGATAGTAACGCTGGGAGTTACGGTTCAGCGTATAGTTGATGTTCTCTCTCAATGTCCATCCACCCTTGAATTCAAACTTAGGAGCCAGACGGATATGGAACATAGAGTTCTCCATACGGTTCTTGTTGTTGCCGCTACCATTTTCCAACAAGGCTGTTGGGTTTGCCAATGAGAGGTTCTGATTCAATGGAGTCAGGAAGTCATCTGCATCTGCCAATGTAGAGGTCAACTCGCGGGTTGTATTGTTGTAGAGGTATGGATTCAGGATAGGAGCCTTGATCAGCGCGAGGAGGGTAGGAGATGTGACGGTACCCTTGCTGAAATCGCTTGGTGCTCCATCGTCGAATACATCACGGCTCAACTTGACATAGTCGATGTCAAACTGGGTTGAGAAGAAATTCTTGATGATGCTCAGGTCACTGTTGAAGCGGATGTTCACACGGTTGAAACCATTCTTCTTCACGGTGCTCTGTCCGTCTGTATAGCCGAGTGAGAGGTTGTACATACCTACCTCGTCACCACCCATCACATTGATGCTGTAGTTCTGGCTCAATGCAGTCTCATATACTTCCTTGCTCCAGTCTGTATTATTATGGTATGTCTTATAATAATAGTTGTTTGGATCTGTGGTCAGGAAGTTGAGAGAACCCTTTTCCAAGAACTTGTCAATCTTAGGATAGGTACTGAGCATTTCGGTAGCGTAGCTCATATACTGGTCTGCATCCATCACATTTGGCAGTCGTGGCACCAAGTTGACACCCATACCGATGTTGGCATCGATACGTGTAGCGATGGTTCTACCGCGGCGGGTCTCCAGTACGATGACACCATTGGCGCCCTTGGCACCATAGATGGCAGTACCATTCTTCAATACGGTAACCTTCTCGATGTCGGCAGGATTGATGTTCAGCAACTGGTTGTTGAACATACCTGTCTGAAGTGAAGTGCCGTCATATTGCATGTCCATAGGCACACCATCCAACACGATGAGAGGCTGGGCGTTGGCATTCAGGGAGTTCAGACCACGGATAAACATGGCAGAACCGATGCCAGGCGCACCAGAGCGCTTGACGGTGCGTACATCAGCACCCAATTTCTCGCCGATGAGGTCTTCTATAGAAGTCTGTGTACTTACCTGTGCTTTCAGGCTTGCCTCGTTGCCCAACTTCGTACCATTGGTGTACATCTCGTTGAACTTGTCGCTGAGCATCTTTGCCTGAATGTTGTTGACACCTGCGATAGATACCTGCTGGCTTGCATATTGTGAGGTAAACAGATAGAGCGAGGTGGTGAAGGTAGGCACCTTGATCGTGAAGGTACCGTCCTCGTTGGTCATGGCAGCATAGCGTGCATTTCCAAGTGCCTGGATCTGCACACCGCTAAGAGGCTTGCCGGTGGCAGCATCGTAGATGGTACCAGATACCTCTTTCATCGGATAGTTTGGCTGCTTTTTGTTTACCGTTTCCTTCGCTCTCTTTTCGGCGCTGTCGGTTGTCTCTTGGGCATTGATTTCAGCAGCTACTGCCATCAAGCCCATTATAGCCAATATTCTGAAATTTATCATTGTCTTCAATTGTTGAGTTCGTGTTATTAATAGGTGTATGAATTGAGATCCCAGAAGATTTCTGGCATTTCATCTTTATATTCTTCACCACTTTCTCCGTTCAATGCTTTCTGAGCCTGATAGTACTTCACGGCTTCCATAGGAACTAATGTGATGCCTGCGATGCGCAGTACTGCACTCTGGTTTTTGACTGCACGGTCTCCACTACGTATGTTGAATACTGGATATGCTGCAGGGTCTGTGAAGTTGCTCAGGTTGCGGTAGCAGAATGATGGATTGAATACACCCATGAATTTGCTCACAATCTTGGATTTCTCGTTCGTACCATAGTCGAATACTACTGATGCTTGGTTGGAAGAAACGTTGAAGTCTTTCTTCAATGGTACAGGAGAGAATCTGGTCAGTGTTCCACCCGCAGCATCGTTCTGGAACGAACGTACCTGGAGCTTCTGTGAGGTTACCTCTGCTTCTTCATTGGTGATGTTGGCAGGTACCATTGTCAGATATACGGCGTATGGAGTGTACCACATTTCCGGTATATAGAAATAAACCTCTGGCACTGCACCCAGGTTGGATGTTACCTCATAGTATTGGTTGGCGTGCATGGATCCTTCTACATTCTTGTTTCTGTTGTCGCTGCTTACTGCTACGTTCTGGTTGATGGATACTTTATCCACTGCAGCCTGGAAATTACCGTTCTGTGCTCTCAGGTGGATGATAGGGCACCAACTGTCCCAAGGTTTTACGCGGAGTGAGTCTGTAATCCATGCGTTACCGTTGCTCATCACCTTCTTCTCTGCATTCACAAACATATCCTTGGCATCATAGACCAAACGGCTGTTCTCACTGTTGTAGTTCAAGGTGTTGCAGATTACGTCGCCTATTGTACTCTTGATGGAGTCGGTAGCTCCAGTAGGAATATCACCCTTCTGGAAAGCAGGATTGATGGTATGACTGTAAATCAGTGGACTCAGGATAGATGTTGTAGTATATAATTCTGTCAAGCTATCTGCATCCAAGGTTACGGCACCAGCCTGATTGTATTCCAATACGCCTGTCTTATCGTTGTTCTTCACGGTGAAAGGCTTGATGGATTTCGGATACTTATAATAAGACTTTACTTTATCATAAGCCGCTTTCCATGCCTTGTCTGTAGGAACAATCATGGTATAGGTACTGTCCTCTGTGGTCAGTTTGGAGTTCAGGTAGTTGAACATCTTGTTGCTCTCTACATATACGGTATCAAGATAGGTCATTGCTCCATCCTTGATAGGACCCTCGATACTGTTCTCCTTGTCGATTTCGCGCTTCATGGCACTCTTGTAGAGCTGGGCAAGACTGGTTGTGTTCTCATTGCGCAGGAACTCTTCATAGAAGTTAGGGCGGAAGTCCATGTAACTGCTCATCAGATGTATGATACCGTTCTTGCCTAACATGTTGGTGCTGTCGATTGCGATATTTCCCAATGTATAGCGTCCGTTGCCTTGGAATGCCATCACCTTCTTGTTGAGCAGGTGGACACGCTCATTGATCTCACCGGTAGCTCTGTGATAACCGCGAGCGATATGGTTGTTGAGGAATTCTGCCTTCAGCAAACTGTCGCTCATGGCATTGTATTTTTCGAAGTCGAAAGCGTCGTTGCTTGGTGCCCATACGGTGTAGCTCTGGTTGGTGGACAAAGCCTTGTCGTAACCTACCTTTTCCATCAGTGCTGCAAAGTTGCTGAGCTTTGGGTTGTTGCTGATTTGCTCCCACAGTGTCTTGTCTGAGGCACCGGAGCCGTCAGTAGTTACGTCATAATGGTCATCCCAGTCGGTGCAGCTTTGGAAACCCAAAGCTGCAACTGCTGTCATTATTATATATTTTACTTTCATATCTTTTGTATTTCTATGTTTGTTTTCTTGTTAGAATACATTCACTTTTTAGAATACATCCTCTGTCAGAGTAGGGTGGTTATACACGCTTACTGGAACAATCTCGATGTAGTCAAGCTCAAACTCTGCTTCTGTATCCTCTGGCATGGCTGTCTTGCAGCGGAACCAGTTGTCCTCACCTTGTTTGAAGAACTGTTTGGTTACGACACGGCGAATATGTGGCTGACGGCTGATGTTCGTACGGGCTGTACCCTCAGCTCCCTTCTTGTAATTACTGAAGTAGTTAGGACCTCTCATCCATCCACGGTTATGCATTGACTTGTCGGTCGCTGCACCTAAGTCGCCGTCCTTGTCTGGGTCTGTCCAGCCGATGGTAGTTGACTCGATGCCCTCTCGCTGGTCGAGTGGAATATCGCAGGTAGTCATCTTGGAACGGTCTGAAGAGTGACCCAAAGAGAACTGTACCATCGTACGGGCTCCGGTGATTACATAGCCGAAGCGCAATTCGTAGGTACCGTCTTTTGGAACTGGTGGCAGCTTGATGGCAAAGTCGTAGGCTCCTCTTACGAACAACTCATCGCCCTGGTAGTCCAACCAGCAATCCCAGTTTCCTGGATTAAAGCCGTTGTTTAACGTCTTTGCTTCGTCTTTGGCCAGATAATATATACGGGAAGACTCTCCGTTGTAGATGACCATGTTCTCGAAGTAACCTTCAGGGAAACGGATGGCTCCTATCTTTTTATCGCTTCTACCAAATTTTGAAGAGAAATCCAAGTAAGAATAACCTCTAAACTGATTGGTCATACTTTCGTCAAGCAATGACATGAACTCGAAACGCATACGCTCGTTGAGTACTTCGTTTGGTACTTTGGCTTCGTAGCATAGAATATCATCGATAGGATGAATCCAGCCATTGGATGCCTGACGGGAGAGTACTGTACTACTACCACCTACCTTAATACCATTTTCTTTTATAGAATTTTTATATGCTTCTTCATACGCACTCTTTGAGTTGGCACCCGGTGAGCTGGTCAATGTAGGATTGTTCAATACACGGTTGATCCAGATTGAACCGACGGCACCATTTTCCTTTACACCTGTCAGCTTGAACATGGTGTATGGCAATAAGGTACGTACATATTCATATACATCTGCATATTCCAACTCGTTGTATGAGTAAACCAACTTATCCATAGAAAGTGAATATTTCAGGATATGATAGCGGAGGAACATGTTCAATGTATTCCACTGATTGGTATAGTCGGTACCTGTACTGATCTTGATTTCCGGATGATCTTCCAAGTAGCTGTACCAGGAAGCGCAATCCTTGTACCACTCGTTTGCCTTGGCTGCCAACTCTTTCCAGTTGGTAATACCTTTATTCTGGAGTACCTTGTCGGTCTCTGCAAATACGGTGAATCCCACCTTGCAGCTTGTAGGATACTCAGCAAATGGATATTTGGTTTCCGGATCGATGGTAAACCAGCTGATACCATTGGTACGGATATGCTCCTTCATCACTTCATCCAGACCAGTCTGCTTCAAGGCATCACACCAGATACTATAGATTCCCATGTTCTCCATTTCGTCTATAATATAATTGGTAGAGCGGTAGAACAATTTGTCGATGGTATGAACCACACCGTTTTCCACCTCGTGGTCTCTGTTGATGATCTTGGTGGTTCCATCAATGGTGATGTCGTCACCTACACGCTTTGGTGAGTGAGTGTTACCGCCCATCATGGTGATGTCAGAACCGGTCAGCAAATCATTACTTGTCTTCTTCAAACCCGTAAGGTGTGCCTCTACGATATCTTTGCAGAGTGAGTCACGTTTCTCGGACTTCCAAAGGCGATCTATCGTGTTTCCCTCACTTACATCACCTGTATAGAGTCCATTGTGATTTGCAGACTTTTTATCTTCCCACAATTCTTGGATATATTCTTTTACCGCCTCGTTGGTTGGAGCGAAGCAGGTATAGGTTCCGTATGCAGACAAGCGGTCTGACAAACCAGCATACTCTGTTATCTTTGCGAAATCCGAAAGGGTGGAATCGCTTCGCAAGTAGTCGGTGATGGTTTCACCGGTGAAAGTATAGAGGTTGCTTTCATCTATTTGCTCGGAGCATGAAGTGAAGGCGAGTGCACCGAATGCTACACCTGCTACCATGCCACCTATCTTATGAATGAACTTTGTCATAAAGCTATACTTAATTATGAATTTCTTGAATGTTATTCTTCTGTTCTCTCAGAACTTTGTGTCTCTACCCAAACAGGATTCTGGTGAATCAGCTTGTTGGTCTTGGTCTCACTGTTCAGGATAGGCCAGTAGAGATGTCCCTCGTTTTTAAACTTGTATAGGTTTGTACTATATTTGGTAGCGAGGATGTCCTTGAAATTGTTGCCCTTGTTGGCAAGACTTGGCAGATTACTGCCGTTAGGATCTATCTCGTAGAGCGTCTTGGTAGGATCTACACCCGTCATGTGGCGGTAACAGTAGCGCACCAGGTCAAACCAGCGCTTACCTTCATAGCAGAGCTCGCGTCCTCTTTCCTGGAGGCAAAGCAATTCCATCTTGTCTGCCTTGTTGTAGTTGTCTTGATAAACCAAGGTGTCCTTGAGTGCCGTCGTACTGATAGAACGCTGGTTCACAGCCTGGATCAGGGCAAATGGATTCTTCAGTTTGTTGGTTTCTGTACCTGCTAATTGAATCTGAGCCTCTGCCTTCATCAGCATGACGTCTGTGATGCGGTAGATGATCCAGTTCTGGTCGAACTTGTCGAAGTCACGGAGTGGTTGGATATAGATACTACCTTTCTTTCGGGTTGGAATGTCGTAAATGGCATTTTCTTTGTTCATCATCTTCTTCACCTCATAAGAAGAGTAGTTGTCATCATTCACACCATAGCTGCTGTTGTAGAAGCGGTAGTCGTTTTCAGACTGGAAGTATGTTGCCGTAGAAGCACTCTTGGTTGCTGGAGATGGATTGTCGCCGATGGCACCACCCACTGTAGATGTACCTACCATCATACCGTAGCCAGACTCCTGCTTCTCCCACTTTAAGTAACTCTTGCACAGTAGGGTGTTTGAGTTCTTCTCTCCGTCAAACTGAAGTTCGAGGACGCTTTCAGAGGAGTTACCTCTTACGAAGTTATAGTAGTCAGCATACAGACCTTTATATAAGTAGTACTGCTGTCTGCTGTTGCGGTAAAAAGACTCCTGGCTGGTGCCCTTGATGTTAGCCTCGAAATAGTTTCTGTGGGAGTTGATGACCTTGTCTGCATGGTCAATACATGCCTGATAATACTCTTGGCTCTTGGCAGCATCTGTACCGCTCCAGAGAGAAGCTCTCCAGAGATATACGTCTGCGAGAATGGCATTGATGGCATCCTTGCTGAGGAAACCGGTTGTTCGCCAGTCGTTCTCTCCGAAGATACCGTAATTGTAGCAACCCTTCTCTGCTTCTTTCAGGTCTTCGATACAGAGCTGGAGGGTAGAATCTGGTGCCAGCTGGCCGTCCAACTTCATGTCGTCTGTATTTTCGTATGCCTTTGTCACGTAAGGAATATCGCGGAAGGCACGAACCAGATAGAAGTGGCAGAGGGCACGCAAACCTAACATCTGGGCACGGGCTGTCTGGTAGTCACCCTCGGTGAACTCAGGGTCTTTCTCCATCACCTCTGGGGCATGAGCCAATACGATGTTACAGGTATTGATGACATTATAGAAACATGCCCATGAGTTGTAACCGCTACTTGGGTATAAATCTACTTTGGAAATATCATCCAGTGTCGTGTTGATCAGTGAAGGATGTTTCTTCAACTCGTCTGAGCGGTAGTCACCCCACATAATCATTCTTTCTATGATGCCTCCATCAATCATGGCGGTGTAAGCGCCAGTTACCACCTGTGTGACATCATCTTTGGTCTGCCAGAAGTTCTCGCCGATTGTCTTGTCGGTAGGATAGATGGTCAGGAAGTCATTGCATGAGCTAAGCGACAGCATACCTAAGGCTGCGACGGCAAAACTCTTGACGATATTGTTTATTTTATTTTTCATTGTTAGTCTCTGTTTTTGTGTTGGATTAAATTCCGATTCTCATGCGGAGGGTGAACGATTTGCTTCGTGGTGTCTGTGAACTGTCTGAAGCAAAGTTCCAACCGTTGTTTGCATGCTCTGGGTCTGTACCGCTATATTTGCTCCAAACGAAGATGTTCTGACCGCTCAAGTCGAATCGCAAGGTATTCAGACCTACGCTCTTGAGGAACTTCTTTGGAACATCGTAGCTCAGACTGACGTAGCTGAAACGCAGGAATGAGGCATCCTCTACGTAGCGGTCGCTACCGAGCCAGTTGTAACCATAGTTGTAGAGTGCGCGTGGAATTTCTGTCACGTCACCGTTCTTGCGCCAGCGCCAGTTTACGGCTGTACTCTGGTTGGTGGTGTCATACATCTTTTCTACACCCATTCGTGCGAAGTTTACTACCTTGAAACCGGTACGGTAAACGAAGTTGGTACGCAATGACCAGTTGCCATAACGGAAGGTGAAACCGAAACCTCCTGAGAACTTAGGATTTGAGTTGCCTAAATAAACCATATCCAATGAATTGATGGTACCGTCGTGGTTGACATCTTCGTAAATCACATCACCACCATCAAACTTGTAGGTCTCACCACCGTTCTTGGAGTTGTAGGTCATGCGCAAAGGCTTACCGTCGGCACCTGTTATCACCTTGCCGTCTCTGTTCAGGGCGATAGGAGCTGTCTTGCCGGCTGGCAGGAAGCGGTTGTTGAGGTAATCCACGAGGTCGTTGTTGTCTCTGATCATGATCTTCTCGTTGCCCTCCATGACATAACCCTGGCGACGTAAGTTCTCCAGATAGTCATAGGAGTACTGATATACGCCCTTGTGGCGCAAACCGAAGATAGAACCTAAGGCATTACCTACCTGGATACGCTTGAAGTATTTACCGCGGCTATCTGCAGACCAGTCCTCGTTGATACCATCGAGTACGGTCTGATCCATCTCTGTGATCTTGTTGAAGTTCTGTGCCACGTTGAAGCTGGCATCCATTGAGAATTTACCTGCCTTGATGAACTTCTTGGCGGTGATGTTGAATTCCCAACCCTTGTTCTCCATAGAACCGATGTTCTTCCATGCCAAAGTGGTATAACCGGTCTGAGAAGAAATGGCAACACCTGGGTTCAGCAAGTCTTTCGTCTTCTTATAATAGTAGTTGAAGTCAGCCTCAATCATGTCGTCGAAGAGTCCTAAATTGGCACCTAAGTTCCATGAGGTGGTCTTCTCCCATTTCAGGTCGCTGAGCTGCAGTCCATCTACACGGGTAGAAGGAAGCAGGGTATTGCCGTTACCATACTGGCTGCCGGCTGCATATTTCGCATACTGCAGATACTCGCTGCTTGGAGTTCTACCGTTCACACCCCATGATGGGCGGAATGCCAACATAGAGAGCACCTTGCGAGACCATTTCATCCAAGGCTCGTCGCTGATGTTCCAGCGGACAGACATACCTGGGAAGTAACCCCACTTATTATTGTCGCCGAAACGGGTAGTACCGTCGGCACGTACTGTAAAGTCGGCATTGTAACGACCCTTGTAAGACAAGTGTGTAGAGAATACGCCTGCCATGCTGCGCCACTCACCATTGCTGGTTGACATGTTGGAGATTTCGGCAGGAAGGGTAGGAGACTGCGCACCCAATGGCAACTTGCGCTCACTTACGTTCTGACCGTAGCTGGTACCAGAAGTCAACTCCCAACGACCCAACATCATCCAGGCAATATCTTCATTCTTGAACTTAGGAGTGAAGATCAACTGGTGACGGGTCTGGAACTGGAATGAGTTGTAGTCATCCATTGTATAGAGGTTGTAGCTATTATCCTTCCAACCATTTGTGCTCAACGAACCTGGGCAATAGGTAGGATTACTCTTGGAGAAGATATCCAGATAAACCTGACCCTCGTAGTCGAGACGGGTCTTGTGGTCGTCATTGCCTAAGAAATAGTAGTTGATGCGGAAGTCAGGAGTGATACGGTAGGTACTCTCGTTGTTCCATGCCAAGTTGGCGATAGCCACAGGGTTACCGATATCGCGTACAGACTTCAGCTGGAGAGAAGAGGTTCCGCTGATGGATGAACCATATTCGTCCTTTTCTGCTGAAGGCAGCATGATGTAGTACTCGTTGGTGTCGATGCCGTTACCATCCTCACGGTAGATACTCATGTTAGGAGCCATGGAGAGGGCCTTACCCAAAATGTTGGCATAGCTCTTCTGGTTCTTGGTATAAGTCAATGGGAACTCGGTGGTGAACTTCAGTTTGTCGCTCACATAGTATTCCAAGTTCAAACGGGTAGAGAAACGGTTCAATACCTGCTTGATGATGGTACCGGTCTGATGGTCATAGTTGGCAGAGATACGGAATACAGCCTTTTCACCACCACCCGAGATGGTGAGACCATGGCTCTGGTTCCAGCCGGTCTGGGTTACTGCCTTCACCCAGTCAGTATTGTCGTTCCAGTTGTTGTACTCAGCCCAACTCTTGTTGTAGTTCAACTCATTGATGTTGGTGGTAGCAGAAGGATTCTGTGTAGGGTTGTAGAGTTCCTCCTTCATCAGCATGGTATATTCATCACCCGAGAGGAGGTTGTAACCCTTAGGCTGCCAGTTGCCCTGAAGTGAGAAGTTGTAGTCGATACGGATCTTACCGCGCTTACCGCGCTTGGTCTTGATACTGATGACACCATTGGCACCACGGGCACCCCAGATAGCGGTAGCAGCGGCATCCTTCATGATGTCGATGCTCTCGATATCGTTCACGTTGATGGAAAGCAAGGAACTGTAGGTCTCCTCTGTAGCGGTTGACCAGTCTGTATCCTTGGCATCAGGCACGTCCATGATGTTACCGTTGACAACGATCAGAGGTTCTGAAGAACCGTTGATGGTGGTTACACCACGCATACGCATGGTAGTACCGGCACCGAGGTTACCGGAGTTGGCTACGATGTCGAGACCGGCAATCTGACCCTGCAATGCCTCATCGGCACTGGTAAAGGCAAGACCATCCACGATATCCATGTTCATGGTCTGGGTAGCAACAGATACCTCGTCCTTAGGGATGCTCAAACCATCACCGCGGAAACGCTGCTTGGCGGTTACGGTGACTGTTCCCAACTCGTTGGCGTCCTTGAGCTGTACCTGGAAATTGGTCTGCGAACCGATGACCTGTGAAAAGGTCTTGTATCCTACGTAGCTGACAACTAACTTATTCTTCGGGTTCTTGATAGCTAACTGGAAGTTACCATTCACGTCGGTAATCGTAGCGTTCACGTTACGGTTGTTGGCATCTTTCTCTATCACATTACAGCCGATGACAGGACCGAACTCATCAGATACGGTACCTGAGATACGGTGGTCTTGAGCAGAGATTGTCATAGCGCTGCATAAGGCACCTACGGTTATGTATGTTCTTATATTGTTCATTGTGTTATAAGCTTGGTTGTGAAATTATTTGTAGAACTTGATTCCATGCTTCTGTGCATAGTATAGGTTCTTGAGATTCTTCAGGCGTGCCTGGTTGGCTTCAGGGGTATTGCTGGCGAAACCGTCGTCGTAACGTTTGCTCCTGCTGAAGCAGAGAGGCTTTGAAATCTCATGGATGGCTGTGAATGAGGATGCTTCTATAGCACCACTCTTGAAGATGTAGTCACGAGCCATGAAGTTGACCAACTTGTCGCCATTTGCATTGATGATGACTGGGTCGTCACCGCCTTCGTCAGTTACATACAACTTGCCGCTGCCACCTTTGACTTTGAGTCGTTTGTAGGCAGAACCGATGGTGCAGGAGGTCATGTATGATCTGTTGCCGTTTCCTACTTCCTGTGCATCTCCGTAGTCGATGGTGTTGTCGGCATAGAGTGCGAAGTCCTGGAAGTGATAGCGGATGAAGTTTCGGATAGCTTCTGCCATCTTCAGTGCCTTAGCCTTGGCAGCCTCGTCATTTGCTGAAGCTTTGTCCATTACTTCCTGTACCTGCTCCCAGGTAGGGAGACCATGTTTGAATGCCAAGGTCATGGCTTCATTGTCTGGTGCATACAGCGTGTAGTTGTATGTGTTGTAGAAGTTGACGTTCTGGTCGAGACAGTCGTACTTCTTGTTTTCTGTTGTATTGCTGGCAAAGACATCGCTGAATACGGTAAACTGCTTCTGTTCGTCTTTATCCATACCGATGCTGGTCAGCAGATTGCTCAGATTGGCTGGTGTACACAGATCCAGGAATTTAGAGAACTGGCTGTTGTCGTTGAGACAGCCATATACACTGGTCTGAGGTGCCTGGATGAGGTGGTCGATGACAAATGCCTTACCATTGCTGTAGCTGGTAGCTTCCTTGATTTCTGAAACCGGATAGCTGTAGTTGCTGCCTGCAATACCATTGATCTGTCCACCGCTTACTACGTTTCCGCCGATGTGACCTCCGTGGATGGCAATCTCACCGCCATGCTTGGTCTTGTAGTATTTATTGGTTACACCTATGTTGTCCTTGGAGACGGACTGTGAAAGTGATACGGTATGATAGTTCAGAATATCAATCAAGCGGTCGGTAACTGCGCCCAACTGAACGATTGTAGAGTCTGAACTGATAGAACCTGTAGCTGGATTGTATTTGAATGCAGATACAGAGATATTCTTGTCCTTATGCACATCTTTATAATAGAAGTGGAGTACACGAGGACCATCCTTGTAGTTCTTACCTAATGATACTGGATCTACATAATACATGTCGAAAGCTCTATTGCTTGGCAGGAACATGGCATAGTTGGCTGCGCTGGCACGCAGGTAGGCGTAGTAGTTTACCTTCAGCATATCCTTGTCCTGGATAGCCCAGTTGATGACACCCAAGTCTTTTGCCTTGCGGAGCAACGCTGGTGTAGATACAATATTATATGAAATAGGTGGAATCACTCGGTTGAGCATGTAGATGGCACCGTTGTTGGCGATACGTACATCGTAGGCATTCTCCTTTTTGATGACATCTTTCAAGGTGAGTCCGATTGGGTCACTCGCCTCGTCCATGATGGTACCGAACTTGCTTGGTACTGACTGTACGAAGGATGCGTTCATCATATTGTTGACGAATGAACGGATGATGTTGGCAGGAATACTGTCTAAGTTCTCACCGAAATTCTCCTTGGTGAGAGGCTTCTTGGCATAAAGTCCAAGAATGTTGTAACCACCATTGGATGGATTGAGGAAATAGTCTTCTACTGCTTCATCATCAGGAACGAACATCGCACCCATATCGGCGAGCATCGTGCCGTATGTGCTGTAATACTGGTTCCATCCCGGGTCGAAGTTGAGAAGCATATCCTGTGCCAATGCCACCTGCTTTGGATCTCTCTGAAGAGCAACTGCTCCCTGAGAGCGCTCGCTGAAATAGCGCCACTGGAAAATGGAGTCAATCATTGGCTTGCCATTGAGGAGGGCATTGTCATTATAGTTTAATGTGGTCTGGGCATCATAGTATGGAGCACAGAAACGGTCGAGCATGCGGTTGAACCACTTGGTATCCTTGCTCTCTCTGATCATCTGCGCCATGTTGCCTGGAGGTACGATGACACCGTCAGTCTGGTTTACATAACCGTTCTGACAGGTTACGTCCTTAGCTATAATCTTGTTCTTGAAGATAAAGGTACCACCCGACTCGTATGGTCTTCCTGTGATGGCAGCAAAGTCTTCGCTGTTGATACCATTGTTGAGCATCTGCTCCTGGGTAAAATGAACCATCATAGGACGGGTGTTGTCCATTACTACGTCGATTCCACCTTTTATATAAGGAGTCCAATAAGAGTTGTTGGCTGGCAACTCAGAAGCCCATACATGATAGATGGTGTCGGTAGCGTTGGCAGAGGTCTGGTGTTTCATGGCAATGCCTCGGGTAACAGAACTGTTGGAACTTTCCACATTGGAAAGCATTTCCGTCAGGATGGCATTGTCAAGGATAGAAGTGTAGAACAGTTGTTTTTTCATGGACTCTGTCAAGTCTTCATACGACTTGGCGTTCCATTTGTTGTTCTTGAAGAACTCGTTGAATGCAGAGTCGTTAGCTGCAAACACAGTCTTTGAACCTGTTTTTGACATGACCTCCTTGTATCCAAGGTCATCAATCAGGCGAAGATAGGTTTTGAATGTACCATGAAGACTACTGGCTTCACTTGGATTTTCCAGCTCTTCATAGATACTCTTACCCAAATTCGTCGGGATGTTGCCCTTGTCGTCGAGGTCGTAAGAGTCAGTACATGCATAGAAGCCTGAGATGGCTAATGTAGCGCATATACCGAGCATCGCATGACGCGATTGATTGATAAAGCGGTTGCTCATATTTTTGTTATTTTGTTGTTTAGAAGTTTCGATGTATCTGATGTGTAGATTTCTCCTTTTAACAGTTATTTGCCATCTTAAACGAATTTTGACCTACAAATAAAGCCCGTAAATCGTGCTTATGTAGGCAGAAAATACCACTCTTTACCGGATTTGGGTATAGGCTCAGTTTCATTTTGATTGAATCAAATTTTGTTGTTAGGATACTTTCGTTAGTTATTTTGGGTGCAAAGATAACAATACTTTAAATAAATAATGCTATTTTTATTGAAAAATATCTCTGCGTTAACTAAGATTAACTAAGTGCTTGTGCGCCTCTCGGATTTTTTTTGCTAAACTTATGGAGCGATAAGTGTTGAATTTACGCTATTATATAATGTGTGCTATTGTTTTTTTGTATTTTACACACCTATTTTGGTTAAATAATCTAAAAAACAAGAACTTTTCTTGCTTAAAAACTTGTATGTTACGGTTAAATTACTAATTTTGCAACCAGATAAAACTTTAATTAAATGAAGCTAATAACTTCATCAACCTATTAAACCAAAAATAACGCATGGACAAACGTTTACTTTATTCAGCAGTTTTGGTTGCTTCATTAAGCACCAATTATGCACAAGCTCAGGTGAATGATCCTGTTCTTCCAAATCCAGTACAGTTGAAACTGGATGGTACTGATACTGTAGCTATCAAGAATATCTTGGCAGACAAGTGGCTTACCAATGGTAATGCTTATGGCACCCAGACAAGTTTGGGCACAACAGGTCTTGGCTTTGTTATCGTTCCTAATAAGGGCGATGATGGTCAGCCTAATGGTACCTATTCTTTCTGTAATGATAAATCTGGTAAGTTTGGTGACTTTTCTAACAAGATATTCCTTAACTCATTTGATGAAAATGGTGGTAACTCTTATGTTGATTACAATAATCAAGGTATAGAGAAAACCTATTGGAAAGTTACACCTAATGGTACGACATTCAGATTCCAGTCTAATGAGCAGCCTGATACTTATGCCGGCTATAATCCTAATGATAATGGATTAGATGGTAAAGGTGAGACTGCTGTAGATGATCTGTTCCGCCCTGCTTTGACAGCTGATGGCAGTTATGGTCTTGAATGGGCTGCTTATCCTTATACTTATTTCTATCGCTTAGAGAAGTTGAAGGATCAGATTAATTCTGCTCATGATGAAGGATTAGATGTATCTGCAGTAGAAGCTATTTACAATAATCCTAATGCAGAATATTGGCAGCTGAAGGAAGCTTCTCGCATGATTACTGATGCAAGAAGAAATAAGGCAATGGCTGAAGCTACGGCTGAATCTCCTGTAAATATTACAGAATATGCTCCAGATGCCAATTGCGATGCTTTGACTGGTTGGACTCATGATTGTATATATGATGATACGGGTGATGTTGGTCATGGCGGTCATGGTACCAATTGGCAGGCTCATTCATCAAAATATACTGCATCTGATGGCTATGAGACAGAGAATTTTATTGAGCGCTGGGTAAATGGAAATTCAGACCCTGTAACAAATACCGAAGTTGCTGGTGCTGGCCGCCTCAGTGACGGTGTTCTCTCTCAGACTTTGCACAACCTGCCTGCGGGTGGTTATAAGGTGACATGCTATGCGATGGCAACCCAGCAGTCTAAGGGTAATGACTATAAGGTAGAGGGTGTTTCTGTATTCGCAGATACCAAGGCTACTAAAAATTCTCAGACTGTTGCTACCAAGGCTGAGGTACCTCAGAAGTATGAATTCCTCCTGGATATCAAGGAAGGTGAGGATTTGACTATCGGCTTCAAGCTGGATAATTGTACTGCTAACTGGGTATTCGTAGATAATTTCCAGATTGAGTATTGTGGTTCAAGCTTCAAGGCTATGAACTTGGCAGATGTGCAGAAAGCTGCTGCAGAACTCGAGGCTCAGATGGGTGGTATGGAAGTATGCCCTACTTATACCGATAAGGCAAGCGAACTAATTGCTGCTGTAGGTGAGATGACAACAGATACAGATGAAGCTGAAATCAATGCAATGAAGCAGCAACTTGCTGATATCGCTGCAAAGATTGACAAGAGCTCTGCATTGTATGCTGAATTAACAGAGTTGGATGCAACTATTGGAGATTTCTTATCAGAAGGACCTGCAGGAACTGAAGTTGATGAATTAGAGAAATTATATAATGATTGTGGATATGAAGTTAATGAGAGTGTATCAGACTTGCTGTCCTCTTTCTCTCTTAATAATGAGCAGTTGACACAGTATATGGCAGACTTGAAGGTCTTGTTAGAGGCTGCTCAGAATGCAAGTATCAAGCCAGGTGATGATATCACAAGAAAGATCGTGAACCCATCATTCGATAATGGTAAGGAAGGCTGGACTGTCAAGGAAGGAAACCCTACATTTAATGAAACTTACAAAAACTGCGAGGTATATCAAGGCACATTTGATATCTATCAGGATATTACCAATATTCCTGATGGTGTTTATGAATTGTCAGTACTTGCTTTCCAGCGTGTAGCAGGTAATGATATTGCTTCTGTTGCTCATGATAATGGTACAGAGGATATTACTGCGTTTATCTATGCAAATGATTTGGAGACTCCATTTACCTCTCCTTATACATACGGTATGAAGGAAAATTCAGGTGATGACTATGCATATACCTTGAATGGAGAAACTGTTTACATCCCTAACTCTATGAAGGGTATGGCTGCTGCCACTACGGAGAATCCAGAAGCTTATGCAGTAACCGTTCCTATGTTTGTAGAGGGTGGTACACTTCGTATCGGTGTACGTGAAAAGAGACGTCCTTCTAATGGTACGGCCGACTGGGCTATCTGGGATAACTTCAGGTTGAAGTATATTGGTGGCAAGGGTGAGGCTCTGAATGTGGTAACAACACCATTGATTGCTAAGGCTGCTGGCTTGCTTGATTCTAAGATGAATGCTGACGTACGCACTCAGTTGGCGGCTGCTAAGACTGCTCTTGAAACAGAAGCAACAGTTCCAGGTATTCATGCATTGAGTGCTGCCATTGAGGCTGCTAACACCTCTATTGAGGCTTATAAGCCACTTCAGACTGCTATTGAGACTGCTCAGACCCGTTACGACGAAAATGAAGCTTCTTCTACTACTTCTGATGCAGCTAAGGGCTTGTATAATGCAGCTAAGACTACTGCTGAGAATATTTATAATAATGGTACAGCTGCTGATGCTGAGATACCTGCTGCTATCAAGGCTTTGAATGAAGGTGTAACTAAGTACGTCATCCATGATGTCATTGCTGATGCTTCAGAAACAACCCCTGCAGATATCACCAAGGTTATCGCCAACAGTGATTTCGCAACCATGAGTAGTACTGGTTGGGATGTGAAAGATGGAACAATGGGATTCCAGTCTGGTAATAACGTTGAGGCTGGTGAGTTCTTCAACTGTACATTCAACTTGCAGCAGACATTGGTAGGTCTTCCTGCTGGTATGTATCGCTTGACAACTCAGGCTTTCTATCGTAATGGTAGTGACGCTTCAGCTAAGGTTGACGGTAGTGATGATCAGTTGAAGTATGATGTCAACGAGAATGCATACCTCTACTTCTCTGATAAGGAAATTCTAACAGAAGAGGGTAAGAAGGTTGCTACTGAACTCCCAGAGAGCAAGCAGGCTATCAAGACCATTACTGCACATAAGATTGCTGAAGACACTTGGAATAGCGTAGGTTTGAGTGATAATGGAGGTCTGAAAAAGATGGATGATGGAATGTATATTCCAGACAACATGATTACTGCTCAGGCATTCTTCAAATCTGCTGCTGGCAGCGCATACGATTCTGAGCCATTGAATTTCAACTATAATGGTAGTAGCGATTTCCGTATCGGTTTGATCAAGAATGTAACTGTAACCAATGACTGGACAATCGTTAAGAACTTCAAGTTATATTATCTCGGCGTTGATCCTACAGGTATCAGCGAGATCGTTACAGATGCAAATGCTGTGGCAACTAAGATCTACAATGCAAGCGGTATGCAGATTGGTAAACTTCAGAAGGGTATCAATATCATTGAGACCGTGATGAAGGATGGTTCTAAGAAGGTGAAGAAGGTAGTCGTTAAGTAATAGCGACTGGTTTTTGAACTAACATAACTTTAAAGGCAGACGGAACGCAGAGAGTGAAAACCTTCTGTTTTCTGTCTGCCTTTTTCCTTTTCTTTATTCAACTTATTTTTTTACATCAACTCTATCTCTGAATAATTCATGAGCTTAAGTAAACCTATACTCTTTTGTACTTCTCTCTGTATGTCTTTGGCAGCTACAGCGCAGGTAACGATGACCATCGATGCCCAAAAACGTGCGGCTGCTATCAGCGAACACCAATACGGACTGTTCTTCGAAGAAATCAATCATGCGGGAGATGGTGGCTTATATGCGGAACTCATCAGAAACCGATCTTTCGAGGATAATAATACAACCCCTGAATGCTGGTCTGCTATCCAGCAAAACGGACAGAACGTGAAACTCTCCCTGAATACATCGCAGGTGATGAACAAGGCACAGCAAACCTGTCTGCAACTTTCGGTTTCCGGCGCAAGCGCAACTCAAAAAGCAGGAGTCTGTAATACGGGCTTCTGGGGAATGCACTTTGAGACAGATTCTACCTATACGCTCCGTGTGTGGGTAAAAGCTTCAACTAATTTTAATGGAAAAATATACGGACAACTCCAGCAGAATGATGGAGCTGCAGTTTCTGGGGAAGTGCAGTTGGAAGGCTCTTTGAAGTCTAATTCCTGGACTCTGTTGACTGCCCGAATTAAGGCAAATGCTTCTTGTGAGAAAGGTCGTTTTGCATTGCTTACCTCTTGTGACGGCAGCATGCTGATCGATGTAGTCTCACTCATGCCTTATACCTGGAAAGATCGCAAGAATGGTTTGCGCCCTGACCTTGCCCAACTTCTTGATGATACCAAACCTACCTTCCTCCGTTTCCCTGGCGGTTGTTACGTGGAAGGACAGGATGCACTGGAAAATTCCTTCCAGTGGAAGAATACTCTCGGTCCGATAGAGGAACGTCCGGGACATTGGAACCATAACTGGCGTTACCGCTCTTCTGATGGCTTGGGTTATGATGAATACCTGCAGATGTGTGAAGATTTGAATGCCGCTCCGATGTTTGTGGTCAATGTAGGTCTGGGACATGGCTTTACCGTTCCTTTTGAACAGGTAGATACCTTAGTGCAGAACACCTTGGATGCCATCGAATATGCCAATGGGGATGAGAGTACCGAATGGGGACGCCGTCGCATCGCCAATGGTCATGTGAAACCTTACGGACTTAAGTTTATTGAGGTGGGCAATGAGAATGGCCAGCCTGAGGCTCGTGAGGAATACAGTCGCCGCTATGCTAAATTCTATGAAGCTATTCATGCCAAATATCCGGAGATAGTTATCATCGGTAATGTGGAGGCATGGGGTACTGATAATCCTGAATGGGTCTTGGATTCACCGGTTGATCTCGTGGATGAGCATTACTATCGCTCCTACCAGTGGATGAGAAACAATTATCATAAGTACGACCGTTACAACCGTAGCATAGGTGTGTATAATGGTGAATATGCTGCCAATTCCGGTTCTTATGGCAGGTATGGCAACTTGAACAGTGCCTTGGGAGAGGCTATCTACATGTTGGGTATGGAGAAAAACTCCGATGTCTGCAAGTTGGCAAGCTTTGCACCAATCTTTACCCACGAGGAAGACCCGCTGTGGGCATACGATATGATCCACTTCAATGCGGCAAAGAATTTCTGTACACCTTCTTATTATGTGCAGAAACTTCTGGGGAACAACTTGGGCAAGCAGAATCTGCTATGGACTGAAACGGGTAATTCTTCTTCAGTTCCAAACAGTCAGGTGGGTGTAGGCTCTTGGAATACTCAGGTCTCTTATGATGATGTGGAGGTCAAGGGAAATGACGGAAGTACAATATGGAAGGATGATTTCTCTTCTTCACAGAATACCTGGAATGCAGGAACCGGTTCATGGAGTATCCGTGATGGAGAATTGAAGCAGACCGCTTCTTCTACCAACTGTACTTATATTAATACGCAAAAGCTTTCTTCTCAGAAATATACCTACAAGCTTCGTGCAAAGAAAAACGGAGGTGGAGAAGGCTTCCTCGTTATTTTCAATTATCAGGATGCCGATAACTACTGCTGGTGGAATCTCGGTGGATGGAATAATACTGCTCATGGAGTAGAAATGTGTGTGAATGGTTCGAAATCTACACTTGCCACTGCTTCCGGTTATATCGAGAACAACCGCTGGTATGATATCGAGATCGAGGTGGATGGTACGGCTGTTACTTGCAAGTTGGATGGTACGGTGATTCATCAGTTTACAATACCAGCTGAACAGAAGATTTATCAGTCTGCACAGTTGGATGAAGAGAAGGGGCTTCTCTATCTAAAGGTGGTAAATCCTAATCAGGCGGCAACCACGCTCCAGCTGAATCTCAAGAACATGAAGGCTGACGGGGGCTCTGTGGTTCGACTGACCTCTGCCAACGGTACTGACGAGAATACAATGGAAGAACCTTTCAACGTGACTCCTACGGAAGAAATCAGTCTGTCTGATGTCAAGACCTTGGAGATTCCGGCTTTCTCTCTCAACGTATTCAAGTTGAAGGTGAGTGAGGTGGCTGATGAAGTGAAGGACGATGTCTTGGCTGAGGATGCTGATAAGTATGGTTATCTCTATGCCCACATGCATGGTTCCCAGGAATTTACTTCTTTCGCCCTGAGCCGCTATGGTAATAGTTATCGTGATCTCTTCAATGGTGGTGAGGTCTTCGATACCAAGAAGTTTACGCAGACGGGCGGTATGCGTGATGCGTATGTGATGCGTACGGAGAGTGGCAAGTACATGTTGGCTGGTACTGATATGACTTCCAAATTGGGTTGGACAAGTAACCATATTATGGTTCTGATGCTCAGCAACGACCTCGTTCATTGGGACAAGAGCATTAGCATCGACCTCGAGAGTGAGGAAAATATGAAGGCACTTGGTCTGACTGATGTTAAGGATATGACTGCAGCCTGGGCACCGCAGGTAATCTATGATCCTGTGACCCAAAAGTATGTGGTTTATTATTCTGTTGGTTTCCCTGATCGCCATCGTATCTATTACTCTTTGGTCAATGAGGATTTGACTGAGATTTCAGCACCTAAGCTTTACTTCGATCCGGACTATGACATCATTGATGCCGATATCGTATATAATAAGGTGGATGGTGAATATGTCATGATCTACAAGACGGAGAGTGGGGAGCATCATCTCAAACAGGCAAGAGCAAAATTCCTGGTGCCTACAGACCAGACTACGGGTACCTGCCAGTGGCAGTTGGATCCAAACTTTGATGTCTATGAGCCTAATAAGTCTATCGAAGCGCCAAGTTTGTTCAGACCGATCAACAGCCGTACCTGGAAGTTGGCTTATGTGAACTATAGTGGTGGTGGTTATCGTATGCTGGATCTGGATGAACATTGTCAGAATCCTACCGGAATGACCAATATCAAGGGCAGTGTAAACCCTCAGCATGGTTCGTTCCTGAAGTTGACCGAGCGGGAATATACCCATCTCGAAACATGGGAAAAGGTGGTCAATGCACTGGATGAGGCTAAGAAGTTGCAGGCTGTTCGCCCGATTGATATGCTGGCAGAAGCCATCGCCTTGGGAGAACAGGCTTTGAACGAATCGGGTACTTTCGATGAAGAATACGAGGCAATGCAAAAGGCTTATATTGCCTTACAGAATGCTTTGACGGGTTATGATGAATATCTCCGCCAGTTGGCAGCAGAGGGTAAACTGTCTGATATGACCTTCCTGCTCCAGAATCCAGACTTCTCTCAGGGAGGACAAGGCTGGAGTGGAACTGGCTTTACGGCTGCTGCCCAGGGCGTAGCTGAGCATTATTACAAGATATTCGATTTCTATCAGCAACTCTCCGGTCTGCCAAATGGTCGCTATCGTGTAGAGGTGCAGAGTTTCTACCGTGCAGGCGGTAAGGAGGATGCTTCGACTGCTCATAAGAATGGTTCAGAGACCATCAATGCCCTTTTCTATGCCAACAATGAGGAGAAACCGGTATGCTCTCTTTATGATGCGGATATCTATACCGTGTCTCCTTATACCTATCCAGACAATGTGACAGAGGCGAATGCGGCATTCAATACCCATGACCTCTATCATAATACATTGGAATGTGTGGTAACGGATGGTACTTTGAAATTAGGCATCAGGAGCAATCAGATGATCAACTATGACTGGTGCTGTTTCGACAATTTCAAACTGACTTATCTGGATGCTGAGACGGGTATCCAAGGAGTTCTGGGTGATAAGAAGGAAGGAAATTCTTCCCCTATCTACAGACTTGATGGTGTCAAGCTTGGCAAGAAACCTACTCAGGGTATCTATATCCAGGATGGTAAGAAACATCTGAGCAAGTAATATGCAAAGTATCTTTAACAAACCGACTAAATAATAAAAATGAGAAAGATATATCAAAAAGCAATCATCATGTTGAGCGTAGCCTGTATGGGCTACGCTACACCTGCTTTTGCAGCAGATGCAGTCGTGAAGACCAACAAGGCCTGGTTGAGCGGTGCTACTCATATCTATGGTCGTATGACCGTAAGTGGCATTACATCAAGCAATATCAAGGAAAAGGGCTTCTGCTATTCTTCTGTCAATCAGATGCCAACGGTGGAGGATGGAACCAGCAAGAGTTATCTGTCTAATCAGGGAGAAATCTACAATATTTCTCAGCTGAAACCTGCTACGGTATATTACATCCGTGCCTATGTCAAGCAGACCAGTGGCAATGTAGTCTATGGTGATCCTGTGAAAGCAATTACTCGTCCGAAGGGTGGTGTTACTTATAACATCAATGATGGTTTCCCTTCTGATGCGCTGACTCGTGTTCAGTCTGCTGCCAAGGAAGCTATTGATTTATGGAATGAATATACGGGTATTCATGGACTTCATATCACCATTAATTATGGTGCTCAAACGCAAACTGCAGACTGTAGTTATGGCGGTTGGATGCGAATAGGACCGAATGCTTCTTATCAGAAAACGGGTACTCTGCTCCATGAGATGCTGCATGCCATCGGCGTGGGAACCCATGGTACCTGGCAGAATTCTTTCCTCCGTTCCAATACTACAAGTGGTTATTGGTTGGGTGTGCGTGCTACCCGTGCCTTGCGCTTCTTGGACAATAGTACGACGGTCCGCTTGAATGGCGATGGTACTCACATGTGGCCATACGGTGTGAATGGAGCACATGAGGATAATGGTACTCAGATTCTTTATGTTGGAAACTCGCTCTTGGCTGAGGCTTTGGGAGAAGATGGACTGGCGCCAACAAGCAGTCAGTTTGCTACTCCTGCCTATGTCTTTGAACAGGACGACCAGCAGAAGTATTATCTCAAAAATGAGGGATATGGTCTGGGTTCGAAGTTCTTGCGTGTTGATAAGAGTGGTAACTTACAGTGGATGGCGATGAGTGATGAGGATGCTACGACCAACGACAGTGTGGCATGGAACATCACTTTCGACCCTGCTACCTGCTACTATTCCCTGAAGAATGTGGCAACAGGCAAGTATCTTTCATACAATTCTACCGGTACCAATGGTATCAAGACCAAGAAAGTGACAGAACTGACAGATCGTGAACGTTTCCATTTCCTGCCTTCTTCAGTAGAAGTGGATAAGGTGGGTGGCGAGATGCGCACGGGTTATTGGATAGCTCATGTGCAGAACAATTCTGCTTATTGTCTGACTGCTCAGAAAACGAATGCCACAACTTCTACAAGTTTGAAATTCTCTCAGGAGGCAGGTGACCAGCGTTGGTTGATTCTTACTGCTGATGAGGCGAAGGAGTTGTCACAGAATTACAGAAATGGTGTTGCCGAGGATCTGAATGCCCAGATTGAGAAAGTAGAAGCCTTGTTGGCTGTTCCTCATCAGGAAACCGTAGAAGGTGCGGATGCTACTTTCGAAGGTGTGTTAGCTGAGATGAAAGAATTGGCTAAGACAGGATTGGCAGACGAACTGGAGCAAGCAAAGACAGACCTTCTGAAAGCAGTGAAAACATTCTTGGGTGGTGTACAGGCTAAGGAAGCCGATAAACCTTTTGATATCTCATTCTTGATTCAGAATGGAGGAATGGATGCGCTTGCAGGATGGACGGTTTCTCCAGAACCTACCCTCAATTATTCCTGTGCTGAATATTTTCAGAAGTCTTTGAATATCAGTCAGAAATTGAAATCTATGCCTAAGGGTGTGTATGAGATGAAGGTTCAGGCTTTCCAGCGCCCGGGAACCACTGCCCAAGTGAATACCGACTATGCTGCAGGAACTGACAAGGTGGCTGCCTATATGTATATGGGAACTGAAAAAAACAAGCAGAACATCTGTAATATCATGGCGGATGCCCAGACCCGTAAGTTGAATATAGGTAAAGAAGCTGCTGCGGGAACGAAGTATGTGCCTGATGATATGCAGTCTGCTCATGCTTATTTCGAAAAGGGGCTTTATGAGAATACGTTGAAATATACAACCAAGTATAAATCGACGATTACCATTGGTTTGAAGGGAGATAATGTCCTGTCAAATTATTGGGTCATCTTTGATAATTTCCGCCTCTACTATTATGGTGAGAAAGAACCTGTCGCTTCTGGTATTCAGGAGATCAAGATGGAGAATCCTGCTGCTAAGCAAGGGGTCTATACCTTGGGTGGTCAGAAAGTGAAAGATCTGACTGAAGATTTGCAGGACTTACCTCAAGGCATCTATATCATCAATGGAAAGAAGGTGGTAGTAAAGTAGAAAATAACAATAACTAATTTTTAATAAGCATAAACTTAAACCATGCAGAAAAGAAAACTGTTTTTAACCTGTTTGTTGGCGGCATCCCTGTCGATGTTCGCCGACAACACGAGCCAGACGGTGAAAGAGGTAACGGGCTCGGTTACCTTGGATGGAGAGGTGGATTACCACATCTCTTCGACGACGCCTTTCGCCACAACCGGTAGTATCAACATCACCAATACGGATCATGCGACCGTCATCTTTGATAATTTGTTGCCAAGCAAGGCTGTGAAATTCCTGAGCAACGTAAAGATCAATGGTGAAGCGGCAAAAAATGGTTCCAACTGTCAGGTGCGTATCTATAATGCCGGTGCTATGATTTTACCTTATTCCGGAAATCAACCTTTGACTGTATTTGCAGAGGCTGATTTTGGTGGAGAGTCTTCCCGCAACTTTGTTGTCAATACTAAGTATAACTTGACATCAAGTAATAAAACTTTTAATAATCATATCAGAAGTTTTATCCTGAAACGTGGATATATGGTCTGTTTAGGTACCAAGGGAGATGGTACGGGCTATAGCCGTGTATTTATCGCCGATAAAGCGGATAAGAAAATCAACTTGGCAAGTGTTTCCAAACCACTCAACGGCAGAGTCTCTTACATCCGCATCAGTAAGTGGAATGATGTCATCAAGCGTGGATGGGCTGGATTCTGGAGCGATGATGTGCAGGAGAAATTCAATACGGGCTGGTGTTACAACTGGGATGCCAGTGACCATAGAGATTGGGTAGATCGTGAGTATGTGACCCAGCATCATCATGAGGGATGGCCTGGTATTGCAGATGTGGGTGAAGTCACGGGTAGTGCCAATATCTTAGGTAACAACGAACCGGATAATGAGGCGGATGACAAGGAACAGGATATTGATGTCAAGAATGTATTGGCTAACTGGCCTCAGATGATGGCTACTGGTCGCCGTTTGGGTTCTCCTGCCGTAGCTGGTAAATATAATTGGCTTTATGAATTTATCGATTCTATTGATGCCCGTGGCTGGCGCTGTGACTTTATTGCCGTTCATGCTTATTGGTATGAAGATCAGCCGGGCTGGAAGAGCCAGCTGGAAAATATCAGTAAACGATGTGGCGGTCGCCCTATCTGGATTACAGAGATGAACTATGGTGCCAACTGGACAGGATGGCCTGGAAGTGATACCAAAGGAACTGATGCCAATTATGCAATTGAGTTGCAGCACATGGGTCCGATTCTCGACTATCTGAATGATGCTCCTTATATAGAGCGTTATGCTTTCTATAATAATGTACAGGACTGCCGTTATGCGATAGCTGGAGATAAGTTGACGCCGATAGGTGAGAAGTATGCTAACTTAGCACCTAAGTTGGCTTACAACTCCGACTACGAGTTTGTTCCTCGAAATCCTCGTACCTACAATCCTTCAGACCTGACCGTATCTTTTGTGCCACGTTCGAAGACTTGTACCATGACATTCAAGAACCATAGCGGAGAGTTTGTAGATGATATCATGGTAGAGCGTAAAAAAGGATTGTATGGACAGTGGGAGTGTGTCAGTCATCTTGAAGCAGTAGAGGATACTGCCCGCACTTATTCTTATCAGGAGAAGGTGGAAGAGGCTGGTAATTATTTCTATCGTATCCATGTGATAGATTTCTTGGGAAGAGACCGCCTTTCTTCTGAGGTAGCAAATACGGTGAATGGTTCTGAAGGTTCTGCTGATTTCCAATGGGGAACTATGTCTGCTGCAAATGATGAAGATGTCTATAGCTTTTATGAACATGGATTTGAAAGCAACCCAGTTGTGGTTTTTGGAGGTACAACTGGTGTAAATTTTAAGACTCGTGCTCAGGAGGTTGTCAATGCTATCACTACGAGTTATTTCACATCGAAGTTCTTTCCTTGGAATGCGCTCGACTCGGATCCTAATGATTTTTCCAGTGGAACAGAGCATGCCTCGTTTATTGTAGCAAAACCTGGTAATGGTACCTTGGGCTCTCTTCATTATGAAACGGGTCTCATTACGGATGAAGCTGGTACTGTAGTAAAAGTGGGTGGTGATACGATAGAATATAAGTTTAAGCAACCATTTGCTGAGGCTCCTGTGGTATTCGTGACCCCGAATTCTACCTTGAAGTATCCTGTGAAAGCTCGTGCTTGGGAAATTACCAAAGATGGTTTTAAGGTGGTGCTGACTCGCCAGGTGGAAGCCAGTAAATTTGGAAAGGTTATCGTTAAACAACGTGTTTCCTTTTTTGCCATCGAGAAGGGTAGTACGACCGCATTTGACAAGATCATCTCTGTAGGCAATCAGGATATGGAATTTACATCAACTATTTCTCGTTATCAGTTAAACTATGGCAAAGAATTGAATAATCCAAAGCTGATTTTCCAATATCAGTCTTTCAATCGTCCGCTCTTGTCATTGATGCGATTGGTAAGTTTGGATGATCTTTATGAAACAAAGTCTTATGCTAATATTCGAGTAGTGGGCGACTCTTCTGATCCAAATAAAACGATTAGTAGGAATAAGCCACTTAGCGAGACTGTGGGCTGGATGGCTATCAGTGATGAATCGGATGCTACGGGTATTCAGGATGTAGTTGTTGCAGAAACTCCTAATCTTTCAGTAGAGGTAAATGGCGGCATGGTCAATGTTCGTGATGCCAAGGCTACAGCTGTGGCTGTCTATACTGCTTCTGGTGCAAAGGTTGCTTCTGCCAACTTCCAAGGTGGTGAGGCGCATTTCGATTTGGCTTCCTTGCCTGCTGGCATCTTGGTCATCAAGGCCAATTCCGGCAAGTTCTCCAAATTGGTTATTCGCCGATAAAGCTGAGAATATGATCGTTTTGTAGTATATATAATAAGGTGTGTTCCGAAGAAAGTCGGAATGCACCTTTTTTTACATGAAGGGTGTATCATGAGTCAAATCCTATACACCCCAAAAAGTCCCTGTCATGACCTTCAAGCGGTCCCTCGGGGATCACGTGTTGGGGAACCGATGAACATGAGACGAGCAACCGTTGCTCACGAGACGGGCAACAAGTGCCCAAATAGGTGAACCAAATCTGGGCAATATAGAAAAGTATAAAAACAAAAAGCCTTGCAAGTGTTGAACCTGCAAGGCTTTTGCGCTTCAAGATGGGCTTGAACCAACGACCCCCTGATTAACAGTCAGGTGCTCTAACCAACTGAGCTATTGAAGCATTTTAGCTTATGAAAGAAGAAGAGTATAAGAGTTGCTTGATACTCTATTTGCGCTTCAAGATGGGCTTGAACCAACGACCCCCTGATTAACAGTCAGGTGCTCTAACCAACTGAGCTATTGAAGCATTTTGCATCTATAAGAACATGATGTTCCTTATTTGCGACTGCAAAAGTACTAACTTTTCGTGATTCTACCAAATTTTTTGCCGGTTTTTTTTGAGTTTTTCTTCAAAAAGTGCATTTTTTCTTGTTTATAGGCATATTTTAAGACAGAAAATGGCAGTTTTCACAAAGAAATGAGTAATTTTGTAGGCAAATAAACATATTAATAAAAAGGTAAGCATGAATAAAATATGGATTTCAATGCTGGCTCTGCTTTTGGCATTGCCAACTTTTGCACAGAAAGATAAAGACCATGATTTCAAAGTGGCTAAAAACATGGATGTTTTCAATGCCATCTATAAAAACTTGGATATGATGTATGTCGATACACTCAATGCGGATGAGGTTATCGGCTATGGTATCAAGGCTATGCTCGGTAGTCTTGATCCTTATACTACCTATTATCCAGAGTCAGATCAGAAAGAGTTGAAACGCATGCTTACCGGTAAGTATGCCGGTGTGGGTGCCCTGATTCGATATAACAACCAGTTGCAGACTGTGGTTATCGACGAACCTTATGAGAATATGCCTGCTGCGGAGGCTGGTCTCAAGAAGGGTGATGTCATCCTTTCCATTGCAGATACTTCCATGGTTGGCAAGGAAGTGTCATACGTCAGTGACCACCTCCGTGGTGAACCTGGTACGTCCTTTATCATCAAAATCAAAAGACCGAGCACGGGCAAGGAGATGAAAATGAAGGTTACACGCCGAACCATTCAGATGCCATATCTTCCTTATTATGGTATGTTGCAGAATCAGGTAGGCTATATCAACTATAATAGTTTTACAGAAAATTCTGCAAGAGATGTACGTCGTGCTTTTATCGACTTGAGAAAACAGGGCGCTAAAAGTTTGGTTCTCGACCTGAGAGATAACGGAGGCGGTTCTGTGCAGGAAGCTATCAGTATCGTCAATATGTTCTTGCCTAAAAACAAGCTGATACTGCAGATGAAGGGAAAGTTGAAACGTTCCAACAATGAGTATAAGACTTCCGTGGAACCGATTGATACGGTGATGCCTATCGCTGTGCTCGTCAATGAAAACACGGCAAGTGCCAGTGAGATAACAAGTGGTAGTCTGCAGGACTATGATAGAGCTATTATATTAGGTACGCGCACGTATGGAAAAGGTTTGGTTCAGGCAACCATGGATTTGCCTTACAACGGACAGATGAAACTGACCACTGCCAAGTATTATATCCCAAGCGGAAGATGTGTGCAGGCTTTGAACTATAAACATTCGAGGGGAGGATATGTGGAGCATGTGCCAGATTCATTGACCAAGGTCTTCTATACCGTGGGCGGTAGAGAAGTGCGTGACGGTGGCGGTATCAAACCAGATGTAGAGGTAAAGCCAGATTCACTTCCAAATATTGCCTTCTATTTAGCAGGAGCACGTGACAGTAATGAGGTGATGCTTAATTATGAGGTAGATTACATTGCCAAGCATCCAACGATTGCATCACCAGAGGAATTTGCTTTGACGGATGCAGACTATAAGGAATTCAAGGCAAGAGTGCTGAAGGCAAACTTTAAGTATGACCGTGAAACGGAGAAATACTTGAAGGATTTGGAGAAACTTGCTAAGTTTGAAGGATATTATGAGGATGCCAAACCGGAGTTTGAAGCACTGAAGAAAAAACTGAGTCATAATGTGGCAAAGGATCTGGATTATAATAAGGCTACTATCAAGCGATTGCTGGAAAACGCGATCGTGGCAGCTTACTATTATCAGGCAGGTGCCATCCGCAATTCCCTGAGATATGACAAGGTGGTAAAGGAAGCGTCCCGCCTCTTGAATTCTCCGGAAGAATATGCCAAGATTTTGCATCCTAAGAAAAAATAAAGTGCATACGATACCTGCCTATATCAGATGGAAATAAGTATGATTTTAGCTGAAATCCATGCACAATCCATTAAAAATGCGCATGTTAGGAATAAAAAGTTCCATTTTTTTTGGATAATATCGAAAATATTCGTAATTTTGCAAACGTTCAGTGGAATGAGGGGCTCGCAAAGAGTTCCTCATTTTATTTTAATAAGGTATATATGATTGACAAAAACGTCGTAAAAACATTAGTGGATGAGTGGCTCCAAGATAAGGAATATTTCTTGGTAGGCATCGAAATTAGTCAAGACAACAAGATTGTCGTGGAAATCGACCACGCCGATGGTGTGTGGATTGAGGATTGCGTGGAACTCAGTAGATATATTGAGGACCATTTGAATCGTGATGAGGAAGACTTTGAACTGGAGGTGGGTTCTGCAGGATTGGGACAACCATTCAAGGTGCCTCAGCAGTACATCAACTTTGTTGGCAAAGAAGTCGAGGTGCTTGATGCCGATGGCAAAAAAGTAAAGGGCATCCTCAAGGCTGTCGATGGCAATGATTTTACCGTAGGTGTTGAAGAAAAGGTAAAAGTGGAAGGCAAAAAACGTCCGGTAAAACAGGAAGTAGATTATGCTTTCCAGATGGATAAGGTAAAATATACAAAATACGTAATAAGTTTCAAATAAACTATGGCTAAGAAAGAGCAAGAATTAACTGCGAGTATGATTGATACATTTCGCGAGTTCAAAGAAACCAAGAATATCGACCGTACAACTTTGGTGAGCGTGTTGGAGGAAAGTTTCCGCAATGTGCTTGCTAAGATTTTTGGTAGTGATGAAAACTTCGATGTGATTGTCAATCCTGATAAGGGTGACTTTGAGATTTACCGCAATCGTGTCGTTGTAGCTGATGGCGAGGTGGAAGATGAAAATAAGGAAATCGCTTTGACTGAGGCTCGTAAGATCCAGGCTGACTATGAGGTAGGCGAGGATGTGAGCGAGAACGTGGATTTCAATAAGTTTGGTCGTCGTGCCATCTTGACTCTTCGTCAGACCTTGGCTTCTAAGATTTTGGAACTTGAGCATGATTCTCTTTATAATAAGTATAAGGATCGTGTGGGTCAGATTATTTCCGGTGAGGTTTACCAGATCTGGAAGCGTGAAATCCTGATTGTTGACGACGAGAACAATGAGTTGATTTTGCCAAAGGCAGAGCAGATTCCTGCTGACCAGTATCGTAAGGGTGAAACCGTGCGTGCCGTAATCTTGCGCGTGGATAATGAGAATAATAATCCTAAGATTATCTTGAGTCGTACTGCACCTATCTTCTTGCAGCGCCTGTTGGAGGCTGAGGTTCCTGAAATTGCAGAGGGACTGATTGCTATCCGTCGCATAGCCCGTATGCCAGGTGAACGTGCCAAGATTGCTGTGGAGACTTTCGACGAGCGTATCGACCCTGTAGGAGCCTGCGTGGGTGTGAAGGGTAGCCGTGTACATGGTATCGTACGTGAGTTGTGTAATGAAAACTTAGACGTAATCAACTATAGCAGCAACGTGAAGTTGTTCATTCAGCGTGCTTTGGCACCTGCAAGAATTTCTTCAGTTAATATAGATGATGAAAACAAGAAGGCTGAGGTGTTCTTGCAGCCAGAAGAGGTGAGCAAGGCTATCGGTCGCAGTGGTATGAACATCAAGTTGGCTTCTATGTTGACTGAATATACCATTGATGTGTTCCGTGAGATTGACGAAAGTCAGGCTGACGAGGATATTTATCTGGATGAATTCTCTGATGAAATCGACCAGTGGGTTATCGACGCCATCAAGGGCATCGGACTTGATACAGCGAAGCAAGTGCTCAATGCACCTCGCGATATGCTCGTAGAAAAGGCCGACTTGGAGGAAGAGACTGTTGATAACGTATTGAAGGTTTTACGAGCAGAGTTTGAACAGTAATTCTCTAAAAATCGCATTACAAATAAGAGACAAAAGAAAAGGAGTATAAATAATAAATATGAGCATCAGATTAAACAAAGCACTACGTGAATTAAATATAGGACTTCAGACGGCAGTTGAATTCCTATCTAAGAGAAGTGACCTGGGAGAGGTCGAGGCAGAACCAAGCTTCAAGCTTAGCGATCAGCAATATAAGGCTCTGACCGATGCCTTCAGTCAGGACAAGAAGGTCCGTGACCAGGCGGAAAAGCTTTTCACCAAGAAAACAAAAGATAAGAAACGTGTTCCAGAGCAGAAGGAAGACCGTGAGGAGAATGCCGAGGTGTCTAATGGTAAACAACAGTTTAAACCATTGGGCAAGATAGACTTGGATAGCATCGGAAAACCTACTGCTAAGTCTGCTGCTCCTGAGAATCGTAAGGCGTCTGGAAAGGAGTCTGCTGCCGTCAGCTCTGCGCCTGTTACTAATGCTTCTAAGGCTGAAGTAAAAGCAAGTCATGAACATCAGAAAGGTAATGCTGGTGGACAGATGTCTCACCAGCATAAGCAGAATGGTGAGAGAAATAATGGCCAACAGAAGCAAAATAATCATAAGTCAATGCAAAATCAGGCTAACAACAATCAGCCACAACAAGGCGAGAAGCCAGCTGAAACGAATGCTTCTGGAAGCGTGTTCACCCTCAAGAGTGAGAAGAAATTCTCTGCCAATGAACCTAAGGTGTTGGGTAAGATCGATTTATCTTCCTTGAATCAGAGTACTCGTCCTAAGAAGAAGAGTAAGGAGGAACGCCGCAAGGAACGTGAGGAAAAACTTGCACAGCAGCACAGTGAGAGAAAGAAACGCGTGCGTATCAACAAGGAACGTGTTGATATCAATGCTGAGGCTAACCAGGGTAATAATGGGGGCAACAAGAATAATGGTGGCAACCAGAACAACCAGAATGGTGGCAATAAGAAGAAAAAGAATAAGAACAGAAATAATAACAACAAGAGCGGCAATCAGAACAACCAGCGTCAGATTGAGGTTGATGACGAGGCTGTAGCACGCCAGGTAAAGGAGACTCTCGCTCGCTTGACCAGCAAGAGCCAGAACAAGAAGGGCGCTAAATACCGTAAGGAGAAGCGTGAGGCTGTTCAGGAGAAATTGCAAGATCAGGCTCGTCAGGAGCAGAAGGAAAGTAAGATCCTGAAACTCACTGAGTTCGTTACCGTTAGCGAGTTGGCTACGATGATGGACATCAGCGTTACTCAGGTTATCTCTACCCTGATGGGTGTTGGTATCATGGTATCTATCAACCAGCGTCTGGATGCAGAGACCATCAACATGGTGGCTGAGGAGTTCGGATTCAAGACCGAATATGTCAGCGCTGAGGTTCAGGAGGCTGTGAGCGAGGAAGAGGATGATGAGAACGACTTGGTTCCACGTGCTCCAATCGTAACTGTGATGGGTCACGTTGACCATGGTAAGACATCTTTGCTCGACTATATCCGCAATACCAATGTGATTGCTGGTGAGGCTGGTGGTATTACCCAGCACATCGGTGCCTACAGTGTGACCCTGAACAGCGGTCGCAAGGTAACCTTCCTGGATACTCCTGGTCATGAGGCGTTTACCGCCATGCGTGCCCGTGGTGCTCAGGCTACCGATATCGCCATCATCATCATCGCTGCTGATGACTCTGTGATGCCTACTACCAAGGAGGCTATCGCTCATGCTCAGGCTGCTGGTGTGCCAATGGTATTCGCTATCAACAAGATTGATAAACCAGGTGCTAACCCAGACCGTATCCGCGAGGACTTGGCGAACATGAACTTGCTTGTTGAGGAATGGGGCGGTAAGTATCAGTGCCAGGAAATCAGTGCCAAGAAGGGTATTGGTGTTCACGATCTGCTCGACAAGGTGCTCCTTGAGGCTGATATGCTCGACTTGAAGGCTAACCCTAACCGTCGTGCTTCAGGTACCATCATCGAGTCTTCTCTCGACAAGGGTCGTGGATATGTTTCTACCGTATTGGTAGCCAATGGTACCTTGAAGGTTGGCGACATCGTACTCGCTGGTACTTCTTGGGGTCGTGTAAAGGCAATGTTCAATGAGCGTAATGCTAATATCAAGTCTGCAGCTCCTGCTGAGCCAGCTATCATCCTCGGTTTGAATGGTGCGCCTACAGCAGGTGACCAGTTCCATGTTATTGAGACAGAACAGGAGGCTCGCGAAATCGCCAACAAGCGTGAGCAGTTGCAGCGTGAACAGGGCTTGCGTACTCAGAAGCGCTTGACCTTGGGTGATATTTCTCACCGTATCGCACGTGGTGAGTTCCATGAGTTGAACGTCATCGTGAAGGGTGATACCGACGGTTCTGTTGAGGCATTGAGCGACTCATTCATCAAGCTTTCTACTGAGAAGGTTCAGGTGAACGTAGTCAACAAGGCTGTGGGTCAGATTTCTGAGAACGATGTGATGTTGGCTTCTGCTTCAGATGCTGTCATCGTTGGTTTCCAGGTTCGTCCATCTGCTGATGCACGTAAGGCTGCTGACCGTGAGGGTGTTGAAATCAATACTTACTCTATCATCTACGATGCTATTGATGATATCAAGAGCGCGATGGTAGGTATGCTCGACAAGGTGAAGAAGGAAATCGTTACCGGTCAGGTTGAGGTGAAGCAGACCTTCAAGATTTCTAAGGTGGGTACTATTGCCGGTGGTCTCGTTACCGAGGGTAAGGTACATGCCAAGGACAAGGCTCGCGTCATCCGTGATGGTATCGTGATCCGTACTGCTGAAATCGGTGCCTTGAAGCGTTACAAGGATGATGTCAAGGAGGTTGTTACCGGTATGGAATGCGGTTTGAGCCTTGTCAACTACAACGATATCCAGGAAGGCGACGTTATCGAGACCTTCACAGAGATCGAGGTAGAGCAGAAACTTTAATCAAGTGAAGAGTGAAGAACGAAGAGTGAAGAATTCATTTGTCTTTTCGCTCTATCCTATATATAATAAGGTAGGGATGAGTCCTTGGTGACTTATCCCTATTTAGGGTTTAAATAACGAAAGGTTATTCTAAATAAAATGGCAGAGAAAGAACAAGAAAAGAATCAGTTTGTCAAGCAGGTGGCTGAGCAGAAATATGAATTCGGCTTTACTACTGATGTGCATACTGAAATCATAGAGAAAGGACTCAACGAGGATGTTGTGCGCCTCATCTCACAGAAGAAGGGAGAGCCAGATTGGATGCTCGAATTTCGTCTGAAAGCCTACCATTACTGGAAGACGCTCAAGGAGCCAAAGTGGGGACACGTACACGTGCCACCTGTTGACTACCAGGAGATTTCATATTATGCAGACCCTTTGGCTAAGAAGCCAAAGAACAAGGAGATTGATCCTGAGTTGGAGAAGACATTCGATAAACTCGGTATTCCTCTGGAGGAGCGCTTGGCTTTGAGCGGTACCGCTGTGGATGCCATTATGGACTCTGTATCGGTGAAGACTACCTTCAAGGAGAAACTTCGTGAGAAAGGAGTCATCTTCTGCAGTATTGGTGAGGCTGTAAAGGAACATCCTGATTTGGTAAAAGAGTATTTAGGAACCGTTGTTCCTTATCGTGATAACTTCTATGCAGCCTTGAACAGTTGTGTATTCAGTGATGGCTCATTCGTCTATATTCCTAAGGGCGTCCGCTGTCCGATGGAGTTGAGCAGTTACTTCCGCATCAATGCCCGTAACACCGGTCAGTTCGAGCGTACATTGATCATCGCCGATGATGATGCATACGTTTCTTACTTAGAGGGATGTACAGCGCCAATGCGTGATGAGAACCAGCTCCATGCAGCTATCGTTGAGATTATCGTCAAGGACAATGCTGAGGTGAAGTACTCTACCGTTCAGAACTGGTATCCTGGTGATGAACATGGTAAGGGTGGTGTGCTGAACCTGGTAACCAAGCGAGGCGACTTGCGTGGTGTCAACTCTAAGTTGAGCTGGACTCAGGTAGAGACGGGTTCTGCGA